>Ga0224558_1000746_pt1 | contig 37280 bp, 31 predicted proteins | sample 714S32024metaG_FD_180682 | JGI IMG/M metagenome (GOLD analysis project Ga0224558, IMG submission 180682) | Peat soil microbial communities from Stordalen Mire, Sweden - 717 S3 20-24 | ecosystem: Environmental > Terrestrial > Soil > Wetlands > Peat | place: Sweden: Norrbotten County, Stordalen... | reverse complement strand
TCTCGCCCCGAAGTGAGCTCAAGGCCGGATCACGTGCGACCTTCGCCGTCGACACAGAGCGGCTCAACTTCTTCGACTACGAGAGCGGGGCAGCCATCTGGAGCTGACGGCCCGGGGCCAGTGTCCGCGCTGGCTCGAGCCGCTCTGGCGCCCGCAAGGCCGGAGGGCTGGTCGTGGCCTGCGGATATCTCCAACAAGCCCCGATAGCCTTGCGTATCCAGCCGGCACAGAGATCACGCCGCTCACCTCCACGCGAGAGCAGCGGCCATCCCTTTTGAGGTCATTCGGGAAGGTACTGGCCCGTCTCGTGCTCGATTGAGAGTCGCATGGTCACCCCGTCCACGACCCGGATATATTCGGCAATGACCAGGTCTCCGCGGGCGTCCTGGCGTCAAGACGGACGGCAAGCAAAGGTCTGTACTAGCAGCAGAAAACTGGACGCCGGATGATGAAGAAGACAACTATGCGTGGAATCGTGTTGCCAGGCAATGGCACAACCGAGACCAGGACCATGACATCCCCGAGCCCGGAGAGGGTGAAGTTCGTGTCAAGGTACAGGCCTCGGGCATCTGCGGGAGCGACATTGGGTACATCTACCGTGGCTACAAGAGTTACGTGGGTGTTAGCGGCCCGGCATACCGGGGCGTCATCGCCGGTCATGAGCCCGCGGGCCAAATCGTCTCGATCGGCTCGAGCCATAGTCGGTTCGGCATAGGTGACCGCGTCCTCCTATACCATTGTCGGGGCGGTCAGTGCTCCAACTGCCGTTCTGTTCGCACGATAAAACCCTCCAATCGGTTCCAACGCCATTCAGCCTTCTAACTAGGCCATCACACGCCGGTATGCTAGATGGTGCAAGAGGTCGGCGTCCCCGAGTTGTTTATTTTCGAGCCTGGAGCCTTGCACGGTTGGCACGACGTTCATTGAGGACACACTATTGACGGTCTGTGAGGTAAAGCCTTAGGACGGCGCGAAGCCGGCTGGTCAGTTCTCCTTCGAGCTCGACAGGCACGTCATCGGCTGGAAGGCCAGAGTCTCTTCCTAGGTTTCAGGAGGAAGAGCTCCCTTTTTGATCAGCACGTTTCCGAAGAACCGGCGCTCCCCGGTGAGGACCACCGCGTAAGAGCCGCGGGCGGCCTCGTAGAAGGCAAAACGCTCCAAGTCACCCATTGGCCAGTGCCGGCGGGCGACCTCGTCGATGATTGCCTGAACTTCTTGTTGCACCTCGGGAACCTCTTCGGGAGTGACGTCGATGGCCATCCTGCGTACCGGCGCGTCGACGAACTCGTCAAGAGGCAGGACGGAGAGGATGGCGCGCACCGCCTGTGGCACCGAGGCACCGGCCAGGGAGACCACCTGGCCATGGCAAGTGCGGCGAGCCACACTGTCGGCGGGGAAGTTGGCGTCTGTGACCGCCAGCTCGTCGCCATGGCCCATCGCCGCCAGCACCGAGAGCAGCTCCGGGGTCAGCAGTGGGTCGATGTTCTTCAGCATTCCTAGATCCTTTCTCGAACCTGTCTAGAACAGCCCTCCTTCATGCGGGGCTTTCTCAGCGGTGCCGGGCGGCAACGCGAGATTTGGGTAACGAACTCCCTCTGACCTGCAACGTCGGCGACAGCGTGACCATCCTGGCGGCGCCTTTGTAGCCTTCCAGCCGGCTCAAGAGCAGCCGGGCACTCTCCACGCCCAGGTCGTAGGCCGGCTGAGCCACGGCCGTGAGTGGTGGTTGCAACAGTGAAGACCAGGGCATGTCGTCAAAGCTGACAACGGCAATGTCAGAAGGAATGGCCAGCTTCGCGTCGGCAATGGCTTGGAGGACGCCGATGGTCATGAGGTGGTTGGTCACGAACACCGCGTCGGGGCGTTCGACCTGGTCCAACAGCTCTTGCATGGCCAGTTGACCGCCAAGTTCGCGGAAGTCGGCCACACGCACCAAGGAGTCGTCCAGGGGAATGCCGGCCTCTTTGAGGGCTTTGCCATACCCGACATGTCGCTGGTAGCCAGTCGTAGTCGTGAGCGGTCCAGTGATGCACGCGACGTGCTTGTAGCCTCCCGCCAACAGGTGGGTCACCGCCTCGCAGGCACCCGAGACGTTGTCGACGACGACGCTGTCGGCCTGCTGGCCGGGAAGCGTCCGGTCGGCGAGCACCACAGGGATGCCAAAGTCCACCAAGGGTGACAGATCGGTGCGTGGGCCTGACGGCGTGAGGATCACGCCTCCGACGTTCTCGGCGACGGCGAGCTCTATATAAGAGGCCTCTTTGGCAAGGTCTTCGTCGGTGTTGCAGAGGAAGAGCGAGTATCCCGCCTCGTAGGCGACGTCCTCCACTCCGCGCACGACCGCTCCGAAGAAGTACCCCGTGCGGATGTCCGAGATGATCAGCGCCCAGACTCGGTTGCGACGGGTGCGCAGGCTGCGGGCAACCCGGCTCGGGCGATAGCCCAGGTCCTTAACCGCTTGCAGCACGGTTGCAGCCAGGCGAGGGTCAACTTGTGGATGGTTGTTGAGCACCCTGGAAACCGTCGCGGTGGAAACCCCGGCGGCCCGGGCCACGTCGACGATGGTGGTCATGGTTGCGCGATGTTACTCACGGCGCGTTGGTGCCCCTCCTTGAGGGCTCGACTTGGGACTGCAATCATGGTGCACGATTACTATGAGGTCCGCAACAACCCGCACCAACGCCGGTCTCCGGTGGCGAGCATCGACCAAACGGCCCTAGCTGTTAGGGCCTTTAGTCCCTAGACCGGGCGTTCTAATCTCTTGAAGTGTTACGGCAGAGCAGGTAAATCGTTTTCTAGGAGAGCACAATGTCTCGTGTCGCGACCGCTTGACGACGAGAGCTAAGAGATGCGGGAACGCCAGGCAGCACTGTGATGGGCGTGGGAACCGGTCGCGAGCGGGAGTTGAGCCACCAGATGGACGTACAAGTGCTCAAGGTCGTAACTCTCGGTGAGATCCTCGTGGAGATCATGGCGGACGAGCGAGGTCATGGCTTTCGCGAGCCTCTGCGACTGGTCGGGCCCTTCCCGAGCGGTGCTCCGGCGATCTTCATCGACCAAGTCGCCAAGCTCGGTCAGGCGTGCGGCATCATCGGCTGCGTCGGAGACGACGACTTCGGCCGGGTGAACCTGGATCGGCTCAGCCACGACGGCGTCGACATCAAAGCAGTCGAGGTCCATCCGGCCTATGTGACGGGCAGCGCGTTCGTCCGGTACCGCGACGACGGAAACCGCGACTTCGTGTTCAACATCAAGAACAGCGCTTGCGGTCAGTTGCGGTTGACAGAAGCTGCATTGGAACTTCTTGGAGAGTGCGACCATCTGCATGTCTCCGGCGCGTCGCTTTCCTCTCCGCGCATGGTCGAGATGATGGCGAAGGCGATCGAGTTGGTGAAGAGCAATGGCGCTTCAGTCTCCTTCGACCCGAATATCCGCAAGGAAGTGGTGCGTGACCCGGAAGTGCGTGCGGCTCTCGAAGCGATGTTGGCCCACTGCGACACGTTCTTGCCCAGCGGCGAGGAGTTGACGCTGCTGACCAAGGCCACCACGCCAGAAGCGGCGATCTCGGAGATTCTGGGCTTGGGGGTCACTGCCATCGTCGTGAAGAACGGAGCCGAGGGGGCAACCTACCACGACGCCGATGGCAGCCGGAGCGCGCCGGGCTATCGAGTGGAAGAGTTGGACCCGACAGGCGCCGGTGACTGTTTCGGCGCCACTTTCGTCACGTGCCGACTGCAGGGCCGCAGCGTGGACGAGAGCCTCGATTACGCCAACGCCAGCGGCGCCCGGGCGGTGACCATCAGAGGCCCGATGGAAGGTACCTCGAGCTTCGCCGAACTTGACGCGTTGAGGTCAGGCACCCAGCCAGGTCGCGCGACGCGCCTCATAGACTTTGTCTCGTCCCGCGGCCGCTGTGTCGGCGGTGAGCCGGCCGGCATCACCTCGGTGTGCTCGGCGCATCCGACGGTGGTTGAAGCGGCGATGCTCCAGGCCGCCGCTGGTGGGACGACGGTGCTCATCGAGGCGACTTGCAACCAGGTCAACCACGAGGGTGGCTATACGGGTCTGACCCCGGTCGCCTTCCGCGCCCGGGTGCACCGCATCGCTGACGAGGTGGGGTTCCCGCGCGAGCAGATAGTTCTTGGTGGCGATCACCTCGGCCCGAACCCGTGGCGGCACTTGCCCGCCGAAGCCGCGCTGGCACAGGCTGAGGCGATGGTGGCCGCGTATGTCGCCGCCGGGTACGAGAAGATCCACATCGACACCAGCATGGGTTGTCAGGGCGAGCCCGATCACCTGCCGGACTCCGTGACGGCCGAACGCGCCGCTCGCCTCGCCGTGATCGCCGAGAGCGTGGCATCGACTGCTGGCACGGTACCTCGCTACGTAATTGGCACCGAGGTGCCGGTCCCCGGTGGCGCACTGGAAACGATCGAACATCTCGAGGTGACTCGACCTGAAGCCGTCGCCGCCACCCTGGAAGCCCATCGGCGAGCCTTCGCCGCCGCTGGAGCCGAGGCCGCCTTCGAGGCGGTGATCGCCTTGGTGGCACAGCCCGGAGTCGAGTTCGATGACAGGAACGTCGTGGTTTACGAGCCTGAGCGTGCCCGTGAGCTCAGTGCCGCGCTGAGTGAGATGCCAGGGCTGGTGTTCGAGGCGCATTCCACGGACTATCAGCCCGGAGAGAGTCTCGCCAGGCTGGTGCGCGATGGCTTTGCGATCTTGAAGGTCGGGCCCGGTCTCACTTTCGCTCTGCGCGAGGTCCTCTATGGACTCGACCAGATCGCGGCGGCATTGTATCCCAGCTGGTGTGAGCACTCATTGATGGCAGAGATGGAAAAGGAGATGCTCGCCAACCCCGGGTATTGGCAGTCGCATTATCGGGGTGATCCGGAAGAGCAACGTGTGCTCCGCCATTTCAGCTACAGCGACCGAATCCGCTACTACTGGGCGGCCTCGCCGGCGCAGGAAGCGGTCCGGCGGCTCTTGGACCGCCTGACCGGAACCAGTGTCCCGGCGCCCCTGATCAGTCAATTCCTCCCGACGCTCTATCCACGCGTGGCCGGCGGCACCCTGGATCCGACGCCCAGGACCCTGGTGCTCGAAGCCGTTCGCGATGTACTTCGTGTCTACGCGGCGGCGTGCGGTGCAACGACGTCGGTAGGACAGCTAACCGCCTCGGCAAGCGACCCGCGATGACCACGCCCACCGGCGGGCCAGTGCCACCTGCGAACGATCAAGCAAGAACCACTCAACGGCCACAGGAGATGCCATGACCAAAGAACTGACCCGGAGACGTGTCATTGTCAGCAGCACCGACATTGTCGAGGTGATCACCGAGGCCGTACCGCTACTTGAGCCCGGCGAAGCGCTGGTTGAGATGTCGGTGTCGGGGATGTGCGGTTCGGACAAGGCCGGTGTCCATAGTGAGCACGCTTTCATGAAGCCCCCCTACTACCCCGGACATGAAGTGGTCGGTGTGGTGGTAGCCGTCGCCGACGGCGTGGACACGGTTGGAGTTGGGGATCGGGTCACGATCGAGCCGACCCTGGTGTGCGGTCACTGTAAGCCATGTCTGCACCAAATGGAGAACCTCTGTGAGAACCTGGAGTTCTTCGGTTGCGGGTACCGAGAAGGCGGGATGGCTGACGTCTTCTCGGCGCCGGCTGCACGGCTGCACAAGATCCCCAAGACCTTCAGCGACTTCCAGGCGGCGCTCATCGAGCCCTTGGCCACGCCGGTCCACGCTGTGCGGCTGGCCGGGGACCTGGCCGGCAAGACGGTGGCCATCCTCGGCGCGGGCACCATCGGGTTGTTGACCCTGATCGCCGTCCGCCGTGCCGGCGCCGCCAAGATTGTGAGCACCGACATGTTGGCGCACAAGCGCGACCTGGCTCTGGCCTTGGGGGCTGACGCCGTGGTCGACGCGGGAGTTGAAGACCTGGCCGGAGTGGTTCGCGCCGAGCTGGGTGAAAGTGCCGACGTGGTCTTCGACTGCGTGGCCAACCAGGCCACGCTCGGGGAAGCAATCAAGATGGCCGTCAAAGGAGGCACCGTCGTGGTCCTGGGAGGACCGCGCAAGTTCGCGTCCGTCGACCTGCCGGTGATCCAGGAGTACCAGATCCGCATCCAAGGAGCGGCCACCTACCGCTGGGAGGACTTCGACGATGCCGTCGACATCATCGCCAGTGATGACTTCGATGCCGGTCGGTTCATCACCGCCACCTTCCCCCTCCCCAGAGCGGCGGAGGCCTTCGCCGCCATCGCGGCCGGTGGCGAGGTCAAGATTCTCGTCATAGCCGACCGGGGTGACCGCTGATAGGGCCTGTCTTTGGTCTGCCCGGCTACCCCTCGTCCTAGGAGTGCCCTGATCACAAGAGAGGGTTACCTGAGAGGAATACCGTCGATGGCACAGCCCACGTCAGTCGTTGGAGCAGAGGCTGCAGCGCCCTTCAAGGTCGCGCGCGTCGTCGCCATCGATCTCGGTGCCTCGAACGGACGTGTATTCGTCGCCGAAGTGGGTCAGGAGCACTTCGAATTCGCTCAGGTCCACCGGTTCTGGAACGGAGCCATCTGGGCCGGCGGCCATATCCACTGGGACGTGCTGCGTCTCCACCGCGGAATTCTCGACGGTATCCGTACCGCAGGCCGCATGGGACACCTGGATTCGATCGGCATCGACTCTTGGGGGGTCGACTACGGTCTGCTTGACGCCGACGGAACGCTGCTCGGCAATCCTGTCCATTACCGTGACGACCGGACCCGCGCCGTCGTCGATCCGGTCGTGAAGAGCGTCGGGCCCCTCGAGCTCTATCGCCGGTCGGGCATCGCAGTCGTACCTTTCAACACGATCTTCCAGCTGGTCGCTGGTCGCGACGACGCCCAGTTCTCTCTGGCACGAACTCTCCTCCTGATGCCGGATCTGCTCGGGTATTGGCTCACTGGATCTGTCGGCGCCGAGGAGACAAACGCGTCGACGACCCAGTTGCTCAGAGTCGACGGATCCGGATGGGACACCGAGCTGATCGCAAAGCTCGGCATCTCGCCGGGCCTCTTCCCACCGGTCCGCCGGCCCGGAGAACAGCTCGGCCTGCTCGTTCCGGAGGTGCTCGCCGAGACGGGCCTCGACTACCCGGTCCCCTTCACGGCAGTCGGCTCGCACGACACTGCATCGGCGGTGATGGCTGTTCCAGCCGTCGACCCCCACTTCGCATTCATCTCCTCTGGCACGTGGTCTCTTGTCGGCGTTGAGCTGGACCGGCCGGTCCTGAGTGAAGAGAGCCGCGCCGCACAATTCACCAACGAGCGAGGCGTCGACGGCTCGTTCCTCTACCACCGCAACGTGATGGGGCTCTGGCTGCTGCAAGAGTCGATGCGGACCTGGGAGCGTCTCGGCAAGACCTTCTCCCTCGAGGAACTGGTTTCCTCGGCCGGTGCCGAAGCACCTCTTCGTAGCGTCTTCGACCCCGACGATCCGGTATTCTTCCCGCCCGGTGACATCCCTGCCCGAATCTCGCAGGTGTGTCACGATCTGGGCCAGCCGACTGCCGAAACACCGGCACAGGTAACGCGCTCCATCCTCGACAGCCTCGCCCTCGCATACCGGCGAACCCTGCGCTTGGCTTCCGAGCTATCGGGAAAACGCGTCGGTGTGATCCATATCGTCGGCGGCGGCGTGCACAACACCCTGCTCTGCCAACTGACCTCAGATGCGTGCGGGCTGCCGGTCGTGGCAGGCCCGATCGAGGCCGCAGCGATCGGGAACGCCTTGGTGCAGGCCCAGGCCATCGGCACTGTGGGAGCTGGCCGGTGGGCCGCCCGGGCGAGCGTCGCCAACCGGATGGAACTGCACGTCTACCAACCGTCCGAAGGTGCGGCCAGAAGGTGGGAGGGCGCAGAGGCCCGCATCACCGGGACTTGAGGCAGTCAGGTCATTCGATGTGAGACCGCTTACGCAGATATCGGAGCGATGCCCGCAGAGAGCAGCCCGCCATCCTGTCTGACCATCACCCGCGACGACTACTTCAGTAGACCCATACCTCTTCGCCGATCGGCGCGATGTTGGCGGCCCATATCCAGTTGATCGCCTCGTTGCTCACGCGGACGCAACCATGCGAGACGGGATAAGGCGGTACGTAGGTGTCACCGTGGAGCGCGATCCCGGCTTCGGTGAAGAACCTCGGCCGCCACAGCGTGCCGAGCGAGTCGACGTCGAGGCCGTTGATCGCCCCGAAAATATGGAACACGCCCTTTGGCGTGATTGCAACAGACGTCCCGGTCTTGTCGGTGTAGGTGTAGCCACCTCCTGTAGAGGTGTTGAGCGTGTAGGCGAGCTTGCCCCCCTGGATGATCATGACGAGGTCGTCCTCGAGATCCACCTCGATCAGGTTGCCGGACGCGGGTCGCGGCTTGGGGACCACCCCGCTTGCCAGGGCGAACACGGTCCGAGTGCCGACGACACCGTCACGGCTGAGGTCGGCGGCCTTCTGCAGTGCATACACGGCCTGCTGAGTCGAGTCGCCGAAGACGCCGTTCGGCGGTCCAAGCCAGTAGCCGAGCTCGCTGAGGCGCTCCTGGAGCCTCCGGACCGAAGAACCGGAATCGCCGAATTGCAAGCCGGGCTGCACAGCGGTGTTGGTCGTCCAGACCGGCTTGTTGGCCGGTGAGTAGATGATCGCGTCACCATCGTTCTGGAGACTGAGGTAATAGCCGTTGCTGCGGACGCCCCCGCCGCTTTTCGAGCTCCAGAGAACCTGGAGACCCTGATACAGAACGAGGTTACCGTCGTTCTGCATTATGAGGTGGTCCGGGGCATCTCCTCTTGTGCCGGAGTTCCAGATGGGGTTGCTCTCCCAGTAGAGCACGAGGTTCCCGTCGGACTGCAAGGCGAGCCGGTACCGGCCGCTTGCGGAGACGAGCGCGGAGCCGTCCAAGAGGATCTCTCCCGCCTGGAGGCGAGACGGGTCAGTGGCGACCTGCGTCGTGTGGGCAGAGAGGGCGTGGTGGAACGTCGTGGCACCACTGGCGGCAGGCAGAGCGAGCACAGCTAGCGCGATACCACTAAGGGTCAGAACTCGAAACAGGGTCCGCGGCCTCGGCACTTCTCCCCGTTTCGTTCGCTTCTTGATCATGGAACCAGCGCGCACAAAGACCCTCCGGAGCTCGACATCCCTCACCGACTCGCACGCCAGTACACGCGCGCGCGTTCATGAGATCGTAAACGGTTCGGAGCCGGTCTGTGTCGCCCTGGCGACCATTGAAGAGGACTGGGTCGCCTGCGGGAGCCAACGGGCCAGTGCCGGAGCGTTCCCGGAGCGAGCGCCGGCTGGGACCTGGGCGTCGGGACCAGGCGACACGACGGGCGCGAGCAGCCGATCACGATTGGATCGTGAGCACGCTCGTGGCGCGATGGGACTCGACCAGGGCCGTCACTCGGGACCGCCTTGTGACGCCGCTGGCCTGGCACGCGTATGGCTGATCACGACAAACGACAAACCGCCGGTCGGATCATCATGGCGCCACGATGCCACAGTTGTCGCAGGAGAAGGCCCGCCAAGCGAAATTGCACGCCTTGTGGCTCCGGGTTGCCAAGGTCGTCGCTGGCCCCGCTCAATCATGACTTGACCAGTCAAGTATTGCCCGCTACCCTCCGATTGCCAAAGCGCGGTCACCGGACCCGTTGATACGCACCCAGAGAAGAAGGAGACCGCGGACATGGCCGACTGGGGTTTCGAGACCCGCCAAATCCATGCTGGAGCCGTAGCCGACCCGACCACCGGGGCGCGCGCGGTGCCGATCTACCAGACGACGAGCTACGTCTTCCGGGACACGGCGCACGCCGCGGCCCTTTTCGGGCTCTCCGAGCTCGGCAACATCTACACGCGCATCATGAACCCGACACAGGCGGTCTTTGAGGAGCGCATGGCCGCGCTCGACGGCGGCGTCGGCGCGCTCGCGGTCGCGAGCGGTCAGGCAGCCGAAACGATCGCGCTGCTCAACCTGGCCGAGAACGGCGGGCATATCGTCTCCTCGGCCTCTCTCTACGGTGGCACCTACAACCTGCTCCACTACACATTGCCGAAGCTAGGCGTCGAGGTGAGCTTCGTTGGCGATCCCGACGACGCGGACGCGTGGCGCGATTCGATCCGGCCCAACACGAAGGCGTTCTATGCCGAGACCATCGGCAACCCGAAGGGGGACGTGCTCGACTTCGAGGCTGTCTCGGCGGTCGCCCACGAACACGGCATCCCCCTCGTGGTCGACAACACCGTGGCTACGCCCTATCTGTGCCAGCCGTTCCTCCACGGAGCGGACATCGCCGTGTACTCGGCGACGAAGTTCATCGGCGGACATGGCACCTCCATCGGCGGTGTCATCGTCGACGGCGGAAAGTTCGACTATGTGAAAAGCGGTCGCTTCCCCAACTTCACCGAGCCCGACCCGAGCTACCACGGGGTCGTCTTCTCGGAGCTGCCCGAACCGCTCCGCCCGGCTCAGTACATCTTGAAGGCACGCCTCCAGTACCTGCGCGATGTTGGCGCCGCCATTGCGCCGCTCAACTCGTTCCTTTTCCTCCAGGGTCTCGAGACGCTCAGCGTCCGGATGGAGCGCCACGTCGCCAACGCCCTTGCAGTGGCCAAGTGGCTCGAGGCACGCGACGAAGTCGAGTGGGTGAACTACCCCGGGCTCGACTCGAGCGCCTGGCATGCCCGCCAGCTGCGCTACCTCCCGAAAGGTGGCGGCGCGATCCTCACCTTTGGCATCAAGGGCGGCAAGGAGGCCGGCAGCCGCTTCATCGAAGGTCTCGAGCTGTTCAGCCACCTCGCGAACGTCGGCGACGTCCGCAGCCTCGCGATCCACCCGGCAACTACCACTCACTCACAGCTGACCGAGGAGGAGCAGGCAACCACCGGCGTCACGCCCGACCTGATCCGGCTGTGCATCGGGCTCGAGACCCTCGCCGACATCCTGGCCGATCTGGACTCGGGCTTCCGATCAGCCAAGGGCGCCTGAGCTGGGCACCGTCATGATCGACGCCCCGGTCACCGGGGCCTGGCGGCCGGGAGACCCTCCCGGCCGGCGGAAATTCGCGTCGTTGTTCGGGCGCGGACGCGACCGACCCGGCGGTCTCGACCTGGAAGCCGGTGGCCACCTAAGCGAAGTCACGGTTGCCTACGAGACCTGGGGCAAGCTGAACGCGAGCACCTCAAACGCGGTCCTCGTGCTGCACGCCTTGAGCGGCGACTCGCACGTGAGCGGACCGGTCGAACCTGGTCATCCGAGCCCAGGCTGGTGGGGTCCGCTCGTCGGCCCGGGTGCGCCGATCGACACGAACCGGTTCTTCGTCGTCTGCCCGAACGTCCTCGGAGGCTGTCAAGGGACCACCGGTCCGAGCTCCTGGGCGTCAGACGGAAAGCCGTACGGATCCCGGTTTCCCGTCGTGACCGTGAAGGATCAGGTCGTCGTCGAGCGCGCTCTCGCCTCTGAGCTCGGCATCGACACCTGGTACGGCGTGGCCGGTGGCTCGATGGGTGGGATGCGCTCCATCCAGTGGGCCGTGGACTTTCCGGCCAACATCGAACGGGCGGTCGTGGTCGCCACGGGCGCAGCCGCCAGCGCCGAGCAGATCGCCCTCTGCTGGCTGCAGAACCAGGCGATCCGCCTCGACCCGGACTTCCGGGACGGCGACTACTACGACGCGGCGCGCGGGCCCGTGGCCGGCTTGGCGATCGCCCGCGGGATCGGCCACTTGAGCTACCGCAGTGAGGTGGAGCTGCAACGGCGGTTCGGCAACAAGTCCCAGGATCACGAGGCGCCCCTCCACAAGGGGCGTTACGCAGTCGCGTCCTATCTCGAACACCACGGCGAAAAGATGACCGGCCGTTTCGACGCCAACAGCTACCTCGTCCTCAGCGAGGCGATGAACCATTACGACCTCGGCCGCGGCTATGGCGGAGCCCGAGAGGCTCTCTCCCGGGTCCGGGCCCAGGTCACCATCGCCGGGATCGTCTCAGACCGCCTCTACCCTCTGCGGCTGCAATGGGAACTGGCAGAGCTGCTCGGATGTGCGGACGATGTTCAGGTCATCGACTCGATCGTCGGCCACGACGCGTTCCTCGTGGAGCACCAAGCGATGGGAAGGGTGATCCGAGAGGCGTTCGACTAGTAGCGCTTGGGCCGGGGGCGCGGCACGCGGCGGCGCCAGAGCGGTGCGTCAAGCGGACTGGAGGTCGCGGAAGTTGAACGCGATGACGCCTGCGAGACCGGCGACGACACCGACGGCGAGAAGGACCCCCCCGCTCGTCCAGTCCGGGCTCACGGCCGGAGCGGCCGCCATCTGGTGGAACACCGAGGTGTCGAGCACCCAGTGGTTCAGGCCTACGATCCCGCCAACGAGCTCGACGAGGAACGACCAGACGAGCACGCCATAAGTGGCGACGGTCGAGGCGCGAGGCCAGATGCCGAATACGAGTGCCCCTAGACCGAGGATGCAAACCGCAGGCGGGACGACGTTGAGCCCGGCCTGGAGCACGGTCCCAAAGCTCACCCCGCTCTGCTGGCTGGCCGCGCCGAGCCACGTGAAGACTCCGGCGACCAGTCCGCCCAGGAGGAGGACGACGGTCACGACCCCGAGCCTCCCCACGAGCCACGACCAACGCGAGACCGGACGCACGAGGAGATGATCGAGTCGTCCTTCGGCCTCTTCGGCCCTGGCGCTGCTTATCTGTCCCGAGGCCACGAACGCCACCAACACGGCCATCAACAGAAAGGCCACGCCGAGATACGCCTCGGCACCGATCGCCCCAAGTCGCGAGAACGCCCGCGTGAGGCTCGACGAGCTCGATATCGCGCTTCCCGCCGACTTCGCCACGAGTCCGAGCACGAGCCCGTACGCGGCAATGCCGACGCCCCAACCCGCGAGGGTCGGTCGCGCAAGGCGGAGGTCCAGGCCGGACGGCCCGGACAGGAGCCTCGTGTGCGGAGCCGAGCTCGCATGATCGTCAAGCATGCTGGATCCGAGGTCGCGCTCACCCGCGAGACGGACCGCAAGGAAACCCAACACGGCGATCAACCCGACGATCGGCAGGAGAGCCAGTGGATGGGGTGCCGTCAGTGGCTGGAGCTCCTCGACCCACCCGAGCGGTGATGTCCATCGGAGCCAACCGAGTCCGGTACCCGAGTCGGCGACCATGCGGAGCGCGTAGCTCACGCCGAGGACGGCGGCGGCGTAGGCGGATGCCTGACGGCGCGTCGCGGCGAGCTGGCTCGCAAGGGCCCCGACAGCCAGGAACATCGCGGCCGCCGCCACGACCGCAACGGCCAGAAACAGCGCTCCCGGGGCACTGATGTCGACCTTCGACGAACGCCCGACGACGACCGTGATGACGGCGCTGACGGTCCACAACACCGCGACACCGCAGGCCAGGCCGACGAGCGCCTGGGCGGCGGCGACCCTGCGCGTGGTCTGGCCGGCCAGCAGCAGCTCCCAGCGCCCGGCGTCCTCCTCGCCGCGCAGCAGCCTGGTCGCGGTGAGCAACCCCCAGACCGCTCCGACCACGGCCAGCACCGCGAGGCACTTCCACACGGTGAAACCGGCAACCGTCTGGATGTCGTGGGCGGGACCGACGAGAGCGCTCACCCCCGCGTTCGACCCGAATTCCTTGGCCAATCCGGCTCGCTGCGCGACGGTCCTGTAGCTCGAGGCGTAAGCGAGTGCCTGGGTCGCCACGTAAAGCCCGAACACATAACCCCAGAGCACGCCGGAACGCACCGCTCGGCGCGCCGTGAGCCGGAGGACCACTATCGCGGCTCCGCGCTCCCGCGATGCCACCGGGCCGACGGCGAACTCAGCTTGCATTGGCCGAGGTGTCTTCGGGCTCGCCGCTCGCTCCGTACTGCGCCAGAAAGAGCTCCTCCAAAGACGGCTCGCGGCTCAACAACTCCTGCACGCCCGAGGCTATGAAGACCCTCAGCAGAGGCTCGATCGGCCCTCGCACCTGGCAGCGGACAAGATGGCCCGCAACCTCGATGGAGGACACTCCGGGGACCCGGGAGAGATCGGGCGCAGGGCCGTCGAACGTCGCCTCGACCGTGAGAGCCGAGAGGTGGCGCATCTCCTCCAACGTCCCCATCTCCACCAGCTGGCCCTCGCGCAGGATCCCGATCCGGTCGCACAGCGCTTCAACTTCGCTCAAGATGTGCGAGGACAAGAAGATCGTCTGGCCTCGCTCGCGCGCCTCGTGGACGCAGTGACGAAACGCCTGTTCCATCAGTGGGTCGAGGCCGCTCGTCGGCTCGTCGAGGACAAGGAGCTCGGGTCGCGTCATGAGGGCGGCAACGAGGATCAGCTTCTGGCGATTGCCCTTCGAGTAAGCGCGGACCTTCTTGGAGGGGTCGAGATCGAAACGCTCGATCAGCTCGCCTCTATAGATGTCGTCCACTCTGCCTTGCACACGGCCGAGCAGGTGGAGGGTCTCGGCGCCGGTGAGCGATGGCCACAGGCTCGCTTCGCCCGCCACATAGGCCAGATGTCGATGGGCTTCGACAACCTGACGCTGACAGTCGAGCCCGAAGATCTCGGCGCGTCCGGCCGTCGGCCGGATCAACCCGAGCAGCAGGCGAATGGTGGTTGTCTTGCCCGCCCCGTTGGGACCGAGGTAGCCCACGACCTCGCCTTCGGCGACCTCGAGGTCGAGGCCGTCGAGCGCGAGGACGCTGCCGTAGCGCTTGGACAGGCCTTCGGTTCGAACGGCCATCGTTCCCATCGGCGCGACCTCCTGGTCGCCCAACAACTTAGGGCTCCAAGATGCCGATGGCCGGTTGTCCGACCTGAACAGATCCCGCCAGTTTCTGCTCTGATCGCCCGAAAGTGACGTCCGTTACGCTCGGCGCCATGATCGACCTGCACGTGCACTCGACGTGCTCCGACGGCTCGGAGACTCCCGAGAGAGTCGTCGAGCTGGCCGCAGCCGCAGGCTGCACTGCGATGGCGCTGACCGACCACGACGGTCTCGCCGGCGTCGCCCGAGCTGGAGAGCGCGCCAAGAGCCTCGGCATCGGGTTCGTGCCGGGCTGCGAGGTCTCGTGCGCGTTCTCGCCCGGGACGATGCACGCACTCGCCTACTTCGTCGAGCCCGGAGAGGGACCCCTGCAGTCCGAGCTCGAGCGGCTCCGGCGGGACCGGTCGAAGCGAAACGATCTGCTCTTGCAGCGATTGAAGGATCTCGGGTTGCCGGTCATCCTAGACGAGGTCGAAGCGGCCGCCGGGAGCTCGGTCGTCGGCAGACCGCATTTCGCGTCCGTCCTCGTGGCCAACGGTGCCGCGTCGAGCATTCAGGACGCCTTCGAGCGGCTGCTCGCCAAGGGGGCTCCGGGCTACGTCCCCAAAGCGCGCATCGACGCCGCGGCTTTCATCGCCGCGGCGACGGGCGCAGGAGCGGTCGCGGTGCTTGCCCATCCGCTGACGCTAGGCATCGATGCGCCGGGCCTTGACCGTGTCCTCGAGGAGCTCTCCGCCGTCGGGCTCGTCGGGATGGAGTGCTACTACGGGCGCTACTCGCCCGAGGAACGCGCTGGGCTCGCGCTGATGGCGAAACGACACGACATCGTCGCGACCGGAGGTTCGGACTTTCACGGGAGCTTCAAACCCGACCTCCTGGTCGGCACGGGGACCGGTGACCTCGACGTGCCGGATACGGCGATCTCCGAGCTCCTCGACCGCAAGCCCCGTTGAGAGCTGTGCTCGACGCGTCCCAGGTCTTCATGGCCCATGTCGATTCATGGCAGGCGCAGGGCCGCCTACGGGAGCCCTATGGCGGCGGCACGGCGGAGTTCGCGGGATGGAAGTTGATGGCAAGTGGGCTCGGTTATTCGTACTTGAACGCCGCCTGCATGACCGACCCGGCCCTCGCGGACATTGACGAGGCGCGGGAGTGGTACCGCTCCCGCAACCTTCCCTGGGGCACCCTGGTCCCGGCCGGCTCAGCCTGGCCGCACGGGCAGCTGTTGCTGACACTACGGCTCATGGCCGTGAAAGCCGCGGCGTTCTCGAAGGCAGCGGTGCCCTCGGGGTGTGTCCTTCACCAAGCCGGTCGCGGAGATATCGAGGTCGTGGCCGCGATCGATGCGGGCGCGTTCGGTTCCGGCGTCGCGGAGGGGCGCTCATGGTTGGAGCCTCTCTGCGTGTCCGACGGCGCGAGAGTCGCCATCGGAGAGCTTGACGGCCTGCCCGTCGCGACCGGCTACGCGCTCCGATGCGACGGCGATGCCGGGCTCAGCGTGTACCTCGGCGGGATCGCTGTGCTCCCGGCCGCTCGACAAAGGGGCGTCGCTGCCGCTCTGTCGAGCTGGCTCCTGGCTCCTGGCTTCGAAGCGGGCGCAAGGTTCGCCCATCTCCAGACCGATTCCAACGGCGCGGCGCGTGTCTACGAGAGGCTCGGCTTCGAGGAGTTCAGCGGCATCGACATCTACGACGGGCAGTGAACCGGGTGCCCGGTCATCGCTTGGTCAAGGCTGCGCCGCAGCCTGAAGCGTTTCCAGGATCGCTCGAGCCAGCTCCCGCGCCGAGGCCGGGTCGAGCTCCACTGCGACTCTGGAGCAGGCGCCGTCGTCGAGGTTGAGAAAATCGATATTCAGGCTGTGCTCTGCGGGACAGTGCGCCGGATGATCGAAGTAGACCGTGGCGCTGGAAAGCGAGAACCAGCCCTCAGGTCCCTTGCCCGACCCGCTGACGGCCAACTTCTCGGTCTGGTAAGTGCACATCGCCGGCTGCTCTCACTCGTCTCAGGAAGCCAGGTGTCGACCGAGGAACTCCCAGATCCGTTGCCAGCCGTCTTTGGCAGCCTCGGGGCGGTAGCTCGGGCGGTCGGTCGCGAAGAAGGCGTGACCGGCTCCTTCGTAGGAGTGGAACTCATAGGCCTTGCGGGCCTGTTTCAAGGCCTCTTCCAACTCGGCAACGTGCTGCGGTGACGGGTACTGGTCGTCGGCACCGAACAGGCCGAGCAGCGGACAAGAGAGATCCTTGGTCATGTGAACGATCGGGCCGATCTTGAGCGGCCCCCCCTCAGGGGGAGTTCCGACGACGAAGGCGCCGTAGCAATCCACCGCGGCGTCGAGCGGCAGGCTGCATGCGGCCAGGAAGGACTGCCTGCCTCCTGAGCAATAGCCGATCGTGGCAACGCGACCGTTCGAGGACTCGAGCGAGGTGAGAAAGCGGGACGCGCCTTGAACGTCGCCAACGAGCCGCTCGTCGGGCACTCCTCCGAGCGCCCGGACGACAGCCGCGGCGTCGTCAGGGGAGGCTCCCGGCGCTTCCCGGCTGTAGAGGTTCGGGCAGACGGCCAGATAGCCATGCGCCGCGAATTTCCGGGTGATCTCCTTCATTCCCTCGTCGTAGCCGGGCATGTGGTGGATCACCACAACGCTGCCAAAATGTCCCTCATCGAGCGGCTGGGCGAGGTAAGCCTCGATCTCGTCGCCAGCGTGGCCCGTGAGGCGGACGGTCTCCGCCCGCAGCGAGTCCGTCATGTCCGTGCCTTCCTCCCACTTTGTCGTCAATTGAAGATCTGGCTCATTGTCTCTCTTGGGCGCGGGACGAGAATCAGCAGAACTCGTAATCGAGGTGGAGTTGGTGCGCGCCGTCGTGCGCAATTTCGATTCGACCCTCGCCAGATATCCGGGCGAGATCTCCTGTCCCTGATCCCGGGACGACCGGCCATCTGGCCCATTGGCTCTCGCCCGCCATCGTCCCCACGTGCAAAACAGCGAAGCTTCCCGACCGGCCGTGCACGGATCCGGCTATCCGTTCCACTGCCACGTAGCCGGCGCCACCGTTCTCGGCACGTACCGACAACATCTCGACGGTGCTCTGAGCCTCGATGTCACCCCGGAACGTCTTGGCGATCCGGATACGGGCGTACTGGACACCGGGATCCTCCACGAAAGGGGGCTCTTCATCGAACGAGTCGAGCACGAAGGAGGACACAGCTATCGGCATACGCCAGACGCTACCAAGCCGCAGCGGTTCGGCTGCGCGCGTGACGACTCCCGCAATAACGCCGGCCTGAGCGTCAGATCGAAAAATCCTCTCCCGACCACACTCCGGCTTCGGACGGGCGGACATCGTGGCGGTGCGCGTGGCCCTCGACCACCATCTCCAGCTCGTCGACGCGCGCGAGCAGGGAGTGCAGGCTGGCACCGAGGAGATCCGGCATGAACGCGGACTCGAGGTCCGGCCGATCCGTGGCCAGGTGCGGCCGACTGCGGGCGATGATCTGACCAGGCACGCCGACCACCACCGAGTTGGGAGGCACCGACTTGACGACCACGGCGTTGGCACCGATGCGGCTGTCGTCACCGATGGTGATCGCGCCGAGGACCTTGGCCCCGGCACCGATCGTGACCCGGTTCCCCACGGTCGGGTGACGCTTCACCCGGTCGAGGCTCGTGCCACCCAGCGTGACACCCTGATAGATGGTCACGTCGTCACCAACTTCGGCCGTCTCGCCGATGACCACGCCGGTGGCGTGGTCGATGAACACGCCTTGGCCGAGCACCGCCGCCGGGTGGATGTCGACCCCTGTGAACAGGCGCGCCAGGCTCGAGCAGCATCGCGCGAGGAGCTTGAAGTCGTGGTGCCACAACGAGTGGCAAACGCGGTGGCTCCAAACAGCGTGGACACCCGAGTAGCAGATCGCGATCTCGAACGACGAGCGCGCCGCAGGGTCGCGTTCGCGTGCCGAACGGAGATCGCGCCGCAGTGTCGCGAGCATGGTCAGTCGCTGAGACCCTCGAACAGAGCGGTGGAGAGGTAGCGCTCGCCGAACGACGGGATGATCACGACGATCAACTTGCCGGAGTTCTCGGGGCGCGCCGCCACCTGCAAAGCGGCCCAGATCGCCGCACCTGAGGAGATGCCAACGAGCAGGCCTTCCTCGCGCGCTGCCCGGCGCGCGAGGTCGAACGCATCGGCGTTCTCGACGGTGATGATCTCGTCGATGACGTCCATATCGAGGATCGCCGGGACAAAGCCTGCGCCGATGCCCTGGATCGGATGAGGCCCCTTCTGGCCGCCCGAGAGGACCGGCGAGGCTGCCGGCTCGACCGCCACGAGCTTCACGGAGGGCTTTCGCGCCTTGAGCACCTGGCCGACGCCCGTTATGGTTCCCCCGGTGCCGACCCCGGAGACGACGATGTCGACTTCGCCGTCGGTGTCGTTCCAGATCTCCTCAGCGGTGGTGGCGCGGTGGATCGCCGGGTTGGCCGGGTTCTCGAACTGCTGGGGGACGAAGTACCGCATGTCGCTCTTGGCGAGCTCCTCGGCCCTGGCGATGGCACCGGGCATGCCCTCTGGCCCCGGCGTCAAGATGAGCTCGGCCCCGTAGGCCCTAAGCAGCGCCCGTCGCTCCTTGGACATTGTCTCGGGCATCGTGAACGCGCACTTGTAGCCACGGGCCGCGCACACCATCGCCAACGCGATCCCGGTGTTGCCGCTGGTGGGCTCGAGGATGATCGTGTCGGGCCCGATCAACCCTGCCTCCTCGGCCGCATCGATCATTGCGACACCGATGCGGTCCTTCACACTGTGAGCCGGGTTGAAGAACTCGAGCTTGGCTACAACCTTCGCCCCGCCTTCCCCAGCCAAGCGACGCAGCCGCACCAGGGGTGTGTTCCCGATGAGCTGAGTAATGTCTTCCGCGATCTTCATGCGCGTCAACCCTTTCTGGAGTCCGGTAGGACGCGTCGACATTAGATGGAGAAATCCGACTATTCAAGTCAGAGTTATCTCAATGTGGAATGTCTCTTGTATTGTGGAACGAGCGGACGCCGACTACGGTCAAAGGCACCATGGTCACGGAAGGAGCCCGCCGGACCGGGAGTCAAGCGGTAGAGCGGGCGCTCGGGCTGCTGCGCTCTTTCGAGGTGGGACCGCCCACCCGATCGTTGAGCGAGCTCGCCCAGCTCAGCGGGCTCACTCCTGCCACCGCCCACCGCCTCTTGCGGGCCCTGTGCTGCGCCGAGCTGCTCGCGCACGACCCGCTGACCGAGCGCTACGGGCTTGGCGTAGCCCTTGTCCCGCTGGGCTCCAGAGCAGCTGACGCCTTGGGCATCTCAGCTGTGCGCCCCTTGCTCGAGTCGCTCGCCGCCACAAGTGGCGAGTCGGTCAACCTGGGCGTGCGCGACGGCGGCGAGGTGCTCGTACTGCTCTGTGTGCCTTCGGCTCAAAGCCTGCGCTTCGATCAGGGCGCAGGTAAACGTGTGCCCGCGTACGCCTCGGCCATGGGGAAGGTCCTACTGGCCTTCGATCCCGATCCGAACGAGGCTGTCCGGGCCGTACCAAAGCTGACCAAGCTCACGGGATCGACCATCACCTCCCGTTCGGTGCTGAGCCGCGTCCTCGAGGAGACACGCGATCAGGGCTGGGCCATCAACGACGAGGAACGCGAACCGTCCGTGCGGACCGTCGCGGTGCCAGTACGAACTGCCGGCGGCTGGGCCGTGGCGGCGGTAGCGGTTCAGGGTCCGTCGTCGCGCATGACCGACGATCAGATCAGAGAGTTGCTGCCCAGCCTCCAGGCCACGGCGACCGGTGTCTCGACGCGCCTTTCCGCGTTGCGCCCATGGGGCCCGGATCGCACGGGGGCCGATCAGCCGGGTTGACCGGCCGCGTCGACTGGCCGGGTCGGCTACGCCCGTGCGAGCGTCGCCGGCACCATGAAAAGCCCGAAGACAATGATGACCAGGCAGAGGCCAGTCGCGATGACTCGTCGTGCCCCGTGCATTCGATGCTCGCTCGGCAGGGCCCGCGCTTCGAGCACCAACAAGAAGCCGAGCACGATCGGTAGGAGGAGCGCGTTCATCACCTCGACGTCGATCACCAACCTGACGAGATTCAAGCTGAGAAGAACGATGGTCGCCCCGAGTACGTGGGCCAAGCCGTAGGTGAGGTAGAACTTGGCCGTCTTGCGATCTGGCCGTTCATTGAGAGTGTGAGTCCATCCGAAGACCTCGGAGATCCCCCAGGCGCCAGCCAACGATGCGACGAGGGCAGCGACAAGAGCGGCGCCGAGCACCGCCGTTCCAAGCAGGACCTTCGCTCCGATCGCGCCGAGGAAGGGACGCAGTGCCGAGGACATGTCCGCAACGGTGTGAAGCGTTGTCCCCAGATGAGCGCGGCCGACGGTAGCCGCGAAGGTGAGCACCACGCCGATCATGATCGCCTGGGTGAGTACGGCCCCGACCGCCGTGTCACGGCGTTCACTGGGAATATCCAGCGGCTGGAGGCCTTTGTCGAGCACCGCACCCTGCTGATAGAAGACCATCCACGGCATGATCACCGCGCCGACGTTGGCAGCCAGGAGGAACACATAGGATCTGTCGCCGAGCGGCACGTGCCCCAGACCTTGGCCGATAGCGCGAAGGCTTGGATGCGCCATCACGACGGCGGGGATGAAGACCAGTTCCGCGAGCCCAAGCGCTATCCCGATCCGCTCGGCCCGCCGATAGCTGCCGGTCATGGCGACGCCGATCAGGAACGCCGCGGCGACTGGGACCGTCAAGGCGCGGGGGACCCCGAAGAGCTCGCCGACGCCGGCGATACCGGCGTACTCGGTGAACAGGGCGCCGACACCCGATGCGAAGAGCGGCGCCGCTGCGAGCAGCGCCCATCCCCGCCCGAAATGCTCCCGGATGAGGGTCCCCTGACCCTTGTTCGTGAGGATGCCAAGGCGGACCGTCATCTCCTGCACGACGAAAAGAATCGGAATCAGCACGAGCTGGGGAAGGACCATCCGGTAACCCCACTCGGACCCGGACTGGGCGGCCGTTATCAGGCTTCCGGCGTCGGTGTCCGCGAGCATCACAACGAGGCCGGGACCCCAGACGGCCAGGATCCCGGCTACGAGCCAGCGGCGACGGGAACGGTCTTGTCGGTCGATCAGCGACGAGGCCGGGCCTTTCAAGGGCTGCGCAGCCCGGCAGGGAGTTCCGTCACCGTCCGGGCGCAGGGTGGCGGCGGCGCTTGCGGCGCCGCCAGGCGAGACTGACGGCAGCCATCATCGCGGGCCTGCTCGACGATCGCGAGCCGGGCCCAAGCGAGATTGTCCACGACCTTCAGGCTATATGGAGGCACGAGAAGACCGGGCTGCTACAAAGTGACAGGGCGGTCGTAGAGGCAAGCATGCTTCGGGTCAGTGACAACGAGCCGCTCGCTCTTTCGGAGAGCGCGTCGCCGACCACATCGCCAGTTTCGGAGGCTCGTGGCCGTTCATCTTCATCTTCCTCGGGATGATCGTGATCTGGATAGTGGTCAACACCGTCCTGCTCCAGCACGTCATCGGCCGGCGCCCATTCGACCCCTATCCCTATATCGCGCTGAACCTGGTGTTGTCCGGCGTTGCCGGCATCCAGGCGCCGATCATCATGATGAGCCAGAACTCAGGATGGTGATGAGGGACGGTCGGCAAAGCGAATACGTACGTCGGCCGCGACGGCTCCCTTCTGAAGGACAAACACGGGGTTGAGGTCGATCTCGGCGATCTCCGGCAGGTCGTCGACAAGTGCGGAGACCCGGTGAAGCACTTGGCGCAGCGCGCCGACGTCGAGAGGGGGCGCCCCTCGATAACCCGTCAGCAGCCGGTAGGACCTCAGCGATCGCAGCATGTCCTCGATGTCGACGTCGGTGAGTGGCGCGATTCGGACGGCGACGTCCCCCAGCACCTCGACCAGCGTGCCACCCAGACCGACCATGACGAGCGACCCGAGCAAGGGGTCGTGGTTGACACCCACGATCATCTCCCGTCCCGACTCGATCTGCTCCTGCACGAGGAGCTCGGTGGCCACCCCGGCGATCCCGGCCGATTCCAGGTCGGCGCGAATCGCCCGCACCGCATCTGCGGCTGCAGCTGGGGTGGTCACCCCGAGCCGGAGGCCGCCGACATCGCTCTTGTGGATCGCGGCGGCGACTTTGACGGCTACCGTGCACCCGAGCTCGACCTGAGCCGCCTCGGCTTCGGCCGGGGTGCGTACGCGCACAGCTCGGACCACCGCGATGCCATACGCGCTGAGCAGCCCCTGGGCGTCGAACGCGTCCAACCAACCGTCGCTCGCGCGTCGGCCGGCCGCGGCGGCCACGAGGCGACCAACCCGGAGGGCGTCGACGTCGGGTCGAAGCACCTTGCCGGCCGGGCGACCCAGCCGGTCCTGCCATGCGACGCTCCGGCCGAGGGCGCGTGCAGCGTTCTCCGGGAACGCGAACGACGGGATGCCCGCCTCACGAAGAGCTGGAGGCGGGCCCTCCCGGTTCAGGAACACCGTGACCAACGGGACGTTCCTGCTGAGCTCAGCACGCGCTTCGATGAGCTCGGTTGCCACATCGGTGGCCCGAGTGAGCAGGGGTGTGTTGAACATGACGATCAGAGCGTCGATCTCAGGTGCAGCCCCGAGGACTCGGACCGCTTGGCCGTATTGCTGCGCGGTGGCGCTGGCGATCATGTCGACAGGGTTGGACACGCTCGCCTCCGGTGGGAGCAGGGACCGCAGAGGCGCAGCGGTGAGCTCAGTGAGCTCGGGCACGACGAGCCCGTTGGTCTCGCAGGCATCTGCGGCAAGAATTCCCGGCCCGCCCCCGTTGGTCAGAACGGCCACTCGGCGTCCTGGGAACCGCCGCTGCGAGCTCAACATTGTGGCGAGGTCGAGCATCTCCTCGATGGATTCGGCGCGGATGACGCCCGCCTGGTGGAGCAAGGCGTCCACTGCCACGTCGCCGCCGGAGAGCGCTGCAGTGTGCGAAGCCGCCGCTCGGCTGCCGGCTTCGGTCCGGCCTGCCTTCACCGCCACGATGGGGACCCGCCTGCCGACCCATCGGGCGATTCGGATGAACCACCGCGGGTCCTGGATCTCCTCCAGATAGAGCAGGATCAGGTCGGTGACGGGGTCTTGGCCCCAGTAAAGGAGCAGGTCGTTGCTGGCAACGTCCGTACTGTTGCCCACCGAGACGAACGCGCCGATCCCGAGGCCACGAGTCTCCGCCGCCTCCAGCACGGCGAGCCCAATTGCGCCTGACTGGCTGAGCAGGGACGTCCTCCCTGGCCGGGGGACAGCCCTGCTGAAGGTCGCGTTGAACCGTTCTTCGGCGGTACCGCCGAGTATCCCCGTGCAGTTCGGACCGATGAGCCGCACGCCGCGCGACAGGGCCTCCTGAACGACATTGGCCTGGAGCGCAGCCCCGTCTGCGCCTGTCTCCGCGAACCCGGCTGAGATGACACACACGGCTTTGACGCCGAGAGCACCGGCTTGGGCGACCACCCCGGCAACGGCGGAGGCCGGGACGCACACGACGACGAGATCGGGGACGACTGGGCAAGAGGCCAGATCCGGATAGGCGGCGATACCCTGCACCGTCGGATGTTTCTTGTTCACCGGTAGCACGACCCCGCCAAAGTGGCTGTCGACCAGGTTGCCGAAGAGCAAGCCCGCGATCGTGTCCGGATCGGCGCTGGCCCCGACCACGGCGATCGCGTGAGGGCGCAAGAACGCGTCCAGCGCGGCCCGTCCTGCGTTCGACCGGTCCCGCAGCACGGCGTCGAGGTAGGGGTCGGTCCCGGCGTCGAAGGCCTCGAGGGTGTGGACCCCGATACGGCGACTGATGCGCGAAACTTCCTCCGAGACCTCGGCGCCTGTCTCGCTCACGTCCGCGATCCCCTGTGCGGGCCTCCCACCTCTACAGTCTCCTGCAGTTGCGACCGGAGTTGTAGGGTCGAAGGGCACTCGGAGTTCTCACCCAGGGCCTCTCGTCAAGCCTGACGTCCGTGGGAGGCGTGGCAGATGAGATCGGGACCGAGCTGACCTGGGAATGCACGCGCTTGCCCCGACGCGGCTGGAGGTCCTGGCCTGTGGAAAGAGTCTTTCGGCCCGGCTGAGAACGACATAAAGGCCTACCCCGCGGATGCCCGCGGGTCGAAGATAGAACAGGTGAGAAGGACTTGTCCGGTTTGGGTGATCCAAGGAGCACCTCGCACGATGCCCGGGGCCCCGCTCTCACTGGTGACGGGCGCAGCACAGCTGCGTCCGGTTCGAGTCGTGCCGCGCCCACAAGGTTGCGGGCGCGCCCTCTAGCCAAGACAGCGTGGGTGCCGGAAACAGCTGCGTCGCAGGATGCCAGCCCCTGCAGGAGGTAACGCCATGACCAGGGTGGCCGAACGACCCAAGCCCTTCGTCGTACCGGAGTACTGCAAGGGCTGTGGGCGCTGCATCACCTCGTGCACCAAGGCCTGCATCACGATGGGTACCGAGATCAACCCTGAGACGGGGCTGATCCCGATCGTTCTCGACCTGTCGCAGTGCAACGGCTGCGGTCTCTGCTTCGATGCCTGCCCGGAGCCCTATGGTCTGCGGCCGCAAGGCGAAGAGGCGGCCTTCGAGTTGCTTGATCCCAGCACGGTTCTGGGCCCTCGCCCCTTCGACGCACCGCAGCCGGAGCCCCGGCCGGACACCTCGGTCCCATTGCCGGAGCGGGAGCCGCTCATCGTCAAGGGGACCTACGCGGCGGCGGTTGGCGCCGTCCTGGCCGGCTGCCGCCACGTCTTCGGTTACCCGATCACCCCATCGACCGAGGGCGCTGAGCTGATGGCGAGGGTGCTACCCGAGCTCGACGGAGTCTTCATCCAGGCAGTGAGCGAGGTTGCGACCGTCAACATGATGTACGGCGCCGGCGGCGCCGGGAAGCGCTGCATGACCTTCACCAGCTCTCCTGGCTTCAGCCTGATGCTGGAGGGGATCTCCTACATGATCGGGGCAGAGGTTCCTGCGGTGTTCGTGAACGTGATGCGCGGTGGGCCAGGGCTGGGCAACATCGGGCCCGAACAGGCGGACATCAAGCTGGTCTGCCGCGGCCTGGGCCACGGGAACACCCACGCGATCGTGCTGGCCCCGGCAACGCCGCAGGAAATGCTGGACATCGCGATGCTCTCGTTCGAGCTCGCGTTCAAGTACCGAAACCCTGTCGTGGTCGTCGGCGACGGTTACCTCGGTCAGATGACCGGGAAGGTGCGGCTGCCACGCCGGATGGTGGAGCCGGGGATACCCGAGTGGGCGGTGTTCGGCGATCACTCGCATCGGGGCAACCTGATCTGCTCGCTCAACCTCTCGGAGTTGGGGCTCGAGCAGCACAACGTGCACCTGAACGAGAAGTACGAACGGATGACGGCCGAAGAGCAGCGCGCCGACCTTTACCGGTGCGACGACGCCGAGATCCTCCTCGTGGCGTGCAACACACCGGCTCAGCTCGCGAAAGGCGCCATCAAGGAGCTGCGGGACAAAGGTCTGAAGGTGGGCCTCTTCCGCCCCATCACGCTGTGGCCGTTCCCGATCGAGGCCCTCCGCACTCTGCTCGACCGAGTGAAGCGCCTCGTGGTTGTCGAGGCGAGCAGCGGCCAGCTGGAGGACGAGCTGCGGCTGGCACTGAGCCACGCCGACGTCCTGCCACCGCCGTTGAGCCACGTCCGTCGCATGGGTGGGATCCTCCCGTCGCAGGACGAGATCATCGAGCACGTGCTGGGTCTGGAGGAGGTGCGCTGATGTCGACTTCGGTCTTCTACCACCAGTTCGAACGCCACGCCAATGGCGAAGGGGTCAATGCTCACTCGACGACCTACTGCCCGGGCTGCGGGCACGGTCTGGCGCAGAAGTTCCTTGCTGAAGCCATCAACGAGCTCGGCGTTCAGGACCGTACCGTCCTGGTCTCGCCGGTCGGCTGCTCGGTATTCTCGTACTACTACTTCGACGTCGGGAACACCCAGGCCCCGCACGGGCGCGCCCCGGCGGTGGCGATCGGTCACAAGACGGCGAACCCGGACTCGATCGTGATCTGTTATCAGGGAGACGGCGATCTCGCGTCGATCGGCCTGGCTGAGATCGTGAGCACTGCGCAGCTCGGGATCCCGATCACGGTCATCTTCGTCAACAACGCCATCTACGGGATGACCGGCGGCCAGATGGCTCCCACAACCCTCATCGGCCAGCGAACGACCACGACGCCGAAGGGCCGGACTCTCTTGGCCGGCCAACCGCTGAAGATGGCAGAGCTGATATCGGGTCTGGACGGACCCGTTTACGTCGAGCGGGTCGCGCTGTACGACAACAGGCGGCGAACCCACGCCAAGCGCTCCATCAAGAAAGCGCTCGAACTACAGGTAGCCGGCACCGGCTTTGCCTTCGTCGAAGTTCTCTCCGAGTGCCCGGTCCATCTCGGCCTCGAACCCGAGGCCGCTGAGGACTGGGTAAGGGACAACATGGTGCCGATCTTCCCGCTCGGCGTGAAGAAGGACACGACGGACGGGGCGGCCTTCCCCGTCATCCCGACGGCCAGGTTCGATCCTGAGGCGGCGCTGACCGCGGTGGGCGCGACCACCGAGCGCCCGCCTCGCTTCGCCGAAGAGTTCCCAACTCACATCGACCCCGAAGACATCAGCTTCAAGCTCGCGGGGTCCGGCGGTGATGGCGCCCAGACCGCAGCAATGATCCTCACCCGCAGCGCGATCAACGAAGGGTACGACTCGACGCACATCCCGAGCTATGGCCCCGAGTCTCGCGGCGGCACGTCGTACGCCGATGTCCATGTGGCCCTGAAGGAGGTGATGTCCCCGGCCGCACCACGCCCTCACGTGCTCGTGGCGTTCAACGCTCCCAGCCTCGCGAAGTTCGGCCCAACCGTACGGCCCGGTGGACTGGTCATCTACGACAGCTCGGTCATCAGCGCCCGACCGGACGACCTCGCCACCGAGGTCAGGACGGTGCCAGTGCCGTTCACCGGCGTGGCTGCTGAGCTCGGTGCGGCACTGGTGAAGAACGTCGTCGCGCTCGGCGCCCTTCAGGGAGCGACGAAGGTCTTCCCGGAGGAGACGTTCCTCACGGCCATCCGCGCCACGCTGAAGCAGAAGTGCGCCATGATCCCGATCAACGAAGAGGCATTCAAGCTGGGAGCCAAGCTCGCCGGCGAGCAAGTCTGCTAGTCGAGGTCCGCCGTCGGGCCGAGCGCCCAGCCGGAGAGCAAAGTTGAGCCGTTGCGGCTATTCGGTCGCCCGTTGATCAACGATTTGGGGAAGCGGGGCCTGATAGGCGGCATCCGCCTGCGCGGCTGTGAGGATGTGATTGGCAACCAACTGGTCGAGGACTTGACCTTGGCGTTGCTTTGCGAGCGCTAAGTGCAGGAGGGGATCGTAAGACGATGGCGCTTGCGGAAGTCCGGCAAGCATGGCCGCCTCGGCCCAGTTGAGCTGGTTGGGACCAACGCCGAAGTACCCACGTGCGGCTTTCACATAGCCCCAATAGCCGTTCCCGTAGTAGACGGCGTTGAGGTACATCTCGAGGACCGTGGGCCTTGAGTAGCTCACAGAGAGCTTGAGCCCGAGCCCAACTTCCTCCAGCGTGGTGCCGAAACCGCTCCCCACGGCATAAAGCTGCTTTGCCAGTTGCTGAGCGATGGTGCTCCCGCCAGGGTCGCCACTTGTGTGCAGGGCCGTCAGCCCAGCACGTGCCGCGCCGTCGAGGACGTTCAGCAAGACGTTCCCATAGAAGTGCTCATCTTCGACTGCGACCACTGCCTCGCCGAGCTTGACCGGCACTGGCAGGCGTCCGACTTCGCCCTTGTGCGCTCTTACGATTGCCGCCACGAGTGCAGGGGCGTTGGCGACGCTCGGGAGGGACAGCTCGTATCCCAGTCCGGCGAGGACAAGCGCCGCGAACAGCCCGATCACGGCAAGGATGATCCGGCGAAGCCGGGACTTCCACCCGCGCCGTGAGCGCCTGGCAAGGGGGACGACGGTGGTCGTCTCAGCCAATCGCCGAGGGACCCCGGGGCGCTCATCGTCAAGGCTGTGCGACGGTTCTTCTTCGTTCGCCATGCCTCGGACCCGAGCGCGAGGCGAGGTTTCCAACCGTGACCGGAGGTCGGCACTCTCGAGGGCGTCGCCCTCAACCATTACACGCCTCGAGCCGGACCACGGCGTCGATCCCGCCAGAAGCGGTAGCGTCGAGCCACGCGGTCCCGCCAGACATCCTGGCGAGCTGAGCAACGATGGCGAGTCCGAGGCCGGTGCCCCCAGACGGGGCGCCTTCCCGCCTCCAGAACCGATCGAAAGCTCTCGTGCGGTCGGATGGACTCATGCCAGGGCCGTCATCGGTCACATGAACCTCGATGCCGTCACCTACGCGAACAGCCAGCAGCGACACGCATCCAGCGGCTGGCGTGGCTTCGAGCGCGTTCGCGAGGAGATTGTCGAGGACTTGCTCGAGATGACCCGGGCAGGCGAGGGCGCTCAGATCCGGACCATGCGGCCCAACAGCGGCCGGCGTTTCGCACGCGAGAGTCACTTGACGCTCCTCGGCGAGGGCGCTCCATGCCTCTGCACGGTCGCGCAGAGCAGCTCCGACATCGACCGCCTCTCTCGTTGGCCGGACACCGCCCTCGGCACGCGCGAGCGTGAGCAGTCCGTCGACGATCCTGGAAAGCCGGTCAGCTTCAGCGAGGGCAGGCGTGAGATCGGCTCGCTGTTCGGGGTCGAGTGTGCCCTCGAGGTTCTCCAGACGCAGGCGCAGCGCCGTGAGCGGAGTACGGAGCTGATGGGAGGCGTCGGCAAGGAACGCTCGCTGGGTGTGGACCAGCTCCTCCAAGCGGTCCGCCATCTCGTTGACCGTCTCGCCGAGCGCGTTGAGCTCAGCCGGGCCGCGCCCGATCGGGGCCCGCTCGGACAAACGGCCAGCACCGACCGCGGCAACAGCTGTCTCGATGCGCTCCAGCGGGCGGGTGAGGGATCTCGCGAGAATCGTCCCGAGGCCCGTGGCCACGGCGAGCACGCCGACTCCGAAGAGGCCAAGCGTGATCCAGTGGCTCCGGATACGCGCGTGGAGAACTGTCGCCGACTCGGCGACGAGGAGGACTACGTCGGGCCCGTGGGTCAAAGACGGTGCGCCACTCGAGCCTGGTGCCGTGATTGCAACGGGAAGGGCCACGTACAGGAAATCGTCGTCGGGATCGTTCGAACCCTCCTCGCCTGAGGTGTGGCCCGCGGCAGCTAACCTCGTGATCGCCTTCGTGCGGGAATCGCGCAGCTCCTCGACGGCACCGTGCCCCGCCGCCGCCAAGTCGTGCCCGGACGATACGACAGCGACGACAGCGCCGTCAGCGCGAGCGAATTGGCTGACAACGAGCTGAAGGCTGGATCTGTCGCCATGGTTCAGCCCTGCGGCAACGAGCACTGCGAGCGACGAGGCGTCACGTTGGATCTCCGACATCGCAGTGGCTCGATCGTTACGGGCCAGGCTGAGCCCGAGCGGAACTTCGAGCGCGACGACGAGACCGAGAGCAAAGAGGAAGAAACTGGCGAGGAGCCGTCGCCTCATTGAGGAACGGCGAGCCTGAAACCAACGCCCCTGCTCGTCTCGATCCACTTAGGGTTCCCGAGCTTCTTGCGAAGAGAGGCGATGTGGACATCGACTGTCTTCGAAGTACCGTACCAATGAGGATCCCAGACCTCGGCGAGGATCTCCCGTCGAGTGACCATCGCCCCTGGATCGAGAGCGAGAAGAGCGAGCAGATCGAATTCCTTCGGAGTAAGTGGCAGTTCTTCCCCGGCCAGCAACACACGGTGTGAGCGCCGGTCGATCTCGAGCCCGCCGATCACCTGCGAACCCGGCACGGGCGGCGGCGATGCGCTCCGACGGCTGACTGCGCGTATGCGGGCGACGAGCTCACGGAAGCCGAACGGCTTGACGACATAATCGTCGGCTCCGAGCTCAAGGCCAACAACTCGGTCCGTCTCGTCGTCGCGTGCAGTGACGATGATGATCGGAACCGAAGAGCGTGTGCGCAGCTGCCTGCACACCTCGAAACCGCGGGCGTCGGGTAGCCCCAGGTCGAGCAACACGAGATCGGCCGGCGGTGCTGACAATGCGGCCGCGGCAGTCTGCACGAGAGTCACTTCGAAGCCTTCACGACGAAGCCCGGTTGCCAATGGCTCGCCGATGGCATTGTCGTCTTCGACCACGAGAACTTGCACTGTTCCGGTAGCTTTCCACAGGCGATCAGGATCGGGTTGTCGGGTCGTGGCGGCAGCAAGGCCACGAGCAAGATCCAGCCTCATCGACGCCACGGGTTGGGGCGGTGATCCTTGTCGAATCTTTACCGGTTACTGGGCTCATCTTGGACGGCCACCCTCGTAGGGTCAGAGCCAACATGGCCTCGCTCACCTTTGACCCCGCCTACGCCCCGCACGGAGGGAGGCATCGCCGGCAGTCCGTCATCTCCCGGCCGGGTGCTGTTCCGCGTCCCGTCGTCGCCGAGGTCGCAACGATCCTTGCCGGGCTTGGCTTCGGAGCGTGCGTCGCCCTCGCCGTCACCGCTGAGAGCTGGAAACAGCTTGCGGCTCCGGGAGGCGTCACCATGTTTCTCGGCAATCTGTCGGGTCTGGCTGGCACTTACCTGGCCCTGATCATGGTGCTGCTTGTCAGCCGGGTCCCGATGGTTGAACGAGTGCTCGGACAGGACAAGCTGCTCGCGTCGCACCGCCGGCTCGCGCCGTGGCCCATCTCGCTCATCGTCGCGCATGCCGTGCTGCTCACCTTCGCCTACGCCGAGGCTGCACGAACCGGCGTCTGGTACCAGATCGGCGCGTTCATCAGGTCGTACCCGAACATGCTGACAGCGACGGTCGCGCTCGTCGTGATGGTCGCGATCGCGGTCACGTCCGTCTACTCGATTCGGCGACGCCTCCGCAGGGAAACCTGGTGGGCCGTCCACCTATTCATGTACCTCGCCCTTGCTCTCGCGTTCACTCACGAGATCGCGCTCGGACCATCGTTCGTGGGGCACCCTCTCACGAGGCTTGTCTGGTCTGTGCTCTGGGCCTCGACCGCTGGCTTGGTGCTCGTCTACCGATTCGGGCTGCCCTTGTTCCGGACGCTCCGACACCGCCTCGAGGTTGTAGAGATCCACCCGGAAGGACCGGGCACGGTCTCGGTCATCTGTCGTGGTAAGCACCTCGACCGCCTCGCGGTCGCAGGGGGGCAGTTCTTTGAGTGGCGCTTCCTTACCAAGGGGATGTGGTGGCAGGCCCACCCGTTCTCGCTCTCGGCGCTTCCGCGACCGCCCTTCTTGCGTCTCACGGTGAAGGGCATCGGAGACTACTCCTCGGCCGTCGCCAGGCTGCGGCCTGGTACCCGTGTGGCCATCGAAGGGCCCTATGGGGCCTTCACAACTCATGCCCGCCGCCGCTCAAAGGTTGTGCTCATCGCCGGGGGCATCGGTGTGACGGCCATCCGCTCGCTGCTCGAGGACCTCCCTCGAGACTGCGATCCAGTCGTGATCCTTCGCGCCTCGAGCGCAGAAGAGCTGGCCCTCGCATCGGAGGTGGCCGAGCTCGTCCGCCATCGGAAGGGTCGGGTTCATGAGCTCGTCGGTTCTCGCTCGGAGGTACGGACAGACCGTCTTTCCGAGCTCGTGCCGGATCTGCAGAATCGGGACGTCTACGTGTCAGGACCTGAGGAATTCGTCAATCGGGTAGTCGCGACCGTCTTGCGGCTCGGGGTCCCGAAGGACTCGGTCCACTTCGAGGTCTATTCCCTGTGAACGAGCGCGACCGATTGGCTCGAGGCCAAACAACCACAGCGAAGGAGCTGCACAGGATGAGACGTGCTCCGGCCGTCGTCGTCGCCAGCGCGGCCGGGTTCGCTGGCATTGTCGCGATGCACTCGGGCAGCTCTCCTTCCATCCTGAGCGGAACCGGTCCTTCGACTCCGGTCAGCTCGTCTCCGGCGACGACAGGTCCCTCCACCATCCCCACGGGGCCACGGGCGGGTGCAGCCACGACAGCCATCGGAACCAGCGAGCAGTACGGCTACGGCGTGCTTGCCGTGAAGGTCACTGTCCGGGGAGGTCGTATCACAGAGGTTTCCACGGCGAAGCTTCAAACTGCCGAGCAGTACTCGCAGACGCTCGCTCAACAGGTCATACCGTTGCTTCGTAACGAGGTACTCTCGGCCCAGAGCGCCCACATCAACGGGATCTCGGGTGCCACCTACACGAGCGAGGCTTACGCCTACTCTGTCCAGTCGGCGCTCGACGTCCTCGGGGTGAAGTGATGTTGCGGGTGTGATCGTCCACGCCGAGCCCGTGATGGGAACGGTGGTCTCGTTCCACGTCGAACCGGGCGAATGCCCGGCCGTGCAAGCCCATGCCGCCGTCGCTGCGGCCTGCGCGAGGCTCCACGAACTAGACGACCTCTTCAGCACTTGGAAGCCGGGGAGCCCGATCAGCCGCTTCCGGGCCGGGCTCCTCCGCCTCAAAGAAGCTCCGCCCGAGATGGCTCTCGTCCTCGAACTGTGCGAGGAGGCGCGAGTGCTTTCGCTAGGTTGGTTCGATCCTTGGGCGATGCCTGGCGGCTTCGATCCGACCGGCTTGGTCAAGGGCTGGGCTACCGAGCAGGCGCTCGACATCCTGCGACTCGCCGGAGTTGAAGCCGCGATCGTCAATGGCGGCGGCGACATCGCGGTCCTCGGACTGCCCAAGAACGCGCACTCGTGGCGGATAGGGGTCCGCCATCCATGGAGGCCGGATGCCCTTGCATGCGTGCTCGAGACCGACCGCGCCGTTGCCACCTCCGGTTGCTACGAACGTGGGCCGCACCTCATCAACCCCAGGGACGGGAGGATGCTCTTCCGAACCGCCTCTGCGACCGTTGTCGGCTCGAGCCTGCCACTGTGCGATGCCCTGGCCACTGCGCTCGTGGTCGCTGACGATTACGGACCCGAGATTGCTCGTTCGCTCGAGGGTTACGAGGCTTACATCGTCGGGGTCGACGGCAAAGAGGACGCCACCGAAGGGATCGTGTTCGCAACCGAGGGCGTGAGGTGACCTCGCGTCGGACGCCCCTGACGGGCCTCGGCCCTTCATCACGATGTCAGCTCGCTGAGCGATAGGTGCCTCCGAGCGTAGAGATGAAGCCCAAGCGGCCTATGACGAATCTTTACCGACTCTTGTCAGAGGGCTGGTTCACGGGACCCCTAAGGTCGGCCGACATAGAACTGCCGAGGAGGCCGATGCAAGCCAAACCAGCGAGGAGCTGCCGGACACAGCCCGGCAGCGCGGGCAACGGGGTCACGACCAGGCCCGGTTTGCGGTCGCTGGCCAGGCGGCCACAGTGAGCCGGACTCAAGTTCGCTCGTCGGCGACGCGGCCCTGCGGGGACGTCACAGTGTCACCCCCGTGCCCGGCCAGGACCGGGCGGAGCCGGATGGCGGTGTGGCTGCGTGCGACCCGGCCCCGCCAGTGGACGAAGAACGTCCTCGTCTTCGCAGCTCCGACGGCCGCAGGCTCCATAACCCAACCCGGTGTCGTCGCTCGCAGCGCCGTAGCGTTCCTCGTGTTCGTGGCAGCTTCGGCCTCAACCTACCTCGTGAACGACGTCGTCGACCGGGACAATGACCGGCTCCATCCGGTCAAGAAGAGCAGGCCGGTGGCATCGGGGCAGCTTTCAGTAAACCTGGCGCTGTCGACCGCGGTTGCTCTGGCCACGGTTGCGCTCGTCACAGCAGCCTTGGTGTCTGGCGCCGCCCTTGCCGGGATCGTCACCGCCTATCTGGTCGTCACCATGTTCTACTCGCTCACGCTAAAGCGGGTGCCCTTGGTCGAGCTGGCCTGTGTGGCAGCTGGGTTCGCCCTCCGCGCGGTTGCGGGAGGGGCCGTCGCTCACGTCACGATCTCACCGTGGTTTCTCATGGTGGCTTCGTTCGGCTCCCTGCTCATTGTCGCCGGGAAACGCAGCGTCGAGCAGGCCGTGATGAAGGACCGGGGGGAGCTGCACCGGTCGACACTCGCCGCGTACCCGGCGGCGTTCTTGAGAAGTGTCCGCATGCTGGCGATGTCGGTGACCGTGACGACCTACTGCCTCTGGGCGTTCGAGAGAGCCGGGCGTCTCGGGCTGGGCGACCGCGCCGAGGACATCGTGTGGTTCGAGCTGTCGATCATTCCCTTCGTGCTCGCCGTCCTCGTCGTCGAGCTCGCCATCGAGCAGGGCCGCGGGGGTGAGCCCGAAGAGCTCGCTCTGAGCGACCGTGGGCTCCAGGTGCTCGGACTGGCGTGGCTCGGGTTGTTGATGTGCGGAATCTACGCATGAGTGCTCCATTCCGGCGCGAGCTCCTCACTGGTTGGGGCCGGGCTCCGGCGTCTGCCGCCACGGTGGTGCGGCCGGAGTCGGCATCGGACCTTGAAGATCTCGTGGCCGGGGAGCGTGGCACTCTTCCGATGGTCGCTCGAGGTCTCGGGCGCTCCTACGGTGATGCTGCGCAATGCGCCGGCGGCCTGGTCCTCGACTGCACCGGCCTGAACCATGTCCTAGATCTCGACATCAGAGGGGCACGGGTGCGCGCCGAGGCCGGCGTGTCCTTTGACGAGCTCCTGAGACTGCTTGTTCCGAGGGGGCTGTTCCCCCCCGTCACGCCTGGGACGCGATTCGTCACGCTCGGCGGCGCGATCGCGAGCGACATACACGGCAAGAATCATCACCTGGACGGCACGATCAGCCAGCACTTGGACTCTTTCCGAATCGCAACTCCGAGCGGGCCTATCGAGTGCAGCCCTGAACAGCGCGGCGACGTGTTCTCGGCCACCTGCGGTGGCATGGGCCTCACCGGCATCGTCCTCGAGGCAGTCCTGCGGCTGCTGCCGATAGAGACGTCGACCGTGCTCGTGGACACGGAACGGGCAGGTGACCTCGACGCCTGCATGACCCGTCTTTCCGAGGACGAGGGCACGCACAAGTACTCGGTGGCCTGGGTGGACGGCCGAGCTGGCGGACGCCACTTGGGACGCTCCGTGTTGACCCGGGCGAACCACGCCGTCTTGTCGGATCTTCCTGCGAACGCTCAGCATGATCCGCTGCAGCTGAACCTGGGGAGGCCTTTGCGTGTCCCTGTGACGCCGCCGCTCTCACTTCTCACTTCAGGGACTGTCGCGGCGTTCAACGAGATGTGGTACCGGCGCGCACCTCGCCACCGGACTGGCGAGCTGGTTCCCCTGGCACGTTTCTTCTACCCGCTCGACGGAATCGGAGGATGGAACCTGCTCTACGGACCACGCGGCTTCACCCAATACCAGTTCGTCGTGCCCCTTGGTGCCGAGGCGACCGTACGCGTCGTCCTCGAGCGTCTCAGCAGAGCTCGGGCAGCCTCGTTCCTAGCGGTCCTCAAACGCTTCGGTTCCGAAGGGTCGGGTCACCTCTCGTTTCCGACGGAGGGTTGGACGCTTGCGCTGGACGTGCCTTTGGGATCTCCTGGGCTCGCTGCGCTGCTCGACGGCCTCGACGAAGTGGTCGCGTCGGCCGGAGGGCGCGTCTACCTGGCCAAGGACGGACGCGTACGGCCCGAGATGCTGGCGTCGATGTACCCGCGTCTCGCGAACTGGTTGGAGGTTCGGGAGAGTGTTGATCCCGACGGGGTGTTCAGCTCGGACCTGGCGCGTCGCGTCGGGCTCGGCCGGGCGCGACGTCCATCGACGCCCAAGGTCCGGCGGTCGTGACGAGGTCGCCCTTCAGGCGACCGCCGTCAAGTGGGAATGGTCCGGAGGAAGCGCCAAGTCTGGCTGGTCCACTCAGGGCAAGCGGGCCGACATCGTGATGAAGTCGCGTGCCCACCACGTCTCGAAGTACCGGCTCGGCGGTCCCGTCATGTCGGCGAGCGGTAGCAGGTCGGTTGCGTTCGCCGGAGATGCCAGGCCGGTTGCCGTCGAAGGGGCGAAGGTGGCGAAGTTCACCCAGTCGGTGTTGATGTCCAGTTCCATCGCCCGCACTGCCCCGGCACGTACCAGGAGGTTGGCCAGGTCGGTGATGTTGAGGCTCGGTCCTCCCACGTAGACGAGGGCCCCGTCGCCAGTCACCCCGATCCCCGAGCGCGACACGTAGACCTGGTTGCCGAGAGTGTTACCCCACTTACTCGTGTCGTTGGCATTGAGGCCGGAGACCGGCCTCCCGTTGTCGACGAGGAGGCTGAGATTCTGCCTCACGGCGACCACGTCCGGGCTCATCTTGACGTCTGTTCCCCAAGCGCCCACGGTGGCGGTGCCGTTCCGGTAGATCACGAAGGACGCTGCGCCGGCGCGTAACGGAATGATCGTCTGCCCCTGGGTGTAGTAGCCACCGTTTGCATCCTGCATGCGGAATCCGGCGTTGAACGCAGCCACGAGCGAGCGAGCGGCGGCCGGCTGGATCGGAGCCGTGTTTGTGTAAGGACCACCG
>Ga0224558_1000744_pt1 | contig 37365 bp, 31 predicted proteins | sample 714S32024metaG_FD_180682 | JGI IMG/M metagenome (GOLD analysis project Ga0224558, IMG submission 180682) | Peat soil microbial communities from Stordalen Mire, Sweden - 717 S3 20-24 | ecosystem: Environmental > Terrestrial > Soil > Wetlands > Peat | place: Sweden: Norrbotten County, Stordalen... | reverse complement strand
GACTCCGGACCAAGAAGGGCGGAGGATCCGCCAACCACTGCGCGATGAGTCTTCTCTCACGCGCTTGTCCCCGTGCCACGCCGGATGTCGCCGCCGGAGAGGTTCAAAATCTCCCCCGCCCTGCCAAGGCTGACCACGGGACTCATGACGCCGGTACCTCCGCCGCCTTGCGCAGGGCCTTTTCGGCCCGGTTCCGAGCTGAACGGCGGCCGTAGAGGCGAGCACAGAAGGAGGTGAGGACCTCGGTCATGTCCCGAACGAGGTCGTCGTCGACCTCACCCTCGTCGAGCACCACAAGCCGGCGACCAGCGGACTCGAGGGCTGCTTCGACGAGCTCGATGTTCATCCGGCCGAGTCGGTCGCGGTGTTCGACGACGACCGTCGTCACCTTCGGATCGGCGAGCAGACGGCGGACCTTTGCCCGAGCGCCGTTCATGCCCGAGCCAACCTCGGACTCCACTCGGGCGACCGGCAGCCCGGTCTTGGCCGCCCACTCGCACAAGCGGGCGACCTGCCGGTCGAGATCGGCCCGCTGGTCGTGGGAGGAGACTCGGGCGTAGAGACCGAGGCCATCGGCGGGAGAGGCGAGGACTGAGTCCGGCGCGATCAGCACGGAGCGACTGTTCACGCGCACCGCCGGTACGGGAAGCGTGCCATTGCGAAACCAGCGATAGGCGGTCTGGGGGTGGATGCCTTGACGGCGTGCCCACTCGGTCAGGTTCACAGAGAACACCCTATCGAATAGGTGTTCGCTCATTATGACTCAGAGATTCGTGAGCAGCTCACGACCCGCCGGGGGAGCTGCTCAGCGCAGGACGGGAATCCCTCCGGCGGACGTCGTCAGCCCGCTGAGGGGCGTCAGCTGCTGCTCCACCAGGATCGGGACGCTCGCCGAGACCCGAAGGGCGAATGAGGGGGCATATTTCAGGACCGAACGGAGGTTGAGCTCCACCTCCGAGCCGGCACCCAAGCTGACCACTTCGAGCCTGGCCGGGGCGGCCTCCCCGTGAGCCAACTCGAGCAGTGTCACCGTTGCTCCTTCGGTTCCGGGGTCTTCCAGCGTGACATCGTCGTCGATCCGTGACGTGAGCGACGCGCCGGGCAGCAGCCACTCGTCGCTGGGACCGGCAGTTCCCGGCGTCGCGTCGATGTCCTCGAGAACGCGAGTCTTGTACCTGGTCGTGAGACGAGCGACGACGACGGGCGTCGGTCCCTGGGCGGAGATGACGACCGAGCCCGTCCCGAGCCCGCTCTTGCCCGTGACCGGTGTCGCGAAGTCGACAATGCCCCCGCCTGGGACGACCTCGGTGAGCGCAGCCACGATCCCCGCTCGACCGGGCGGGGCGACACTGACCGAGACCGACCTCGTAGCTGGGTTGTAGACCGAGAACGTGCTCGCCACCCCTTTTCGCGACTGCATGGACGCGAATGCCCACTGCCTGCGCCCGCGATCGGGTCCAACCAGCAAAGAACTGCCGGTGACGCGGACGTGACTGGTCCGGTGGCCCGCGGCAGATCTCGAAGCCACTTCGACCGTCTCGGAGGTCAATTCGAGCGCTCCGACGACGACATCTCCGCTGACGGCCGTGGCCGTGACCGCGAGGGAGCTCTGCTCAAAGACCCACCGGTGAAGATCGAGAACTACAAGGCCCGTGGCCGGCACGACAACGCCCTGGAAGGCGGAGGGCGATGTCTGCGTCGTGCCGGTCGAGACGTTCACGTTCACCACGGCGGGCGTGGCATTGGGGTCGTAGAGCGAGAGCCGGACGTCCGAACCGCCATAAGTGCTACCGGTCGGCACATAGCCCTGGGGGCCAGCCGCGAGCGAGCACGGGGACGAGAGCAGGACCGGGCCGCCCACGGTCGAGGCACCGACGATCGATTCGCCAACGCCGATCCCACCCCCGTCGGTCTCGATCGACACCGCCGCGAACCCCGCCGGACCGCGTCTCGACAGCGCCACGACTGCCTGTGACTGCGCACCGACCTCGAACCGCGACCTCGAGATCGATGCCCCGGTCGAGGTCCCACCTTTCGGGAGACCCGTCCGCGACACCACGACCAAGAAGTTGACCGCCGAGGTCCCACTGTTCACGATCGAGACGCGCGAGCTCTCCTCCCCGGCACCGACAGGCAAAGGCCCGGGACAATGCCAAGCGCCCGGCTTGCCCATCTGCACGACCGGGAGCGACGGCGGTCCCACGAACCGGCCCCCAGCTGGCTCCCCGCCCGGCTGGCGCACCAAGGCGTTGACGACCAGGAGCAACGCGATCCCGCAAGCGACGCCGAGGAGGGCTCGACGCCTGGGGTCGCGCGCCGCCCAAGAATGCCTGTGACGGGCGACGACATCGCTCATCACGGCGCGCTCGGTGCCGGCTCGGACGCCGGCTCGGATCGATCCTCAGGCTCTCCGACCGCGCTCGTGGCGGGCGAGGGCTCACGCCCGTCCGACGGGCTGTCGTCGAAGACGGCGGCGCCGTCGCCGGGTGGAACCTCGCCTGCCCGGCTGAGACGGCGACGCTTCCTGCGACGAGCAACGCCCTCAGCGACAGCGAGGCCGACGGCGAGCATGCCCGCGCCGACGCCGAGCTCTCTCAGCCACGCCGGAGTCCCGCGACTCGCCTCGGCAGGCGTTACGACCGAGTTGACAGCGGGGCTGGCGGCTGGCGTCCAGGCCGTGTCCTCGAAGGCAAGCACGCCGCCTTCGGTCGGAAGCTGGCGGAAGTCACTTTGGGCTTGCAGCGCCCGCACAAGGCTCGGCGCAGGAGGAGCCGAAGGCGGGACCTGGAGACCGGGCAGGTCCGGAGCAACCCCGCCTGGGAGGATCACATAACGGACTCCTGCTCGCGCCAACTCGGCGCCGAGGCGAACCGTGAGCCCGGCCTCGGCGCTGGTCAGGTCCGCTTCAACCGCCGCTCCGACACCTGGGTCGGCGCTCGGCCAGAGCCGGCGGCCGTCCGGCAAGCCGTCCTGGCTCACCGCGAACGCGAGCCCAGGCCGTATCTGCCAAGCGGGCTGCGGGACGCTGGCGGGATCACCCAGCCAGAGCACGTCGTAGCCCTTGGCCCCAGGTGCGGGCGCAGTCCAGCCGAGAATCTGCTCAAAGCCCACAGAAGGGAGCGACGAACGGCCGTCCACCGATGAGACCAGGGTCGGGAACAGCCCGACGACAAGGCACAGTGCAGCTCCGGCGCTGAGATTCTGGCGCCATCCGAAGCGACTCCTCGCAAGGTCGATCTCGAAGGCGGCCACGCCGAGCCCGACCGCAGCCGCGATACAGCACGCAGCCGGAGACAACAGGACCAGCGTCGCGCCGCCGCCCGCACCGAGCCACCCCACGGCGCCCGCGTACGCAACGGCCACCGTGGCAACGGCCGCGACCCACCATCGCGTCGCCCAGTCGAGTCGTGAATCGCGAGCCACGAACAAGACGAAGGCTGCGCCAAGCGGGATCCCCCAGCCGAGCCAGCCCGCGCCTATCGGACCGACGGCAAAACGAAGCATGCGCAGCACCCCGCCCACGTCCCTGCGCGAGCCCACCGCGCCCGAGATGATGCTCCATCTCGCGCCGGCCTGGATGAAGGTGAGCGACCACGGTAGGCAGCAAAGGAAGGCGACGCCCAATGCACCCGCCGTGACGCCGAGCGCACGACCGACCGCGGCGATATGGCCCGCGGCGGCCGAGCTGAGCACGATCGCCAATGAGAGGGCAACTACGGCCACCAGTGACGGGGGTGCCAGGGCCGCCATGAACGCGAGAAGAAGACCGAACGGGACGACTTCGGCCGCCACGGAGCGCCAGCCGCTTGCGTCGTGCGGGGATGTGAACGGCTCCAGCCGCGTCGCGCGGCAAATGCGCGACATCACGAATGGCATCCCCGCAAAGCTCACCAGAGCCTGCAGGTCGCCTCCGGCGATGCCATTCCACACGAGCGGAAGACCGAGATAGGCGATCGTGCCCGCGAGCCGGGCGCGGCTGGAGCCGAGTGGCCGGAGGAGTCGACGCATCCCGATGGCGCCGATGAGAATGGGGGCTACGAGGAGCAACTTCTCCACCTGCGCGGTGCTGCCGATCAGGACCGCTCCCGCCAGACCGACCAGGCCGAACCCGGAAGATGCCGGCCCGGTGGCTTGCCAGCCGGCGTCCTGCCAGCCGGCGAAGAACTCGCGCAGCAGCGTGGTCGCCGGCGGGAAGGGCAGGAGCTGACCCACCAGGGGAAGGTGGCCTGCCAAAAGGTTGCGGATGCCGAACAGGACCACGATGATCAAGGCCGCCAGTGCCCAGCCGAGATTGTGCGGGGCAACAGGTCTGTTCCGGCTCGATGCGATTCGCGAAGGTTCAAGATCTTCATCTCGCCTCAACCGGTGCTCGACCGCCTTCGCGACCGGACCGGCGGGCAAGACCGGGGCAAGCGGGTTGGCTTCGAGAGCAGAGCGCCGGTCGCCGTAGCTCAAGGTCCGCGCGACAACGCGGTCGGGCCGCTGACGAACACTTGCAAGCGCCTTGCGAGCCCTCCTGAGGCTCCGACGGTGGCGCCAGTTCCACCACCAAGCGTCCCCGACGCGCTTGGCACGCTCGCGCTCACCCCTCACCAACGCGATCGACACCTCCGCGACCGACCCGGCAGCGAGATCGAGCACGACGAGCAGGCGATGCAGGTGCTCGTAGTTCTTTAGGACGGCGCGCAGCTCGTGGCGACGACGCAACACCGCCGCGTCGCCCACCGTCCTCGACCCGGACCTCGCCACCTGAACGTGGCGAACGCGGGCCGAGGGCGCGACGACGACTCGCGCTCCGGCCACTTGGGCCCGCCAGCACAGGTCCACGTCCTCGCCGAACAGCTCGATGTCCGGATCGAATCCTCCGAGCGCCCTGAACAGGTCGGCGCGTATCAAGATGCAACCGCCCGGTACGGCGAACACCTCGCGGCCTTCGTCGTGCTGGGCCTGGTCGAGCTCGCCGCGCTCCACCCGCTCGACGGCCACACCGAAGCGGTCGACGCCGATGCCGACCTCGAGCAGGTGGTCAGAGGCGTCCCACTCGACGAGCTTCGGGCCGACGATGCCTGCGTTGGAGCGGTAGGCCTCCCCGACCAGGCAACGAACCGCGTCGGGAGCAGGAGCCACATCGTCGTGGCAGATCAACAGATGAGAGGCGCCCTCGATCGCCACGAGCGCCTCGTTCGCGGCCGCCGAGAAACCTTTGCGCTCGCTCTGGCGGAGTATGAAGGCGCGCGGGAGCACCGCCGCGACCCGTGCCGTCAGCTCCTCGTGGCTCGCGGCGTCCACCACGAGCACGTCGAGGTTCGGGTAGTCCTGAGCACCAAGCGCCTCCAGGCATTCCTCGAACCACAGACCCGGGTCACAAGCGACCACCACGGCGACGACCGGCGGGGCTTGCTCCTCCGGCATCAAGGCCACGCTACCGCGGACGCGACGCAGGAGCCGGGAGGCCGACTCCGGATCACGCTTGCTGTAGTTAGCAGTTTGCAGTACACTAGTGAGCGCATGGCACCGGGCGCGGCGAGCGGCACGAGCTCTCGCAGGGCGCCGCTGCGAACGGTGATCAACAGGAGGAACAAGACATGACCGACATCCGACAAGGTCTGGCCGAGACGGCGCAAGCCCTCGCTGACCTCGCCAAGGAAGCCGCGTACGTCGCGATAGGCGTGGGCGTCCTCGAGCTCCAAAAGGCCCAGGTTCGTCGCCGGAAGCTTGCCTGTGCACCCAAACTGGTGGGCGCCCGAGCAAAGGACTTCGACGCCACGGTCGCTCAAGTGATCCAGGTCGTCGACTCAACTCTCGAGCCGGTGCTGGAAAAGCTCCCCGAACCTGCACAGGCCGTCATCCGCCAGGCCCGCAAGACACGCGACGAGCTCCGGGCTCGGGCCTTCGGCTATTCCGCCTGAGTCAGCTGAGGCGCTCGCGCCAGTAGGTAAGAACGTCCGACAGCGTCGTGGCCAGCTCGATGGTCGGCTGCCACGCCGTGGCAGCCACGAGCTTGGAGGCGTCGCCGACCAGCACGGGGACCTCGACCGGACGGAAGAGGTCAGGGTCCTGCACAAACCTCACCTCGCAGGACAAGAGCCCGGCCATTTGCGCCGCGAGCGCGGCGATGCTGATCGCCCGGCCTGAGCACACGTTGTATGCCTCGCCGGCAACGCCGTTGGTCGCAAGGAGCCGGTAAGCCCGCACCACGTCGCGCACGTCGGTGAAGTCCCTGGAGGCGGCGAGGTTGCCGACTTGGACATCCCCGCCATTGTGCAGCTCGGCTTCGACCATCCGCCGCGCCAACGCGGAGACCACGAAGTCGTCGAGTTGACCCGGGCCCACATGGTTGAACGCCCTGGCCCTTACGACACGCAGGCCCCGGCCGAGGAACGCCTGGAGCCCGAGGAACTCGGCGGCCACCTTGCTCACGGCATAGGGCGTCACGGGGCGAAGCTCGGCGTGCTCGTCGAGGGTCTCGGTGGCGGGCGCCGGGCCGTACACCTCCGCCGAGCTCACGAGCACGACCACGGGTGGGACCTCGCATGAAGCGGCGGCCTCGAGCAGGTTCAAGGTGCCCATCGCGTTCACACGGAACGTCTCGGCGGGCTCGAGCCACGACTGGCCGACATGGGTCAGCGCTGCGAGGTGGTACACGACATCGGGCAGCGCCGCTTTCAAGTCAGCGGCGATCAGGGCGGGGTCGGTCACGTCGATCTCGGGACCAGGGGCGATACACGTGTCGCCGGCATCGGAGAGGTGGCGGAGCAGCCAGTCGCCGACGAAGCCGGTCCCACCGGTCAGATAAGCGCGCACGGTGCTCAGGCTACCTGCCGATCTGGCGACCTCCCGAGGCACCGTGTCCTCCCGAGCGTCGTGTGGGCCTTCGCCGGTCAGCCTCGGCGGCGAGGTGGTACGCCGCCAGATGACCCTCGGCGCAGGCCTCCCAGGTGTAGCGGGACGCTATGGCAAGCCCGTCAGCCCGACGGCGGCTGTCGTCACCCGAAGAGTGCTCCGAGATCGCCGTCTCGATGGCCGCCGCGAGCGCGAACGGCTCACCTGGCGGGACGAGCAGGGCGCTGTCGCCTGCAATTTCGGCCATGGGCGTGCCCGAAGTCGTGACGAGCGATGTGCCGCACGCCAGGGCTTCGAGAGCCGGAAGACCGAAACCCTCCTCGAGCGAGGGGTACACGACCGCACACGCCCTTCTCAAAAGCGCTGGAACATCGGCGTCGGCCACGTAACCGAGCCGGCGGATCCGCTCGCGCGATCGCGCCACCGCGACCGAGCGCAGGACCGGCCCCGCCTTCCAGCCGGCGCCACCGGCGAGGACGAGCTCGAGCTCTGTCTGATCGCCGGCGAGCCGATCGAAGGCGGCCACCAGGTCGGCGATGCCCTTTCGCGGCTCCAAGGTCCCGACGTGCAGCACGTACGGTCGGTGCAGAGCAAGGCGCTCGAGGACTTCGCCGTCCGCACCGGGGCGGGGCTCGCCAGGCACGAAACGAGCCTGGTCCACGCCATGGGGCACCACCACCACCGGGCATCGCGGAGCAAGGATGTCCCGGAGCCGTCCCGCGGTCATCTCGCTCACGCAGATGATGGCCGCGGCGTGCGCCACCGAATAGCGCATGGCGGCGCGGAACCACGTCACCTTGCTCGCTTCGTGCCATTCGGCGTGATCGAAGAAGGTCAGGTCGTGAACCGTCACGACACAGGGGACCTTGGACCACCGGGGCATGGTGTAGTGAGGACCGTGGTGCACTGCCACCGGTGGCGAGTCCAGGCCTGCGACCACCGAGCCGAGACGCGCCTGCTCGTACAAAAGGCGCGTCGGGCGGCGGGGGGGCGCGACCGTGACGACCCGCTCCCCCGGCGCCATGAGCGCCCATCTCGGACCGTCGTCACGCCGGGCCAGGAGCGTGAGCCGGCAATCGGCACGACCGGCCAGTGCCCTGGCCAGCTCGACGACATATCGGCCGGCCCCGACAGGTTGCCGGGGCACCGCGCTCACATCGAGCGCCACCGCCAGAGCACCGCTGGACGAGCCGGCGGTCATCGCCGGGCCTGCCCCTCGGCGACCGCTCGCTCCCAGACCGCCACGTGCGCACGCGCGGTCTCGACCCATCGAAGTGCCGCGGCGCGCGCGAGACCCCTTGCGACAAGTGCGGTCCGCGTCATCTCGTCGCCGGCCGCGACCACAAGCCCCTCGGCGATCGACGAAACGTTGGTCGGATCGACCTCAAGCGATGCGCCACCGGAGCTTGGGACCGCGCTCGAGACAACGGGGGTCCCCTGAGCCATCGACTCCACGACGGGCAGGCCGAAGCCCTCCACGATCGGGACGTAGGCACACAAGCGGGCTCTGCGGTAGACCGCGGCCAGCACCCCGCCTTCGACGGTGCCTGCGAAGACCACGCCGGCGGTTGGCCCGAGGGCCGCGGGCGACGGCGATGGTCCCCATCCGCTCGGTCCCACGACCACAAGCGGCCAGGGCTCGGGCAGCTTCGGCCTTGCGAGCGTGTATGCCTCAAGGAGGCGCTCGAGGTTCTTCCGTGGCTCGAGCGTGCTCACGGTCAGCAGGTACGGACCGAGGACCCCGAGGCGCTCGAGCAGCGCCTGGGCCGCCGGCTCGTCCGGCTCGCCAAGGTGGTCTGCGCCCTCGTTGACGACGACGAGCCGGTCGTCGGCGATGCCCACGCCGGCGGCGAGAACAGCGTTGGCCGTTGCCTCGGAGGGCACGACGACGATGGCGGCCCGTGAACAGGCGCGTCGAAGAGCGGCCTCGTGCCAACGCCTGCCCCTCGGCGGGAAGGCCTCCGGCATCGATCTCCAGGCCACGTCGTGCACCGTCATGACGAGCGGTACTCCCGAGGAGGGCACCGGCGCCGCCAGCGAGACGGAGTGGACGACGTCGCTGCCCCGCCCGACGCGCGTGAAGCCCAGGTCCCATGCACGCGTCATGAGCGGACCGGGGAGCCGTGAGCACACGACCGGGCATCCGAAGCTCGTGAGAGGGTCCGGGCGGAAAGGCGGGCGGCTCGCGACGATCGTGATCCTGGGACGCTCACCGGTCGCGAGCTCGGCGATGCCCTTCAACAACCCACGGGCATAGGTCCCGATACCGCCGGGGACGCGCCGTCGCAGCTGTTCGGCCGCCAAGGACACCGAGATCGGCGTCAACGGGCCCGCCCGTCGACCGCGGCCAGGCCGTAGAGCTCGATCATCGAAGTGGCCGCCGACTCCCAGTTGAACGACGAGGCGCGGACGCGCCCGGCTTCGATGAGCTTGGCACGCAAGCCGGTGTCGTCGATGACCCTCGCGAGCGCTCGTGCCAGCGCCTCGACATCGCCCGGCGCCACGAGCTCGGCCGCGTCGCCGACCACCTCCGGGACGGCGCCGGCGGCCGTCGCGACCACGGGCACTCCGGCCGCCATCGCCTCGAGCGGCGGGAAGCCGAAACCCTCGTACAGCGACGGGTACGCGAGCACCGCAGCGCCGTCCAGCAACGACTGCCGCTCGTCTTCTCGGAGGTACCCGACGCGCACCACGCGGTCAGCGACGCCGCAAGCGGCCACCGCGGCGGCAAATGCCGGCTCACCCCGTCCCTCGGGCCCGGCGACGACGAGGCGCAGATCCACATGCGCGCGCGCAAGCTCCGCGAACGCCATCACGAGTGTCGGCAGATCCTTGCGAGGCTCCACCGCGCCGAGCGCGAGCACATAGGGCGCCGGGCGGTCCTGCCGGTCCGCGGGCCCCGGTGACGGGGCGGAAACGTGATCCCGAGGGGGGTCGAGACCGGGTGGCACGACACGAACCCGGTCACCGTCGACACCGAGCAGCTCGAGCACCTCGTCGCGCACGAAGCTCGAGAGCACGTGCACGAAAGCCCCGTGTCGGACCGCCCGGGCGACGAGCCGCGGGTAGGCCAGCGAAGCGGGCGCGCAGAGCTTCGGATACCGCAACGCGGTCAGGTCGTAGACGGTCACGACCCGGCCGGCACGACGTGCCGGGGGCACCACGTAGTTCGTCCCGTGCACCACGTCGACGGGCCCGACAAGCCATTCGACCGGTGGCAGTTCCGCTCGTGCCCACACCGCGCCGGCGAGGCGCGTCGGGGCCTGCCAGGTCCGAACCTCGAGACCGAGCGCGAGCGCGCCCGCGGCCGTGTCCCTGCGGGCGTTGCGAGCCACGGCGTAGCCGCGCAGCTCCACCTCCTCGCGTCCGACCAGCGCGCCGGCAAGACCGGCGCAGAACCGGCCGACCCCGGTGAGCTCGCCCGCGAGGGGCAGGACGTCGAACGCCACCCGGAGCCTGGTCAACGCGACCCCAGCCGAAGCGATCTCGTCACGGCGACCCGCCGGTGTCCACACGCCCCGCCGTCAACGGAACATGTCCTCGCCGTATGGCCGGACCACCTCTTCGATGACGTGGCCTGGCCCCAACATCGCGGCGTCCACTCCCCTGACCAGCGCAACAGGGACGCCTCGCGCCTTTCCCATCACGAGGTCGGCGGCCGCGGCCACCTCGTCCACGACGCAGATCTCGGTCGCGACGAGCTCGCGGCCGAGCGCGTCGGTCGTACCGCGAAGATCGACCACGGCGCGGATACCCGCGCAACCGATGGCCACGTCGGTGACCCCGCGCCGCCACGCACGGCCGAAGGTGTCGGAGATCACCACGGCGACCTCGAGACCCGTCCGTGCCCTGATGCCGTCCCGTAGCCGGCGCGCCGAGCGATCGGGATCCTCGGGGAGAAGCGACGCCCACCCCTCTTCCACATTGGACAGGTCGACGCCTGAATTGGCGCACACAAAGCCATGCCGCGTCTCGGTCACGACCAGGTCCCCCCTGCGCCGCAGGACGCGAACCGACTCGGACTCGGCCAGGAGACGTTTGGCGTCCGGGTCGGAAGGATCGATCCGGACCATCCGGCCTTCCGCCTTGGACACCACCTTCTGGGTGACCACGACCACGTCGCCCTCGACGAGAGGCGCATGCTCGGCGATGAGCGCCGCCAGGTCGTCTCCGGGGCCGATCTCGCCCAGGCCCTTGACGCCCAACACGAACAATGTCTCTCCGACCGCCATTGGCGCAGTCTCTACCAGAGGACCCGTGAGGCGCTACGCACCGGGTGGGTCCGGTGCCGAGGCCGGGGGCCCAACGACCTTGCCGGTAGCCCCGAGCACGATGCGAGCGAGGCCTGCCGCCATCTCCGGTGTCCTCATGACTGTCGGTGCGACGATGCAGTTGACACCGGCCGCCTCGACCTCGCCCGCGCGGTCCGCGTCGGCCTGGTCGATCACGAGCGTCCCGACCCAGTCCTTGACAAAGCGGGCCACACCCGGAGAGGACGCCTGTCCCCCGAGCTCGACGAGGAGCCGGTCGGCCGGGCCCTTCAAAGCGGCGCCCGCGACGATCGGCGACACGGCCACGACCGAGTCGCGGCGCGCCCTCAACACGCTCGCCACGCCCGGCACCGCGAGAATCGGGCCTATCGACACGACCGGGTTCGAAGGCGCCACGACGACGATCTCGGCGGAACCGAGGGAATCGAGCACGCCGGGTGCCGGCCTTGCTGTCTCCGCGCCTTCGAAGCGCACCGAGTCCACGACGACCGAATGGCGCAGCTTCACGAAGTACTCCTGAAAGGCCACCTCCTGGGTATTCTCGAGCCGGAGCCGGGTTCTCACCGGGTCGTCGCTCATCGGCAGCAGGCGCACGCCGAGCCCCCAGGCGCGTGAGATCGCCGCGGTGACCTCAGACAGCGTCGCCCCTCCCCGCATCCTCCCCGTCCGGTAGAGGTGAGTCGCGAGATCCGCATCACCGAGGCGGAACCAAGTGATGGCGCCGAAGCGCTCCAGAGCCTGCATCGCGCGAAAGGTCTCACCTCTGAGACCCCAGCCGGTCTGCGGGTTGACGACACCGGCGAGGGTGTAAGTGATCGTGTCGAGGTCAGGGCTCACGTACAGGCCATGGAGCTCTGTGTCGTCGCCGGTGTTGACGATGGCGACGATGTCGCCGGGATCGACGACTGCCTGCATGCCGACGAGCATCCTGGCGGCGCCGACCCCGCCGCAGAGGACGGCTATCACAAAGCCGCTCGACGAACGTGGTCCACGACCGAGGCGACTCCGCTGGCGAGGCCGGTCCACGGTTTCCAGCCGAGATGCAGACCTGCCCGCCTCGGGTCGAGGGCGCTGCGCTGCACCTCTCCGGCCCGCGCCGGTGCTGGTCGTGGCGCGAGGTCGCTCCCACACGCCTTTGCAACGATCTCGTAGAGCTTGGACACCGACGTCTCTTGACCGGTACCGATGTTCATCACTAGGCCACCCCCGCGACGTGCGGCACGTGCGAAGGCGTCGACGACATCGTCCACGTACACGTAGTCGCGGGTCTGGCTGCCGTCGCCGAACACGACGCAGGGCCGCCCCGCGACGAGGTTGCCGGCAAAGATCGCGACGACGCCGGCCTCGCCGTGGGGGTCCTGGCGAGGTCCGTAGACGTTCGCGAGGGCAAGGGCGGTGAACTCGAGCCCGTGCAGCTCGCGGTAAGCGACGAGGTAGTCGATGGCCGCCTTCTTCGACACGCCGTACGGCGACAGGGGCCGGTGCGGCTGATGTTCGTCGACGGGAAGGTCCGCGCCCTCGGGCTCGCCGTACAACGTGCCTCCGGAAGCCGCGAAGACGACCTTCGCCGTCCCCGCTGTGCGAGCACCCTCGAGGACCTGGATCGTGCCGAGAATGTTGACCTCGGCGTCGAACACCGGCCGGTCGACAGAGACGCGGACGTCGGCCTGGGCGGCCAGGTGGAAGATCACCTCCGGGCGGCGGTGGCGCACCAGGTCGACGAGGTCACCCGAGCGGACGTCAAGGTTGTGGAATCGCATCGCGCTGCCGAGCGCGCGGGCGTCGGCGAGGTTGGCGAGCGATCCCGTCGACAGGTCGTCCACGACCTCGACGTCGTGGCCTTCGGCGAGAAGCCGGTCGACGAGATTCGACCCGATGAACCCAGCACCTCCGGTCACCATTGCTCGCATGGCGTCCGCCTCCGGTCTCGAGCAGCTTCAGGGCAATGGGTAACGCGCGCCGTCGAGCACCGACATCGGCGGCACCTCGGCCCCGACGCCGACAATTGTCATCCCGCGCAAGCGGGCCCCTTCGCCGATGAGGGCGCGGGGACCGACGATGCTGTCCTCCACAACGGCATTCGAGCAGACCTCGGCACCTGGCATCAGCACGGAACCCCGGACGACGCCACCGGGCCGGACTCGTGAGCCGGCGCAGACGACGCTGTCCTCCACAGTGGCCCCTGCTGCGATCGACGCCTCCGGGCCGACGAAGCAGTGCGGGCCGATCTGGCCGGCGACTTCTGCGCTCGGGTCGGCCCAGACCCCGGCCCGGATCTCGGGCGCGGGCGGCACGCTTACGCGACGGCCCCGGAGGATGTCGAGCTGCGCTTGAAGGTACTGGTGCGGTCTGCCGGTGTCGAGCCAGTAGGCATCCGACGCGAGTGCGTACAACCTGCCCGAGGTGACCAGCCCGGGGAATGTCTCACGTTCGATCGACACACGCCGGCCGCTCGGGATCCGGTCCAGGACCGACGTCTCCAGGACATATATGCCCGCGTTGATCAGGTTCGTAGGAGCCTCGCCCCGCGGGGGCTTTTCGATGAACGCGATCACCCGCCCTGCCTCATCGGTTGGCACGACACCGAAATTGGACGGGTCCGCGACAGGCGTCAGTGCGATCGAGGCGTGCGCAGAGCGCGAGACATGGAACTCGACGAGGGCGGACGCGTCGAACTCCGTGAGCACGTCCCCGTTGAGGACGAGAAACGTGCCGCTGACCCCAGCCTTGTCCGCCGCGAATCGTATGGCGCCGGCCGTGTCGAGAGGCTCGGGCTCGACGATGTACTCGAGCGCCACACCCGAGAGCTGGTTGGTCGGAAAGGCCTCGACGAAGGCGTCGGCCCGGTAGCCGAGCGAGAGAACGGCCCGGTCGACGCCATGGCCGGCCAGCCATTCAACCACGTGCGCGATCATCGGCCGCCCGACCACGGGCAGCATCTGCTTGGGGATCTCGTAGGTGAGCGGCCGGAGCCGGGTTCCCTCACCGCCGACGAGGACTACGGCGTCCATCAGCCAGTGGTGGTCGTGGTGCTGCCCGGCTTGGTCGTCGTCGTGGTGCCGCCCGGCTTGGTCGTCGTCGTGGTGCCGCCCGGCTTGGTCGTCGTCGTGGTGCCGCCCGGCTTGGTCGTCGTCGTGGTGCTGGCCGGCTTGGTCGTAGTCGTCGTGGTCTGAGACGTGAGGAACGCCGCGACCAGCTTTTGCGCCGGCGGCCGGGCGACCGTGGCGCCCTTCGGAACGAAAGCCACCATGTACATCTCGCCGTCGCCGTAACCGATCCCGGCGGGGCTCGGGGCCGCGAACGGCGTGGTGGCGCTCGGCGAGCTCCAGATGAGCAGCTGGACGCGACCCGGCTTCGTGCCGCACTTACGACTGGCACCGTAGGTGCCGGCGAGCTTGCCGAGCGACTTCGGGAGCGTGAGCTTGCTGGCCGTCAAGCCCACGTCCTCTGATGTGAGGAACTTGGCGAGCGTTGCCTTGGCACCTTCGAACTGGGCCGCCTTCGTGCCCGCCCTCGCGGGCTCGATGTCCACTACGCCGTTGCCGGTGGTGATGATGCCCGAGCTCTGGTTGGCGCTGCGCGGCAGGTTCTGGACCTGGCCACAGACATCGACCGAGAGCGCCACCTGCCAGTGGTCGGTCAGAAGTGGCGGCGTGGTGTTGGCCTGGGTGGTGGTGGTTGTGGTCGAGGCGTTCGAGGCCGCCTGCTGACGCTCGTGGCGGCTGAACACGATCAGCCCGAGACCGATGACGCAGACCGCCAGCAGGATCGTGTACCACCCCATGGGCGTGCGCTGTCTGTAACTGCGGCTTCCGCCGATCGACGCGGCACGCGCGACCCTGCGGCTGATCGAATTCCTGGGCACGGGCCACGACTCTAGCCCCAGCTGGATCCCATCTTCCCGCCGTGGTCCTTTTCCGGCGCCCTGACGCCTTAGGGACGCCCCTTGCCGCTCAGGGCCGCGCCTGCGACCGGTTGGAGCGAACCGTGCCGACGTAGCGCTCCAGGGACGCGAGCACGAGCCGGGCGCCGAGCGCGACGGCCACGAGCGGCAGCAAGAGCCGTCGGCGCCCCTCGGTGGAGCGGCCTGCAAATCGCAGGATCGACCGGTGATGAGCCACGAGCATCCTGTAGGGCTCGCGCGAGGTCGATCGCCCTTGCTCGTGGACCACCCGGGACGACGGCTCGTAGAGGACGGCCCAACCGGCGCGGTGCAGCCTCCAGCAGAGGTCCACGTCCTCGACGTACATGAAGTAAGCCTCGTCGAAGCCGCCAACCGCCTCGAAGGCGTCGCGCCGTACAAGAAAGCTCGCACCCGACACCCAATCCGCGTTGCGGGCCCGGTGCTGCTCGTCGCCGACAAGCCGGTACCGCCGCGTCCAGGGGTTGTCGCGCCAGAACAGGCCGACAAAGCCGTGCCCGAGCGCTTCGCCGAGGTCCGGGAACGTCCGCCCCGATGGGTAGACCGAGCCGTCCGTCTCGAGCAGCATCGGGCCCGCCACTGCCGCGTCCAGATGCGCATCGAGTGCCTCGGCGAGGCGCTCGATGGCGTCCGGCTCGGTGACGAGGTCGGGATTGCAGATGAACAGGAGCTCGCGTTGGCTGGACCTGGCACCGAGGTTCGCCCCGGCGCCGTACCCGCCGTTGCGCGACGCACGTATCAACCGGCATGGGACCCCGAGGGTTCGCACCAGGGCGGTCGAGCCGTCGGTCGAGCCGTTGTCCACCACGACGATGTCGGTGACACCGCTGCGCTGCAGGCTCGCCACGCAGCGGGCCAGCACGTCGCCTGCGTTGTAGTCGACGACGACTGCCCCGACTCTTGCGGAGATGTCGGATCTCGGCAACTCAGGCCGTCAGCTCGGCGACAAGTCCTGTGATCGCCTGCTCCCAACTGGGAAGGAGGTCCCAGCCCGACAGCCGCATGGCGGCGTTGTCGAGCACGGAGTTGGCGGGCCGGGGGGCAGGCCGAGGCGGCCTGAGCTCGTCGGTCGAGATCGGCTCGACCCGTCCCGGGTCGAGGCCCGCAAGACCGACGACCAGGCGGGCGAAGTCGTACCAGGTCGTCGAGCCCTGGTTGGTCACATGGAAGATGCCGGCATGCCTGCCGAGAGAGAGGTCGACGACCCTGGCGGCAAGGTCGGCCGCCGAAGTCGGGCTCCCCCGCTGGTCGTCCACGAAGCGAAGCGCTTCGCCCGCTGCGGCCAGGCGCAGCACGGTCTTGACCATGTTGGCCCCCATCCTGCCGTTCACCCACGCGGTGCGGACGATCGTGTGGCCCGGATCGAGCTCGCGCTCGCCACCGAGCTTGGAGCGCCCGTACACCGACAACGGGTTCGGGTCGTCCCATTCGAGGTACGGCCGGGGCGAGGTGCCGTCGAAGACGTAATCGGTCGACAGGTAGCACAGGTGCGCCCCGACGCTGCGGGCTGCCTCGGCCACGTAGCGGGTGCCGAGGCAGTTCACGCGATAGGCGCGATCAGGATGGGACTCGCAGGCGTCGACGGCCGTCCAGGCCGCCGGGTGGATGACGACATCCGGCTCGACGGTCCCTATGGCGGCGAGCACCGCGTCGCGATCGGAGATGTCGAGGACACTTTCCTCGGGGGCGATGATGTCGAGCAAGGGGCCCCGGCGGCGTTGCGCCGCCCGGCGCTGCAGCTCGGCGACGATCTCGGTCCCGACCTGGCCGGTCACGCCGGTCACGAACACGCGCACTTGTGCCGGACCTCAGGACTGCCGGGCGGGCGGCGGCGCGCTCGACCAGGATGACTCGACGACCGGCGAACGCCCGATCAGCGGTTCCCACCAAGAGCGGTTGTCGCGGTACCAGCCGACGGTCGCCTCGAGGCCCGACTCGAAAGCCACCTTCGGCTCCCAGCCGAGCTCTGTGCGGATCTTCGTCGAGTCGAGCAGGTACCGCCGGTCGTGCCCAGGACGGTCGGGGACGATCGTCTTGAGCGACTCGGGCCGGCCGGTCGCTTCGAGGACACCGTCGGCGATCTCCTCGATGCTCGCCTCATGGCCGGAGCCGACGTTGTAGGTCTCGCCGACCACGCCGTCGCTGAGGACGAGCTCGATGGCGCGGCAGTGGTCCTCGACGTGCAGCCATTCACGGCGGTTCTTCGTCGAGGAGTACAACGGGAGCGTCTGGCCCTCGAGGGCTCGGGTGGCGAACAGCGGGATGACCTTCTCGGGGAATTGGTACGGGCCGTAGTTGTTGCAGCAGTTGGTGATCGTCGCTTTGAGCCCGAAGGTCTCGATGTAAGACCGGACCACATGGTCGGCACCGGCCTTGGAGGCGTTGTAGGGGGTACGCGGCCGGTATGGGGAGTCCTCGGCGAAAGACTCCTCGCTGTCGAGCGCGAGATCCCCGTAGACCTCACAGGTGGAGATGTGGTGGAACCTCGCGACCCCGCCTCGGCGGGCGGCCTCGCAAAGCGCCTGGGTCCCGAGCACGTTCGTCCGGAAGAAACGGGCCGGGTCCAAGATCGCCAGGCTGTTGTGCGACTCGGCGGCGAAGTGCACGATCGTCTCGATCCCGTGCCGGGCGAGGGTCTCGGAGACCAGGGGCTGGTCGCAGATGTCCCCGTGGACGAAGATCACCCGGCCGGCGCTCTCCAGCTCGGCGATGCTGCGACGGTCCCCGGCGTAGGTCAAGGCGTCGAGAACGACGAGCTGGTCCTCCGGCCGGCGTGCGGCCCAGTAGCGCACGAAGTTGGACCCGATGAAGCCCGCGCCTCCTGTGATGAGCAGTTGCATGATCGGCCCAGGCTAATCGGCCTCAGCCGGGAGGCCGGGCCCACGCGGGATTCACAAGGCGCCCGTGAGCAAAGACCCACGGCTCAGCGGACGTGGACGACGTCACCCGCGGAGATGGTCCGGATACAGGCACCGGTTGAGACGAGGAGGCACCCGGCGTCGTCGAGGTCCAATGCCCTCCCGGTCACAGTCTCGTCCACGAGCTCGACGCGGACCTCGCGCCCGATCGTCGAGCAGGCGAGACGGTACTGCGATGCGAGGCCGTGGCGTCCCTCTCGACTGGCGAGCATCGCATTCCACGTGCCTGTGCCGCTGAGCAGCTCTCCTACGAGCTCGCTCCGGTCGATCCGCCGTCCGGCGATGCGGTTCAACGAAGTGGCGCGGGCCGAGACCGAGACCAGGTCCGGGTCCTCCGAGTCCACCGGCGGCCAGTCCGCAGGCCAGTTCACGTTGATCCCGATGCCCACGACGACCCCGCCGGGCCTCCAAGCCAGGCGCCCACGCGGGTCTTGTCCGGCGTGGGGCGGCACGATCTCGGACAGGATGCCCGCGACCTTCCGTCCGCTCTCCGCGCCCCCGGGACGACCCTCGACCCGCGCCCCGGCCCCGCCGGCCCCGGCACCACCGGTGCCCACGATGAGGTCGTTCGGCCATTTCAGCGACAGCTCGACCCCGGCGGTGACACGGCAGGCCCGAACTGCTGCGAGCGCCACGGCCCAGGCGGCGAGATGAAGCTCGTCGGGGCCGAGATCCGGCTTGAGCAGGATCGAGCACAGAACAGCGGTGCCGGGCGGCGCTTCCCAGCTCCTCTCGAGCCGCCCCCGGCCCCCGGTTTGGTGATCGGCCACCACGGCGTAGCCTTCGGGGACCTCCGAGCCACCTGGCAACCCGGCACCTACGAGGCCGACCAGGTACCGGTTCGTCGAGTCGACGACCTGCAGGCGCTCCGGCACGGCGAAAGGGACCGGCCTCTCGCCGGTGGCGTCCCCTATGACGACGGGATCGCCGCCTTGACCCTCGCGGATAGCCTGCTCGACTGAGCACTCCCCTACGGGTGGTCCGTCGGCTCGCGGCACCTGCTCCATTGGGACACGAGGCTAGGAAGGAGGGCCGGTGTTCGACAAGGTGCTCGTCGCGAACCGCGGAGAGATCGCCGTAAGGGTCATCCGGACCTGCCGCGAGCTCGGGATTGCGACTGTCGCTGTCTACTCCGAGCTCGACGCCAACTCGCTTCATGTTCGTCTCGCCGACGAGGCCTACGCCCTGGGCGGCCAGACCGCGGCCGAGAGCTACCTCGTGACCGAGGCCATCCTGGATGCCCTTGCGCGAAGCGGCGCCGACGCGGTGCATCCCGGCTACGGGTTCCTCGCCGAGAACGCGCCCTTCGCCCGAGCGGTCGCCGCCGCCGGCGCGACGTTCATCGGGCCACCCGCCAGCGCCATCGAGACCATGGGCGACAAGATCAGCGCTCGGCTCGCCGCAACGCGCGCGGGTGTCGCCAGCGTTCCCGGCCGGAACGAGCCCATTGCCGACCCCTCGGAGGTCATCGCCTTCGGCGAGTCCGACGGCTGGCCGGTGACGATCAAGGCGGCGTTCGGCGGCGGAGGCCGCGGGATGAGAGTCGTCACAGGTGCCGGCGACGCCGCTTCCGCCATGGAGTCGGCCCAGCGCGAGGCCCTGTCGTCCTTCGGGCACGCGGAGGTGTACGTCGAGCGTTATCTCACCTGGCCCCGCCACATCGAGATGCAGGTGTTCGCCGACAGCCACCAGAACGCGGTGTGGCTGGGCGAGCGGGACTGTTCGTGCCAACGCCGTCACCAAAAGCTCATCGAAGAGAGCCCCGCGCCAGACTTCGGAGACGAGCTCCGCCGGGCCATGGGCGAGGCTTCGGTCCGCATCTGCAGGGCGTGCGGCTACCAAGGCGCCGGCACGGTCGAGTTCTTGTACGAGGACGGGAGCTTCTACTTCCTGGAGATGAACACGCGCCTGCAGGTGGAGCACCCTGTCACAGAAATGCTGACGCGGCTCGACCTTGTCGAGTGGCAGCTGCGCGTCGCGGCAGGCGAGCCGCTCCCGCTGTCGCAGGACGAGCTCGCCTCACTGAGCCGGGGGCACGCCATCGAGGCACGGATCAACGCCGAGGACCCGTCCGCCGGCAGGTTCCTCCCCAGCCCCGGAAAGATCACCAGGCTCCGTCTTCCCGAGGGATTCGGTGTGAGGTCGGACGCGGGATTCGAGTCCGGAGACACCGTCAGCCAGTACTACGACAACCTTGTCGCGAAGATCGTCGTCTGGGGCCACGACCGCGACGCAGCCCGCCGCAGGTTGCTACGCGCCGTGTCGGAGATGGAGGTCGAGGGCGTCGCGACCACCAGAGCGGTGATCCAGGCGGTCCTCACTCATGACGACTTCATCGAAGCCCGCCACTCCACTCGTTGGCTCGAGGAGCGCCTCGACCTGTCGGACATCGCCGCCGTGCCGCCGGCGGGCGGACCGCCTCACGAAGCCAGGAGCACCCGGGACACCGGGAGCACGGACGGCGTCGAGGACATGGTGATCCGGGAAGTCGACGCCGAGGTCGACGGCCGCCGGTACCGCGTGAAGCTCTGGGTGCCCGACACGGCCGCGACCGGTCAGCCGGCGCCACGCTCCAAGCGAACCCCGGCCAGCTCCCGGCGGCGCGCGGCCGCCGCAGCGGTGCTCGTCGCCGACGGAACGGTCAGTGTCCCGATGCAGGGGACGATCATCAAGGTCCTCGTGACCGAGGGCGAGCTCGTCGAGGCCAACCAGACCATATGTGTGCTGGAGGCCATGAAGATGGAGAACCCGATCTGCGCGGACCGGGCGGGGGTGGTGAGAAACCTCCGCGTCTCGGTCGGCGACTCGCTCGGCGCGGGCGACGTCGTCGCGGTCATAGGTTGACACAGGTGACAACGACCGAAACCGCGAAGCAACTGGCCCGTACCACGATCGCGGACGCCGGCGACCGGCTGATCGGCCTCTCGCGGATGATCCACGGCCATCCGGAGCTCGGCTTCGAAGAAGAGCAGGCGTCGAGGTGGTGCGCCGAGGCGCTCACCGACGGCGGCTTCACCGTCGAGCGGGGAACCTGCGAGTTGGTGACCGCGTTCGCTGCGAGTGCCGGGACCGGGCCGCTGACGGTCGCGATATGCGCCGAGTACGACGCCCTTCCCGAGATCGGCCATGCCTGCGGTCACAACGTGATCGCGTCGGCGGCCGTCGGCGCCGCCCTCGCTCTGGCGTCGCTCGCGGACGACCTCGGCATCACCGTTCGCGTCCTCGGCACGCCGGCGGAGGAAGGCGGCGGCGGCAAGATCCTCATGATGCAGCGCGGTGGTTTCGACGGCGTCAACGCCGCGCTCATGGTGCACCCGTCGCCGAGCGAGCTCGACCGCATGCCGTGCCTGGCCGTGAGCCACTTCGACGCCCGCTACACCGGCAAGGAGGCGCACGCTTCGGCGTTCCCCGAGCTTGGCGTCAACGCCGCAGACGCGATCACCGTCGCCCAGGTCGCGATCGGGCTGCTGCGCCAGCACTCGGGCCGCGACGACCAGGTCCACGGGATCGTCACCTACGGCGGTGCTGCCCCGAACATCGTGCCCGCGCTCGCCGTGGCGAAGTTCTACGTGCGCGCCGAGACCCTGCAGGCCCTGGTGGCGTGGGAGAGGAGAGTCGTGAGATGTTTCGAGGCGGGTGCGCTCGCGACAGGTGCCACCCTCGAGATAGTGCCCCAGGGCCCGCGGTATTCGGAGTTCCTCACCGACGAGGAGATGGCGGCGCTCTACCGCAGCAACGCCGAGGCGATCGGCCGTGTCTTCTCCACCGTGCCGCAAGGCGCCATGAGAGCCTCGACCGACATGGGCAACGTGTCGCTCGCGATCCCCTCCATCCACCCGCTCCTCGCGATCGACTCGCTTCCGGCGGTCAACCATCAGGCCGGGTTCGCAGCGGCCGCCGCGAGCCCGGCAGCCGACCGTGCCGTGCTCGACGGCGCCTTGGCCATGGCCTGGACGACGATCGACCTTGCGAGCGACGAGGCCGTGCGCCGGCGCCTCAGCACGACCGCCTACCGGCACGGTTGAGCCTCCGGTCCCCCGGCCCGGGCCGCCTCGTCGGGCTGCAGGTCCTCACGGCCGGGCTGCAGGTCCTCACGGTCGGGCTGCAGGTCCTCACGGTCGGGCTGCAGGTCCTCACGGCTGGATCACCGGTTGGGCCGGTACTCCCCGAAGACTTCGCGGAGCGCGTCTGACACCTCTCCGAGAGTCGCGCGGCGCTTCAACGCCTCGCGCATGGGGACGAGCAGGTTCTGTGTGCCACGGGCAGCGGCGCGCACGTCGTCGATGGCTGCGTCGACGCCGGCCTGGTCCCGCGACGCCCTGAGCGCTCGCAGCCGCTCGATCTGGGTGTGCTGCAGGGACGGGTCGAGGGGGAAGGCCTCCGGCTCGCCGGCGTCCTCCTCCGTGAACCTGTTGACGCCCACAACCACCTGGTCGCCCGACTCGACGGCCTTCGCGTACTCATAGGCGGCCTGCTCGATCTCGTCCTGCATGAAGCCGGCCTCGATCGCCGCCACCGCGCCGCCGAGCTCGTCGACGCGCGCGATGTAGTCGAGCGCGGCGCGTTCCACCTCGTTGGTGAGTGTCTCCACGAAGTAGGAGCCGGCAAGCGGGTCGACTGTGTCGGTCACGCCGGACTCGAAGGCGATGACCTGTTGGGTGCGCAGGGCGAGCTTGGCCGCGTGCTCCGTCGGGAGCTGGAGTGCCTCGTCGAAGCCGTTCGTGTGCAGGCTCTGGGTGCCCCCAAGGACCGCGGAAAGGGCCTGCAACGTCACGCGGACGATGTTGTCGTCGCTCTGCTGGGCCGTGAGCGTGGAACCACCGGTCTGGGTGTGGAAGCGGAGACGCTTCGATCTCTCGTCGCGGGCACCGAAGCGCTCGGTCATCGTCCGGGCCCAGATCCTGCGCGCTGCCCGGTACTTGGCGACCTCTTGGAACAGGTTGTTGTGGGCATTGAAGAAGAACGAAAGCCTCGGCCCGAACGCATCGACGTCCAGGCCCGCATCGAGCGCGGCCTGCACGTACGCGATCCCGTTCGCGAGCGTGAAGGCCAGCTCCTGGACTGCTGTCGAGCCCGCTTCACGGATGTGGTAGCCGGAGATCGAGATCGTGTTCCAGTCCGGGACCCGCTCCGCGCAGTAGGCGAAGGTGTCGGTCACAAGACGCATGGACGGTCGCGGCGGGTAGATGTAGGTACCGCGGGCGACGTACTCCTTCAAGATGTCGTTCTGGATGGTGCCGCTCAGCGACGACGGCGCGACGCCCTGCTCCAAGGCCACGAGCTCGTAGAGCAGGAGCAGGACCGCGGCGGTGGCGTTGATCGTCATAGAGGTCGAGACCTTGTCGAGGGGAAGCCCGGCCAACAGGGCCGCCATGTCCTCGATCGAGTCGATGGCCACGCCGACCTTGCCGACCTCACCTTCCGCGCGCGGGTGGTCCGAGTCGTATCCCATCTGGGTGGGCAGGTCGAACGCGCACGACAGCCCGGTCTGGCCGGCCTCGAGCAGGAACTTGAAGCGTTCGTTGGTCGACTCGGCCGTCCCGAACCCGGCGTACTGGCGCATGGTCCAGAGCCGGCCGCGGTACATGTCGCGCTGGACCCCCCGCGTGTAGGGGTAGGCGCCGGGCTCGCCGAGCTCGAGCGAAGGATCGAAGCCTTCCAGGTCTTCCGCGTCATAGCGGCGACGGATCTCGATGCCGGAGTCGGTCCGGCGCGCACCTTCACCGCTCGCCATGGGCCAAGACTAAGTTTCGCCCGCCGAGGCTGTCACCTCGGGTCTCGGCATGCGCCGGAGTGTGCCGGGCCGCGCCCAGCCTCAGCCGGCGGCGACGAGGTGCGGCCCCTGTGCGGGATGCGGTATGCAAAGGTCGTCGTACTCGGCGATGACGATCTCGCCGGCGTGCTCGCCACAAGCCGGGCAGGCGGGGTCTCGCCGGATCCTGAAGGTCCTGAACGACTGCTCGAGCGCGTCGTAGGTGAGGAGGCGGCCGACGAGCGACTCCCCCAGCCCGAGCAGGAGCTTGATCGCCTCGACCGCCTCTATGGAACCGATGATCCCGGGCAGCACGCCCAGCACGCCCGCCTCTGCGCACGAAGGCGCCAGCTCCGCGGGTGGCGGCTCGGGCACGAGGCAGCGGTAGCAGGGGCCCTCGTAGGGGTAGAAGACCGTGGCCTGACCCTCGAAGCGGAATATCGACCCGTGCACGACAGGGATCCTCTTCACCAGCGATGCGTCGTTGACGAGATACCGGGTCGGGAAGTTGTCGGTCCCGTCCACGATCAGGTCGTAGGAGTCGATGATCTCGAGCACGTTCGCCGCCCCGAGTCGGACGTCGTAGGTGACGACGTTCACGTCAGGGTTCATGGCCGTGAGCGTCTTCTTCGCGGAGTCGACCTTGCGCTCGCCGACGCGCTCGAGATTGTGCAGGATCTGGCGCTGCAGGTTCGAGGAGTCGACGACGTCCATGTCGACGATCCCGATCGTCCCCACCCCGGCCGCGGCCAGATACAGCGCTGCGGGCGAGCCGAGGCCACCGGCGCCGAGCAGGAGGACCTTCGACTCCAAGAGACGCTGCTGGCCGGCCTCGCCGATCTCGGGAAGAAGCAGATGCCGCTGGTACCGGTTGCGCTGGGCGGCGTCGAGCGTCCTCGGGGCAACCCAGTCGCGTCCTTCGTCCTTCCACTTGTTGAAGCCACCGGCCATCGACGCCACGTCCGAGTAGCCGAGTTGCCCGAGCGCCTGCGCGGCGAGAGCCGAGCGGGTGCCGCCCGCGCAGTAAACGATGATCTTGCGGTCCTTGTCCGGTACCCGGCCTTCCACCTGAAGCTCGAGAAGGCCCCGCGGGAGGTGGAGGGCGCCCGGCAGCGCTCCCTGGGCGTACTCGTCCGCCTCGCGTACATCGAGGAAGAGCGCCTGGTCGAAGACGCCATCCGCGGCATCAGGCTCGATCTCGACGATGTCGCGTTTGGCCTGGTTCAGCATTTCCCTGAAGCTCGGCACCAGCCCCACCTCTTCCTCGGTGCTCCTGAGTCCTCAAACGCTACCAGTGTGATCAGTTTTCCGAGCCGTTCCGAGCCGAGCCCGCGCTCGCACTCGTGCTCCTGTTGGACAAGCGGCCCCGCGTCCGGGGCTCGAGGTCAGTTAGCGTCCGCCGGGTGGAACTGGATGACGTCGTCCGCAAGCGCCGGATGACAAGGCGCTACTCGGGCGAACCGGTGCCGGCCGAAGTCCTGGACCGGGTGCTGGGAGTGGCCCTGCGAGCGCCGTCGGCGGGCTTCAGCCAAGGAGTCGACCTGCTCGTGCTAGAGGGCCCTGCACAGACCGGGCAGTTCTTCGAGATGACCAGCGATCCTGAGTTCCTCGCCGGGCCCCGGGCGCTGCGTGGCCTTGTCCGGGCGCCGGTGATCGTGCTGCCGATCGGCGATCCGAACGTCTACGTCGCTCGATACGGCGAGCCGGACAAGGCGCGCTCGAGCCTCGCCGGCCTTCCGGCCGAGGACTGGACCGTGCCGTACTGGCTCGTGGACTCGTCGTTCACCGTCATGCTGCTGCTCCTCGCCGCCACCGACGAGGGACTGGGGGCGCTCTTCTTCCGGCTGCACCGGGACCCTGGCCCACTGCTGAGCGCGCTGGGCGTGCCCGAAGGCAAGCAGGTCATCGGTGCGGTCGCACTCGGCTACGAGGCGTCCTCCGCCTCGGCTGGGACCTCAGGCCCGGCCGGGTCCCCGGGAAGTCGTGCCCGGCGCCCGATTGGCGACGTCGTCCACCGGGGACGTTGGTAGGTCGGCGCTCCTACCGGGCCGTTCAGGGTTGCCCGGCGCTGACCAGGCCGTTGAAGAAGATCGCGCCGAGAGCGACGTTCGTCCCGGGCTCGGCCGCCTGGATCACCGTCTCAGGCCCGAACGGGCCCGAACCGAGGTACATGACGACGTGGGAGATGGCATTCGCGCCGTCATGGGCGAAGTGGTAGAAGAGCAGGTCCCCGGGCTCCAGGTGGCCCAGGGACACCGGGCGGGACTCCTCCCACTGCAGTGTCGCCGAGTGGGCGAGCGGGTGGCCCGCCGCAGCCCACGCGCGCATCGTGAGCCCCGAGCAGTCGATGCCCGCCCTGCCGACACCCCCGAACACGTACGCGACGCCGAGGAACCCCCGGGCCACCTCCGCGGCCTTGAGACCCTGGGCTCTCGTGGCAACGTGCGACACATCGGTGCCGGCGAGCTTCGGCCCCCTGTAGGGGCTGCCTTTAGGCAATGGCGAGAAGAGCCGGGCGAACTCCTTCCGCCCGACCAGGCGAAGCAACCGTCTGCTGATCGAGGAGTACTCGCCCGACGCCTTGCGCACGAGGGCCCGGGCGCGGGCACGCACGGCGGCGAGACTGGCCAAGGTCCGGGCAATCTGGCGGGAGGTCTGAAGGGCGACAGAGCGGGAGGCGTGCGCGGCGCTTGACGTCGCCCGGTAGCGCCCGACGGCTTGGCGCAGTTGGCTCAACGCGACACCCGTGTAGACCCCGGCCATCTCGCGCTCGGACGCATTGCCCGAGATGAGCCCGGAGCCGACCTCGTTCAGCTCGCCGGAGACATAAGCACGAATCGCGGTTTGGCGGAGACTGGCACCGGCCACCGACACGCGAAGATCGGCGACGCGGATTCGCCGGTCGAGCGCGGCGACCTCGAGTTGCGCCTCGGCCAGCTTGCACTTCTCGAGGTCGTAGAACTCCGACAGCGCCGCCGCCTTCTGGTCGTCCGCGGTGACGACGGCCACCGTCGCCAACAGACGCTTCAGCACCGGGTCGGCCTTGCGCGGGACTCCAGGAAACGTGGTCGTCGTAGACGTGTGCGGCTTGTCCGGGGTCTTCCGGACAGTCGTGGGCGTGCTCGTCCCGCCGGTCCGCGGCCGGGCTGTCGCCCCTGCCGCAGGAATGCTCAAGGCCATGACCGACGCGACGACACCCACCGCGAGGCACTTGACACGCCTCATGGTTGACACGCTAGCGCGCTTGTCTCGACCACTCTGAGTGGCAACAGTGGCCACTCGCCGCCAGGGCGGCCGTGCCGCTCCCAGGCCCGGGGGCTGCGGAGGCCTCGGTTTGCCTGGAGCGACACACCTTTACAGAGCCGGTCAACCGGCGACCACGGCAAAACGAGGCGTCACTCCTAACAACCGGTCGACCACTGACACCAACGCCTCCCGGGTCGCCCACTCCACGTCGCGAAGTCGCTCGACTCGAGCCGGGCCCCAGCCGGTTGACTCAACGAGCTCGACGAGCAGCTCCGGGCTCGTGCCCGACCCGAACGGGAGCTCGGAGCGGAGGTCGGCGCCGTACTCGGCATGATGTTCCGACGGCCCGTTCCTCAGTCGCCGGAGAAGGACCCGGGCACGAGCGCGCAGCTGCTCCGAAGGGCCGGCGTGCGCCCCCCAGATGCTCTCGAGGAGCACGAGCGTCCCCGCCGGCGCAACCCGGCGCCACGCCTCGAGCGCCGCCCTCGGGTCCGGCAAGGTCCACACGAGGTGCCGCTCGACGACAGCGTCGTAGGCGTCACGGGGCGGTTCGGCTGCACTGCCCTCGACGACCTCGATGCTGAGCCCGCGGCGCCCTGCCTTCGCGCTCAGCTGCGCAAGCATGGAAGGCGCCAGGTCCAAAGCCGTGACGCGATAGCCCTCACGAGCCAGCAGCAGGCTGACGAACCCGGTTCCCGCCCCCGCGTCGAGCACGCGCGCCGGCGGAGGCGGCAGCAGCCTGCGCAGAGTCGCCGCCCACACCGCCAGTTCCACCCGTGTCTGCGGATCGTGCCCGGGTGAGCGGTCGTAGGTCGCAGCGTCGAGGTCCCAGTACTCGCGCACCTGCTGCTCGATGTCACTGGCTCGAGGCATTCTCCGGTCTCCCTTCCCACAGCTCTCACGCCCGCCAGCTCGGCCAGGCCTCTCGGCTACAACCTATTCAGCGTGGGTCCGCCTCGTCGCCTGGCACCGCCGCCGCGCTCATGGACCGGTTGAGCAACCCTCGTCTGTCGACGCCTCCCGGCCTTCGTGTCGCCACAAAGAGTGGGCACCTGTGTACGACGAGTGGCGCCTTTGAGAACAAGGAAATAAACGCGGTCGCCCGCTCTCCGGTCGCGAAAACGGGCCGTCACATCGACCGAGTAGCCGCCAACTGTCACCTCACGAACCGAGTCGCCGGCGCGCTGTTCTCGGCGGTCAAGGCAAGGGCGCTCTATGACCGACGGCGGTCTCCACTATCGAAAGGGTAGAAGGGGTTGTCTTCACTGACTTCTGCTGGTCCGATCTCCATATGCTCTCGTTCTCGAGATCCTGGCCGGTCAATCCAGCCCGGCCGACGGACGGGAACACAGCTCTATCCTGTCCTTACAAGCAGGTCTGTCCTGTCCTTACAAGTCAGGCAAAGCAAGCCGAATCCCATGCTTGGCATTATGACGGATTTCTCATTAAACATGACATCGAGCCTGACAAAGCACTTGACACAAGAGGCTTCCGGCGCGAAGGTTCGCGAGGCGAGGGAAGCGTCGATTCCCGGTCCTTATCTGGTCGCTTGGGCTGGTTGGAGCAAATAGCGAAACCCGTCCCCGCTCGGCAGTGATGGTGACTCAACACCTACGAGCAAAGTGAGTGGGAACGGCGCGTCTTCCTAGGTCTCAACAAAAGACAGCCATTGAATGGTCTTTGGCTGTTCGCAAAAAGAACCCGAGGCTTGGCGTCGGTAATGCGTTCGCCGACAGCACCGATCTTCGCCGACTGAACCCACCGAGCGAGTTGTCGCTCGCAAGCACGCTCGCTGCCATGAAGCGGCTCTTCATGGATTCGGAAGCTCGCTTCGTCCCGCCCCAGTCTCGATGGACGAGACATTCCTGTTCTAGCAGGTGGGAGGGCATTTACGGCTCGCCTGGACCGCACCAACAGGGGACGCTGACCGCAATGGGTGGTCACATAGCCACAACGCGTGACCAGACTGTGGAAGTCATCGGCGTGCATTTCAGCCCGGATGCGGCCGCCTCGTCTGCGAATATGATCACGGACCTAGGGTCCTCGCAAAACTATTTGACTTGCGACTCGACAAAAGCGGTTTTGTGGTATAGGCCTGCACCCGGCGAGGGAAAACCTGATTGCCAGTCCTTATTTGGTCGCTTGGACTGGTCGGAGGAAATAGCGAACCCATCCCCGCTCGATGGGCAAAGTAATTCAAGAGCGAAGTGGGTGGGAAAGACGGGTTTTTACCGGTCTTCAGGCGCAACAGCCTTTGTGGAGTGGTCGTCAGCTGTCTACAGCAAAACCTCTGAGATCGGTGTCAGTGACGCGCCCACCGGTCGCAGCGATCTTCGCCGTCTGAACCCGCTAAACGATTTGTCGCCCGCAAGGACGCTTGCTGGCATGAGGCAGCTCATCGGCTCTGACAGGTCGCTTGCTTTTTCCCTTTTGGTATCGCATCTATGTAGTTATAGGCGGGGTCGGTCGGTCGGGGCTTTTTCCTCTGTTCGCCGAGCGGACCGCCTGCGCATAGCTAATGGTCACGCGGGGAACCGCGTGAGCGATATTCACGACGGGCTGCTGGGTTGCAGGGGGACGAACTTCACAGCCTCCAGTACCCGCGTGCAAGCTCGCCGCGTGATGAGCCTTCAACGGCCTGTTCCAGCGTTCTCAGACTGGAACCCATCCGGTCTCGATCCACAAGGTGTTGCCGTCCTGACAGACGGGATGTCGTGTCCCGCCCTGTCAGGGTCGCACAAAAGGACTCCCTCCTCGGGAGTAAGCAGGGGGACCCATGGGTTCCTGGTACCAGCCAGGGACCCATGGGGTTCCGCGGCAAGGGCGGCGTGGTGAGGCCGTACCTGTTCGCCGGGCCTGCGGGGAAACACCGGCGAACCCGACGCCCGAGCCGGGCATGTTCGATCCAAAAGTGTTGCGGTTCTCCCAGGCGGGGCATTGCTACCCGCCCCGTCTGGACCGCACCAACAGGGACCTCCCCCATCGGAGTTCCTTGGCAGCAAGCAGGGACCCATGGGTTCCTGGCAACACGGAGGAACCCCCCTGGATTCCTCGGCAAGGGCGACGTGATGATCCACAGGCCGTGCTTGACCGCCTGGTCTGTGGGGAACCCGACGCCCGCGTCAGTGTCCATCCATTGAATGAATAGGAGCAACATGAAGCGATTTATGAGCAAGAAGCTGTTGGTAGTCGGAGTGGCCATGGCCCTCGTCCTTGGTATTGGAGGAGCGGCGTTCGCCTACTTCACAGCGCACGGGTCGGGTACTGGCTCAGCGACAACCGGGAGCGCCGCCAACCTCACGATCAGCCAGGTTGGTCCGGGGTACGACAGCCTGGCCAGCACCTATCACCAGGACCAGTGCTTTGAGTGCGTTGGCCTCACCGAGTTCGGCAACGAGATCAACCTCGCGGCCGGATCCGGACAGCTGAGCAACGTGGTCGTGGCGTTCAGGAGCTACGCAGGTGGGACCAGCTCGGAGCCCATCACGCTCACCCTCTACAACCCGGGCGTGTCGCCTGGCTCAGTCGGCAGCGCAATTCCCTACGCCAGCGTTACGACGGATCCCACCATTCCGCCCGGAGACGGCCACACAGTGTTCTACGCCACGTTTGACTTTAGTGCATTGGACCTGACGCTCAGCGGCCCGGTTGTCTATGGCATCTCGTTCACTGACGAAGCTGGGGTCACAATCAACGTCGCCCTGTCGAACTCGGTGTCGAACCTCACGGTCGGCTCCGACGTGTATCCCGGATATGTGTTCGTCGACGGTGTGACCAACGCCTTGTCGGCGGGCTATCCGAGCAGTGACGCCGGAACCTGTGCCACCTCGACCGCCAGCGTCTTCATGGCTACGGACATCAACTGCGCCACGCCCCCGCTTAACTACGGCGCCTACGGGCCCGGCTCCAACCCAGCGAACGCAGACATCCCCGCCGTGGAGTTCAACGTCGTGGGCGGCTCTCCGGTCCTGTACCCTGGTTCATCCGCGCCGGTCGACCTCGCCATCACGAACCCCGGTGCGTCCAGTGCGTACGTCGGCACGGTGACGGCGGTCATTAGCTCGGTCACCAGCGGCAGCGTTACTCCCGCCGAATCGGCCTGCTCGACGGGCGAGTACTCGCTCAGCCCGGCGACCGATGTCATCAACGGTTATGTGGCCCCCGGGACGACCTTCTTCGTCCCTTCGGGTATCACGATCACGATGATCAACGAGAGTTACCCCCAGGACAACTGCCAAGGATCAGCCGGAGGAGGGGTCCTCACACTGGGCTTCTCGTCCTAGTCGTCCGACCTGGTAAGGGTGCGGCCTAACTCGTCGTCTCCCTTCCAGCAAACTTGACCGGAAGGCCGGGTCGCGGGGCATCGTTCCCGCGGCCTGGCCTCACGGCCCGTGCAACGCGCTGTCCGGCCGTTTGGCCTAGATAGCGACAAGGGTCAAGGCGGCATGCGTTCTTGACTCCCGCCATTGGTCTCTCCACGACTGGGACTTATTGAGTAGATGAGATGAAGCACTTCAGGCGAATGACGACAGTGGTACTAGCCAGCGCAGTGGCACTCTGCGCTGGCACGCTCGTCTTCGCTCTCGCCTGCGTCACCGGCCCCAAGCCGGGGCCACCGTTCGGCCTCACCTCGGGCACGGGCTTCACCATCACGAGCACTATCAGCAGCTCTCCCACCAGCCAGCTCGCCGCCCTCCTCTACCCCGGCGCGCAGCGCTACCTGTGGTACACGGCGCACAACCCGCTGAAGGTCCCCATCACCGTGACCTCCATGAGCATCGCGATTGTGATGCCACCCCTGGGTTGCCCGACCTCCAACCTCGACTACAGCCACACGACCTTCTTAGGCTCACTCGTGGTCCCGCCATCGGGCACGAACTCCGCGTCGGTACCCATCTCTCTCATCGACACCCACACGAACCAGGACTCGTGTGAGAACACGACCTTCCACTTTGTGTACTCGGGCAAGGCCACCTACACCGACACCACGACGACGACGCTCACCTCGTGGCCGAACCCTTCGGCATCAGGAAGCTCGGTGACCCTCATCGCCACCGTCGTCCCGACCGGAACACCGCCGAGCAGCCCGACCGGGACGGTGAACTTCTACCTCTGCGCGACAGCTAGTTGTAGCTCGACAACCCTGCTCGGCTCAGGCTCTCTCGGCGCATACGGCCAGGCCAAGTACTCAACGTCGAGCCTCGCGGTCGGAACCGACTTCATCGAGGCGATCTACCAGGGTGCTTCGACTGATTTCTCGGGGAGCACGTCGAACATCGTCTCCCAGGTGGTTACTGCCCCGATCGCCACGACGACGGCACTCACCTCGGCTCCCAACCCGTCGGTGTTCGGTGGGACTGTGGTCTTCTCCGCAACGGTGGCCAGGTCCTCTGGGACTGGAACCCCGACAGGGAGCGTGAACTTCTACAAGTGTGCGTCGGCGACGAACTGCGGCTCGCCGACCTTGCTCGGCTCAGGGACACTCGGCTCGGGGAAGGCCACATACTCCACGTCGACCCTCCCGGTTGGCAGTACCTACGTCGAGGCCGTATACGAAGGAGTCACAGGCTCGTTCAGCGCGAGCACCTCCAACATCGTCACCCAAGTCGTGACCAGTTCGACCGTGGCCACCACCACGGTCCTCACCTCTGCGCCGAACCCCTCCACCTACGGGACCTCGGTCACCTTCACGGCCACGGTGACCCCGGCGGTGAGCGGGACTCCCACCGGAACAGTCAGCTTCTACTCCTGCACCACCGCCGCCTGCACGACGAAATCGCTTCTCGGTACCGGCCCGGTCGGCACCGGCAACAAGGCCACGTTCTCCACCTCCAGCCTGCCGGTCGGCACGACCATCGTCGAAACCATCTACGTCGGGAGCACGCCGTACCTGGGCAGCACGTCCAACACCGTGTCCCAGGTGGTCACCCTCAACGCCACCACCACGGTGCTCACCTCCTCGTCCAACCCGTCTGGTTTCGGAAAGCCGGTGACCTTGACCGCCACGGTGACCAAGTCCTCGGGGTCTGGCACCCCGACTGGCACGGTGAGCTTCTACCTGGGCACGCCGAGCGGGACGCACAGCCCCCTCGGCACCGGGACGTTGACCTCGGGCCAGGCGACCCTCGTCACCTCGTCGCTTCCCGCGGGAACCGACAGCCTCTATGCCGTCTATAGCGGGGACTCGAACTTCTCGGGGAGCACCTCACCGGTCATCTCCCAGGTGGTCGTCTCCCTGCCGTCCAGGTGCACCGGCAAGTACACGAACTGGTTCTTCGGAAATCCGGGCTTCCCGAACATCACCGGGACGAACGGGAACGACTTCATCTACGCCTTCGGCGGGAACTTCCGCGTGAACGACTTCAACGGCGATGACTGCTGCTTCTACGCCGGGGACGGCAACAACTGGCTCAGCGACGGGAACGGCAACGACGTGGCCCTGGCCGGGGACGGAAACAACGTCTTCACCCTCGGGAACGGAAACGACCAGATCGTCGTGGGCAACGGGACCAACACCATCGGGGCCGGGAACGGCTCAGACTCGGTGACAGTCGGCAACGGTTCGCACAACGGTGTCACACTCGGCTACGGAACCGACTCGCTGACGCTCGGCAGCGGGTCATACAACGGTGTCGCCCTCGGCTCGGGTACCGACGTGGTCACGGTAGAGGGAGGGAGCTACGACGAAATCAACGGAGGCAACGGTAACGAGACGATCTACCTCGGGGCTGGCACCTACAACACCTACAACGGTGCGGCCCACCACACCAACGTCTGCCACCTGCCCACGCCGCCCTCCTCCTGGCACGGGACCGTCGCCGCCTACTACCACGACACGATCACCAACTGCACGGTGGTGAGCCCATGACGCGCCAGACCGTCTTTCTGTTCGGCGAGCCTTGGTGCGCCACCTCTGACAACCCGGCCCTCACCCACGGGGGCGAGCACGACACGGCCACCGGCACCAGGTCCGGCCCGTACTCGGGGAAGGGGTTCTGATGGCCAGGCACAAGCACTCGACCAAGCGTGTCCACCGAGCCATGAGGCCCCGGCGCTGGCGTCGCATCTCGGTCGTGTTCGGGGCGCTGGTCGCCTTGGTTCTGGGTCTCAGCGCCGGTTCGGCCTACGGCTACTTGACAACTCACGGCTCGGGCACCGGTTCGGTCGACATCGGGACCATGAAGACCGTCACCATGGCGACCGCCGGGACGCCGTCCACGCCGCTGCTTCCTGGGGGAACAGGAGACGTGGTCTTCAGTGTCACCAACCCGAACAACTTCCCCGTCTCGCTCGTCGGGGCCGCACTGGAGACCGGTAGCGCTATCACCCCCGACGCCAACCACTCGCTTTGCACGACGACCGACGGCAACCCCGCCGTCACCTTGAACGTTCCCTCAGGTGACCTGCCGGTGTCGATCCCGGCTAACACAACCATGCCCATAAATCTCGCCAGCGCCGCCACGATGGACTTAAGCGCCACGTCCAACTGCCAGGGCGCGATCTTCGACATCCCCCTCGCGATCACGGCGCACTCGTCATGAGCCGGACCCGAACCGCCTCTTGGCGCACCCGAGTTCTTGTCGCCGTCGTAGGGGCCTGTCTCGGCCTCGGGATCACGGGGATAGGGGCGGCCTTCGGCTACTGGGTGACCACCGACCCGTTGAACCCGGCCCAGGCAGTCGCCACCTCGCTCCCCCAGGGGGCGACTCCAACCGCATCGGTCAGCTCGACCAGCTACGACACGGTCATCATCACCTTCGCCGAGGCAAACACCACGACAGACGACGTTGAGATACCTGCCTCGGACTATGTCTTGCAGCGCTACCCATCACCAGGTGGTCCGCCGGTCGCTGTAACTGCCTCGTGCGCGGGCACCGGGACGATCACCTGCACCGACTCGTCGGTGCCGGACGGCACATGGCAATACACCGACACACCTACCTACGCGGCGAACTGGGTGGGCACCGAGAGCGCCATGAGCGCACCCGTCACGGTGAACACCACCCCGACCGTGAGTGTCACCTACCCGGTTGATGGCACAGCGTATGGGTCCGACTGGAACCCGATGATCACTGGGACAGCCTCGGCAGGAGGTGGGGCGACCATCGCAAGCACGGCGGTCGCGATCGAGGACACCACCACCGATCAGTGGTGGAGCGGCTCGTCGTTCAGCGCCAGCACCCAGACCTTCGTTGGGGTCACCGGCACCACGACCTGGATGCTCACCCTGGAAGCGAGCAACCTCACCTCGGGCGACAGCTACAGCGTCGTCGCTCAGGCCACAGACAGTGCCGGGAACGTTGCCAACAGCTCGACGGTCACCTTCACGTACAAGACGGCCCCACCGGCTCCACCGACAGTGAGCATTACCTACCCGGTTGACAACACCGCCTACGGTGCCGCCTGGACCGGGACGATCACCGGCACTGCGTCGTCGGGAGCTGGGGCGACCATCAACGCGACGGAAGTGGCCATCGAGGACACCACCACCAACCAGTGGTGGAGCGGCTCGTCGTTCAGCGCCTCCAGCCAGATGTTCGTTCAGGTCAGCGGTACTACTACTTGGTACCTAGCCTTCGGAGCGAGCAACCTCACTTCGGGCGACAACTACAGCCTCATCGCCCAGGCGACAGACAGCGCCGAGAACCTCGGCACCAGCTCGACGGTGACCTTCACCTGCAACATCACTCCGGCGGTGTCGATCACCTATCCAGTTGACGGCACAACGTACGGTGCCGACTGGACCGGGACGATCACTGGCACGGCCTCGCCGGGGACCGGGGCGACCATCACGAGCACAGGGGTCGCGATCGAGGACACCAGCACGACTATGTGGTGGAGCGGCAAAGCCTTTGCTGCCACCAGCCAGACCTTCGTTGGGGTCAGTGGCACCACGACCTGGCTGCTTCCCCTTGGAACGGGGAACCTCACCTCGGGCGACAGCTACAGCCTCGTCGCGGAGGCCACAGACAGCGCCGGGAACCTCGGGACCAGCCCGACGGTCAGCTTCACCTACGGCACCACCGCGACCGCCACGACTCCGCCGACGGTAGCCATCACCTATCCAGTTGACGGCACTGTGTATGGGTCCGACTGGACCGGGACGATCACTGGAACGGCATCGCCTAACTCGGGGCCTGGGTCGACCATCACGAGCACGGCGGTGGCAATCGAAGACACCACCACCAACCAGTGGTGGAGCGGCTCGTCGTTCAATGACGCCACCCAGACCTTCGTTCCGGTCAGCGGCACCACGACCTGGATGCTTGGCCTTGAAGCGGACAACCTCACCTCGGGCGACAGCTACAGCGTCATCGCCCAGGCGACAGACAGCGCCGGGAACGTCGGGACCAGCTCGACGGTCAGCTTCACCTACGGCACCACCATGACAACCAGCACCACGACAACCACGACTCCGCCGACAACCAGCACCACGACAACCACGACTCCGCCTACAACCAGCACCACGACAACCACGACTCCGCCGACAACCAGCACCACGACGACTTCACTCGCCAGCGCATGAACCGTCTTGATACTGATCACTCTCACCACAGCCCTCGGCGCACGGTGACACCGACGCCGCCGACATGCACGGCGGGCCGGTCCGGCTGCGTGAGGTCCTGATGGCAATCCGCGAAGACAGCACCCTAGGAGCGCCAGACCGCGTCCGCATCGAGGCCGAGGGTGCTGTCGTCGATGCCCTCGTAAATAGCGAGCAGCGCTTCCGCCTCGCGTTCGAGCAGAGCATGGCTGGCACGATCCTCGTCGATCTCGAAGACATAGTCCTGGAAGTCAACGACGCCTTTTGCCAGATGATCGGACGCAACAGGGACGAGATCGTCGCCAAGCGCTCGGAACTGTTCACCCATCCCGAGGACCGCAGCATCTCTGACAAGGCGCACCGCCGCCTGACCTCCGGCGAACTCGACCAGGTGAGCTATACGGAGCGCTACCTGCGCAAGAACGGGCAGGTGATCGTTGCCGAGGTGTCGAAGTCCGCTGTACGCGACGCGACGGGGACGCTCTACTTCGTCACCTCGGTCCGGGACGTCACGAAGGAACACGCGCTCAGCACCCAGCTCTCCCACCAGGCACTGCACGACTCGCTCACCGGACTTCCCAACCGGGTGCTGTTCGAGAACCGGCTCTCCCAAGCTCACGCTAGGACTGCACGGCGAGGCGGGTGGAACGCTGTGATGTTGTTAGACCTCGATGACTTCAAGGAGGTGAACGACACTCTCGGCCACCTCGTCGGCGACGAGCTGCTCGTGGCGCTCGCACGCCGCTTTGAGGAGGTGACCCGCTCCTCGGACACGCTGTGTCGCTTCGGGGGCGACGAGTTCATCTACCTGGCCGAGGAACTGGCGTCCCCGGCTCAGGCCGAGGAGGTGGCCGAGCGTCTCCTAGGCG
>Ga0224558_1000743_pt1 | contig 37380 bp, 33 predicted proteins | sample 714S32024metaG_FD_180682 | JGI IMG/M metagenome (GOLD analysis project Ga0224558, IMG submission 180682) | Peat soil microbial communities from Stordalen Mire, Sweden - 717 S3 20-24 | ecosystem: Environmental > Terrestrial > Soil > Wetlands > Peat | place: Sweden: Norrbotten County, Stordalen... | reverse complement strand
TCGAAACACACGCGCCTGCCGGCGCTTGCCTCCAGCTTTGCCTTGGAAGCCACCAGGCTCCGAACCAGGTGGGCCATCTTGGTAATCGCCCCGTCACGTTCGCGAATAGCGCCCATGTGCCCGGCTGCGCCGTGAACGTCCACTCGGAAGCCATCGCCCTCGCGTCGGAAATCGCAGTGGCGCGCGACCATCGGTTTGCCGGTCGCAGGGTCTGTGGCCTTTGTCTTGTCGCCGTAAAGGCCGACGTAGCCTGCCAGGCCCGCTTCCAGGCAATCGCGCACGAGCAGTTCGGCCCGCTCGCCGGGCGGGCCCTCAAACCGAGCAGTGAAACTCACCTCCCCGCATATGCGGCTGGGATGCTCGCCATAGGGGCCAATGACGCCGTGGCAGGTCTGGACCGGGCGTTGGGGAAAGAGCGGGTGGCGGCTCTCGGCGCGAATCGCCGCGCCCTCCTTCTCCATTTCCTCGTTGACGAAGGCGAACATCTCGAACGCCGAGACTCCTTTCGGGGCCTGCAGGTCGGCGCGATACCATACCGCGCCGCGATTGGCGGGGTAGAACTTGAGGCCGGTGCACTCGCAGACAACGATGCTGTCGTAGAGCGTCCTGAGGTCGCGGTCAATGGCCAGCGATAGGGAGCCGTTGCCGCCGGTTTCCTCCTCGACGACCAGCATCGCCACCACATTCCGGTTCCACTTCAGCCCGGCCGTGGGCATCACCTCGGACAGTACTTTCAAGGCGGCAACGATGCTGACCGCCGGCCCTTTGTCGTCGCACGCCCCGCGTCCAAACACGGTTCCGCCTTTGACGCGCGGCGGGAAATAGGGAGCCACGACGTCAAGGTGGGCATTCACCGCCACAGATTGCCCGGTGCCACCACTGCCAGCGCCGGGGACGACGTAGAGCAGGTTGGAACGGCCGGCATAGGTTTCCTCCGACGAGAGGCCCTGCGGGCGCTGGGACGTCTTGGTGAAATGCAGCAGTGAGTAATTCAGGTGCCCCTGGATGGCAGGATTAACGGGCCGACGTTCGAGGCGCGCGCCCGCGAAGCCCAAGCTGCCCAGCTCCCGTTCGAGAATGCGAAAACAGCCGTCCTCGGCGGCCTGCATCCGGCTCACCTCAGGATTGGGTGTGGTATCAATGGCGCAAAGTCCGACCAGCAGGTCCCGCAGATAACGCTGGAACCCAGGTGTCCGCGTCCGGGCGAAGATGGCGCGCACGATGGGCGGCAGGGCGGCAGCGGCGAGTTTCTTGTGGTCCGCAGCCGCGGATTTGCGCGGGCGGCGCTTCGCCTTGGTTCGTTTAGCGGGCATGACGTTCCAATCTATTCGGGTCTCATTCAGTAATCGAGATATGCCTTAATGAGGCGCAGCCGCAACCAAGGACTTACACCCGCTTTCCGCACCGCAGACGCGCAAGCTCCGTCAGGAGCGCCATGTCTATAGGCATAGCCCCCGAATGTCCAGCCAAGCTCCGTAGGAGCGGCATGAATCGGGCTTCCGGCGGTGTGCGGGCTGACTCAAACACATGCCGCTCCTACGGAGCTTGGCTGACGCTGCGGCGCGTGTGGCTATAAACATGGCGCTCCTAGCGGAGCTTTATCACTTCCGAAATATGGCCCAGGCGGATCTTATCTTCATCCATGGGGATAATGGCGAGGTTATTCAGGGTAAACGTGGTCTCGATGGCGTAGAGCAATTCGCTTTTGCTGAGCGGGGTGTCCACGTGGAACCAGATGCCAATACCGTCAAATTTTGGCGACGGCACGGCTGTCTTGTCTGCCAATCGGGCATAAAGCTCAAACAGCCGCCGACCGGCAGGCTTGCTGGGGTCAGGCGGATGCAGGAAATTGGAGAAGGCTTTTTGCAGCCGCTCTATCTCTTGCTCAATGCGCTGCACTTCGTTAGTTGGCTTAGGAGGAGGCGGTGATGGCATTGAAAAGCCGGGGGGTCCCACTGACGGCACCTTCTTCGGATCAAAGAGCTTTGCCCCCGGCTCAGGTTTTGGAGCGGCCTTCTTTACCTGGTCTCGTTGCCAGATTGGCACTACTTGCACGAACTTTGGGCCATCGTCCACCACGCAAATACCGTTTAGCGCAAGGACAGTGGCAAACGCATACAAGACCTCTTCCTTGGAGAGGGCACACTGAGTTTTCAGGCTGACCGTAGGGGCGGGAAGAGTTATCGGACGCAGCACTGTTCGCTGGCTGAGCTCGGCGTATATGGATAAGACCTGATTCAAGTCTGCATTGCTAAAGTCAATCATTCCAAATGGGAAGACCGCGTTAGGGCTCCACACCGCAAGCTCAGCGCCGTGCAGCGGCGCGTTGGTGAGGGAACCCCATGCGTCTTTGCGCAAGACGCGGACAAAGTGGGGGCCATCCTGGACGAGTTCAAGGCCCTGCTCGGAGAGCGCGCCTTCAATCTTCGCGATGGCGTTGGTCTTGTCCGCCGGCAAGCCGGCGATGATCGAATCAGGCAGAGCAGGTAGCCCCATGGGCTTGAGGACAGTCTTGCCCGTCAATTGTCCGTAAGTGTCCAGCGTGTCAGCCCGGGCAAGGACCGGCGCAAGGGAACACAGGAATACGACGAGCAATGTCAATGCCATTCGAGCGTCGCGAGTGATCCTTACGCAACGGTGAAAGGACGTTAGTTGCGGCTTGACCCGCGGGCCATCCCTGCGCCGCTCAGGCGAGCCGCGAGCGAGGAGAGGCAAGTCAGAACGCATCGCCAGGCGTGGTCGTTACTGCGCCCGGACGCGCCAGAAGCTGGAGTTTCCCGTCGGCAGCGTCAAAAACACCGTTTGTGGATTATTGGTGAGCGTGAGCGACTGCACCGGTTGCCAGTTGGTGGAACTCAAGCTGGTGAGTCGCTGGATCTCATGCACACGGCCCACATCGCCGGCGATCGTCAGCAGCACGTGGCCTGCGCTTAATGCGAGCGTCAATCTGGGCTGGTGCGCGGCAGCGGCCTGCGGGTCATCGCTGAAATCGGGAATGGTGTCGTGATCGGCATCGTTCGCGTCATCAATGGACAGGTTCCAAGAGACATAATCGGCCTCGGCGGTATTGGGATCGCCATCCTGCATGACCACCCAGCCATAATAGTTCGTAGGCCAACCCGCATAGCGGTAAAGGTCGCCCAGTCCACCTTGCGAGTCTTCAGCATAGTTGAGGCTCTGGAGGGCACCGTTGGTCCAGGCGCCATCGCTGATGGTCAGGTCGTTGTAGGGATCGGAGACCAATTTGACGAACTGGCAAGGGCCCTGGATCACGTTGGCGGGATTCCCAGTTTGGGTTACCTGCAGGTTGGCCAGGACATTTGTTTTCCCTGGAGTATAGACAAGCGGACCGGTGTATTCGGCCACTTCGAATGCATGGGTGAACCTGGTGGTCGAAAAACCGTCCAGCCGCATCGTGAACACACAAGCGCCGTCTTTGGAACCAGCGGCGCGGCTCCAAGTGGCGGTGCAGGTTCCCGCGCCATAAACCTGGAAGTTGTATCTCCCGGAGGTTGTGACGCTGTCCACGGGCATGGCCACCTGGAAGAAATCGTCAAACCCGTCGCCGTCGGCATCCTGGGCGTCGGGGAGGTCCACCTCGAGCGTGCCCTGGAGGGTTTCGCCGCCGAATGTAAAATCGGTGAGCTCCAGGTATGAGGAATAGAGGTAGTTTGCGCTCAGAAAGTTCCATGTTAGCTCACCATTAATGCCTGCGCTGAGCGTCGTGAGATCCAGGGTGTAGAGTCCGTTTTGGTCGTACCCCCGCTGGAAGCGCAGAGAGTCACACCAGAGCCTGGCGTGTGCGGTTTCAGCGCCCTGGCTGAGGGAGGGAATAAATGGAAGAGCTGCGAGCATCAAGAATGGGAGTCTTTTCATAGACAACACTTTACTAATTGGAATTTGTTTATCCAGGCGCCCGCATGTTCTGGGCGCTACGCGGGTGAGGGAGAATCGTTTTTCGGTCTCATTCACCGGGCTCCTATGCTGCCAAACGGGAGCTTTTATGTCAAACGCGAAGCTTTGCGATTCTACTGGCGGTGCTGTGCTCGCGTGCTGGCGGGACCGGTGCAGCCCGGCGGTTTAAAGGGGTGAATCATCTCGAAACGCCGGGCCAAGCAACCCAAAGCCACCTCAAAGCCAGCCTAAAGCTACCGAGGGGCCGACCGGATCTGCGCGGCGCCGGTTTAATGGCTTCGCAGGCCGGTTGGGCTGGAATTGGGGCTGGATGAAGCGGACTTCGGCTTCCACTCCCAGACAGTCCAGCAGCTCGGATTCGATGTCCCGCTTCGGGTCCTGGGCGGTCGAGATGATGTGGGCAGATAAGTATGCGGTCTGCAGGTAACCTGCCCCGCAGCGACGCAGTACTATTGGAGCGATGTTCGTGTGAACTGTAAGCCTGATTTCGGATTACGATGAATGTTGTTGTTTAGGACGACGCGCTTTGTTAGCCTGACGCCTCGGAAAGCATAGACGGAAAGCGTAGAACAACGGCTAAACCAAAGTGAGCCCTTGATATGACACAACAACGGACTTCCCCCATTCGCGGCTGGACCGTGGTGCTGGCCGCACTCAGCATCAACCTTATTCTGGGCGTGCTCTACGCCTGGGGTGTCACTGGCAAGGCGCTGGTCGCCCAGTGGCATTGGAGCAAGGCTGACGCGGCGTTGCCTTTCACCGTATCTACGGTCGCCTTTGCGTTAACGATGATTTTTGCCGGTCGGGCGCAGGATAAGATCGGGCCGCGCTACGTTGCCATGCTCGGAGGTTTCATCCTTGGGGCGGGTCTGATTCTCTCCTCGTTTGCCAAAACGCCGCTGGCCATGATGTGCTCATTCGGGGTGATCGGCGGTATCGGCATCGGGGTGGGTTACTCGGCGACCACGCCGCCGTCGATTAAATGGTTTTCGCCGACGCGCAAGGGCCTGATAACGGGGCTGGTTGTAAGCGGTGTGGGGCTCGCGGCGGTTTATATGTCGCCGCTGACCGACTTCCTTATCCGGACCTATACCATCTCCAATACCTTTCTCGTTCTGGGCATTGGCACCATCGTGATCGTGGGCATCCTGGCCCAGTTGATAACCAACCCGCCTGCCGGGTACGTGCCGGCACCCGTGACGATGAAAGCGACCGCCGCTGCCAAGCCCGGCGCCGCGGGGCGGCGGGACGTTGACTGGAACGAGATGTTACGGACCGGCCAATTCTATCAGCTTTGGCTGATGTTTATCCTATCGGCCTCGGCTGGGCTCATGATCATTATGCACGTGGCGCTGATCGCGAAGGACCAGGCACACGTGGACAAATGGGGCTTCTGGCTCATTGCCATCCTAGCCCTCTGCAACACCTCAGGCCGGCTGGTGAGCGGGTTCCTTTCGGACAGAATCGGGCGAGCCAATACGATGATTCTCGCTTTTTTACTCCAGGCGCTCAACATGTTTGCCTTCCGCCATTACACGACGCCGGAGCTAATGATCTTCGGTGCTGCTTTCACGGGCCTGTGTTACGGCACCATCTTCACCCTGTTTCCGGCAACCACGGCCGACTTTTACGGCGTCCGTAATCTTGGGGTAAACTACGGTCTGATGTTTACGGCGTTCGGGGTGGCGGGTGTGACTGGGCCATACATTGCCGGCAGGATCCGCGACCACTTCGGCAGCTACCACAACGCATTCACCATCTCGGCGGTCATGCTGCTGCTGGGGGCCTTGCTGGCCTTTCTCCTTAAGGCTCCGGAACCCGAAGCCGCAAAGCTGGCTGCCGGATCGGCTGGCAAGGCGAAAGGCGCCGCCGAACGCGAGGCATTGAGGAAGTAGGACTCGCGCGGGGCATGTTGAGCATCGGCAGGCCGCGCTGGGTTAGCTGGCCGAGGCGGGGTGTTGGAGTCCGGGGGCTTTGCCCGTCCGGCAGCACGGCCCTCCATTACACCATCACTTTTCGTTCGCGCCGCTGCTTACTTCACCACCGGCTTCAGGACCATGTTGCGATACTCGATGCCGGTGTGGTCGCCTTGGAGGTAAATTGGCCCAGGCCGCATCACATCGGACCAGAGCGCGCCGCCGGTGCAGCCCAGGATCGGCTGGTTATCAATGATCTTCTGGCCGTTCAGGATCACCGTGACATGCCGGTCAACGAAAGTAATGTCCATCGTCTGCCACTCCCCCGCGGGTTTCTCAGCAGAGACGGTGGGCTTGATGCGGCTATAGACGGCGCCCATGTTGTGCGGATCGAGCGGCCTGCCGTAAGTGTCCGCCACCTGAACCTCGTAGATGCCGCGCAAATATACGCCGCTGTTGCCGCCTTTGGCCACGCGGACTTCCAGCGTAAGATTAAAATCCTCGAATTCCCGGTCCGTGCGCAGATTGCCGTAGTTCTTATGAGGTTTGCCCTCCTCTTGCGACACCGCATTGACCAGCAGTCCGTCCTTCGCGCTCCAGCCGCTTATCGCGTTCGGCTCGGTGAGCCGCCAGCCGGTCAAGTCCTTGCCGCTAAATAGCTGGATCGGGTCTCCGAACTTCACCTGGCTCAGATCGGGCGCAGGTGGCATGGGCGGCTCGCGCCGACCGGTGAAGTCAGACTTGTCCTGGCCCTGCCCGTTCTCGCGCGGCATCACACTCGTGAGCTTGAGCATGTCACCGTCCGCTGTGGCAGTGATGGTCTCAACCGACACTCGGTTTATGGTCTTACCGCTCGCGTCCTTGCTCCGGGAGGAGTGTTTCCGTGTCAGCACGAGCTGGTCCTTTTCGATCTTGGCACCGTCGAGCGGCATCACGCTGCCGCCGCCCCACAGCAGGCTGGCCTTGAGGCCGCCGTTGGCCTCTTCCACGCCCAGCCAGCCCGCGGCCCCGCCGGGAATGGTCAATTCCCATCCCCCCAGGAAGGGATTATCAGCAGCAAAGGAGGTTCCCAGCGTTGCGGCCAGGCCGAGCAGGCAAGCTGCCCTTCGAATATGATTAAAACGCGTAAGCATCGGGCCTATATGCGCCGGCCCGTCGAGCAAGGCAAGAAGTTTTGAGATGCAAGAGAGGCCGGGCAATCAGCTCCCAGTTGCCTTAATCGAGAGACTGCGGCGTTCGGCTTAGGCCGTCTGGAACTGAAACTCCTTGAGATTCAGGGTGGGAGCGCGCTTTGACAGCTCCAAAATCTCCACACCGACCACCTGATTTTGCTGGTTGAAGTCCAGCACGACTCCCGGAGCAACCTCTTCGGAATCCACGATCTTGGAATCGTCGAGCCGGAAATACAGGGCATCGGCTTCGGGATCCACTTTCAGCCTCATAATTTGCCTTTCATACTGCGGTCGAAATATACACTGATAACCCGCTCGGGAATAGCATGTTTGTTGACCACCACCCGCAGAACGCGGTCCCCGAACTCAGCGATTCTGATGAATCGGCTTTCGACGGAGGGGTCGCTTTGACTCGGCACGCTCAGCGTCGGCCGTTCCAACGCACGCTCCATCCAGGCGATAGGGATCTGCCGTTCCTGCAGCACGTCACGGGCGTGCTCGGTCATTTCATAGTTCATCCGCTAGCCAGTATTACCCTTGGACCCTGGGTTGTGCCAGTTTGCTCCGGCGCACGCCATAGCTGAAATAGACTACCATCCCGATCACGAACCAGACGATTAGCCGTATCCAGGTCGTCCTGGGCAAAGCGGACATCAGGACAATGGCGGAAATGGCGCCGGCAGGCGCGACAAACCAAACCGCCGGGGTGGTGAACCTGCGGGGCAAGTTGGGCTCGCGCACGCGCAACACCAGGACGCCGGCTGAGACGATTACGAAGGCCAGGAGGGTCCCGATCGAGCAGAGGCTCCCCGCCTCACGCACGCTGAACACGGCGGAGAAGAACGCCACTCCAAGGCCGGTTATTATTGAGGTAATCCAGGGAGTGCGGAAACGCGGATGGACCTGGCTTACAATCGGCGGCAAGAGGCCGTCGCGGGCCATGCTGTAGAACACACGGGACTGGCCCAGCAGCATGACCAGAATCACGGAAGAGAGACCGGCAATGGCGCCTAGCTTGATAAGCTTGCCCATCCAGCCCATGCCAGCGCGATCCGCCGCTACCGCAATCGGGTCCGGCACGTCCAGTTGCGTGTAAGGAACAACGCCGGTGGCAATCGCCGAGACCGCGATGTAAAGCACAGTGCAGATGAGGAGAGAGCCGATGATACCGATGGGCATGTCGCGCTGTGGATTCTTGGCTTCCTGGGCGGCGGTGCTTACGGCGTCGAAACCTATGTAGGCGAAGAAGACGATGCCCGCACCCGTCATGATTCCCGACCAGCCGAAGTGGCCGGACTGGCCGGTATTGGGGGGGATGAATGGATGCCAATTGGCGGCATGGATGGCTTTGGCGGCACCCGCGATGAAGAGCAGCACCACGGCGACTTTCACCATGACAATGATGTTGTTGAAGTTGGCGGATTCTTTGATGCCGACCACCAGCAGCGTCGTCACCACGAAGATGATGATGACCGCGGGGAGATTGAAGATGGCGGTGACATGCGACAGGGCGGCGGGGTCGGTTCCGAGCGCGTGGATCTGTTCGGCGAGGCCGGCGCCAAACGCCGTCCAGCCGGCCTTCATCTTCAGCCCGGCAGCAAGCGCAACGGGCAGGTCTATCAACTCGGTGCCACGGGCAGCGGAAAGTTGGGGCGGGACCACAATGCCGAAGTCGCGCAGGAAGGACACGACATACCCCGACCAGCCAACCGCGACCGTGATGGCGCCGACGGCGTATTCGAGGATGAGGTCCCACCCGATGATCCAGGCGAATAATTCGCCCAGCGTCGCGTAGCCATAGGTGTAAGCGCTGCCAGCCATTGGGACGAGAGCGGCGAACTCGCTATAGCAGAGCGCAGCGAAAATCGAGGCCAGGCCGGCAAGCACGAACGACAGCACTACCGCCGGCCCGGCATTTTGCGCCGCCACCGTTCCCGTGAGCACAAAGATGCCCGTGCCGATAATGGCGCCGACGCCCAGGGCGGTAAGGTTCACCGGGCCGAGCGCCCGGTGGAGGCTTTGGTCGGTGAGCGCCTCAGTCTGCAGGTCGGTAACACTCTTGCGGCGGAACAAGTTCATGGATGGTAGGGGGCAGTCACTTTGGTTGTTGGCCCGGGTTAATGGGCTACTGGGCTTTAGAAGTCAAGGAAATGCACAGGATGGAATGGTAAATGGTAGAGTGATGGATGGTTGGATCGCAGGGGTGATAGAGGCTTTGGCTAATGCGAAATCAGTTGGCGGTTCACATCGGCTCATGAGTCAGGGGCATGGCTGGCGGCGTGGCGTTTCCAGAGGAAGTAGATGGGCACGCCGGCGAGCACGATCAAGAGGCCGGGCCAGGTAGTCTGCGTTTTGTAGAACAGCAGCACCAGCAGGATGGCGCTGGCGACCGCGACGTAGAGCGCGGGGACTACCGGGTAGCCGAAGGCACGGTAGGGCCGCTCGGCGTCGGGCCGTTTGCGGCGGAGGATGAACAGGCCAAGGATGGTCAGTACGTAGAAGATCAGCACGGCAAAGACGACGTAGTCGAGCAGGTTGCTGTAGAGGTTGCCGTATTGTTCACGGCCGGTGAGGCGGTCGAGCATGGGTGCACCCGCCGCATCGCGCAACCGGGTGCGCGGCAACACGAGCAGACAAGTCCAGACGCATTGCAGGGCCAACCCGAAGCCCGGCACGTGGCGGTCGTTGAGCTTGCCGGTGGCCCTGAAGAACAAGCCGTCGCGAGCCATCGCATAATAGACGCGCGCGCCCGCCAGGATCAGCCCGTTGTTGCAGCCGAAGGTGGAGATCATGATCGCGACGGCCATGATGACAGCACCTCCACCGCTGAAGACCGTTTCAATGGCAGCGGTGGCCACGCGGTCATCCGGGGCATTCTGGATCTTGTCGAGCGGCAGCAGGCAGAGATAGGCGACATTGGCCAACAGGTAGAGGATCGTGACGAGGCCGGTGCCCGCCGCGAGCGAGAGGGGGATATTGCGGCGCGGATTCTTTACCTCGCCGGCGGTGAAAGTGATGTTGTTCCAGGCGTCGGAGGAAAAGAGCGAGCCGACCTGGGCTACGCAGAAGGCGACGAAGAGGCCGAATGCGCCCCCGGTGGCGGAGACAGTAGCGATGAAGGACAAGTCTGGTTTGATGGGCGTCACGCCGCGCGGAGTCCAGAAGTCGTTGAAGTTAACTTTGATGGCATCCGCGTTGCGCGCGAGGAGCAGCCCAATGAAGATCAGCGCGAGGAGGGATAGGGTCTTGGCGGAGGTAAAGACGTTCTGGATGATCTTGCCGATTTGAAGACCGCGCGTGTTGATGAACGTCAGCAGCACTATGATCAGGATGGCCGAGAACTGTTGGGTCGAGAGGCTCACCGCGTAATTGGTCGAGAGGTTGATCGGCGGGATGATCCACGCCGTCGGCGAAATCGCGGGCGCCAGGACGCCGAAGTAGCGGGCGAAGGCAACGGCGACGGCGGCGATGGTGCCGGTTTGAATGACCAGGAACAAGGTCCAGCCATAAAGGAAACCCCAGAGCGGGCTGTAGGCTTCGCGGAGATAGACGTATTGGCCGCCGGCGCGGGGCATCATGGCCGCCAACTCCCCGTAACTCAGAGCGGCGCTGACGGTGAAGGCGCCAGTGACGAGCCACGCTGCTAACAGCCAGCCGGCCGACCCGACCTGCCGGGCGATGTCAGCCGATACGATGAAGATGCCCGAGCCGATCATTGACCCGGCAACAAGCATGGTGGAGTCGAGCAGACCGAGGCCCTGGAGGAATTTCGGCTCTGCGGCGGTGGGTTTGGCCTCGCTCATCGTGTCTGTTTAGTGCGGCGCGCGGACATTCCTGTCCGCAGCCTCTCTCGAACATCCACTCCGCCCCTATCACTTGCCGCTCCGGGCGACCTACGTTGCTGCGGACAGGAATGTCCGCGCGCCGCTGAAAAGGTCTCGTTCATGGCTTTTGTCCCAGCCGGCTCCGGCGGAAACCGTACAGGAAATACAGGAGCAGCCCTACCGCCATCCACCCGAAGAAGCGAATCCAAGTCACGCGCGGCAGCTCGAACATCAAATAACTGCAGCAGGCGATGGCAGCCAGCGGCACCCACGGCACGAGCGGCGTGCGGAATGGCCGCGGCCGGTTTGGGTCGGTGCGACGCAGGATGATGATGCCGGCGGCGACCAGAATAAAGGCGAAGAGGGTCCCGACGTTGGTCAGTTCCACCAACTCGTTGATGTTGGCGACCGAGGAACAGAGGGCGACGAAGATGCCTGTGATGATCGTGGTGACATGCGGTGTGCGATAACGCGGATGCACCTTGGCCGCCCACTTCGGCAGCAGACCGTCGCGGCCCATAGCGAAAAAGATGCGCGGCTGGCCGGCCTGGTAAGGCACGAGCGCTGAGGTGGTGGCCACCATGGCGCCCAACGCGATAATGCCGGCAGTCCAGTTCATGCCGAGGGAGGAGAACGCGTAAGCCAGCGGTTCCGCGTTGCCCAGCGTGCTCCATTTGGCCATGCCGGTCAGCACGATCGCAACGGCGATGTAGAGCACGGTGCAAATGCCCAGGCTGGCGAGGATGCCGATCGGCATATTGCGCTGCGGGTTGCGCGTCTCTTCCGCGGCGGTGGAGACAGCGTCAAACCCGATATAGGCGAAGAAGATAATCGCCGCCGCGCTCGATATGCCTTTCACCCCGTTGGGCGCAAAGGGGACCCAGTTTTCAGGCCGGATATACATCGCGCCCAACACGAGGAAGAAGAGAACAATGCCCAGCTTCCCGATGACCAGCGCCGTATTAAAGCGCGCTGTCTCGCGGATTCCAATGAGCACGATCCAGGTCACCAGCAGCACGATGCCAAAGGCGGGCAGGTTGAAGATGAGCCGCAAGCCGGCCAACTGGGGCGCCATCTGCCACGCCAGCGCATCGTGCAGCACACTGGGTTCCAGCTTGGTTGGGTCAAGGTGGGCCGCCTGCGTGGTGGCGACCTGGGCGGCGGCCTGCATTGCCGAGCGGAAATCGGTGCCCAGCCAGGCGGGCAAATGGATATGGAGGCCATCGAGCAAGACTTGGAAGTAGCCCGACCACGAGACCGCCACGGCGGCGTTGCTGATGGCGTATTCAAGGATCAGGTCCCATCCGATGAGCCATGCGGCCAGTTCACCCATCGTGGCGTAAGCATACGTATAGGCCGAGCCGGAGACCGGCACCATTGCCGCGAACTCGGAATAGCAGAGGGCGGCAAACCCGCAAGCCACCGCCACAATGAGGAAGGAAATCACCAAGGCCGGCCCGGCGCCGATATGCCCCGCGCCGCCGGCGGCGGCGGTGCCCGGTGTCGAGAAGATGCCTGCGCCGACGATGGCACCCACCCCCAACATCGTGAGTTGCAGCGGGCCGAGCGCGCGGCGCAGTTGATGACGCGGGTCGGCGGTTTCCCCGACCAATTGGTCCAGGGACTTGCGGCGGAACAGTCCAGTCGTCAACATCGCAGGACGTCCTGTGGAACTGGGTTGGCGGCTGACATTCCCGAGAGCAGATTTCACCCGCGCTCTGAAGGCAAGCAGAATCGAGGAGTGGTTGAGGCGATTTAGAGCACGGTGGGTTCGAGCGCGGTGGTGGGCAATGGTGCTGGGTTCTACTAAATACGAAGGCCGAAACCCGAAGACCGAAAGAAGGCCGAAGCTCGAGATCCGAAGGCCGAACTCGAAGCTTCCCAGGAGAACGGGCAGCCTACCTGGCCAACCGTATTCGGCATGCGGATTTCGGACTTAGCAAACCGCGGCCCAATTCCCTGTTTCTTTTCGGCTGCGGTCACGCTAACATCGTCATATGAGCCCTCAAGCCGATAACCGCCGCCAGTTTGCCAGTGACAACTACGCCGGCATTTGCCCCGAAGCGTTTGCCTCCATGGTCGAGGCAAATCAGGGCCACGAAGTCAGCTATGGGGACGACACCTGGACGGCAAGGGCGTCCAACCTGATCCGGGACGTATTCGAGACCAACTGCGAGGTGTTCTTCGTGTTCAACGGCACCTCGGCCAACTCGCTTTCACTGGCCTCGCTCTGCCAGTCTTACCACAGCGTCCTCTGCCACGAGTTGGCGCACGTTGAAACCGCTGAATGCGGTGCGCCCGAATTCTTTGCCAACGGGACCAAAGTGCTGCTCTTGCCCGGCGCGGACGGGAAAGTCGAGCCCAAGGCCGTTGAGCACGCCGTGAAGAGACGCACCGACATCCATTATCCCAAACCGCACGCGCTCAGCCTGACGCAAGCGACGGAGCTGGGCACCGTCTATTCGCTCGAAGAACTGCGCGCGGTCACGCAAGTCGCCCGGCGCTGCCACCTGCGCGTGCATATGGATGGGGCGCGGTTCGCTAATGCTGTCGTCGCGCTGGGGGTGACGCCCAAGGAACTCACCTGGGAGTCGGGCGTGGACGTGCTCTGCTTTGGTGGTTCAAAGAACGGCATCGCGCTGGGCGAGGCGGTCGTGTTTTTCAACACCGAACTGGCGCGCGAGTTTGATTACCGCTGCAAACAGGGCGGGCAGCTTGCCTCGAAGATGCGCTTCCTGTCGGCGCCGTGGGTCGGGATGCTGCAGGACGGCGCCTGGCTGCGGTACGCCAAACACTCGAACGCCATGACCCAGCGCCTGGAAGCGGCGATTCGCCCGCTGCCGCAAGTCGAGATCGCGTACCCGGTGCAGACTAACACCGTATTTGTCCGGCTGCCGGAGGCGGTCACGCAAGGAATGTATCAGCGCGGGTGGAAATATTACACGCACGTCAGCCCGGACAGCGCCCGGCTCATGTGCAGTTGGGATACGACGGCCGAGGATGTGGATGCGTTCGCGGCAGATTTGGCGGCTCTCACGGCCAAGGGGGCTGTGGACAACCTGCCGGGGACGCCCTAAATATTTTGCAATTTTGTATTTGCACTTATTGAAGACACTGTTAGAACTATTGGAGTTGGGCATATTTTAGGGTCTGGTTGGTTGTTTTTTGAACGAGTTCCGCTTGGGCGCTTCTATTCCTCACGACCAAGTTCGCGGAGTCACAGGCAGATCGTGTCGGAATGAATGTACCCATTTTGTTAGCTGCAGCCGCTGTCAACACTGGTGAAGCGGAGTTGCTTTTCATCTGGAGGCGAACCACCCCGGAGGGCAAAGCCGTTGTCTTCTGTCTCCTCATCTTCTCGATCGTGGCGTGGTCTGTGATGATCGCTAAAGCGGTGCAGATGCGCCGCGCCAAGAAGCTCAACCTGTACTTCAACACGGAATACCGGACGCAGAAGAATGTTCTCGACCTCTTCGACCGCCGGGTGCAGGTGGAGGGTTGCCCGCTGTTCACGGTGTACCAGGCCGGCAGCCTGGAGCTGGACGCGCGCCTCAAGAATCCTGCCGGCGACGGGCGGAAGAAGTTCGTCTCGCTCAAAGGGATGGAACACGTGAAGCGGACACTGGAGAACAACGTGGCCCAGGAATCCCTCAAACTGGAGTCGGGGCTGATCCTGCTGGCGATCGCGGTGAGCGGCGCGCCGTTCCTGGGGTTGCTGGGGACGGTGTGGGGCGTGATGAGCACTTTCGGCCATATCGCACAGCAGGGAGCCGCCACGATGGCGGCCATGGCGCCGGGGGTGTCGGCGGCGCTTCTCACCACCGTAGCGGGGCTGCTGGTGGCGATTCCCTCCATGTTTGCTTACAATTGGCTGGTGCACAATCTGCGCGTGATGACCGTGGAACTGGACAACTTCGCCCAGGAACTGGTGTCAAAGATGGAGACCGAGTACCTTGAGGAAGAGTAGAGTTTGAGACCATGCGCCGGTTTTCACAACGCAGTTCGCTGGTGACGTTGAGCGATATCAACATCACGCCCTTGCTGGACTTGGCGTTCGTGTTGTTGATCATCTTCGTTATCACGACGCCGCTGCTGGACAAGGGGCTAGAGTTGAAGCTGCCGAAGGTGGACGCCCAGGCCGACAAACCGGTCAACCGGAACGATGTGCGCACGGTGGAGATCACCCCGCAGGGCACCTACGCCTTGAAAGGGCATCCGATGCAGCTCGAGCAATTGATCCGGGAGCTGGCTGCGGATTTGAGGTTAAATCCGAATATGGTCGTGTATATCCGCGCCGACGAGAACAGCCGGACGAAATCGCTGGCGGCGCTGATCAGCGGCTGCCAGAAAAGCAACATCACGCGTTACTCGTTGCGGACAGAACCGCCGGAACACCGATGAGCCGCTTCTACAAGAAATGCTTCCTCGCTTCGGGCGGTATGCATGCACTGCTGGCGCTGATTCTAGTGGTGTGCCCGGCGTTTCTGGCGTCGAATCCCAAGGTGAGCGATGTCCAGCCGATTACCTTCATCCCGGATATTCTGAACGATTCGGCCTTTGCCGGCGGCGGCAGGCCCGATGCCGACCGGCCAGCGGCAAGGGCTCCAACACCTCCCGCGCCAGCAGCGTTGCCGGCTCCAGCGCCCCCACCGCCACAAGTGAAACCAAAGGTCAAGGAAGTCGCCCCGCCCGAGATTGATGCCGAGTCGCTGGAAGTAGCCAAAGATAACAAGCCTACGAAGAGAAGACCGGAGGTCTCCCTCACCCCCGTCGTGAGGAAGCCGAAGACCAAGCCGTCCTCAGAAGATACTTCTGCCGAGGATAGGCAAGCTCGCGAACGAGAGGCGACGAGGAACCGGTTGGCGGCCGCCTTTGACCACACGATAGGTGGCATCAAGTCCGGCACAGGGACGGCTGCGAGGTTTGAGGGCAGTCACGGGCCTGGTGGAGGAGGTCCGTCTTATGCCGGTTACGCGGCATGGGTGCTGACGGTGTTTGACAACGCCTGGGTTGCTCCTGAGGACACCACCAGCGCAGACGCCACGGCTGAAGTTAGTGTCACCATCGCTAACGATGGCACCGTCATTGCCAAACGCATCATTAAGCGTTCCGGTGATGCGGCGGTGGACGCCTCGGTGCAGCGCGCGCTCGATAGAGTGAACACCATTGGGCGGCCCTTCCCCGAGAGCATGAAGGACAAAGAGCGCACCTACATTATCCCTTTCAACATGAAGACAAAGCTAGGAACAGCATGAAACGCACATTCGCCACTTTTATCTCCTTTACCCTGCTGGTTACAAATCTCGCTCTCGCCGATGAAGTGCTGCCACCGCTCCGGCGAACATTGGAGCCTGGCAATACCAAACCGATTCTGGTCTCCGTGACCGGCTTGACTGGCGAAGCGGTTACGACGCTTCGGTTCGACCTGTATGTCCAGGGCTTCGCATTCACCAATGCCGAAGCGGCGCAATACCTCATCAGCGGCAGCAACAACGGCAATCTGCAAGCCAAGGCCATTGATCCGCACAATAACACCACCCTGGTTTCCAAGACCTATTCGGGTGCGGACCTGCGGCGGCAGGTCCACGCGTTTGCGGATGACTTCATCCTGGCACTGGGCGGCAAGGGCATCGCGCAGACCAAGATTGCCTTTAAGGGGGAGAACGGCCCCAACAGCGAGATTTACGTGGCCGACTTCGACGGGCACAACGGCCAGGCGGTGACCAAGGATGACAGCCTGGTGGCCGCGCCGTGCTGGGTGCCGGGGCGCATGGCGCTGTATTACGTGTCCTACAAGCTCCACCATGCGGATATCTTTTATCACGACCTCTCGACGGGATCGCGGCGGGCCTTCGCCCGGTATGGCGGGTCGAACATGAGCCCGGCGGCTTCGCCCGGCGGCAGCATGGTGGCGATGATCCTGAGCAAGGACGGTTGGACGGATTTGTATGACTGCGACGCCGACGGCAGCAACTTGAAGCGGTTGACCAAGTCGCCGCAGGACGAGTCGTCGCCGTGCTGGTCGCCGGATGGGAAATGGATTTGTTTCGCGGCTAAGGAGAGAGAGCGCCGGACGCTGTGCAAGGTGCCGGCCTCGGGCGGGGCGCTGCAGCAGATCGGGACCAGTGGCATGCCCAGTCCAACAGAGCCGGATTGGTCGCCGGACGGCAAGTGGATTGCGTTCACAGCGCAATTCCGGTCGGGATTCCAGATCTGTGTGGTGCCGGCCGGGGGTGGCACGGTGACATCGCTGGTGGAAGGCGAAGATCCGTCGTGGGCGCCGAATTCCCGGACGCTGGCCTACTGTCGCCGGTCGGGCGGGCATTATGCGCTGTCTCTGCTTGACGTGCCGACGAAACAATACAAAGATGTTTCCCGAATTTCGGGAATTAGCTCGCAGTCGCAACCCAGTTGGGCCCGATAAGCCCGTCCGTGAAAGAGAGAGATATGAAACTGAACAAGTTTGCCAACCTGTTGGTAGTCGGATTAGTCGTGTGTATCGCAGCCTCCGGCTGCAAGAAGAAACCTGTCAACGTGACCGAACTCCCGGGATCGCGGGCCGGGAAAGGCCCGGAGATGCCTGAGGGCAACAAAGTAGACACCGGCGAAAAGGCGGGGGGAGCATCTGCCACCGCCACCGATACTTCCGGAGGCACTCCGTCCAACCCGGCCGACTTGCACAAGGGCTGGCTGGAGGACGCGCAAGCCCTCAAAGCCGAGACCGTCTATTTCGATTTTGACAGCTCCGTGATTAAGGCCAGCGAAAAACCCAAGGCGGCGGCGGTGGCGGATTATTTGAAGGCCAATAAGGGCAAAGCGGTGAGAGTCGAAGGCAACTGCGACGAGCGCGGCACCGAAGAATACAACCGTTCTCTCGGCGAGCGCCGCGCACTGGCGCTGCGCGAGGAACTCATCCGCCTGGGCATCGGTCCGACAGAGGTTGACACCATCAGCTACGGAAAAGACAAGCCGACAGCCCAAGGCCACGATGAATCCGCCTGGCAGCAGAACCGCCGGGACGACTTCATCGTTCTGACCAAGCCCGGCTCGTAAACGCTGGTCCATCTCATTTCGGCATCTCTTCGCGCGGCACAGGTCGTCAAGGCCTGTGCCGTTTCTGCGCTGACAGCTAGGTCCAAGCTAATGGCAGGCCAGATGCAAGCCAAGAGATCGGGATGTGCTCCGCAGGGGTTCCGTAGGATATCCGTAGGGTATCCGTAGGGTATCACTTGGTATTCTCAGACAAACGCGCGGCGTTTTTAGCCGGAGCCGGGCGGTTCTGCTGGGCCCGTGCATGCCATAGACAGTAGAGGTTGGTCTCTTATTCAAAAGATTTCGCGCGGCAAATTGACTTTGCAAAGACGCCGATTTCGGGGCAGGCTGAGTGTGTCTAAGTAACACAAAATCGCGATTCCATGACCATTGCCGGCCAAATCAAGAAAGGCGCCTATTTCGAGCCAGGAAGCAGCGATTCGCACACCATTTCCATGCCCCAAATCAAAGCCGCAAACGAATCAACTTCGACGCCCGCCGCATTGGGCTTTTCCATGCCGGCGGAATGGGAGCGCCACGAAGCCACCTGGCTGATTTGGCCGCATAACCCGAACGACTGGCCCGATAAAATAGATACTGTTCGCTGGGTCTATGGCGAAATTGTTCGCAAGATTGCCCCAGGCGAGCGCGTGCGTCTGCTAGTGAACCGCAAGGCCGACGAAGAGGTTGCTCGCCGCATTCTGGCTCGCGCTGGTGCTGAACTGAGCGGCGTTGAATTCATCCGTCATCCTACCAACCGCGGCTGGACGCGCGATACCGGGCCGATCTTTGTGAGGCGAGGGGCGAGGGGTGAAGGCCGAAGTCCGAAGGTCGAAGTCCGAAGGCAGAAGGGAAGGGCAGGCGGGGCAAAGGGGGAGACGGCTATTGTGCATTTCCACTTCAATGCGTGGGCCAAGCATGATGATTGGCAGAAGGACCGCCGCGTGCCGGAGACCGCGGCCAAGCTGCTTGGCCAGCGGCTGTTTAATGCGGCGTGCAATGGCAAAGACTTCGTGATCGAGGGCGGGGGCATTGAGGTCAACGGACGCGGCACCTTGCTGACCACCGAGCAATGCTACCTCGACCCAAAGGTCCAGGTGCGCAATCCCGGTTTGGGGCGGAAGGAGATCGAAGAGACGCTCAAGACCTATCTGGGCGTGACCAATGTCCATTGGCTGGCTGCCGGGCCGGCGGGCGATGACACGCATGGCCATATCGACGACATCTGCCGCTTTGTGAATCCCAGGACCGTCGTGCTGATCAAGGAAACCAACCCGAAGGACATCAATTACCGCGCGCTGGCCGAGAACTGGGAACGTATTCGGGACTTGAGGTTGGAAGACGGCTCCCGGCCGGAAATAGTGCCGTTACCGATGCCGGGGCCGCTCTACTTCGCCGGCAACCGTCTGCCGGCCAGCTATGCGAACTTCTATATCGCCAATGCGGTAATGCTGGTCCCGACGTTCAACGATCCTAATGACCGGGTCGCATTGGGCACGCTCGGGGAGCTATTCAAAGACAGGCCGGTTATCGGCCTCCATGCTGTGGACCTTGTGCTAGGCTGCGGTACGGTCCACTGTCTGACCCAGCAGCAGCCCGCGTAGGCTCCGTCAGAGCAGCTTGATTTGGGCCTTCTCCTGGGCGGGGGGCTCGGCCAAACCGGGCCGCCGGCCGTTGCGCCGTTCGATAATGTGCTTGTTCACTCGCGGGTCGTAGTCGACTGGGTAATTGCCATCGTAACAAGCCATGCAGAAGGAATTGGCCGGCAGGCCGGTCGCCTTGACCATGCCCTCTTTGGAAAGGTAGCAGAGCGAGTCGGCGTTGAGGTATTTGCGAATCTCCTCCTGCGTGTGATTCGCCGCCATCAGCTTGTTGCGGTCGGGGAAATCAATGCCATACACGCACGGGTTCTTGTGCGGCGGACAACTCACCATGACATGCACTTCCTTGGCGCCGGCTTCCTTGAGGTTGTTCACCCGGGTCTTGGAAGTAGTTCCCCGCACGATCGAATCGTCCACAACGATGACCCGCTTATCCTTTACCAACTCCTCAATCAGGTTGAGCTTCACGCGGACATCGAAGTCGCGGATGAGCTGCGTGGGCTGGAGAAAGCTGCGGCCTACATAATGGTTGCGCACGAAGGCCATCTCGTAAGGGATCCCCGATTCGAGCGAGTAGCCCAGGGCAGCGCAGTTGCCGCTGTCCGGCACGGGCACCACCACGTCCGCCTTGACGGGAAATTCGCGCGCGAGCTGCCGGCCCATCTCGACCCGCACCTTATAGACGCTGCGATTGGCGATGGTGCTGTCCGGCCGGGCGAAATAGACGTATTCAAAGATGCAAAACGCCCGCCGCTCGTGTTCGGGAAAGGCCTGCGTACTGGTGAGCCCGTCCTGGTTGATGGCCACGACCTCGCCCGGCTCGACGTCGCGCACAAACTTGGCGTGAATCAAATCCAACGCGCAGGTCTCGCTCGCCAGCACCCAGGCGTCATCAATTCGACCGAGGCACAGGGGCCGAAATCCGTGCGGATCGCGCACGCCGATCAGCTCGTTTTCGGTCATGATGACCAGCGAGTAAGCCCCCTCAATGCGGTGAAGGCTATGCATGAGGTTGTTCCCGTGGCCGCGCTGGAGCGGTTGCGCCAGCAGGTGCAGGATGATCTCGCTGTCAACACTGGTTCCGAAGATTGACCCTTTGGCTTCGAGCTCCTCGCGGAGCTGGGCGGCGTTGGTGAGGTTGCCGTTGTGTGCAATGGCAATCTGGCCGCGGGCGCAATCTACGGTGAGCGGCTGGGCGTTGCGCAAGTGCGAGGAGCCAGTAGTGGAGTAGCGCGTGTGGCCAATGGCGATCCGGCCGACCATGTCATGCAGGACGTTGCCCTTGAAGACTTGCGGGACCAGCCCCATGCCTTTATGGGTGTGGAACTCTTTGCCATCGGAGGTGACGATGCCCGCGCTTTCCTGGCCGCGGTGCTGCAGCGCGTAAAGGCCGTAGTAAGTCAGCTCCGCGGCGTTCGGATGGCCGTAAACGCCGAAGATGCCGCAATAATGTTTCGGGTGGTAATGCATCGAACCAGCACACGATCAAGATAACACTTCAACTGAACTGTGAGTAACTCAAGCCGGTCGGACAGGTCTTGAGGTGCTCAAGTCCTCCGCTTCCAATAACCAGGATCCCGGCTGGTGTGGGCCACCGCCCAGATGAATATCCGGTCTTGCAGAATCTCATAGACGATGACATACGGGAAGCGACGCGTGCTTATGTGCCTGAGTTCATGAGTCACTCTGCCGTACGCCTGAGGAAACCGCTTGGCTCGCTCGATGGCGCCCTCCACCTCGGTAACAAAGGACATGCCCAGTTCCGAACGAATGCGCGCATAATAGCGGATTGCCTCAAAATACTCGGCTCGGGCGTCTGGGTGGTATTCGTAGCCAACCACATCATGATCGGGTTGGCTTCGCCATTTCCCACGCCTGGCGTGAAACTTCCTCGCCGACAATGGGCTCAACTCTACCCTGCAAGAAATCCTCACGACGGCGCTCGATCTCCGCCAGCCACTCTTTGCCCAACATCGGATACGTGGTGTTGCCCAGGCTCTTCCACAACCTGTCCACGAGCTGGGCGCGCTTCTCCATTGGCAAGGCCAAGGCCTCCCGCTCGATGTCTTCCAACGTAGCACTCATCGTCTAGTCGGTGCAAACTTAGGCTACCGCCTCAGGTCGGTCAAGCCTGCTACTCAATGCATGACTCGGGCAATGGAATTCCACCAGAGATCGTACAATTCACGCAGTTCGCAGGTCAACGTGCACTGGTTTGTCTTGATCTGCAACGCCTCGCCGCCGACGGTGCCGATTCGCGTTGCGGTGATACCTAGGATCTTCGCCTGGGCCAGTACCTTAGCGGCATTGACCGCGGCCACCGAAATGATAACCCGTCCCTGGGTCTCGCCGAATAACAGGGCGTCCAGCCGCGGTGCTGGTTTGCTCTCAGGAGAACCCGCCATAGTGGCGAGGTCAATTTCGGCGCCGATCAGCCGCGGCGTCTCGCGCGCAATTTGCTGGCTAATGCAACATTCGGCGAGGGCGACGGCGAGGCCGCCTTCGCTGCAATCATGTGCGCTCTTGATCGCACCCGAATGGATCAGCGCTCGCAGAGCCAGGTGCAGCTCTTTCTCCCTTTCCAAGTCGCACCGCGGCGGGGTGCCAGTCTTCAAGCCACGAATGCGTTGCAGATAGGCTGAGCCACCCAGGCCGAGCAGCGGGTCACCCGCATCCATGAAGTCGCCCAGGAGAATGACCGTGTCCCCTTCGTCTTTGAACCATTGCGTGGTGATGTGCTCGGGTTTCTCGATCAATCCGACCATTGCTACCGTGGGGGTAGGATCAATCGGGCCTGCGGGGTGCTGATTGTAGAGAGAGCAGTTGCCGCCCGTAACTGGCGCATTGAAGGCGCGGCAAGCATCAGCCAGGCCGCGGACGCTTTCCTTGAGTTGCCAGAAGAGTTCGGGGTTGTGCGGATTGGCGTAGTTGAGGTTGTCGGTCACGCCTAGCGGGACTGCGCCAGAGCAGGCGAGGTTGCGCGCCGCCTCGGCAACTACAATCTTGCCCCCTTCATAGGGGTCGAGATAGACGTAGGTGCCGTTGCCGTCAACCGAAAGCGCGATGAACTTCGTAGGGCAGGCATCCTGGCCGCTCCCTGCGGGCTCTGGCTCGGGCGCATCCGCGAGGGCAGGCGGGACGATTGCGCTGCTTTTGTGTTTCAGCGGCAGGGAGTCTTCCTTGATCCGCAGTACCGCGGCATCGCTGCCAGGGCAGACCACCGTGTTATCGCGCACCATATGGTCGTATTGGCGATAAACCCAGTTCTTAGAAGCAATGGTCGGCCAGCTTAGTAGGGCTTTCAAATGCGCTGTCGGATCCTGCGTGTCCGGTACGCCGCTAAGGTTGAAGGCCCGGACTGCCTTAAGATACTCCGGTTCCCGGGCCTCGCGCTGATAGACCGGCGATTCGTCGGCTATCTTCCGAGCAGGGATGTCGGCCACGATCTTGCCATGGTGCCTTACGACCATTTGGCCCGTATCGGTGACGATGCCGATTTCCGACCAGGGCAGGTCCCACTTATCGAAAATGCGCTTCACTTCCTCCTCACGGCCTTTGTGGACGATGATAAGCATCCGCTCCTGCGATTCGCTGAGCATGATCTCGTAGCTGCTCATGCCCGGAGCACGCTGCGGGACCTTGTCGAGCTCGATCTCGATGCCCGTCCCGGCGCGCGCGGCCGTTTCACAAGTCGAGCAGGTCAACCCCGCCGCGCCCATGTCCTGGATGCCGGCCACCGCGCCCGTGGCCAGCAATTCGAGGCAGGCTTCGCACACGAGCTTCTCCATGAACGGATCACCCACCTGCACCGCGCCGCGTTGCTGCTCCGCCGATTCCTCCGTCAGATCCTGCGACGCAAATGCCGCGCCTGCCAGCCCGTCGCGCCCGGTCGCCGGGCCAACGTAGAACACCGGGTTCCCGATCCCGCTAGCCCGCCCGCGGACAATGTCCTCGTGCCGCAGCACACCGAGACAAAAGGCGTTGACCAGCGGGTTCCCCTCGTAGGATTTGTCGAAATAGACCTCGCCCGCGATGGTCGGGATGCCGAAGCAATTGCCGTAATGTGCGATGCCCGCGACCACACCGCCGAAGAGGCGGCGATTGTTCGTGATGGCCGACTGATGATTGGTGACGGCGGAGCCGGCGGAGGGGCAATCATCCGTGATCGGCCCAAAACGCAGCGAGTTGACCGAGCAAACCGGCCGTGCTCCCATTGTGAAAATATCACGGATGATGCCGCCGACGCCTGTCGCCGCGCCTTGGAACGGCTCGACCGCGCTGGGGTGGTTGTGCGACTCGATCTTGAACGCGATGGCCAGCCCGTCCCCGATATCAATGATACCCGCGTTTTCCTCGCCCGCGCCGACGAGGATCTTAGGCGATTTCGTGGGGAAAGTCTTCAGCAACGGGCGGGTGTTCTTGTAGGAGCAATGCTCGCTCCACATCACCGAGAAAATGCCCAGCTCAGTGTAAGTTGGCTCGCGCCCCAAGGTGGCTTTGAGCTTCTCGTATTCCTCGGGCGTGAGGTTGTGCTTCTGGACTAGCTCGGGTGAAATCGCTGGCTCAGTCATGAGAATGTCAAAGCAAAGTTAGCAAAATAAAGTCTCGTCCGACCCGCAAAGCTCACGTCGCCATAGCCACCGGCTTGCTCGTCAGGGCGTGAATCATGCTCTCGAACACCATTCGCCCGTCGGCGCTTCCCAGCACGGGCTCGCTGGCGCGTTCGGGATGCGGCATGAGACCGGCGACATTACGCTGCTCGTTGCAGATACCGGCGATGCTATCCAGCGAGCCGTTCGGATTGGCGGTTTCCGTCGCTTCGCCCCCGGCATTGACGTAGCGCCAAAGAACCTGGTTGTTGGTCTTGAGACTGGCCAGTGTTTCCTCGTCCGCAAAATAGCACCCCTCGCCGTGGGCAATCGGCAGCCGCAGAAGTTGGTCGGGCGCCACCCGGTTGGTGAACGGTGAATCGGCAGTGGCCGTCTTCAGGAAGATATGCTCGCACCGGAATTGGAGGGAGCGATTGCGAATCAGCGCCCCAGGCAGCAGCCCAGCCTCACAGAGAATCTGGAACCCGTTGCAGATTCCCAGCACCAGCCCGCCGTCCGCGGCGAAGCGCTGCACCGCTTCCATCACCGGGCTGAACCGCGCAATGGCCCCGGTGCGCAGATAATCGCCGTAGCTGAATCCGCCGGGGACAATCACGGCATCAGTCTCGCCCAGCGACGGCTCCTTGTGCCAAAGCAGCTTGGCCGAATGGCCGAGCACGTTTCGCAGCACATGGACCACGTCCTGGTCGCAATTCGAACCGGGAAACTGGAGGACAGCGAAGTTCATATGTGATTTACGATATACGATTTACGAGCCGCCACTTGCGGCTGCCACACCGAGTCTGCGTCAACCGCGTGAATCGCAAATCGTAAATCGAAAACCCGCCTCTCATTCTATCTCGAACCGGTATTCTTCGATCACCGGATTGCTCAGGATCTTGTGGCAGGCCTCATCAATTTGTCGCCGCGCCGTTTCCCGGTCCGCGCCCGTCAGCTCGATTTCGAGATACTTGCCGACATGCACGGCGCCGACGCCGGTGTAGCCCATTTGGGCGAGGGCGTTCTGCACGGTCTTGCCTTGCGGATCAACCACCGCTTTCTTTGGCGTAATAACAATTTTAGCTTTCATGGTCGAAAGGGAATCCCAACTGCCAGGCCAACGCGATGTTGCGCCCGCAGCGGCTCGGACGCCAGCAAATTCTGGACTTGGCCGGGTAGCAGCCGGCGCGAATTCAAGCAAGCGCTGCCGCCGGTGTCAATCCGTGCCGGGCCTCGACTCAGGTGAGGAGGGCATCACGACCGCGGCCCCGGAGCGCTGTGGCTGAGGACAGCCGCAGTCCGCTCAGCGGGCCTGCCGCACGCGAATGGTGTATTTCTTCGCGAGTGTATTCATCGAGACGAAGCGCGCGTCTTCCGTGCCATTCTCCGTGAGGATGACCATCACGAAGGGCGTCTCGTCGCCGGTCAAGAAGCCGTTCTGGTCCTTGAAGACGCAGTTGGCCTGCACCTCGATGCGGCGGTTTTCACGGTTACGCAGGTGGGCGACCACCTCCAGCCGCCCATCCGACAGGATCTGCTCCTGGATCCCGCTGCAGGTCACCGAGTATTGGACGCCGGGATCCAGCAGGACCACCGGCTCCCGGGTTTCATAGCCCACAGGTTGCGGCGTCTGTGGCAGGTAAGGGCCTTTGTCGTGCGTGCTAGCGCAGCCAGCCGCCAGCAGGAGCGCCCCGCCGGCCGCGAGCATGGATACTAATGATTTATTCATAACGTTTGCGGTGTTGTTGACGTGTCGCTGACGAACACGACCTTGTCACGGTCGGTCGTTGTAATATTGACAGTGATGCTCTTAGTCAGGTCCGGATGCACCTGGCCCGAGGCATCAAGAAATTGAATGGTGGCCACGTGCTGCCCGGGCGGTAGCGGCACGTTCACGAAGCTTAGGTAACGCGGCAAGTTCTCCCAGGAGCGCGTGTCTGCCGCCGGCACCGTCGCTGCCGAGACCACCTTGCTCACCAGGCCCGCGAGCGCGAGGCCCAGGCCTACTTCCTGTGCCGTACGGTTGTTGCTCGCTGCCGCTGTCGCCAGCCCGCCGATCAGCGCCACATTCCCCGCGGTGTCAGTCGCGGATTTGAACACCGCCTTATTGCCGAGGATATGGTCCATGACCCGCCCACCCCGCGTGGTCGCCTGGAAGGCCACATCATCTGTCGGCGCGATGGGAATCTGGAGAGCGTCCACCTTTAGCTCAGCCGAGGTCACCGGGGAAGGCACCGTGCTGAACCGAAGCTCCTCCTGGTATTGGCCGCTGGCATACTTGGTCGGGCCGGGGCCGAACTCGATAAAGAAGATCGCATTAGCATTGAGATTGTAAGGCGGCAGCTTCACACCCTTCGCGTCGGCCTGGGCGCGCTTGAAGGCGTCGGAGCCGTCGCCGCCCAGTTTCGTCGTAACGAGTCCGTCCAGGTAATCGGGCAGCACCCAGTCGCCGGCGTATTGATGCTGCTCGGCGTCGCTGTCCTCAAATTCCGCGCTTCGAAAGCACGCCCGCGCATTGTCCGGCTCTCCGTCCATCCAGTAAATAATGCCCCGGTAAATGTAGGCCATGGCCCGCTCATATGGCTCGCCGATGAAGGTCTTCTTGGCCTCAGCATGGAAGTAGCTCCGCGCCTTCTTGGCGTCCGCGTCCTTGCCATAAATCCCGCCTAATGTCAGCAGCGCGTCATCCAGGTTCTGCTTGGCCAGGTCGTACTTCCCCTGCCGCATCGCCGCGGCTGCCAGGCGATATTGCCACAGCACCTTATCGCGCGGTGGCCCGTTCGCAATGGCGTTCGGCGCGTCCACCATGATGTCGCCCGTCACCGCGACCTGGTGTTTCGTCGTCGTGGCGCAGCCGGCTAGAATCAGGAAAGCAGCCAGCAGCGTCGGCTGCCAGAGGGATTTCATTACTTTGGCCCGTGAGGAAGCTCAGCGGTAAGCCGCGTCTTCCAGCCCCTGCTTCTTTATCTCGGCCATATCCTCCCACACAATGGCGCTGGTCCGGGCATCAATGAGATGGAAGTTATACAGGATGTAATCGCTGGTCCCCGCTTTGGTCCGTGTGGACAGCCCCTGCAAGGTCCCCGTCAGATAATAATCCGCGCCCTTGAATTCCTGGAGGCCCGGGTCGGAGCTCGCCGTCACGCTGCCTTCGCGCTTCCGGTTCCGCTCCTGCTCCAGCGTTGCCATTTGGCTGCGTGCCAGGAACGTCATCTTGCCCTGGGCCTTCAAGTTCAACTGCGCCCGAATCCGCGTCAGGAAGATCTCTTTGTTGATCGGGAACCGCGTCTGGTTATCCACCGGCTCGAGCACGATAGTCGGCGCCGTCGCCGCGTTGGCGATTTGCGGAATGCTCAGGATGCTCCTCGCCATCTTGTCCGTCACCATCACCAGGTCTTGCGACTCCATCCCGGTGCCCGCCACGAAGCCTTGCTCGTCGGCGTTCATATGTGTCACCGGAACGCCGGAAGGATTCTTGACGCCGCTGGAGGCGCAGCCGCACAACAGGGCGACCACAGCCACGTTGCAAACAGGAACAGTGAGTTTAGTTAGGAGTGAATTCATAATATTATAGGATAAGCAATCAATTATCAAAACGTTGGAGCGTCGGGCACGCGAGGCGCGTCCGGAATCTGGTGAACCCCCGCCGGGGCAGGCGCTGCCCAATAAGCCCGTGGGGCTGGCTGGGCCGGGGCCGCAAGCCGCACATAAGCAGTCGGCGCCGCGCAATAATAATAAGGCGGGGAGGCATAGTAATCCTGCCGTCGCACTTCACCTAAGACCGCCCCGGCGGCCAAACCGACCCCCGCGCCTATCGCAGCGCCGCTGCCCGAGAATCCGTTATGGCAGTTGCCGCCGACAACCCCGCCGATCATCGCGCCCAAGAACGCGCCGTCCAGGGCATCGGGACTGAACAACTGGGCTTGCGCCCCAGTTAGCCCACTGCTCGCAAAAATGATCAGGATCAGCTTCTTCATGGCCCTACAGATAATTCGACGCTTAACTTAGTCCTTTATTCGGCGGCACGCTAATACCAAATCCCACCCCAGGCAATCCCGGGCCGATTCTACCGTAAACCGCCGTCATACAGGCACTTTCCTATGGCTTGCCCGTGAGGTTGGGGTGCCTTTGGGGTCGCATGTGGGTGGCTTTGAGGTCGCATTGGGGTGGCTTTGGGGTGGCTTTAGGGTCGCATTGAGGTGGCTTTAAGGTGGCTTTAGGGTCGCATGTAGGTCGCATGTGGGTCGCAATCCCCTGGCTATCAACGCGCTTTGCTGGCTGCATTCTGCACTCTGCGTTCTTCATTCCCCCTGGCGTGGCTTTGAGATGGCTTGCGGAATTGCATACAAACCTGTTGTCTGAGCAGATTCGATTTGTATGAGAACATCTATGCGAGGGTCATTATTCGTTGTCCTGGCGGTGTTGACAGGAATCGCGCAGGGAGCGGACGCGCCCGTTGGCAACGAGCACGCCATGAGCAAGGGCTATGTTCCGCCCAAAGACGCGGCCGTGCAAAAGAAGCTCGAATGGTGGCAGGACCTGAAGTTCGGCCTGATGATGCATTGGGGAACCTACAGCCAATGGGGCATCGTCGAATCCTGGTCAATCTGCCCGGAGGACGAAGGCTGGTGCCAGCGCAAGGGTCCGTCTGCCACCAACTATTTCACGTACGTCACCGCGTATGAAGGTCTGCGCCACACCTTCAACCCGGTGAACTTCAATCCCGAGAAGTGGGCAGCAGCAGCCAAGAGCGCCGGCATGCGTTACGTCGTTTTCACCACCAAGCACCACGACGGGTTCTGCATGTTCGACACCGCCCAAACGGATTACAGGATCACCGCGCCGGATTGTCCGTTCCATACCAACCTACGGGCCAACGTCGCCAAGGAAGTGTTCGCGGCATTCCGGAAAGAGGGCTTTGGCATTGGCGCCTACTTCTCGAAACCCGACTGGCATTCGCCTTATTACTGGTGGCCCTACTTCCCACCGAAGGACCGCAATCCCAATTACAGCCTCTCCCGATACCCGGACCGCTGGCGGCAGTTCAAGGAGTTCACCTGGAAGCAAATTGAGGAGTTGATGACCGGCTATGGCACCGTGGACATCCTCTGGCTCGACGGCGGCCAAGTGAGGCCGCCGGAGCAGGACATTGACATGAACGGCCTGGCGGCCATGGCGCGCACCCACCAACCCGGGCTGTTGGTGGTGGACCGGACCGTAAGCGGGGAGAACGAAAACTACTGCACCCCGGAGAACGAAGTCCCCGGACAGTTGCTGCCCTACCCCTGGGAGACCTGCATGACGATGGCGACTTCCTGGAGCTACGTCCCGCACGACAATTACAAGAGCCCCGGCACCATTGTGCGCCACCTGTGCCGCATTGTGGCCCGGGGAGGCTGCCTTTTGCTCAACATCGGCCCCAGCCCCGAGGGGGACTTCGACCCCGAGGCTTACGACCGCCTGCAGAAAGTCGGCGACTGGATGAAGCTCAACAGCGAGGCGATTTATGAGACCAGGCCCATCAAGCCGTATGAGCAGGGTGACTGGGTCTTCACCGCCAGGCGCGATGGCACTGTCTATGCCATCCTGCTTGCCAAAGACGACCAGGCAACCCTGCCGCCACATGTAGCCATGCCGGCGGCGATCCTCGCCGGAAGGGCCAAGGTGCAATTGCTCAGCTTCGGCGAACTTCAGGCCGGCGCAACCGAGGACGCCAAGACGACCTTCACGATTCCTGACGAAGCCAAAGACAAACTCCCAGCCAATTACGCCTGGGTATTCAGGCTGGAAAAGAACCCCTGACTTTGTATGCACAGTCGTAAATACGGCGACGTTTAGGGGGCTGGGCATTCGTATGTCGCGAAGCGTATGGAGTGCGTCCAGCTTGCTGGCGCTTTCGTTGAGGGGAGGCGGTCCAAAAGCGCCAGCAAGCTGGACGCACTCCATACGCTTCGCGACCGGGAATGTCTGCACTGCCTAATAATATGTCACCGGACTTATGACACAGAGCACTTAGCTAATGAAACTGCACTCACTGGACATCGCCATCATCGGCATCTATTTCGTCACCACGGTCTTAATCGGCCTCTGGGTCTCGCGGCGCGGCGCCAAGGACCTCAACTCCTATGTCCTCGGCAGTAAGTCGCTGCCGTGGTATTTGTTGGGCATTTCCGACGCCTCGGGGATGTTTGATATCAGCGGCACGATGCTGATGGTGTATTGGCTGCTGGTTTATGGGCTTAAGAGCATCTGGCTGCCGTTCTTGTGGCCGGTCTTCAACCAAATCTTCCTGATGATGTTCCTGAGCGGCTGGCTGCGGCGCTCGAACGTCCTGACGGGCGCGGAGTGGATCCAGACGCGGTTCGGGCGTGGCACCGGGGCGAACCTGGCCCATCTGAGCGTGGTTGTCTTCGCCCTCATCCAGGTCATCGGCATGCTCGCCTACGCCTTTAAGGGCATCGGGAAATTCGCCGTGGTGATCTTGCCCTGGCGCTTTACCGGTGCCACCGAAGGCCTCCTTTCCGACGAGAATATCTACGCGGTCATTCTCCTCCTGCTGACCTCCCTCTATGCCATTAAAGGCGGCATGGTCAGCGTCGTCATTACTGAGGTGATGCAGTTCAGCATCCTGACGGTGACCTCGATTATCATCGGCTGCATCGCCATCTACAAAGTCTCCCCCGAGATGGTTCAAGCCGCCGTCCCGGCCGGCTGGTTCAGTCCCTTCTTCGGCTGGAAACTCGGCCTGGACTGGACGGGCATTCTCGACAAGGCCAACGACGCCATCCGGCAGGATGGCAACGAGTTCTTCACCATTATCTTTGGCCTGATGTTCTTCAAGGGCGTGCTGGCGAGCCTGGCCGGGCCGCTCCCGAATTACGACATGCAGCGTGTGCTAGCCACCCGCAACCCGCGCGAAGCCTGCATGATGAATGGCTTCGTCAACGTTGTGCTCTACTTCCCCCGCTACATGATGATCGCCGGCCTGACGATCCTGGGCCTGGCCTTTTGCATGCCGCAGATGCGCGCTATGGATAAGCCGGACTTCGAGAAGCTCCTGCCGATCGTACTGACGCAATATGTCCCCGCCGGCGTGGTCGGCCTGTTGCTGGCCGGCCTGCTGGCGGCGTTCATGTCGAATTTCGCGGCCACCATCAACGCCGCGCCCGCCTACCTTGTCAATGACATTTACAAGCGCTTCATCAACCCGCATTCCTCCGCGCGCACGGACGTATTCCTGAGCCGGGTAGCTTCCATGGTGGTGCTGGTGATCGGGATACTATTCGGACTGCTGACCCGTCGCATCACGGATGTCATGCTCTGGCTCGTGGGAGCGCTTTACGCGGGCTACCTGATGGCCAACGTGTTCAAGTGGTATTGGTGGCGGTTCAATGGCTACGGCTATTGCTGGGGCATGGTCACGGGCATGGCCGGCGCGATGGTCGTGCCGAAACTCCTCGAATACTCGGTCGGCCATTCCGTTCACCCGCTTTACACGTTCCCGATCATCCTGGTGCTGTCGCTGGTGGGCTGCCTGCTCGGCACCTGGTTAAGCGAGCCCGAGGACGAGGCCATCCTCAAGGAGTTCTATCGCACGGTGCGCCCCTGGGGGATCTGGGGCCCCATCCGCCGCAAGGTCGAACAGGAGCACCCGGACTTCCAGCCCAACCGCGACTGCAAGCGCGACTGGGCCAACGTATTGGTCGGCATCCTCTGGCAGTTGTGCCTCACAGCCCTGCCCGTTTACCTCGTGCTGCGAAGCTGGTCGTGGGTAGGGGCGATCCTGGCGGTGCTGGCCGTGACGACGGTCTTCATCAAGTTCAACTGGTATGACAAGCTGGAGAAGCCGGGGAAGGCAGTGGTTGTGCCGCAACCCAGCCCGGCCGAAGTAGCCAATTCAAAGCTGGGATCGTGAGAATTTGGCCGCCCCAGGGTGGATCGCGCCGCCCAGGGGAGCCTCAGGGGAGCCTCAGGGTAGCCTGAGGGGAGCCTCAGGGTGGCTTCGGGGTGGCTTCGGGATGGCTTCGGGTTGCCTACCAGTTGGCCACCAGATGGCCTGAGGCTGGCCTCGGGGTGGCTTCAGTGGAGCCTGAACATTCATCCTTCATCATTCAACCCTTCTGCATTCCCTGGTTGCGGGTGGCCTCCCCCATTCATCATTCATCATTCATCATTCATCATTCTACAGCTTGGAGTTGCTCTTGATGAAGCCGATCAACTCATCCACTTGCGCGAAGGCCAGTCCCGTGACCGTGTCCGCCGCGCCGTAATAGATCGCGATGCGCCCCGTCGGGGCATCGCTGAGCGCGGCGCAGGGGAAGACCACATTCGGCACATCACCGACGCACTCGTAAAGCGTGCGCGGGTTAAGGAGGTAAGGTTCGGTGCGATAGAGCACTTTCCACGGCTGGTCCAGGTCGAGCAGCGCCGCCCCCATGTGATACACGAACCCGTTGCAGCTCGTCAGCACGCCGTGGTAGAGCAGCAGCCAGCCTTCGGTCGTCTCGATGGGCACCGGCCCGGCCCCGATCTTCGTGCACTGCCAGTTGGCCCGATCTCTCTTCGGCGCCATCACGTGCCGGTGGCGTCCCCAGTGGACCAGGTCCGGGCTATGGCTGAGGAAGATGTCGCCGAATGGCGTGTGCCCGGTGTCGCTCGGCCGGCTGAGCATGACGTAATCTCCCTTAATCTTGCGCGGAAATAGCACCCCGTTGCGGTTGAAGGGAAGGAACGAGTTCTCCATCTGGTGGAACTTCTTGAAATCCTCCGTGTAGCCCATGCCGATCGTGTAGCCGTGGTAATTGTTGCACCAGGTCACCAGGTAACGGCCCTCGATTTCCACCACCCGCGGGTCATAGGCCTCGACGAACCGCCCGATCTCCGGGTCGTCGCAAATCCAGCGGATCGGCTCGGGGTCAATGTCGAACCGAATGCCGTCCCTGCTCCGTCCGGCGTGAATGCGCATGCTGCGGGTCCGGTCGTCCACCCGGAACACGCCGGCAAAGCTCTTGCCGAACGGCACCACCGCGCTATTGAACACGCTGTTGGCACACGGAACGACATCGCGCGGGATGACCGGATTTCCGCTGTAGCGCCAAACCACGTCCGCGCACCCCTTGGGGCGCGCTTCCCACGGTATATTTGGCAACGGCTTGCCGATGATAGTCTTCGAGCGGTTCATGATTTGGTTCGGTTTAATCTCTGTCTGCGGCGCCTCGGAAGGGCAAGCGAGAATGCAGCCCGGGTGATAGCGCGCGTACTAGGCGGAGAATGCCGCAAGGACCGCTGAAGCGCAAGGGCGCGAGGAATATGGCGGGGGGGAGGACATTGACGAAGTCGTGCCAAAGTGCGTAATCTTGCGGTGCCATGATGTCGACTAGTTATCTTCGCGTCGTTAGCATTCTCGCCGGGCTATTCACTTGCTGTTCCACATTGGCCGATTTAGGATCGACTGCCGAGCAGTTAAAGGCCCGGTACGGCAAGGACCTTTTGCCACCTTTTTCCATGGAGGAGTATGGTGTCAAGGTGTGGCTGTATGCTTGCGTCTATACGCGTCCTCCGGTTATTTCGGCTGAGTTTCGATTGATGGACGATCAAGTTGTTTACGTTGCTTATGAAACCAGCGACGAGACACTTCCCACAGACTACGCCTTCCAGTTGCTCCAAAACAACCGTCAGGGAATGTCATGGCAGAAGACTTTCGACGAGAGCGGTGGCGGGGTAAGGACCCTATCCTTTCGGCGCTCCGATGGAGCGAAGGCCGATCTCGTTCTGAGCACCGTTAAGGGGTCTGTGACGATCACCTCAGCTAAGTGGATAGCCACGAAAGCAGCATACAAAGCGTTACCCTGGTACAAGAAATTGTTTTGAGTCCAGCGCCACCTAATCACCGCCAGCCCTGAACCGCTCCATCCACCTGGGCTCGTGCCTCCTGCTGCTCAATATATCAACACCAGCACGGCGGCTTTCTCGGCAGATTGTACCACGTCCTCAAACTTGCGGTCTTTGGTGCGTGGTTCCTTGAGCTTGGCTGCCACTTCCGGCACTGATTCGAGAAAGCTGAGCAGGAGGCTGCTCTTGACGGCGTAATTGACGTTCTCTGGCAACGCCCCGCTCGTGGCCAAGGCTGCCGCCATATTGAGCTTGGCCGATACCACGCCAACCACGTTTCCGCGCTCGTCCACCAATGCACCGCCTGAATTGCCGGGCTGCACTGGAACGCTTATCTGGAAATATCTTGGGTCATCCTGCGCCCCAGAGAGCGCGGCAATCTCGCCCTTGGCCAGTTTGGGGGCGAAGCCTTGCAGGCCGATGTTTGGGAAACCGACTGTGGCCACCGTGCTGCCCATCTTCACTGCGCGGCTGGAAACCACCTGCAACGGCGCAAACTTCCCCTCCACCTTCAGCAGTGCCAGGTCATTCGCCACATCGAGCTTCACTACTCTGGCGGAGAGCAATCCAGCCTCAGTGACCAACCGCACTTGCTCCCCGTTCCCGGCCACATGTTCATTGGTAATGAGATACCCATCCTCCGTGATTAAGAACCCGGTACCGGAAGATTTCGGGCGCGTGTGCACAGTACTCGGGGCTGAACTGTCGTCCCCGGAGATGCGAAGCTTCAACGGCTTAAAGTTGCGTGCCAGCGATTGTCCTTCTGCAATCTGCCCCTGCGTCATCCTATTTTCCAGCACGGTGGTTACTATCTTTGCTGACTCATCACCCTGCCCCGCCGCCAGCAGAACCCACTTGTAAGCTTCCACATCATTCTTCGCCACGCCTTGGCCCAAGGCATAGCAGCCGCCCAGAAGGGTCTGAGCACCCGCGAGATTCTGCTCCGCGGCCTTGCGATACCACTTCACCGCCTCCACCTCATCCTTCGCCACGCCGAAGCCACGGTAGCAGCAGCCACCCAAACTAGTTTGAGCCGCGGGCAAATTCTGGTCGGCGGCTTTGCGCCACCACTTCACCGCCTCCACCTCATCTTTCGCCACGCCGAGACTACCCCAAGCGAAAGCCGCCCCTAATTCGTACTGGGATTGAGCATCGCCCTTTTCCGCCTTGGTCTGGACATCAGCCAGCAACATGCGATCTGCCTCGCTTTGCTGGGCTGACACTTGAAAAACAGCACTGACAAGCAACAAGAGCAGAACCCATCTCCGCCGATTCGCCTTCATGTTGGCAGACTATTTCGTTTCAATCGGCTGGCAAGCCGTTAATTTCGTATACCTTAGGCTTTTGGGAGAGCTTTGTTACCGGCTGCTAGTTGTCGAGACCGAAGGTGGCCTTGAGGAGCGAGAAGTTGTAGGCCAGAGGGATGCAGCGCCTCCCATTTTCTTTGGTTTTTTGCCGAGGCTGAGGCGCGGGTCAAGGCATGTCCAGAGGGGGACAGACATAAGCAATCTTTGGTTTGTTTTCCGTCGCCCCGGTTCTGCGCCAGCCCGCCCGCCAACTCAAGCCCGGAGTTCGGGAAAATGTCGGCGCACCGAACATGGTGGACGCAACCTGTTTTGGTTTGCAGCTTTGGCCTTACGCGACTACCGTCGAGTTTGGACAAAGTAAGCTTGTCCTGAAGATACGGTTCGCCAATAGGCTAATGAGCACGTTTTATATTCACAAGAATCCCCACGATGGCGGGCGGCCGCCGCGGCGCATCGAAGTAGCGTTATGCCTTGCCGATCATGCGGTGATGGACAACGGCTCGCACGCTGTGACGCCCCTATGCTGTTCCGAAGAGGGAGTAGAGTTCTACTTCGAGCGCGTCATCTCGGAAATAAGGCGGAAGAAGTCTGAAGCATGCGCAATCCTCAGGAAGTCGGCCGAGGCCCGCAAAAAGTAGTGGAATTGCTGGAGGCAGCAGTGAGCCTTAAGCTCGGACCGTTTGAGACGACTCTCCCCGCCGAGATGCGCCTCGGCCTACCGCCGTTCCGCTTACCGCGGAAGCGTGTGGCCAGGGATGGAACAAGTCGGGGCTTCTTTGACCGCGTTGAGGATGTAGGTACCGCCAGACGGACACCTTGGCAACACGGCTCCACTGAAGTACACCTCAATATCCTGAGTAGTCGGAATGAGCACTCCAACCTTCCCGTGCTCCACGGACGCCTGCCGCTGGGTTAGAGTCCATAATTGGGGACCCAAACGCGAGGCAAGTTGCTTCTGTCCCCATTTCTGCTTGGTCTCGTCGATGTGCCGGAGGTTCTCGATGCAAGCGTCACGTTGGGCGCTTTGACCCTGCGTTTGCTGGACAAGTGCAAGAGCCTGCTGCCTTTCCGCCTGCAGCAGTTCTTGCTGCTGCACTTGCGCGCTGGCGAGCGAGGCTTGGACGGCTTGTGCCTGTGCCTCCTTCCTAAGTTGCTGTGCCTCGTTGCGCAATTGACTCACTTCGTTGCGCAGGCGAGTCAACTCCACGTTCTCTCCGCGCAAACGCTCTACTTCGGAACTGTGGGCGGCAGCCTCGTCCGCCTTGGCCCGTTCTAATTCAGCATATTGCTCCTGGGCTTTCTGAAGCTCGGCGCGCACGCCCCCCAGTTCTGTACTCTTCCGGCTGTTCGATACCCACAGAAACAGAACCCCGACAACCAGCACGACCACACAGAACCACGCCCAGAAGGAGGATTGGCCTCTGGTCTCACTCATAACAGCCGGATGGTAGCCGGGCCGGTTGCCGTGTCAATAGTGAGCAGCCCACACGCGGAGCGGCTGGAAGGGGCTAGTGACAGGCCTGAGTTCGAGGCCATCAGGCCCAAAAAGCGAGTTTGTTGCATCCCATTGCAAATTCTCGACTTGCAGAAGTGTCACTTGGAAGCACCTCGCCCTTCAGTGGAGCGGGTGGTCTGGCATTCGTGTAATTTGTGATGTCGAAATCTTGCTTGCTTGCATTGAACTCAAGGTGCGTGTGAGCGGGATAGTCGAAGGCCACCTTCCGAAGCAGCTCTATGAGCGGAGAAAGGGTCAAACCGTAGATTGCTCTCACTCGATACGCCGGGCTGAGGTGTACAGCGGATGTGTTTGGGTCTTGATGTGGGAGGACCCCCGCGCAGCGCTCAGTACCTGCGGGCGCCCCAGAAGCAATTGCTTATCATTTTCAACCCTCCGGGTTATCCAGCAAGTGCTGTAGCCGCACGCCCAATTCCGAAGGCAGTCGTGCCACCCAAGAGGCATCCAAAAGTCCAACCTCAATCAAGTCGCGCAGGTGAGTCCGGTCTTTGTCCCGAAACGAAGTGAGCTTCATCCGCGCCAACGCACTCAGAGAAAGAAGGCGGAATGATTCGGTTGCCTCGGACTCGGTCGTATCCGGGGCGGCCTCGAAATAGTCGGGTCTCACCTTCTCGGCG
>Ga0224558_1000742_pt1 | contig 37407 bp, 30 predicted proteins | sample 714S32024metaG_FD_180682 | JGI IMG/M metagenome (GOLD analysis project Ga0224558, IMG submission 180682) | Peat soil microbial communities from Stordalen Mire, Sweden - 717 S3 20-24 | ecosystem: Environmental > Terrestrial > Soil > Wetlands > Peat | place: Sweden: Norrbotten County, Stordalen... | reverse complement strand
TAAGCATTCCGGGCGAACCGGTCGATAGTACGCGTCAGTCCCTGAGTAGGAGTTGCGATGGTCAAGGCGAAGCTGCATTCACAGCGGTCGCTTGCGAGCGGGCCCCTGCTCGGGATCGAGCGCACTTGCATGCGCAACCTGTTGAACAGCGCCCAGGAGCGCATCTACTTCAAGGACCTGCAGAGCCGCTTCCTCCTGGTCAGCGCAGGCTGGCTCGCCACGGCGGCCCCGGGCCATACCCTCGAAGAGGTCATCGGGAAGACGGACTTCGACTTCTTCAGCAATGAGCACGCTGCTGTTGCCTTTGAGGACGAGCAGCGGATCATCCGCACCGGCGAGCCGATCGTGGAAAAGCTGGAGCAGGAGACGTTCCGAGACTGCACCGGTCCCTGGGTTTCGACCACCAAGATGCCGCTTCGCGACGAGCACGGCCAGATCATCGGGACATTTGGCCTCTCCCGCGACGTGACGGCGCAAGTCAATGCGGAGAACGCTTTGGCTTACCAGGTCCTCCACGACCCGGTGACCGGTCTGGCGAACCGGGTCGCCCTGATGGACCGGCTGTCACAGTCTCTTGCCACCCTCGAACGCCAGCCGAGTCGGCTCGCGGTCCTGTACGTCGACTTGGACCACTTCAAACAGATCAACGACTCGTTCGGTCACGACGCCGGAGACCAGGTGCTCGCCGAGGTCGGGCGCCGGCTCTCGCTCCTGTCTCGACATGCCGACACCGTCGCCCGCCTGGGCGGTGACGAATTCGTCGTGCTGTGCGGGGCCCTCAGCGGCGACGATGACGTCGGTCTCATCGCCGACCGCATCGTGCAGGGGATCCGCGCCCCCTACATCGAGGATGGGTGTGACCTCTCGCTCACCTGCAGCGTCGGAATAGTCATCACAAGCGATCCCCTGGCCGAGCCCGAGCAGCTGATTCGCAACGCCGACGAAGCGATGTACGAAGTGAAGGAGACGGGGCGGAACCGATATCGGGTCTACGACTCCGCACAGCACATCGCTACGTCGGGGAGCCTCCTCCAGGCCGATCTGAGCCGTGCGATCGAGGGCGAAGAGCTGTTCCTTCTCTACCAGCCACTCTTCTCCTTGGAGGACCGGTCGTTGATCGGAGTCGAGGCGCTGGTGCGTTGGCGCCATCCCGAGCGCGGTGTCGTGCTGCCCGAAGATTTTGTCCCCTTCGCCGAACAACATGGGCTGATCGGCCAGATCGACTCGTTCGTCTTGAACGAGGCTTGCCGCCAAATCGCCGAATGGACGACCCGCGAAGGCTGGCCCGGCGGTTTCACCATGGCCGTGAACGTGTCAGGTGCCGAACTGTCGGACCCCGAGTTCGCCGCGCATGTCGCCGATGTGATCCGCCACCACGGAATCGACGCGGCGCTGCTCTGCCTGGAGATAACCGAAACCGCGCTGATGGGTGAATTCGGCGACGTCAAAGAGACACTGTCAGCCCTGCCAAGGCTCGGCGTGCGCCTCGCCCTCGACGACTTCGGCACCGGCTACTCGACGCTTTCCCATTTGCAGCATCTCAAAGTTGACGTCTTGAAGATCGACCGGAGCTTCGTCGCGCAAATCAGCAAGAGCCCCCGCGACCGCGAAATCGTGGCTGCTGTGATGGCGATGTCCCACGCGCTCGGCACAACCGTTGTCGGCGAGGGCATCGAAACGAACGACCAGCTCGAGGTGCTCGCCGGTTTGGACTGCGACCAGGGTCAGGGGTTCCTCTTCGCTCGCCCACTGTTGCCGGAGGCAGTTGTCGCGCTCGTGGGCTGACAACCACGCCGGCGCTGGTGGCCCTCCCCGGGACGGCTGCGCCTCTTGTAACTCTCAAAAGAGGGCCACGCCGAAGGCCAGATAACGGCAGACCCGAACACGGATTATCCGGTCGACTCCCAAGTCGTTTCGAGGTGCATCCGACCGCTATGAACAAGAGCTACGCAGGCGTCCACGACCGCCGGGTCGAACAGCTTGCCGCGTCCGTTGACTATCTCATCGAGGGCAGCGTCGATCCCTAGTGCGGCACGGTAGGGCCGGTGTGACGACATGGCCTCCACCGTGTCGGCCACGGCGATGATCCGTGCTCCAAGGCAGATCTCCTCCCCACGAAGTCCACCCGGGTACCCGGAGCCGTCCAGGCGCTCATGGTGTTGCACAATCATCTCCGCCACCGGCCACGGGAAGCTGATCCCTTTGACGATGTCCGCGCCGGCCTGGGCGTGGATCTTGATGAGCTCCCACTCCATCGGGCTGAGGTTGGAAGGACGGCTCAGGATCTCAGCGGGTGTCCCGATCTTTCCGATGTCGTGGATGCGTGCAGCAAGGTCGATACCTTCGACCGTGTCGTCGTCTAGCCCCAAGTCGACGGCAATCGCCGAAGCAATGGCGGCCACGCGGCTCTGGTGGCCGGATGTGTATGGGTCCCGCACTTCGACCATCGCGGCCATAGCATCCGCGGCCGCTTGTGTGAGGTCGGATCGCGTCCGCTCGGCCTGCTTGGACTGGGTGACGTCGACGACGATGGCGCCCACCCCGATGCTCTCGCCGTCCACGATGACGGGGTAGAAACTCTCCAGCCAGCTGTGCATCTGGCCAGGGTCAGCTAGTGATGGGCGCTCGACCTCCACGTTCAGGACCGACTCGCCAGTCTCGAGGACCCGCCTGTAGTACGGCTCGATCTCGGGCCACAGCTCCGGCACAACCTCGGCGGTGCGACGGCCGATATGCTCGGCAACCGGCAAGCCGTTGTACGCGGCCAGGGCCTCATTGATGCGCAGGTACCGGAAGTCTGAGTCCACAAGGCAGAACCCGATGGGGACATTGCCTTGCAGCGTTTCGAGCAACGTCAGAGCTTCCTCCACCTCATATTTGGAGAGGCGGAGATCGGCTTCGGCGCGCTTTACGTCCTCGATGTCAGTCGCGGTGCCAATCCATTTGAGGATCGCCCCGTCGTCATCGAGGACCGGAAGGGATCGTAGGTCGTGCCATCGGTACTGACCGTCGAAGCGTCTGAGACGGCACTCGGCGCCGAGCGGAGCCTGAGTCCTAGCAGCTAGATCCCTGACCGTCCGAACCCGATCGGCGTCATCGGGATGCAGCACCGAAATCCACTTCCACCCGCAGATGTCCTCCATCGGCAACCCGACGTAATCGGTTCCCTGAGAGTTGACGTACTCGACCAATCGGTCAGGGGTGGCCATCCACACCATGTGGGGCATGAACTCCGCTGCTGCACGAAACTCGTCGGGCGAAAATTTTCCTTTTGCGACAGAGGCGTCTCGTCTCCCGGGAACATCCACGGTAATCAAGCGTAACTGTCTGTGACGATTCGGCATGCGCAAACTGCATTGCGTCATCAGGGGCGGGGCCGATCGCGTTCGGGATCAGAGCGTGTCGAGCGAGTCGAGTGCCGCGAGCGCGGCCCCTCTGGCACCTGCCATGTCCAGGTCGGCAATGAGCGCGAACGTCGCGACCTCAAGCTGTTCTTCGCGCAGGTGCGTGTGCTCGCGGACACGTGCGAGGAACCACTCCCGGAACCTCGGCGATGCCTCGACTACGCCGCCGCCCACAAAATAGGCGCTTGGATCGATGAAGTTGCTCGCGATCGTAAAGAGCCGCCCGATCGCCATCGCCTGCTGGTTGAAGATCTCGAGTGCCAGCTGGTCCTCGGAGTCTGCGTAGCTCCGGACCAGCTTCGCGGCCTCGCTGATCGACTCGTTTCTCGCGAGCTCGTGGCCCGGAAAGCGCGTCAGCCAGTACGGCAGGAGGTTCCTCTCGATCCCGGTCAGTGAGGCGACGCTCTCGACATCGCCGACGAAGCCGCAGTTGCATTCCGGCATTGGCTGCCCATCGGCCAGGAGTCCCTGCATCGGTATGTGGACATGGCCGAGCTCACCGGCCATCCCGGCAGCCCCGCGGATGACACGCCCGGCCTCTATCACTCCTCCCCCTAGGCCTGTGCCGACGATCGCCGACACCGAGGAGTGCAGCGTAGCCTCGCGGCCGAAGTGCGCGTGATGGGCGTAGAGCGCCGCGGCGTTGCCGTCGTTGTTGTAGACGACCGGAACGCCCAGGCGACGCTCAAGCGCGGCGCGGATATCGAACCCACGCCAGGGTGCTTCGGAGAAGTTCGTCGCCCCCTTCGAAGAGATCACTCCATCGCGGCTGGCGGGCCCTGGCGTCCCAAGGCCGACGGCGCGCACCGACTCCCGCGTCACCCCCGTGAGGCCGAGCGCCTGATCGAGGGCCCCGACGAGGGCTTCAACTGCCACACCCGGCCCCTCCCGGACGCAGCTGGGGCTTTCGACCAACCTGTCCACCAGGAAGCGCCCCAAGCCGTCGAGCACCGTCGAGCTGTTGCAGTTGCCGCCGTTGTCAAGGCCGACGACGACCCATGAGCTGGTGTTCAAGATCGGCCTTCCTTCGCCCTCACCACCGCTGACGGCCCTCGGTCTCGTTCTGAGCCTAGCAACGTCGTCCGCGTGGTCGTGGGCGACGACCAGCCATGCGAGGGCGGGCTGAGCTCGTGCGGGAGACGGTGCACTGCTTACGCGGGCGCAGGGTTGGGAAGGACGACCGGGTGGCTCCAGACAAGGACGTGGTACGAGCCGATGACGTGAACCTGGGCCGGCGGGCCCCAGGTCCTCAGCGCGGCGTCGCGGTCGACGTTGTCGATGAAGGGTTTGCCGTAGACGAGGAATTGCCACTCGTGACCGAGGTACCAGCTCGGCGACGACAGGTTCGTCATCTCCTGAAGGGCACCGCCGTTGGCAGCGGCCACGGGCCGTACGATGACCTCTCCGCCGCTCTGGACCGTAGTGATGCTGGCAGCCCAGTAGTCACCGATCCCCCATCGAAGATTGTGAGCCTCCAGCCACGCGACCAACGACGGGACCTCGTTCCGCGGCTCGGGGCGAGACAATGAATAGCCGACTCCGGCCGCGAAGCACAAAGAAACGGCCAGACCGACGATCGCCAGCGCGCGGACCGGCCGGCCGGCCGGGATCTTGGGCCAGGCTCGCGCAACCAGGCGACCGGCCAGGACGCAGGCGAACACGACGGTCACAGTGAGATAGCGGACCCCGCTCTGGTCGGCCCGTGCGAGCACGACGAACGACACCGCCGAGCAGAGCACCGCTATGAGGAGGAGGTCGTCGAACCTCCATAGCTCGGGTGCGCACGCCTGGAGCTTCCCGGGCTGCTTGCGCCCAATGCCCGCGACAAGGCTTGACAGCGCTGCCACAAAGCAAGCCAGCACGCAGAGCGCGCCCACGACGTGTACCTCGCCCAAGACGGGCGGCACTCCTCCGTTGTGGCGCAGGCCGTTCGTCAGGCCGAGAAGATCAGAGACGTAGCCCGGCGTGTGTCCCAGGTTCGAGAACATCTGGCCCAAGTGCACTATGGACAGCGCCGGATGGGACGTGAACGCGCCCCGCGCGTCGGCAAGCCGACGTGCGAGAGCAGCGGCGGCCACACTGACGACTCCGGCGGAGACGTCCGCCACCGCGCTTTGCCACCTTCGCTGGCGCAGCGCTGCCACGAGACCGCCAAGGAGCAGGGGTACCACTGCGTAGGCGACAAGTAGGAGATCGCCGAGCATCCCAGCCGCGAGCAAGACCACCGCCAGGAGCCATCCCCAGCCAAAGCGCCCCCGCCTGAGCACGGCAAACGCCAAGAGCGCGTACAGCACTGTGCTGATGTGGAATCCCCTGCCGACGAAAAAAAGCGCCATGGCGGGGGTGGTGAACGCGAGGAGGGCGACGACCGAGGCACTGCCGGCAAAAGCCGGCGCGCCACGGCAACCCTCCCGGGCGATGAGAACACCGACTGTGATCACAAGGGCCGCCATGACCGCAGGCCCCGCATAGAGAAGTCCCGGCCGCAGACCTCCGAGGCGAACAGCCGCATCGTAGAAGGGCGCGTCGCTCGTCCAGTACGAGGCGAAAGTCAAATTCCAGCCGTGAAGCAGAAGATGCCCGCCGGCCATGGCCTGACCCTCGAGGATGATGGTCGCTCTGTCGGAGGTCCCGGCTTGGTCATGCACGGACCTCACGTAGAGGAGGAACAACAGACCACTGAAGCCGCCGATCGTGGCCACCGAGCCCACAGCCAGCCGTAGGGGCGCCCACCTTGACCAGGTGGGCCGGACGCTCGAGGCCGGGGTGTCCGCGTCGCCAATAGTCACAGAAGCTGACCCCGCCGCGAGGCGCGGTACCTCAAGCGAAGCTCCGGCCGCTCATGTCGCGGGACTCTACCTCCAACTCACCGGCCAACCTCGGCAGATTTCTCGTCACCATGTCGTGTTTTGGCTTTGTGAGTCCCCGATCGTTCTACGCTTGAGACGTGCGAGGCCCTGCGCTGGGAAACAACGAGCCAGAAGAGGATTCAGCCGGCTTTAGCACTTTCATCGCGCTGCAGCCGGTGATGGACCTCCAGGACCGAACGGTGTTCGGCTACGAGGCCCTCCCCCGCGCGTCGATGCGCGAGGACACGAGGAAGTTCGTACGCGGCGCGCTCCCGGCGGTCCAGTACACCAGCCCTGCGGTGCTCTTCGTGCCACTGACGGCAGATGTCCTCCAAGACGAGGAATTCGACCCTTTCAGCACAGCCGACGACGTCGGGGCCGCACCTGGAGAGGTTGCGTGGGTCATTGCCGAGGCGACGGCGCTCGAGCTGGTGGAGCTGGTCGAGCGCCGGGTTGCCAAGTTACGGGAGAGGGGGTTTCTCATTGCACTCGCCGAGGTCGCACCCGGGGTGCTAGGCCGCAGGCCCGTCGGTGACCTCATGCCGAGCTTTGTGATGTTGGACCCGACCTACACCGACTACGTTTCGACTGGCATCCGGGCGCGCGCAGAGCTCGCCGGGCTTCTTGCCTATTGCGCCCGGCTCAATGCGCACGTCATTCTCCGCGGCATCGACGATGATGCCATTGCCCAGCGCTTGATAGGCCTCGGAGTACGACTGGGGATCGGCCCGCACCTGGGATCTCCTGCCGTGCTCAACGCCGCAGCTGCAGAGCCGGGCGACGAGGTGGTCTCACCGGCCTGGTTCCGCAGGCAAGGCGTACGGGTGCTCACCGCGCCGGGCGAAGCACTGGACGCCCCGGCTCTCGTCGCCAAACTTCCGACCGTCGGACACTTGCCGGTCGATGCCCAGGGCTTCGCATGGTCTCTCGGGGAGGCCGCTCGCCTTATGCAGGCCGAGCACGATCCGAGCCGGATCCTTCAGGTCACAGCTGAGCGCTTGCCACTAACGGTGCGTGCCGACCGGTTCGCGATCTTCGAAGCCGACTGGGACCGGTACCGGCTCCGGGCACGCGTCCTCGCGGGCGAGGAGCTGGAAGGGCTCAACGAGATGGACATCTCGATGGACCGGGGAATCACGGGCTGGGCGTTCCTCCGTGGCTACCCGTACAACTGCCCCGACACGCGCAGCCATTCGGAGGCCGTGTCGATCCCCGGACAAGACGAGTCGACTTTGGAGGAGTCCCTGCTCGTCGTACCGCTCATCGCCGGCGACCACCGGCTCGGCGTCATCGACATGTGGCGCAACGGTCGCTCCCAGTTCACCGAGGAGGATCTCGAGCGCTGTGCGCTCTTCGGTTACATCACCGCTGCCGCCTGGCGCAACGCCCAGCTGTATGCCGAGCTCGAGTTGCGTGCGATGACCGACACCTTGACCGGACTGCTCAACCATCGCTGGTGGGACGAGCTGGCGACGCGCGAGGCTGCTCTCAGCAGCCGAGCCGGGACCCAGATAGGGATCCTGCTGATAGACCTCGACCACTTCAAACGGGTGAACGACCAGTGCGGGCACATGGCCGGTGACGCTCTGCTGCGCAACGTCGGCCGAGCGATACAGGGCACGCTCCGGACCGGCGACGCGGCCGTTCGTTACGGTGGCGAGGAGTTCCTCCTGATGCTTCACAACACCGACGAGATGGGGGCAATGCGGGTCGCCGAAGCGGTGCGAGAGGTCCTGACCAAGCTGCCCACGCCAGGAAACGGCGTGCCGCGTGTGACCGCCTCGATAGGGGTGGCGTTCTTCCCGCGGCACGGCGCCGTGCTCGACCAGGTCGTCAATGTCGCCGATGCAGCCATGTACCGCGCCAAAGCCGAGGGACGCGACCGCATGGTGCTTGCTCCGGGTCCCGCAATCGAACCTCCACCAGCTGAGCGCCGTGAGGCGGCGTGCTAGCCGGCGCCTATGATCAGCAGCCCTTCATGTCAAACCCGAGCCCCTGGTCGCCCATCGTTGTCCGGACGGAGGGGCCGGATTGTCGAGCCGCTCTTGCTCCGCCAGCCACGTGCCATGGCAAAGGTGTCGAACGCGACAGCGAAGCAGCCGTCGCGCGCCAGTACGATCGCGCCCCCGTGACCGCCCCGTGAGCGAACCGACCCGAGCGCGTCACCGAGCGCCACTGCGAGCGACGCTCCTTCCGTGACGCGCCAATCAACCCGGTGAGCGAATCCGGCGACCAGGAACGACTCGCCTTCCCCAGTCGCCGAGACCGCGACGCTCCGATCGTCTGCCCAGGTTCCCGCTCCGGCGATCGGGGAGTCCCCCACTCGCCCGGGCAGCTTGCCGAGACGCCCGCCCGTGGACGTCGCAGTGGCGAGATGGCCCTCCCGGTCGACGGCCACAGCCCCCACCGTTCCGCTGCGGGAAATCGGCGCGACACCCTCGCCACAGAGCGAGGCAGCAACTCTGGGTGCCAGACCCGCTCTCTCGCAGAACCGGTCGGCACCGGCGCCGGCGAGCAGGATCGGCCCCTCAGCAGGTCCACCAAGCGCTAGGACCGCCCGCGCAGCGCGCACGGGGCTCTCTGGCCAAGTCGCGGCACAGATCGCCCCGAAGCTCCCGCTCATGCCGTCCATGACCGCTGCGTCGGTCTCCACTGTGCCTTGTGAAGTGGCGACGGCGCCCCTCCCGCAATTGAAGTTGCCCGAGGCCTCCATGCACGCGACGGCCTCGATGACGCAATCGATGGCGCTACCACCTGCGCCGAGCACTTCCCACGCGGTCTCGAGCGCGTCGGACAGGTCTTCCTCGAGCCGGGCGAGCTGATATGGCGAGCTCACCCGCCCGAACTCGCCGGCGCCGCCGTGGATGACGACAGCGGGCACGCCAAGGGCGCCCGACTCCGACAAGACATCCTCAGTCATTCCGCCACCTCTCTAGCGCCCGTCTGAGCCGCGCGTGGCTCCGCCGGCTTCGACGCTTTGTCCTGCGATACGCCTCGTCATCCAGCGCTCGACAACAAAGGCGAGAAAAGGCACGAATCCCGCCGATACCAATGCGATCACCTGGCTGAGGCTCAGGCGGAACCTACGGGCGAGATCGGCCACCGTCATGAGGTAGACGATGTACAAGAACCCGTGGATCGGGCCGACGACCTGGACGACAGCAGGCTTGCCGGCTACGTACTGGAGCGGCACACCGACGAGCACGAGGACGAGGAGGCCGACGCCGACGACGTAGGCCATGACCCGGTAACGCACGAGGGCGGATTTCTCGGCCGGGTCCACGAGCCTCTCAACGTAGCTTGTGTTCGTCTGTCGCGTTGAGCTGGGCAAGGTAGCGGTTATAGGCGGCGAGCTCCTCGTCCTCGGCCTCCTCGTACCGATCTGGCTCGCTGGTCAAAGGCTGGTCCAGAGCTGAGCCCGACGACGTCTGGGGAGGCTTCGTCGGTTGCTCGTGGAGGATCCTCCACCACATGTAGACGCCGTAAGCGGCAAAGAACGGCCACTCGACGGTGTACGCCCAGCTGAGCGTGTTGCCCGACAGCGCGCGGTGTAACTGCCACCATCCGAGAGCCAGACAGCCAGGGACCACGACGAGCGCGGTCAGATGGAGGAGGACCGCCCGACGCGAAAACCACGCGGGACCCACGCCCCGAGGTTAGTCCTCCCCTTGTTTCGTTCTTCCAGCGGCGGGGCCGCGCTCGAGCACGACGTCGAGCACCGCCCTAGTCCGGGCGGCGCTGGTCGAAGGTCACCACAAGCTTGCGAGCCGCCCGGACATCGTCGACGCGCCCGACCGGGGTCGTTCGCGGGGCGGCCTTGGCGTCGTCCGCATTCCCGGCCTCGCGCGATTCGCGTGCGACCTGGACGAACGCATCAGCGAGCGCAGCCAGCGTCTGGGGGCTCTCGGTCTCGGTTGGCTCGACCATGAGAGCCTCCTCGACGATGAGCGGGAAGTAGACCGTCGGGGGATGGAAGCCGAGCTCCATCAGACGCTTTGCCACGTCCAGGGCGCTGAGGCCCACGTCGTGGTGGAGCGATTTCGCCGAGACGACACACTCGTGCATAACGGGCCTGTCATAGGCGATGTCGTACGTGCCACGGAGGCGTTCCTTGAACCAGTTCGCGTTCAGCACTGCGATCTCGGAGACGCGCTTCAAGCCGTCGCCCCCGTTAAGGCGCAGGTACATCCAAGCGCGGAGCAGCACGACGGCGTTGCCGTGCCAGGAGTGCACCCTTCCAATCGAATGCTCGGGCGTGGTGAGCTCATATCCCGCTTCGCCACGCGTGGGCCTCGGGCCCGGGAGGAAAGGAGCGAGCTTGGCACAAACGGCCACCGGACCCGCCCCCGGCCCTCCCCCACCGTGCGGGGTCGCGAAGGTCTTGTGCACGTTCAGGTGCACAATGTCGAAACCCATGTCTCCCGGCCGCACGATCCCGAGGATCGCGTTCAGGTTGGCACCGTCGTAGTAGAGCAGGCCACCGACATCGTGCACCGCCTCGGCGATCTCGACGATGTCCTCCTCGAACAAGCCGAGGGTACTGGGGTTCGTCAGCATGATCCCCGCCACGTCGTCGTCCAACAACGCGCGCAGCGCGTCGAGGTCGACTCCGCCCCGCGCGTTCGTCCCGACCGTTGCGACCTCGTAACCGCTGAGCGTCACCGAGGCCGGGTTGGTGCCATGGGCTGAGTCGGGGATGATCACACGTCGCCTACGTTCGGACTCGCCGTTGGCGGAGTGGTACGCGCGCATCAGCAACAGGCCTGTCAGCTCGCCGGCCGCGCCAGCGGCTGGCTGCAAGGTGGCGGCCTCCATCCCGGTGATCTCGCACAGAGCCTCCTCGAGCTCGACGAGGAGCTCAAGCCACCCCTGGGTGCACGTGGCCGGAGCAGCAGGGTGGACCTGAGTGAAGCCCGGGAGAGACGCACCGGCGTCGGCGGCCTTCGGGTTGTACTTCATCGTGCACGAACCGAGCGGGTAAGCCCCGAGATCGACGGAGTACTGGCGGTGAGTGAGACGGGTGAAGTGAGAGACGAGGTCACGCTCGGAGACTTCCGGCAGCGCCACGGACTCGGCCTGCAAGAAGCCTTGGGGAACGAGCTCTTCAGCGGTCCAGGTCGGCAGGTCTGTCGTCCGGAACGAGGCGGCGTGGCGTCCCGGCGCGGAGAACTCGAAGATGGTCGGCTCAAAGTCGTGAGCGAGGAGCGGCGCCCCCAGAGCCCGGCCGGCGGGCAGCGGCGCGCTCATCGGACGGCCTTCTCGAATGCGGCAGCGAAGCCGTCGATCTCGCTACGGGTACGCCTTTCTGTGGCGGCCACGAGCAATCCTCCGTGATAGGCGGTGCCCTCGAAGCCTGCCCGGATGGGCACACCGGCCAGATAACCGTCTTCCACTAAGCGCTCGATGAGCTTCTCGGGCGCGATCGGCGTCCGGATGGCGAACTCCCGCAGCACCGGGGCAGTTGTCATGAGTTGCACTCCGTCGATCGAGCAGAGAGCCTCGCGCGTGTAACGCGTTGCTCTCGCACATCCCAAGGCCACATCGCGCAGTCCCTTCGGGCCGAGCCAGGAAAGGTGGACTGCCGCAGTCACGGCCATCAACGTCTGGTTCGTGCAGACATTCGAGGACGCCCGTGCGCGACGGATGTCCTGCTCGCGCGCCCGCAACGTCATGACGTAGGCGTGGCGCCCTCCTGTGTCGACTGTCTCTCCGACGATCCGTCCGGGAAGCCGCCTCACGTCTGCCAGACGGCACGCGAACAAGCCCAGATAAGGTCCGCCGAAGCCCAGCGCCGTCCCGAAGGGCTGTCCCTCGCCCACGACTACGTCGGCACCGAGCGAGCCCGGGGACTGGAGCAGCCCCGCCGAAACGGGATCGAAGCACACGACCAGGCGAGCGCCGAAACGGTCGGCGGCGGCGCGGGCGGAGGCTATGTCCTCCAAGCAGCCGAGGAAATTGGGAGCGGCGACGACGATCGCGCCGAATGGCCCTTCGTCGACGATCCCGTCCCACGAGGTGACGCCTCCCGACAGCGGCACCGTGTCGATCTCGTTGCCGGATCCACGTGAGAACGTCTCCAACTGCTGGCGCCAATGGGGATGGACGCCCTGTGAGCAGAGCACACGTTTGTGGCCCGTTGCCACCACGGCGAGGTTCACCGCCTCGACGAGAGCTGCCGCCCCGTCATAGAGCGAAGCATTGGCGACCTCGAGGCCACTCAGCCGGGCGATCATCGTCTGGTACTCGAAGATCGCCTGCAGAACACCCTGTGAGACCTCGGGCTGGTAAGGGGTATAAGCCGTCACGAACTCCGAGCGAGACGCGATGGCCTGCACGACCGCGGGGATCTCGTGGTCGTAGGAACCTGCCCCGGCAAAGCAGACGAGGTCACGGCCGCACGGCCGATTGCGGGAGGCGAGGTCGTCGAGACGCCAAGCGACATCCGGCTCGCTCATCGCGGGCGGGAGATCGAGGCCCTCCACCAGTCTCAGGGCCTCGGGGATCTCGCCGAACAGGCCGTCGAGGTCGTCGAGGCCCAAAAAGCCGAGCATCTCGGCGATCTCGGCGTCGGTGTGTGCAACAAACGGCGCGCTCAAGAGCCAGCCCCTTCCACTTTCAGCCGCTGGAACGGCGGCTTGACGACGATCGCCGGGACCTGACTTCCCCGCAGCGCGATCTCGACATTGGCACCCATGGCCGTCCCGGGAGGCAGGAACGCGAGCGCGATCCCCCGCTGCAGCACCGGAGAGAAATTGCCGCTGGTGACAACGCCCGCGACTTCGCCCTCGACGAGGACGTCGTCCCCAGTACGGGGTGGTCTGCGTCCCTCGGCGAGCAGACCACGCAGGCGGCGGCGAAGTCCGGCAGTGCGCTCGCGGTCCAGCGCCTCGCGACCCCGGAACGGACCCTTGTCCCAGCTGACCACCCAGCCGAGCCCGGCCTGCAACGAGGTGATGCCGGCGCCGAGCTCGTGGCCGTGCAGAGGCAGTCCCGACTCGAGGCGAAGAGTGTCACGGGCCCCGAGACCTGCCGGCTTGACCCCGGCGGCAATGACCGCCCGCCAGAACGCAGGAGCCATCTCGGACGGGACTGCGCACTCGACGCCGTCCTCACCGGTGTAGCCGGTACCGGCGACGCGGCACGGCACACCTTTGAATTCGAAATCTGCCACAGCGAAATGCCCGACCGCCGCTGCATCGGGCGAGACGGTCGCGAGCCGCTCGCGCGCCCGCGGTCCCTGCACCGCGATGACAGCGCGCTCGTTGGTCACGTCGTGACCGCCGAGCACCGAGATCACCCTCGCGGTGTTGGAAGCGTTCGGCATCACGTCGAAACGTTCCTCGGCGACCCACCAGACGATGATGTCGTCCAGTACCGAGGCGTCGGACTCGTCGAGCAGGTGCTGGTACTGGGCGCGGCCCGGCCCTATCCGGTGGAGGTCGTTGGTCAGGCTCGTTTGGAGCAGCTCGAAGGAGCCCGGCCCTTCGACACGCACGGTGCCCAGATGGCTCACGTCGAAGACTGCAGCGTCGTTTCTGCAGGCGAGGTGCTCGGAGATCGTGCCTTCCGGATACGACAGCGGCATCTCCCAGCCGCCAAAACCCACGAGTCGGGCGCCGAGATCGACGTGCTCGCCGTGCAGTGCGGAGTGTTTGAGTGTCACCCAGCCAATCTAGCGGTTGCCTCCGGCAGGTATTTTCCCAAGAGGCTGAAGACATCGCGACGATAGAGGACCCGGACGCGAACTTCGGGGTACAGCTGTGCCATCTGACGCAACTTGCGGTTCTTCACAGTGACGAGCTCCTGACGAAGCGTCGTCAACTCGAGGAACAAGTCGTGCTCGCTCAAGTAGAAATCAGGGCGGAAGGCGCTCGTCGGCTGTCCATCAGGGCCCCATGCGAGGACGAACTCCACGGGCTCGTATTCCCAGAGGACCTCGTAGTAGTCGAGCAGCTCGGCAAACAGGCGTTCAGAATCATGGGCGAACCGCACCGCGGCGTGCGACAGCGGCTTGGGTACCGGGGGGGACCGTCGGTCGGAGCGCGTCTAGCCTCCCTCGGCAAGCCGGGCAGGCCCGGGGTTCGCCGCGGCCTGTGCGGAGGATGCCTGTGCGGGCGCCGTCCCGCTGCTCGCCATGCGGCCGCTGCCGATGCGGTGGATCGCCGCATCGACCTCACCGACAACCCCGGCCAGCGGGACGACGTTGAAGACGCCCTGGCCGCCTCGCAGCAGGTCGATGATCTCCTCGCCGGTGCGCATGAGAACCGATCCTTGGCCGACAATGACGAGGTTCGCCGTCGTGAGGTCTTCGCCGACCGACTCGCGAAGACACTCGATCGCGCGCCTCGCCTGGCGCAGGTTTACGCCGCCATCAAGGAGCTGCTTGATGACCTTCAGTTCGAGCAGGTCCTTGTAGGCGTACAGCCGCTGAGACCCGCTGCCACGCGCCTGGGCGAGCGACGGGCGGCTGAGGCCAGTCCGGTCCCAGTAGTCCAGCTGGCGGTAGGTAATGCCGACGATGCTGCACACCTGCGGCCCGCGGAAGCCGACTTGGTCCATCTCGTGCCCCTGTCCTTCGGTCCCGAGCTTCCGCCGCTGTCATCGACAGGACGACAGCGCGGTAGTTACACCCTCGTAACCAAGGTTAGGGCTCGTGCGGCTCGACGTCAACGACCGGTCGAGCCCTTGAGCTCGGGGAAAGCTGGGACGTCTACTGCAGCTTGAGATTCACGGTTCGACGCCGAGGCAAGAGGGCTGCCGTGGCCGTCAGGACGTGAAGTCCTCCGGTCGGATCCGGTCAAGGAACTCGCGGAACTCGCCCACGAGCTCGTCGGGGTTGCCTTCGACGGCGACGTCGTCGTCGTCCGGCTCGATCACGAGGCCCTCGGTCTCCATGAGGTCGTCTGCCACGTACAGCGGTGAGTGAGTACGCGCCGCGAGCGCGATCGCGTCCGATGGCCTGCACGACACCACGACGTCACGCTCGCCGGCTCGAAGATGAAGCTCGGCGAAGAAGGTCCCGTCGCGAAGCTCGGTCACGAGCACACGCACGACCTTGGCGCCGAGGGTCTCGACGATCTCCCGCATGAGATCGTGGCTCATCGGGCGCGGAGGCTCGACTCCCTGAAGGGCGAAGGCGATGGCGGTCGCCTCGGGTCCGCCTACGAAGATCGGCAACGAACGACGGGCGCCCTCGGTCTCTTCGAGCAGCACCACAGGGGTGCTCGACCCCAGGTCGACTCGGACTGCCCTCAGATGCACCTCGACCATGACAGCAACTTACCGCTGTGAGAGCCGTTCGAACATCGCAGCCGGCTCAGCACGGAGATCGGCCTCGTCGGCGACCTCCAGCCCCGGCAGGTTGCGGTAGCGCTCGTCTAGGTCGAGGCCGTAGCCGACTACGTGCTCGTCACTGATGACCTGGCCCACGTAGCGGACCTCGACCGGCATCAGCCTGCGGCGCTGCCGGTCGAGCAGCGCACACGCAGCCGTGGAGCGAGCCCTGCGCAGGGCGATCAGCCGGAGGACATAATCGAGTGTGAGGCCCGTGTCGACAATGTCCAAGACGACGACGACGTCCCGGCCCGTGAGGTCCAGGTCGAGATCCTTGACCACGCGCACGCGCGTCCTTCCGTCGCCGTAGGACGAGAGGGCCAGGAAGTCGAGCTCGCACGGCCCAGGCAACTCCCGCACAAGATCAGCGAGAAAGCAGATGCTCCCCTTCAGAAGGGCTATCAGCACCACGCCGTCGGGATAGTCGCGCTTGATCTCGCGCCCGAGCCGGCGGGCGATCGCGGCCAGCTCCCCGGCGTCGAGGAGGGTCCTGACGCGGTGCTCGGGCTCGCTCACCCTCCGGTCAGCTCGCGCAGCGCCGCTTGCGAAAAGCAACGCATCAGCGCTTCTCCGAGCTCGGAGAGCTCGGAGAGGTCTTCGATTGCACGAGCTCGCGCTCCAGGGTTGCGCTGCCTGAGAAGAGGTGTGACCACCTGGGCGAAGAGCCCGGTTTGCCGGTCTGCGGCGTGCTTGAAGATCCGAAGGTGCCTTGCCCCGATGCCGTAGGGTGCGAAGCCCGCTGCAAGCTTGGCGACCAGAATCGCCTCTTCGTCATAGCAGTGGACTCCTGCCACGGTCCGGCCGGCGATGAGTCCGAAGCTCTCGAGCTCCTCGATGTTCGGCACATCGAGACCGCTCGCATTGGCAAGCTCGGAAAGCGTAAGGGTTGCCCCCGAGAGCCCAGCGCCGGGCAGCCCCGCCGTTGAGCGGGTGGAGGCACGTCGGGCTGGCCCAGCGCTGTCCTTGTGCCCTTCGTCACCCGGCTCGGCGGACGAGCCGGATTCGGCGGCGGTGCCTTGCGATGACGTATCGGGCTCGGGCAGTGGGCTCTTTGCGCGGCGAGCTCCCGAAGGCCCCGTGCCCCCGGCCCGGCTGTCAGGCTCAGTCGACCGACGGCCCGCGCTTGACGATCGCGGCCCCGGCGCGCCGCCATGGGTCGACCCGGTCGGGCTTGTTTGCGACGCAGCCTGCGGGGCTGATTCGCGACTCGCCAGGACCGGTGCGCTTGTCCGCTTCGGTGTGCCGTCAATCGCGGAGGCGACCAAGGGGATCGGCGTCAGTGCGGCGACCGCTGCCTGAGCACTCTCGCGAGCGACCTCCGCCGTTGCCGGCGCGCCGACGAGAACCGCCTGCACCTCTTGCTCAGGCGGCGGGTCACCCATCTCGAACAGGTGCGGCGCGGGCGCGTCCGGATCGCTCATGCCGTTGTCCAGACGACCCTTGATCACCTTGAGAGGTAGGAAGTGCTCGCGCTGCTGCCGCAAGATCCAGCGAAGGCGTTCCACGTCGGGCTCATAGAACTTGCGGTAGCCGGACGGCGTCCGTTCGGGGACGAGCAGGCCCCTGCTCTCCAGGAAACGGATCTTCGAGATCGTGACGTCCGGGAATTCCTCGCGGAGCAAGGCGAGCACGTCGCCAATTGCCAGATACGAGCGCTCCCCCACTGCGGCCTCAGCCTGCGCTCGTCGAGAGGAAAACGAGCTTGAACTTGCCTATCTGGACCTCGTCGCCACCCTTCAAGGTGGCGGTCTCGATCCGCTCCCGGTTGACGTAGGTGCCGTTCAGCGATCCGACGTCCACCACGACGTAGTGAGTGGCCTCGCGCCGGAACTCGGCATGGCGACGCGACACGGTCACGTCATCGAGGAAGATCTCGCTGTCGGGATGCCTGCCCACCCGGGTGACCTCACCTGTCAAGACGAAACGCGCCCCGGCGTCCGGCCCGCGTTTGACGACGAGGACACCGGTGCCGTCCGACAGGTCCCCCGCGGGAACACTGACCTCCTCATCGGCAAGATCTCCCAGGGAATCCTCCGGCAGGAAGGAGATCGTCGTGTCGGTGCTCGGAGTGAAAGGCGCGCCACACGACGAGCAGAAATTCGATTCGGGTGGATTGCGATGGCCGCAGTTGTTGCAGAACACTCCAGTACCGTACCTGAGAGTCACCGTGGCGCGCTCGGCCACCTTCGGCTGAGCCATGACCGCAATGGCCACTTCGGGGTTTCCCACTGCTCGCGCTCGGACCGGCGTGCCGCTCGGTCGGACCCGACCAGGGAAGCCTCAGGATTCTGTCAGCGAGAGGTACGCGGCGGCGTCCAACAACTCCTCGAACTCGGCAGGATCAGACGGTTCGATGACGCAGAGCCAGCCCTCCCCGTACGCGTCGGTGTTGATGCTCTCTGGCTCTCCATCCAGCGAGGCGTTCACCTCGACCACGGTCCCACCAACAGGCGCGTACACCTGCGAGACCGACTTGGTCGATTCGACCTCGCCGAGCTCTCCGCCTCGGACGACCTTGTCGCCGACTGAGGGCAGTTGGACGAACACGATGTCTCCGAGGGCTTCCTGCGCGAAATCGGTGAGGCCGACTCTGACCTTGGCGTCCTCGAGGCGCGCCCACTCGTGGTCAGCGGTGTATCTCAGGTCCTGCGGGATATCCATTTCTCACGGCTCCTTCGGGGCGGCGGCAAACTTCAACGCTTCGGCGATCGTAGTCACTCGCCGGACTCTACGCCCCCCGGTCCCGTGGCAGCACCGAGCGGCGGTCACCCGGCCCCCCCATCAGCTGGTCAGGCTGTTCCTTCGGCAAGGATCTCCTCGATGTCATTGGCCGCCCGCTCGGCCCGTTGCTCGGCCTCGGCCTGGGTTCTGCCTTCGGCTTGGATGCGAGTGACCGGCGTCTCCGGATCGGGTAGCACGAGGGTCCAGCCGTCGGCATCGATCGTCTTCACCCCGTCGAGCAGGAGCAGGCCGGCCGGATCTGCCTGCTCGACGAGAGTGCGCATCACAAGGCCTTTCTGTTCGAAGGGAGTCGGCACTTCCCGCCGGATGATGTAGGTCGCGGGAAGGCGGGCCACGACGCACGACATCACTTCTCTCCCGACCGCGAGAAGCGAAAGGAGCCGCACGAGGCTGGCGACTGCGTCGAAGGCCGGCAGGAACAGAGGAAAGACGAAGCCCCCTGAGGTGTTCGCGGCGAAACGCACCGCCGGCGAATCGGCAGCCTCCAGCAGCTGCGCGGCCGAGAGTTTTGTCCTCAACACCTCCGAGCCCGTCCCGGCGCATATCGCCTCCACTTGGCGGCTCGCGTCCACGGGCACGGCGATCACGCCCGGGGGCTCTGACGTCGAGACGAGCTGGACGAGCGCGAGCAGGGCCTCATCGTCCTCGAGCACGTGGCCGGTGTCGTCCACGAGGGTCAGCTGCTCCCCGTCAGGGTCCAACATCGCCCCGAGGTTCGCGCCCGAGGACCGAACGAGATCGCCAAGTCGAGCCGCGTGCGCCGCCCTGTCGAAGCCAATGAGCCCGGACGTCGAGACATTCGGGTTGATCCCGAGAATGTCGGCCCCGAGCTTCGCGAGCACGTTCGGCATGACGAAGCTCGCCGTGCCGAACGCGTAGTCGAGGACCAGCTTGAATTTCGCCGCACGTATGGCCTCGAGGTCAACCAGGCTGGTGAGCTCGTTGGTGTAGAGCTCGAGCGTCCTCGAGGCGAAGCTGATGTCGCCGATCTCTGCCGCGAGCACCCGTCGCGACTCTTCGCGGTCGTAGAGCCTCTCGATCTTGCGCTGGGCTGCCTCACCGAGGTCCATGCCGTCCTCGTTCAGGAAACGCAAGGCCACCGACTGCGGATCGCCCGGCACGAGCCTGACAGTCATCCCGCCGACCGTGGTCCCGGTACGGGTCAGGAACCGCGTCACGGGCACCGTCGCGGCCTCGAGGTCCTCGACATCGCAGCCGGCCGCGATGATCCCGACAATGGCCGCACGTTTCAGCATTCGCGCCGCCCGGCTGGAATCTCGTGACACGGCAACGGTGGCGCCTTTGGGAAGGGTGGTCGCGTACGCCAGGGCTACGCGCATGGCGACCTCTGGCGAGAGGTCCACGTTCGCGATTCCCGCGACGCCGAGACGCCCGAACAGGCTCCTCGAGCCTCGGGACTCCCAGATGATCGAGGTGTTCACGACAGCACCCGCCTCAATGGTCTTGTGCGGGTACACCTTCACGCCAGCGCCAATGACGGCCTGACGCCCCACTCTGGATCCCGCGCCGAGCACCACTCCGTCGTCGAGGTGCACGCCCTGGCGGATATCGCACGACCTCGCGATGACACAGCCCCGGGCGCTCACTGACGAGGCGATGTAGACGTTGTCGTGGATGACTGACCGCTCGATGACGCTGTTCTCGCCGATGCGCACGTTGGCGCCAACTACGCAGTGCCCGTGCAGTTCGACGCCTGCTCCGATTCGGCAGTTGTCCCCGATCAGCGCAGGGCCGACCACGCTCGCCGAGGGATGGATCTCCGCACCTGCGCCGAGCCACACGTTTGGGCGAAGTGAAAAGCCAGGCATGTCGATCTCGACCTTGCCGTCGAGGATGTCCGCATGCGCACGCAAGTAGGCCTCCAGCGTGCCGACGTCCTCCCAGTAGCCGCCTGCCACATAGCCGTAGAGCGGCCGACCTGCTTTGAGCATCGCTGGGAACACTTCGGAGGAGAAATCGACGGCCCGGCCGGCGGGTATCCAGTCGAAGACCTCCGGCTCGAGCACGTAGATGCCGGTGTTGATCGTGTCGCTGAAAACATCGCCCCAACCCGGCTTCTCGAGGAGGCGCTCGATGCGCCCGTCCGCGTCGAGGATGACGATGCCGAACTCGAGGGGGTTCTCCACGGCCTCCAGCGCAAGAGTCGCGACCGCATGCCGCTTGGCGTGGAACTCCACGAGCGCCGTCAGGTTCACGTCGGTCACTACGTCCCCCGAGATCACGAGGAAGCGGTCGTCCAGTTCGTCGATTGCGTTGAGCACCGATCCGGCAGTCCCGAGCGGTGTCTCCTCGGTCGCATAGACGAGGCGGACCCCCAGCTCCGACCCGTCCCCGAAATAGGTGCGAATCGTGCTCGCGAGAAAGCCGACCGTGACGACGATCTCCTCGAAACCGTGGCGCCTGAGCAGGTTCACGACATGCTCGGCCATCGGTGCGTTGGCCATCGGGAGCATCGGCTTAGGCTGGTTGGCGGTGAGCGGCCGAAGCCTCGTGCCCTCCCCGCCCGCCATGATCACGGCCTTCACCGACTCACCGCCTCATGTTGAGTGCGCTCTGGCCGACGCTCGCTGAGCGCCCGGCGGGCGTGGGGGATGTACGCGGCCGCGGCTATGAAACTCAGAATCAGGGCGGGCACGACCGCCACCCAGGTGATGTCGGTCAGCACGCGAGCCCACCTGGCTTGTTCGTCCCCGAGCAGGAACAACGGGAAGCAGCACAGGAGCCCGAAGGTGCCCGCTTTCCCCACCCAGAGCACGTCGATACGCCCTGCCCCAAGGGCAGCAAGCACCACAACTGCCACCGAGACGAGCAGTTCGCGGCCGAGCACGACCGCTGCGAGCCAGACCGGGACGGCTCCGTAGATCTCGATGGCGAGGACCCCGGTCACAAGCACGACTCGGTCAGCGACCGGGTCGAGAACCTTCCCCAGAGTGCTGACCTGGTTGAACCTTCGCGCGATATAGCCGTCCAGGAAGTCGGTCACACCGACGAACATCAGCACGAGCGTTGCGGCGATTCGCTCGTCCGGGCCGAACAGGAGCCAGCAAAACGCACCGAGCAGCACGATCCGGGCGAAGGAGATCGCGTTCGGCAAGGTCCACACGCGATCGAGGCTGTTCACGCCGTTGATGGCCCCGGTTGGCACGGCCTCCACGCCGGCAAGTGTACGGGCGGCAGAACGCTCAGGCCCACGCCTGGTGTCCGTACTTGGTGGCGCGTGCCTCTCGGCTCGGTGCAAACGGCCCTGCGCGACCTCAGCTCATTCAGTGTGCCGAACGCGCATGCCCGTGACGATGTTGGGCACCAAGCACACATAGCGGTCCGCCATCCCGTCGAGTGCCCAAGGTTCGAGTGGCAGCTCCATCGCTCGATCGAGCTCCTCGTCATCGGTGACGACGTGCGCCAACCCCTGAACCATCACGCTCCAGCCCTGCTGATGGTCCAGTTCGTAGCTGTCGACCTCGAAGGCCACAACGAATCCCGCTGAGGCGTCGTTCAGCTTGGTGCCCTGGGCCGACCGCCACACGATGTCGCCGTCGAGCAAAGCGAAGTTCACGGGAAGGACGATCGGCAGCGCCCGCGCAGTAAGCGCCACGCGACCCACGTGCTCACCTTGCAGCAGCTCGAGACAGTCCTCACGGCCCAGATCCTCGAAAAGGAGTCGCCGATCGCAGTCCACGTCTCAAGAGTCGGCCTGAGCAGCCCTTTCCGGTTAGAGGCGAAAGTCACCTTTCATCCGGCCGTGCGGCGCCCTTGTCAACAGAAGGCCAGCTTCACGGCGTGATTGGGACACACCATTCGACCAGCGTCCCCGAGGGGCTGCGAGCCGTGATCGAGACCGAGCCTGAGAGCGCGCGGGCCCGCTCCGCGATGTTCCGCAACCCGTTGCCGGCGGTTCGCCCCCTGGGAGGGCCCACACCGTCGTCAGCGACCGAGACGAGGAGCATGTTGTCCTCTGCGGCAATGACCACTTCAACTGACGAAGCCGCAGCGTGTCGGGCAACGTTCGAGAGCACCTCGGTCAAGACGGCTATGACGTTGGGCTCCAGCAGCTCGCTCGTGACCGAGTCCACAGGGCCCTGGAACCCGACACGGGGTGTGAAGCCGAGATGTTCCGCGGCAGCTGCGACGACAGCCGTGACCGCCGACCGAAGGCCCCAGTCGGCCATCGCTGGTCGTTCGAGGAGGAAGATCGTCTCGCGGATCTCGCGAATGACCTCGTCCAGACCGTCGACGACACGATCGATCCGCCCGGCCACCGAGCCGCTCGTCAGTCGCTCAATGCTTTGCAGGCCCATGCCCAGCGCGAAAAGCTGCTGTATGACCGTGTCGTGAAGGTCACGCCCGATTCGCTCACGCTCGGCCGTGGCATGGAGCTGCTCGAGCTCGACTCGGGCCTCTCCGAGGGTGAGCGCGACCATCGCTGCGTTGGCGAAGACCTCGACGAGCGCGGTGTCGTTTGCGCTGAAGCTCGGCGCTCCCCGGGGCCGAGCCACGACGAGAGCGCCGAGTATCCGCCCCTCGACGCCCAGCGGGCAGAACAGGCAAGGCCCGAGGCCGAGCGCCTTCATCTCGCCCGGAACGGTCATCTCGGTCGACAGGTCATCGACGATGATCGACTCCCCCTCGGTCATGGCCCGCTTCGCGATGCTCCCGTCCGAGGAGATCTCGAGACCGATGATCGATTCGGCCCCCTCACCGTCGCTCGCGCTGACAACGAGGTCTTCTTTCCCGGACGGTACGACCACCCAGCCCAGCGAGGCGTCCACCAGGCCGCGTGCCCGACACGCGACCAGCTCCAGCGTGGTCGCGGTCGGCTCGCCGGCAAGCAGGCGCTGGGTGATCTCGTTGATCGCATGCAGCCTCGCCTCCTGGCGACGCCGATCAGTGGCATCGCGCACGAACGCCCCGGCGAACTGCTCACCGCCTGTCGAGAACGGGGCGAGGCTGACATCGATCGGGAACACGCTCCCGTCGCGGCGCCGGCCCGTGAGCTCGAGGCCGAGTCCCATGGGACGCGCCTGCCCGCTCTCCGAGAACTTTCTCCGGTGGCGCTCGTGCAGGGCCCGGGCCTCCTCCGGCACCAGCGTCTCGATCGGCAGCCCGACGACTTCGTCCGGATCGAAGCCGAAAAGTGTCCTGATTGCTTCGCTGGCGAGCACGATGAGCCCGTCCGCATTGACCGCGACGACGGCATCCGGCGATGACTGCAAGAGTGTTGCCAGCACATCGGCAGTGTCCGCCACACGCGATTGCATAGGTACGATGCGACTGTGCTCTCTCACCGGGGTGCGAGCCTAGTCAGGTTGTCGCCTGAGGCGCATGGGCCGAGAGGGCTCAGGGTCGCCACGATCGCGTCGAACAGCCGAGATCTGGCTCTCGCCTTGTACCGGTCCGCAATACTTGAGCACGGGTCGGCTCGTTCTCGACAAGCAAGTGGCGTGCCGCCACGCGTCCCGATACACCCGCGTCACGACCGCTCCAGAGGAGCTCAGCTTGAGGCAGACCGTTCAAGGGCGAACGACGATAGCGGCATCGGCCGGCACCGTCTTCGAGTGCTTGGCCGACTACAAGTGCGCCGACCTCTTCATCGAGGGTCTCGAGCAGCTCACCCCCGTGGGGCCCCAGACGACGGGCGAAGATGCACGATTCGACGCCATCTTGAAGCTGGGGGGCCGCACGCTTCGAACCACCATTGTGATCACCTCACTCCAACCGGGTCGCAGCATCACTTGGTCCTCAGCCGACGACGACGGCCAGAGCCTCACATTCGAACTGCATCCGAAGCGAGGCGGGACAACCGTCAGCCTCACGGTGACCTACGAACAGCCGGGCGGCATCGCGGGCGCGCTCATCGCCCCGTTCGTGGAGCACACGGTCCAGCACCGGGCAACCGGGGCACTGGACCGACTGCGCGAGCACCTTTCACCGGAGTAGGCACGTAGCTGAAACGGCCGGCGAAGCCACCTTCACGCTTCGACGACAGCTCCTCGCGACAGATGTTCAAGGTCGGAGGCAAACGCGTCGATAGATGGTGCACGACCCCCGTTGCCTTGCGAGGGAAGCAAGGGGCCGTGCACCGTCTACGAGTATCTCGCAATTGGAGCGCTCTCCGCGCTCTTTTTTGACAGCGCGACGACGCAAGCTCGCGACAGCCGAGATGCCTGCTGCGAACCGCGGGCTGTTCCAGCAATCGCCGGCTCCAAGAACGCCAGTGACTGACGGGCAAACGTCCGCTGGTCGGGTTGGACCGCTGCAGTATCAGCTCTTGAACATGTAAGCCCGGCCGGCATACTTTGCCTTGCCATATGAACCCATCACGGCGGTCGTGCCCGAAACGGCCACCGAGACGCCGAAGTGGTCGCCTGCGGCGGTATCGGAGCCCTTCAGCTCGGCCGTCTGCTTCCAGACGCCCGCCGTGTCGGTGAACACGTATGCCCGACCGGCATCCGTGGCGTGGTCGTATGCACCCACTACGACCGACGTGCCCGAGATCGCCGCCGAGATGCCGAAGTAGTCGCCTGCGGCGGTGTCGGAGCCCTTCAGCTCGGCCGTCTGCTTCCAGACGCCCGCCGTGTCGGTGAACACGTATGCCCGCCCGGCGGAGTCGGCCTGGCCGTATGAGCTCACGACGACCGTCGTGCCCGAGAGGGCCACGGAGGTGCCGAAGTTGTCACCGGTGACGGTGTCGGAGCCCTTCAGCTCGGCCGTCTGCTTCCAGACGCCCTCTGTCTCGCTGAACACGTACGCTCGGCCCGCACCCTTTGCGTAGCCCTCCGCACCCACGACGGCCATAGTGCCCGAGACGGCCACCGAGGTGCCGAACCCATCCTCGGTGACGGTGTCGGAGCCCTCCAGCTCGGCGGTCTGCTCCCAGCCGGACGTCGTCTTGGTGAACACGTAGGCCCTACCCATATAGCGGGCGTGGCCGACGGCCCCCACGACAACAGTCGCGCCCGAGACGGCCACCGACCAGCCGAAGTAGTCGTCAGCCACGGTGTCGGAGCCCTTCAGCTCGGCGACCTGGCTCCAGCCGGACGCGGTCTCGGCGAACACGTAGGCCCGACCGGCATCCTTGGCTTGGTCGTAGGCACCCACGACAACGGTCGTGCCCGAGATGGCCACCGAGTTGCCGAAGTGGTCGCCTGGCGTCGCATCGGAGCCCTTCAGCTCGGCGACCTGGCTCCAGCCGGACGCGGTCTTGGCGAACACGTACGCCCGACCGGCATAGGCGGCGCCTGAGGTGCCCACGACGGCCATGGTGCCCGATACGCCCACCGAAACGCCGAACTCGTCGGTGGTGACGGTATCGGAGCCCTTCAGCTCGGCCAGCTGCTTCGGAGCGGCCGTACGCGGCCCGGTGACCGCGGCCGTCGTGGTGCAGCTCGCCAGGAGCGGAAGGGAGACCGCGCCAACCATGAGGAGCGCGGACAGGCTGGCTTTCGGGGACTTCCCCACGAACACCTCCGGGCGATGGAGCGAATGAGCAGGAACTTCGGCGTCAGGCTAGCCCGGAGATGTCTCCGCGACCTGACCCCTTCCCAACCCCCGTCACCTGTCCAGCGGCGACCGGTTGACCAGCAGTCAGATCCTGCGACAGGAGCGGCCGGGGGCGCTTGGCGTCCCACGGCCGCTCGCTTCTCCTGGACTGCATGCCAGGGGCGTTCCTCGCTTACCTCACCGCTCGCCCCCGGCCTGCCGTGTCCCCCCGTGCCAGGAGGAGCAACCCGCGTGTGCCCGCGGTCCCGCTGGGCGTCGTGACCGATGCACGGCCGCTTCCTCCATGTCGCAAGGCAACAGGGCTGTGCCCCCACTTATTCCACCGACCTCTTCTCCGGGTCGCGGGGCTGCCGCGCGCCGAAGCGGTCTCGTCTCTCTTGGTTTGAGGCCTACAATCGATGCAGAAGTGGTCCGGGGGGTTCGACATGCGAAGGGTCCTTTCTTTCGTTGCCGTCGTGGCTATGGCCTCCTTCGCCGTCCCCTCACTGGCCAGTGTTGCAAGCACGGGGACAATCCCGACTCGTTACCTCGCCGCCAACGGAGGCGTGGTCAACTGGCCGGTGGCGGTCCACAACGCCAAGACCTGCTCATGGTCGTCATCGCCGAGCGTCGGCGGGTTCGCCACGACTGTGAAGTGCAAGTCCGGACGCGTCGAACGTTCGTTCCGATTCGAGGCGAACCCGTTGACCAAGGCGAAGGACTACACGCTCAGCCTGACCGTGCGCGGCGAGGTCACGACAATCGACCGCCTGAAGGTCGTTGAGGCCGGGCACACGACACCGACCACCACGACGGTCCCCCCAACGACGACTACTACCACGGTCCCCCCAACGACAAGTACGACGACGACTACGCTGCCCTTTTCACAATCCCCCGGCTGGACCTCGCCCAACTGGTCGGGGTATGTCCTCACGGGAGGAAGCGGTGGGTACCAGGCGATAAGTGCCGAGTGGACGGTTCCGTCGGTCGACTGCTCCTCGGTACCGGATGGCGCCACATCGGACTGGGTGGGTGTCAACGGCTTCGGAGAGCAGAACCCTGGTCTGTTCCAGGACGGCACGACGTCGTACTGCGTAAACGGGCAGGAGGGCGACTGGTCCTGGTGGACGGACGCGGCTGAGGCCTACTCGAGTCAGCTCCTCTTTCCGGTCGCTCCCGGCGATCTGATCTACGCCCAGGTCTACCAGGAAGCCTCAGGCGAGTGGGCCTACGACATCGAGGATGTCACCAGTCAAGTGTCGTCGTCAGCCGCCCCCGCCGCCCCCGAGTCCTACTCTGGTCCAGGCACGACCGCCGAGTGGATAGCAGAGGATCCCGGCGATCCGAGCACCGACGAGCCCTATCCTCTCGCGGACTTCGGGTCGGTGACCTTTACGGACCTCGGCTTGACGGTGCCGTCCGGCTCTTGGACGCTGCCATCGTATTCCGATGCAATCGAGATGGTGGGGCCGGACCAGTTGGTCGAAACGTTGCCCAGCCCGATTCAAGGCGCCGCCGCATCGGCTGATTTCACCGTTACCGACGAGGCAGCGGTCGAGAACGGTTCCACGGCCAGAAGTGCTGCCATGAAGCACGCCCAGTCGACGTTCGTGGCGCTCGTGCCACGGGCTCAGGCGCCGTCGATAAACGCCTTGGCTGCCACACCTACCTCATCGCCCTTGCCTTGAGCGAAGAGATCGATGGCACGCTCACCATGCAGTAGTCGGTTCCTCAAGCGTCCGCCAAGACTGGCTCGACAACCTGCTCCACGTCTCCCGCGTAAGCGATCTCGACCTTGCGGGGCTTGGCCTGCTCGATCACGGGAATAGTGACGGTAAGCACGCCATTGTCGTACGAAGCCGTGATCTTCTCTCGATCAAGACCCTCCCCGAGGAACAACTGGCGGCTGAAGTCACCTTGGCCCCGTTCTGCGATCTGGATCTGATCGTCCTCGGCTTGAATCCAGGTGCGCTTTGCTCGCACGGTGAGGAGATCCTTCTCTACGGTCAGCTCGATGGAGCCCGGATCGGTGCCCGGTAAGTCGAGCAGCACCTTGTACTCGTTGCCCCGACGGTAGGCGTCCACGGGGATCTGCCACGAGCGGCGTTCGCTGAGCAGTTGCTCAGTGATCCGTTCGAGGGGCCGGTATGGCTCGAATCGCGCCAACATGGCTGCGTCCTTTCGCTGACTCTCGATCAACTCGGGTGTCGGCGGCAGGCGGGTCTCGATGTCTGCGGCTTAGTTTACTCTAGTCATCTGTAACTAGCAAAACACTTCTAGAAAAGATCCGAGGCTTATCGGCGATGGAAAATGGTTCCTGGGCAGTTCTAGGCCGTTCTGGAGGCTGCCGCAGGGGCCTGTTGGATCCTGGTGAGTGGCACTTTTCAACAGTTGGAGGACTCGGAAGAGATGGGACTCATCGCGGCAAGCCGCTCTGTCATCCTCCTCTCGAGGTCGCCGATCGCGTCAACCTGCTGCGGAACGACCGAATCCGCTTCAGCAAGGAGGTCGAGCCATGTTGAGCTCGCGGGAACGCGTCCAGGCGGCCCTCAACCACCTCGAGGGTGATCGCGTCCCCTTGGACCTCGGTGCCACGAACTGCAGCGGGATCCATGTGAGCTCGCTCTACGCCCTTCGTGAGGCGCTCGGTCTCGACTCACCCGGAACGCCTGTCAAGGTCTCCGAACCGTTCCAGATGCTCGGCGAGGTGACACCTGATCTCCTCGACCGTCTAGGCGTCGATGCCGTCCGAGTCGGACTGCCGACCAACATCTACGGCTTTCGGAACGAGGACTGGAAACCTTGGATGACATTCGACGGCACGCCGGTGCTCGTCCCCGGCAAGTTCCCCACTGAACCCGAACCAAATGGGGATCTGCTCATGTATCCGAAGGGAGACCGCTCGGCACCACCCTGCGCGCGCATGCCCGCCACAGGGTTCTATTTCGACTCGATCACGCGCCAGGAACCACTCGAGGACGCTGATCTCGATCCTGCCGACAACTTGGAGGAGTTCGGGCCCGTCGACGTCGACGCCCTCGAGTACGTTCGGGCCGAAGTCGAACGGCTGGGTGCGACCGGGCGCGCCCTGCTCGGGGAGTTCGGCGGCACAAGTTTCGGTGACGCTGCCTTCGTGCCCGGCCCCACGTTGCGTCATCCACACGGCATCCGCGATCTCGAGCAGTGGTATATGAGCCTGGTGAGCCGCCCCGACTACCTCAAGGAGGTCTTCGAGCGCCAGTGCGACATAGGCCTCGCGAATCTGGCGCAGATCCATGACGTCGTCGGAGATTCCCTGACGGCGGTATTCATCACGGGCACGGATTTCGGTGCCCAGGGCGGACCGATGATCGCACCGAAAACCTATCGCGCGCTCTTCCAGCCGTTCCACGCGCGCATCAATGACTGGGTCCACACACACACCGCCTGGAAGACGTTCATCCACTCATGCGGTTCGGTCTGGCGCCTGCTCGACGACATCGCTGATGCCGGCTTCGACATCCTGAACCCGGTGCAAACCTCCGCGGTCGCCATGGACCCTCGGGCACTCAAGGAGCGATACGGCGACCGGATCACCTTCTGGGGCGGTGGGATCGACACCCAGCGTGTGCTGCCGTTCGGTTCGCCGGAGGACGTGCGCTCGATGGTCAGGGAGCGGATGAGGGTGTTCGGCACAGGCGGTGGGTTCGTGTTCAACACCATCCACAACATCCAGGCCCGGGTCCCGGTCGCGAACATCGTCGCCATGTACGAGGCAGTGAACGAGTATCGCTCGTACCCCATGCAGGCCTGAACTGTTGCAAGACGGCGGCAACTCTGTCGCACCTGCCAAACGGGCGTCGGGCGATTCCCGCGCCTTCAGCCTCACCATGACGGCCGTGAAGGCGAAGGGCTCGCAGATGACCGCGACCTTGCCAGAATCCTCAGCAGCGTCGAAGTTCGACCGCTTCTACGTATACCAGACAACTAGCAAGCAGCAGTCGGCCTGACCAGGGAGTCTGTTGGATCTCAACGAGTGGCACATTTGAACAGTTGGAGGACTCCAGGGAGAGCACGGCGTCGCGTGCCGCCACCGTCGGAAACATCCTCGATCGGTCAGCCTGGTCGCCCATGCGAGGTTCGGTGGCGCTGTCGAGTGGCCGTCGGTGGGAATGCGACGTGGCCCGCGCTGCGCGTCCCTGCCGAATCCGTGCGCGGTCTAACGTTGGTCCGCACGGTCCGCTGGGCGTCATTCTGGCGCGACCCCCGGCGGCGGGTAGGCGCCACGGGGGCGGGCCGCCCCATCAGTCCCACCGATCGCGTGGTCGCGTAGTGTTCAACGCCATGGCTGACTCTCGCGCGAGCGACCAGAACCGAGGACAGCCGGACACGTCGTCACAAGTCGTGCTCTGGCCGACTTCGCCAGTCGCAGCCTGAAACGGAAGCCAGGCGCACTGAGGAGGAGAGATGACCCAGAGCGACTCCTCTGCACCGGGGACAGGTCGGGAGACGCCGCACTTGTTACGCGTCGGGCTCGTCGGGTGTGGTTATCAGGGGAACGCACTCGCCACGGCAGTGGGCCGCACGACCACGCTCCACCTCGTAGCCTGCGCCGACCCCGACCAGGAGGCGGCCGCCAGGGTCGCGGCCCTGGCGCACGACGTCAAGCCCTTTTCCTCGGTCGAGGCGCTCCTGGATGACGCCTCAGTCGACGCCGTCCTTGTTGCTACGCCGCACCACCTGTTGTGCCCGGTCTCGCTAACGGCCATGCGCGCTGGAAAGCACGTACTGGCGGAGAAGCCCATCGGTCTAAACGAGCAGGAGGCAGCGACGATAGGAGAAGAGGCCGGGCGGCGAGGCGTGCGGTACATGGCCGGCTACTCATGCCGGTTCTCGCTGGCGCGCCATGTCCACGATCTGCTTGCAGCGGGCACCGTCGGCGACATCCAGGCCGTCACGGGCGTATTCGGCTGCGGGCCCCTCAACGATGGCTGGCTTGCTTCTGCTGAGACTGGAGGCGGGTCCTTGCTTTATCTGGGGTCTCACCTGGTCGACATGCTCCTCTGGTTCATCGACGACAGACCGGTGGAGGTCTCCGGCAGCATCCGACGGCGGGCCGACACGAAAGTCGACGACACCTCGCCGTTCCAGATCCGCTTTTCCCGCGGAATGGTGGCGCAGTGCCTGGTAACCCAGGCGGCCTCGACGTTCTTCTTCATGGTCGATATCCATGGACGTGCCGGGCGCGTCACTCTGCGCGGGTGGGGCTTCTTGCAATTCGAGATCGAGGTGTCGAGCACGGTGAACGCGCCCTTCACTCAGCCCACCGTGATTCGTCCGCAGATCGAAGACGACAACATCACGATGATGCTGGTGCCGGAACTGGAGGAGTTCGCTCGTGCTATCGCAGAGGAGCGGGAGCCGTCCATCACCGCTACCGATGGGCGGCGCGTCTTGCAGGTGCTTGACGGGGTCGTTGCGTCGGATCGCCACGGCGCTCGCGTGAGCATCGATTGAAACGTGTGAAAGTGGATCTGAGTACCACGGACCAAGACTGTGATCTCGCGGGACCGGCAGGTCCTGAGCCGCGCGGCGGATGACATAATGCACGCGTGGTCGCTGAAGCCGGTGACGCCCATGATTGTGGCGTGGCCGTCCTGCGGGCCAACCTGTTCGGTCCGTTCTCGATAACTCTCGGGGATGTAAGCGCGGGCCCGTGGGCTCGGCCAAGCGCCAAGCGCCTCTGCGAGTTGCTGCTCGTGAGCGCCGGACGGCGCCTCGCCAGAGAGGCCGCATGCGAGGCGCTCTTCCCCAATCTCGGTCCTGAGCAAGCCGCCAACGCCTTGTCCAAGGCGCTGTGGATGGCGAGAACGGCCCTTGCCGCGCTCGGCGAGCCGGCGCATGACCTCCTACGCGCCGATCGCGGACATATCTGGATCGACCCGGAATGCGGCCTCGAGGTCGACCTGGACCTCGTCGATGAGCTGTTGCGTAGAGGACTCGACTCCGAACCCGGTGCCCTGCGTGACGACACGCTGACCCGGGCGCTTGCCATCTCTGGCATGCTCTTGGAAGACGAGGCCTACGAGGACTGGGCGCTACGCCCTCGCGATCGCCTGGAATGGGCACGCCAGGAGGCGCGCCTTGTTCTGGCACGCGACCGGGCGAAGGGCTTCGGCCGCTCGAAGCCGGAAGCCGTGGTCGCGGCCTGGGAATCGTGCCTGTCCGGCGATCCGACCTGCGAGGAGGCCACATCGGCGCTGATGCAGATCTATGCCGCCCAACAGCGCTGGTCCCTGGTGGCCGAGACCTACGAGCGCTGCCGACGCGCTCTCGAGGAGCTGGGCCTCGCGATGTCGCCGGCACTGGAGGAGATCCACGCAGGCGCCGTCCGGGATACTTCGCCTTCATCCATCCGGGGTGCCACGACCGACACGCCCCGCTCGCCTCCGGTGCTCGCCCGTGAGGAGCGCAAACTCGTGAGCGTGCTCTTCGCCGACTTGGCGAGCCCGCCGGGGGTCGCAAGACTTGACCCCGAGGACCTTCGGGAGGTGATCGGCGACGCTTTGGCCGAGGCGATCTCCCAGGTCGAGTCCCTCGGCGGGACGGTGACCTCGGTGTCGGGCTGCGGCCTGGCTGCGCTCTTCGGCGCCCCCGACGCCCACGAGGATGACCCGGAACGAGCCGTGCGGGCCGGTTACCGGATCGTCTCTGCAGTCAAGAGCTCCGCGGAGAGACTGACCGTTCGCATCGGCGTCGAGTCCGGGCCCGCGGTTGTCGGGCCGATCGGCGGTGGAGGGCGGGTGGAATACGGGGCGGTCGGCGAGGTGGTGGCTGTTGCCGCGGCGCTGCAGTCGGTGGCCCGGGCCGGCTCGGTACTGGTAGGCCCTGCGACCCGCGCTGCCACGGAGGACAGTTTTGAGTGGGGACCGAGCGACGAGCTGGCGAGACCGGGCGACGCCAAGCCGTTGGTCGCCTGCTACCTGGAACGTCCGAAAGTCCGCGTTCGCGGTCACCTCGCGGGGCGGCGCCTCGCGGGCCAGGCAGCGCTCGTGGGTCGCGATGGCGAGTTCTTGGTGCTCTCCGACTCGCTACGCGAGGCAGTCTCGGGAAGGGGGGGCATCGTCGTTGTAGTGAGCGAGCCAGGCCTTGGCAAGACGCGCCTTGTTTCGGAGTGCCGCAAGCGTTTCATGGCCTGGGTCGGGGCGGGATCGGGTCGTCTGCCGCTGTGGCTCGAGGGCCGAGGCGCCTCCTACGCCTCGTCGATCCCCTACGGGCTCTATCAGCAGTTGCTGTCGGAGTGGATCGGGGTGGCACCCGAGGAGGGAGAAGAGGTGCGCCGTCCCGCACTCGAGCGGGCGATGCGAGCGGTTTTCACCCGTGAGGATGCCCCGGTCGGCCTGCTCGCCCGGATGATGGGTCTCGGCGCCGGTGACGAGACAGGGCGCCTTTCGCGCCTGAGCCCCGAGGAGCTGCAGCGGGCGACCTTCGGGGCCATGCGGGCGCTCGTTTCGCGCCTTTCCGCCTACGGACCGACCGTGCTCGTGCTCGAGGACCTCCACTGGGCCGATCCCACCTCGGTCCGGCTCACCGAGGAGATAGCCGGGCTGGTGCGCGAAGGGCCGCTCCTCGTTCTGCTCACCCACCGTCCCGAGCCCGACCCCGGTGTGGCGGCGCTCGAGGATGCGCTTGCGCACGATGAGGCTCTCACCCTCCGCCGAGTCGAGCTTGCTCCTCTTTCCGAGAGCGACGAGCGCGAGCTTGCCCGTTCGTTTCTCGGCGATGGTGTCCCCGATGAAGTCGTCGAGGCAGTCCGCAAGGGCGTGGAGGGGAACCCCCTGTTTCTCGAGGAGCGGCTGAATTCTCTCGTCGAGACCGGCGCAGTCTTCCGGGACGAGCGCTTGTGGAGGCTCGACCCGAACGTACGCGGCGAGGTCCCCGAGGCGCTTGAACGGCTGATCCGCTCACGGGTGGACCGGTTGGGGCCACTGACGCACAACGCTGTTGTCGCCGCGTCGGTGCTCGGAGTCGAGTTCGGCCTCTCGGCCCTAAGGGCAGTGACTGGTCTCAACGGCCAGCTCGAGGAGGTGATTGCAGAGCTGTGCGCAGCCGGCCTGCTCGCCGAGGTGCCCAGACAAGCCGAGCGCGCGTACCGGTTCCGACATGCCTTGATGCAGGAGGCGACCTACAAGGGGCTGTTGCGGGCGCAGCGACAGCAGCTGCATGCCCGAGTGGCTTGGAGTGTCGAGGAGTCCTCCTCCGATCGCCTGGAGGAAGTGGCAGCCCTGCTCGGCCACCACTACGCCGCCGCTGGGGAGAGCCACCGCGCTGTGCACCATCTCGGAGTGGCCGGCGACCATGCCGCCTCGGTATTCGCCAACGAGGAGGCGATCTCTTCCTATCGGGAGGCCTTGGCGATCCTGGCGGAGGATCCATCGGGCACCGACTCCGCTTCGGTGGAGCTGCGCGCCAAGCTCGCCGAGGTGCTCTGGCGCACCGGTCGTCACGACGAGTCTCGGGAGATGTTCGACGAGGCGCTAAATCTCGTGGATCCTGAAGAGTCGCTGCTCGCCGCCCGTCTCCAGGTCCGCCTCGGACGGATGGAGATAAACGCCCACGGCTACGACCCCGCAGTTGCCGCCTTCGATGCCGCCGAAGCGCTTCTTGGTGAGGACCCCGGAGGCCAGGACCAGGCGCTGGTGGATCTCTGGCTGGAGCTCCAGCTGAACGGCCGCGCGCAACTGCACTACTGGCGCAACGAGCCGGCGCTGGGCATGGCTGTCCTCGAGGCTTCGCGTCCGGTGGTCGAGACCCGGGGAAGCGTGGGCCAGAAGAAGACTTTCTACGACTCGCTCGTGATGCAGCAGCTCCGCGAGACCCGCTACAGGGTCGACGACGAGATCCTTGCCAACGAGCGCGCGGCCTTGGCCGCGGCGGAGGAGCTTTGCGGCGAGCAGGACCTCGCCTGGGCGCTCTTCATGATGGGTTTCTGCCTGCTCTGGCGTGGTGAACTGGTCGAGGCCAGGGAAAGGCTGGAGATAGCGCTCGCGGGGGCGGAAAGGACGGGTGACGTCCTCCTGCGAACAAGGACGCTCTGCTACCTCAACGTGGCCGCCCTCCGGAGCCACGACACGGACACGGTGCGGCGCCTCGCTCCCCAAGCGATGGCGGCCGGGGCGGCGGCCGCCTACCCGGAGTACGTGGCCGCGGCCAAAGCCACCCTTGCCTGGCTGGCGTGGCAGGAGGACCGCTTCGAGGACGTGGTGACACTCGGCGAGGAGGCCCTGCAGCTGTGGGGGACCACGATCGTCTCCTACTCCTGGTACTGGCCGTGCCTGTGGCCGATGATCGCCGTACGCCTTCGGTCCGGGCAGATCGCTGAGGCCATTGACGCCAGCCGCCAGCTCCTGGCTCCGCCGCAGCAGCGGCTTCCCGACGACCTCGAGTCGCTACTGCAAAAGGCCGGGGCCGCCTGGGACCAGAACGAAGATCGAATCGCAAGCGACAAACTGGCCGAGGCCCTGCAACTGGCGGTGACCCTCGGCTACGCGTGAGCGCCGGAAGAACACGACAAGCTCGACCGCAAGTGCAGAGTGACTCCCGACGCTCTCGGAACCGAAGGGAGGGCCCGCCGTAACGGCGAGTCCTCCCTTCGGTTCCTGTTCAGAAGGTGCCCAGGCCTCACCGGCCCGGTCTGTGCCGACTGCTTACGATGGTCTGCTCCACCACACCTGGCCTGTCTCGGTGTGGCGGATGTAGGGGAACGTGGTGGCATCAGCGGCCCAGGTGCCGTCACCCTGCAGGCCGGCGTAGGCGCCGGTGCCCCCCGTGATCAGCCAGGTGCCAGTTCCCTGGTAGGCCCCGACGCTAGCTGAACTGGTCGTTGTCAGGTTGTAGACGCCCGAAAAGCTGATAAAGACCTGGCCTTTCGCGCCGGTGATGGCGTGCACGGCGTAGACGGTGGAAAGCGTGTTGGCCGAGCTCGGTGGCGGCACCATTATGTAGCCGCCGACAGGCGCTGCATTACCGCATTTGCTACTCGCCGGGGACGAGGCCGAAGTCACCGCGTAGGTGGCATCGTTCCAGGTGGGGTTGCCGCCCTGGTCCATGATCGCCCCTGTGACCTTGAAACAGGCCACGACGGTGGCGGAGAGACCGTTGGTGCTCGGGTTGGCGTGCAGCCAGGACTGAATCGTGATGGCGCCGGATTGGTGCCGGTGCGTCGCGTTGGAGGCGCCGGCGGCGGTCACCTGCACCACGGCTAACGGGACAAGCACAGCGACCAACGCTGCAGCCAGTGTGGCAATAATCCATTTCTTCATTGGAACTCCATTCAGTTCCGGATCGGGTCGGTCTGATCACCGACACCGCCAGCTTGAAGGAGCCCTCTTCCCGAAATCTGCCCGCGGTCGTAGACAGCAAGGGGCCGTCAGTGTTGCTCACCACGCCCCGGAACTTCAACCCGAGTTCCGCTGTTCGCTTTGCAGGTCCGTCCTGACTGTGTGCTTCCTTCGCCTCCTTCGCCGCCTCCCGTTCGTGGTCTGGCTGCGGTGTCGTCTCGCTGCGGCTCTCTTCAAGCTGCTCGGAGCCTTGGTCGGTCCGCCCGTCCGAGCGACCAGCGGGCGACGTGCCGTGGCCTGGCGCGGCACCGAACGCCAGATGTATCCCTACCAGCCAGCCGCAACTTGTGAAACAGCGGTGCGGCAGCAGAACCGCTTATGACCCTGTCTGTTGGCACGGGAACGCAAGACCAACTGGTTGGGCTCGCAGTCGGGCACGGCAAGACACCATCGGTCTCTACTCCGTGATACCAGAAGGTGCCGCGGGCTGCCGGAGTGAGCCGGCGACTGCGAACGCGGCGAGGAAGAGCGCGACGACAAGCCAGAGGGCGTTGAGGAGACCGGCGGCTTCGGCGAGCAAGCCGATGGCTGGTGGCCCCGCGAGGCTGGCGAAATAGCCGACGGAGGCAACGACACTGACGCGTGCGGCCGGGTCCGGCCCGCTCTCTGCGGCGGCGGACATGCCAAGGGGGAAGCCCATTGAGACCCCGACCGCCCAGAACAGGACACCAACGAAGACGGTCCACAAGTTGCGACCAAGGATAAAGAGCACCACGCCGACTACGCCGAGGGCGGTCGTGTACCGGATGGTGTGGACGCGACCGAGCCAGTCGACGACTGGGCCACCGAAGATCCGGGCAAGAGCTTCGCCGGTAGCGAATGTAGTGAAGAAGAGCGCGGCAACGGCGGCGGTTTGGCCATGGTCGTTGTGGACAGCCAGGGTAAGCCAGTTGTTCGCGGACCCCTCACCGAGCTCGACACCGAGCAAGACAACGCCGATCAGCAGTAGGCGCCAGTCCGTCCAGCCACGCAGCCATTGGCGCACATTGGCGAGGCGCGTCTCGGTGGGCAGTGCGTCTCGCGTGCGGTCCCCTGTGGGGATGGCCGGGGCCATGGCGAGGGCGACCGCCCCGATGATGACTGCTTCGCCGATGAACTGCACCGAGGGAGTGACCCCGAGCGCCGCGCACGCCGCACCGATTCCCGACCCCACTGCGGCACCGATCGACCACGCCCCGTGCATCAGGGGCATGAGGGTGC
>Ga0224558_1000738_pt1 | contig 37500 bp, 25 predicted proteins | sample 714S32024metaG_FD_180682 | JGI IMG/M metagenome (GOLD analysis project Ga0224558, IMG submission 180682) | Peat soil microbial communities from Stordalen Mire, Sweden - 717 S3 20-24 | ecosystem: Environmental > Terrestrial > Soil > Wetlands > Peat | place: Sweden: Norrbotten County, Stordalen... | reverse complement strand
CGTGAGCTGCGATTTTGTGTCGGGAACGACGTGCCCGGAGCGGGACTTGAACCCGCACGCCCTTTCGGACAACGGCTTTTGAGGCCGCCGCGTCTGCCATTCCGCCATCCGGGCCCGTAGGGCGAGCGTAGCTGGCCTGGTGCACCCCGGTCACCCCTTGGACCTGCAAGCCTGAAGGTGATGGGAGAGGTCACGGCCGACGGTCCGTCTCGGTACCCGGGACCCGCATCTTTCGAGGTCGCGGTGGGCACCGGTGGAAGCGTCGATCCGCCTGGCGTGCCAACAGCTGCTTGCTCTGTCCGTCGCGAGCTGCGAGGCGCCCTACGACCCTCTGAGCTAGCAGAGGCCGCCGTTCTTGGTGACCTAGGTCTCGTCCTCGAGGTACTCGGGTGGTTCGTGCCGGTCGTCGGCGCGGCCTTTCAGGGCCTGGCAATCGTTCCGTTCGCGGCGCTCGCAGCCCGGCAGCGAGCACGGACGGCTGTGGTCGCGATGTTCGCTGCCAGCTCGGTCTCGTTTCTCGTCGGGGGAGTTGGGATCGTCGTTCAGACCGTGATCGCCGGCTCGCTCGGGCTTGCTGTCGGCACTGCCTACCGGCGGCGCTGGAACCCGGCCACGGCCGTGCTCATCGCCACTGTCACGACCGGGATCCCGGTCGCGGTGATCTCCCTCGTGGGAGAGGCGCTGTCGCCTGGGCTTCGACGCCTCGCCTTCGCACAGGTGGAGATCTTGTGGCGAGACGCTCGAGCCGGGCTCAAGCTGGGCGGTGCCGGTTCGCTCGCGTCGTCGGGCGACGAGACGCTTCGATGGGTCATAAACCACTGGTGGCTGACGGTCCCCTTGTTCGAGCTCCTCGCCATCGTGCTGGCTGCGGCGCTCTGCGCGCGCTACCTCTGGCCGCTCCTGGCGCGTCTCGAGCATGACTCGCCAGCCCCAGCAGAAGACTCACCTTGGTCGGGCCCGGATGTGGTCGTCCGCTCCGGGGCTGCGGCGGGCGTCGTTGCTGGCGATCCGGCTCCGGTGCCCGTCGAGCTCGACCAGGTCTCGTACCAGTATCCGGGCAGCAATGCCTGGGCGGTCGCGCAGGTCTCGCTGAGCGTCCAGCCCAGGTCGTTTCTTGCTGTTGTCGGCCCAAATGGCTCGGGCAAGTCGACCCTTGTGCGCCTGTTAGCAGGGCGCTTGTCGCCGACGCTGGGTACGGTGCGCCGGACCGGCGATCCCGGTCTCGGTTTGCCGGGCGGCACATCCATGATCTTCCAGAGGCCAGAGAGCCAGGTGCTGGGGGTTCGCGCACGTGACGACGTGGTTTGGGGGCTGCCGCCGACGCCGCGGCCGGACGTGGGAGCGTTGCTCGCGCGGGTCGGTCTAGCAGGCTTCGAGGAGCGCGAGACAGCTGGGCTGTCCGGCGGGGAGCTGCAAAGGCTAGCGATAGCCGCATGTTTGGCCCGCGAACCGCGTCTGCTCATCTCCGACGAGGCGACGGCGATGATCGACGGGCCGGGTCGGGCCGAGGTCGTCGCGTTGCTCGAGTCGCTTGCCGCCGCGGGTATCACAGTTGTGCATGTCACCCACCGCGAAGCCGAGGCGGCCAAAGCAGACTCGGCGATCCTCATGCTCGCGGGACGGGTGGTATCGCCGCCGCCGCTGCTGCCACCGCCGCCGCCGCTGCTGCCACCGCCGCCGCCGCTGCTGCTGCCGCCGGGTGCGCCAACCCCCCGCTCCGGCTTGCGGCCGGGGCGCGAGAGGCCCCCAGCCGTAGACACGCGACCAACCGAGCCCGGGTGGTCCCGAGTGCCCCGGCGATCGTTCCTACGCGTACGGGAGCTGGGCTACGTGTATGCGAACCGAACCCCTTGGGCCCGTCGCGCGCTTGAGGGCATCGATCTCGATCTCCGCCGGGGCGAGGGCCTCGTGGTCACCGGGGACAACGGGTCGGGCAAGTCGACGCTTGCTTGGAGCCTCGCAGGACTCCTTGTCCCGACCGAGGGTGAGGTGTTGCTCGATGGACAGCCGGTCGTCGCCGGCACTGGTGCGGTTGGGATCTCCTTTCAGCACGCGCGCCTCCAGCTCATCCGCCCGACGGTGTTGTCAGACGTCGCGTATGGCGCCGACAAGGATCGGGCAACGGCCGCCCTGCGTTCGGTCGGTCTCGATCCCGTGACGATGGGGCCGAGGCGGGTCGACGAGCTTTCCGGTGGCGAGCAGCGTCGCGTCGCCCTTGCCGGGCTGCTCGTGCGCGATCCCGTGCTTCTCGTGCTCGACGAGCCCTACGCAGGGCTGGACGACGAGGCGAGGGCCGGGGTCGCCGCTGTTCTCGCCCGGCTACGCGACGAGCGGGAGATGGCAACGGTGGTCGTCTCGCACGACCTCGACAACGCGGACCTGCTGGGTGACCGGTTGGTCACGCTCGAGGCCGGGCGCGTGGCGGGCGAGCCGAGCGCTTGGAGCGGCACGTGACGCCGAACGGGCAGGGGCGGCCAACAGGGCTTCTCGAGACCACGGGCGAGGATTCGCGCAGGCGCGCCCGCAACCTGCACCTTGGCGAGATCCACGTCGTGCGGTTCGTGCCTGGGACAAGCCCGCTCCACCGCATGTGGGCTGGGACCAAGCTCGTCGCTCTCGGTTTGCTCTCGATCGCCCTGCTTCTCTGGCCATCGTGGAAATCAATCGGGATCATGGGCGCACTGGTGCTCATCGCGTTCCTGGCGGCACGTCTGCCGAGGGGGATCAGCCCGAGGCTCCCGTGGTGGCTGGGCGGTGTCCTTGCGGCCGGCGCCGTCCTCGCCCTCGTCTCTGGTGGCCAGCCGGATGTCCACCTCGGTTCGCTCAGGGTGGGCCTCGGAGGTCTCGGCAACTTCACGCGTTTTTCGATGGTGGGGGTCGACGTGCTCGCAAGTGCCGCGTTGCTGGGTTGGACGACACCCCTGGCCGACCTGTCGCCCGCTCTCGGGAGGCTGCTCGGCCCCTTGCGCCACTTGCGCGTGCCCGTCGACGAGCTCGTCGGTGCGATCGCGCTCTCCATCAGGTGCCTGCCGTTGCTGCTCGAAGAGGCGCGCGTGCTGCGGGCGGCCCGCAGGGCTCGCCGACCGGCCAACCCTCGATCGTTCAGGGAACTTGGCGACGAGTCCGTCGAAGTTGTTTTCGGAGCCCTCGCCAACGCGATCAGACGGGCACGGGAGATCGCCGAGGCGATCGAGGCCAGAGGCGGTGTGCCGACCGTTGCTCCCGAGACCCACCCGTTCGTGGGCATTGACGTGCTGGCGTTGGTGATAAGTGCCATGGCTGTCTCCGCGATGGCCGTCCTCCGCTGAGGGCCCCGGACGGTCCACGAGCTCCGGCCCAGCGGTGCTCGGCCCCGCCCCGGACGGCCGCACCAGTTCCGGCTGGTTGCCGGGCCTCCGTTCGAAAGGGAATGGCGAACGACCCAAGAGCTCGGTCGTAGACTTCTCTTGTGAAGCGCGACGAGGTGGAACGGCGCCTCTTGGATGTCCACGCTCGTCTGGTGCGCGCACGGCAGGAGCTGGCGGTCGCCGAAGAGCAGCTCGACGTGTTCCTCGAAACCGCGGATGAGGCGCGCCTTCGGGCACTCGTTTCCGAGACGCCGTTGGCCGACCGCGACTGGCAGGATGCTCAGCGGCACGCCGAGGCGATGATCCGTGGGCGTGACAACGCCAGTGCCCGGGTTGCCGAGCTGGAGCGTGCGCAGGACGAGCTGCTCGCCAAGCTCGTAGTGTGAACAGCAATCGGACACACAAGAGGCGTGAGTCAATAAAGGAGTGGACCCGTTGGCCAGAACCGTCGTGATTGCCGAGGACGAGGCGATTGTTCGCCTAGACCTGCGCGAAATACTCGAAGAGCAGGGCTTCGACGTCGTCGGCGAGACCGGACGCGGCGACGAGGCCGTCGAGCTCGCGAGACTGCATCGGCCTGACCTTGTGATCCTCGACATCAAGATGCCGGGGCTCGACGGGTTGTCGGCGGCCAGCGAGATCAACCTCGAGCGGGCTTCAGCCGTCCTCATCCTCACGGCTTTCAGCCAGCGCAACCTGATCGAGCAGGCGCGTGATGCCGGGGCACTCGCCTATCTCGTAAAGCCGTTCCAGCAAGACGAGTTGCTGCCGGCCATCGAGGTCGCGCTCGCCCGGTTCAACGAGATGCAGGCGCTCGAGGCGGAGAACGCCGCGCTGGCCGACGACAAGCGCAATCTCGAGGAACAGCTGGCGACGCGTCGTTGGGTCGACCGGGCCAAAGGCAAGCTCATGGACGACCATGGGATGCGGGAGGCTGATGCCTTCACATTCATCCAGCAGACCGCCATGAACCAACGGACGACGATGCGCGAAATATCGGCGAAGATCGTCGAGGGCGAGATCGTCCCCTGACCCGTCACAGCCGGGCGCGCCCGGCTTAGCATGCACGTAGTGGCGCGCGACCTCCTTCTCGACGGCCACTCCCTTGCGTACCGGGCGTGGTTCGCCCTGCAGGAAGCGCAGTTGTCCACGGCGTCCGGTCAGGAGACCCAGGCCGTGTACGGCTTTGTCTCGATGCTCGCGAAGCTGCTCGAGGACCAGTCGCCTACCGGGATGGCGGTGGCGTTCGACCGGCGCGGACCGACGTTCCGTGATGCCCTCGCCGTGACCTACAAGGCGGGTCGGCCGGTGACACCGGAACCCCTTCTCGAGCAGATCGAGCTCATACGCAGGCTGGTCGAGACCCTTGGTGTTCCTGCCGTCGATGCGGAGGGATACGAGGCCGACGACGTGATCGCAACGCTTGCCACGCGCTTGTCTGGCGAAGGCCACGAGGTTGTCATCGTGACCGGTGACCGGGACGCGTACCAGCTGGTGCGCGATCCGCTCGTGAAGGTTCTGTACAACCGCCGCGGCGTGACCGACTACGTGCTCTACGACGAAGCCGGGATCGAAGAGAGGACTGGCGTGCGGCCGGGGCTGTACCCGTTCCTGGCTTCGCTGCGCGGTGATCCCTCCGACAACCTTCCGGGTGTCCCAGGGGTGGGGGAGAAGACCGCAGCCAAGCTCGTCAACACCTACGGCGACGTCGACACGCTCTACGCGCACCTAGGGGAGCAAACGCCGAAACTGAGGGCCTCCCTTGCCGAACACGAGGCGCAGGTGCGGCTCAACTTGCAGATGACCCCGCTGGTTCGCGATGTGCCTCTCAACTGTGTGATCGACGACCTCGTCCTCGGCCGGTCCAATCGCGAGGAGATGCGCAGCCTGTTCGAGCTGCTCGAGATCCGGGGCCCCCGCGATCGGATCTTCAAGCAACTCGATCGCCTGGAACCGCTGGCCAGGCGGTCGTCGGGTGCCGGCGCGGACGGGCAGAGCGAGTCCGGTGCCAGTTCGGACGGCGCTCTCGAAACGGTCCAGCGACCTGTTCAGATCGTGGTGCTCGAAGAAGTCGCCGATGCCCGCGCATGGCTCACATCGCTGGCTTCCTCGCCCGACCCGATTGCCATCGAGGCGGTGTGGGCGGGCGCTGCAGGCCGATCCGCTGTCGAGGGGCTCGCCTTGGCGGCGCTCGGGGAGACGCTTGTGTCCGCCGGCGACGAGGACGCGCCCGAGGATCGAGCCGAGCCCGACGACCGGCCGCTTGTCGTGGGCTGGCTGGACGGTCGCCAGATCGCCGAGCCGGACATTGTCGAAGCTCTCCAGGTCGTGCTCGGCGCGAGGCGCGACGGTGCTCGGCGCATAGTTGCTCATCGTGCGAAGGAGCTCATGCGCGCTCTCGAGCCGTTAGGAGTTCCTTTCACCGGGCTCGATCTCGATACCGCTGTCGCCGCCTACCTCCTCGATGCCCGGGAAGGCCAAGCCTCGCTGTCGGGGCTGGCCAGTCTCGTGCCAACGTTCGGCTCCGGGAGAGGCCAAGAACAACGCGGGCATGCCGCCGAGCAGCTCGGGTTCGACCTCGGGGATGAAGGCCTGTCCGAGGGACAAGTGGGCGAGGCCGATGCCACAGCAGCGGGCGCGAGACAGGCGGCCGAGCAGGTGGCCATGCTCGGCCAGCTCGCACCCGGGATCCGCCGGGCCCTGGAGGAGACCGGGGCGACTCACCTTTACGAGGATGTCGAGCGTCCGCTGATCCGCGTGCTCGCAAAGATGGAGCTCGCGGGGATCGCGGTCGACATCGACAAGCTGCGAGCTATCGGCGACGAGCTGACCTCTGAGGCACGAAGGTTGGAGGCCGAAGTCCAGCAGCTGGCCGGCGAGGAGTTCAATGTCAACTCGACTCCCCAACTGCGGCGCATCCTTTTCGACAAGCTCGAGCTCGTTCCGCAGAAGCGTACGAAGACCGGGTACTCCACCGACGCTCAGAGCCTGCTGCGCCTGCGCGACACCCACCCGCTCGTGGACACCCTCCTTCGATACCGGGAGGTCGAGAAACTGCGCTCCACCTACGGAGAGGGCCTGCTCGCCGAGGTCGCCCCCGACGGGCGCATTCACGCCTCGTTCAACCAGACCGTCGCCCGCACCGGCCGCCTTTCCTCGGACCAACCGAACCTGCACAACATCCCGGTGCGCAGCCTCATCGGCCGTCGCTTCCGCGAAGCCTTCGTGCCGAGCGCCGGCTGCGAGCTGTTGGTCGCGGACTACGACCAGATCGAGTTGCGCGTCATCGCCCACTTGGCCGACGATCCCGGCCTGGTCGAGGCGTTTCGCTCCGGGCTCGACATTCACAGCACGACAGCGGCGAGGGTCTATGGCGTCGAACCTGCCGAGGTGACCCTGGCGATGCGTTCGAAGGCGAAGATGATCTCCTACGGCCTCGCGTACGGGATGGAGGCGTACGGGCTCTCCCAGCGCCTTGGCGTCGGAGTCGAGGAGGCGGCCGCGATCCTCGCGCAGTACTTCGCCGCGTTCCCGAACGTGAAGCAGTACATGGAGCGCTCGGTGGCCGAAGCCCGGGGGCGGGGGTACACCGAGACCCTGCTGGGCCGGCGCCGCTACCTGCCCGAGCTCGACTCGAACAACTTCCGCGTGCGCCAGGCGGCAGAACGCCAAGCGATGAACGCCGGCATCCAGGGGCTCGCGGCGGACATCTTCAAGGTCGCGCTGGTGCGCCTTGACGAGGCGCTGGAAAGGCGCGGGCTCTCCAGCCGGATCGTGCTCCAGGTCCATGACGAGATCCTCGTCGAGGCGGTCGCCGGCGAGCGCGACGAAGCCCTTGCCCTGACGGTCGAGACCATGGAGCATGCCTTCGAGTTGCGGGTTCCCATGGCAGTGCACGTGGCAATCGGGGGCAGCTGGGCGGCGGGCAAGGAGCCCGCCATGGACTCGGGCGCCGATTTCGACGCGGCCGATCCTCTCGATCAGGGCGAGCCGGTCATGTGACATTGTGGCCTTGGCCTAGCCGACGGGTAGCATTGTTGCGCGACCATTACGGCGGCAACCAAGTTCTGGTCGGCGGCGTACCAGCCAGCGCAGAATCCGAGTCCAATTCCAATCGTCAGCGGCGGCCGGCGCGGCCCGCCACTTCCTAATGACCTGTCCGAAAAGAGAGCGACCTACTTCCAATGTCCGACACTATGAGCACCACCGCAGCCGATTCCTCCGCAGACCAAGAGCGCCATGGCACCTTCGACGCCGACGGGGTCTACGTTCCCCGCAAGATCGTCGAGGACGACCTCGGCGACCTGTCCTTCGAGGACGCGATCGACCAGACCATCGTCGCTTTCGAGGACGGGGACGTTGTCACCGGCAAGGTGGTGAAGGTCGACAAGGACGAGGTGCTCCTGGACATCGGCTTCAAGTCCGAGGGCGTGATCCCGGCACGTGAGCTCTCCATCCGCCACGACCTCGATCCTCACGACGTCGTCTCGGTCGGGGACGAGATCGAAGCGCTCGTGCTCCAGAAGGAGGACAAAGAAGGTCGCCTGATCCTGTCGAAAAAGCGTGCCCAGTACGAGCGCGCCTGGGGCACGATCGAGCGGGTCAAGGAGTCCGGTGGCGTCGTGAAGGGCCTCGTGATCGAGGTCGTGAAGGGTGGGCTCATCGTCGACATCGGTCTGCGCGGGTTCCTCCCGGCATCTCTCGTCGAGCTTCGGCGGGTGCGCGATCTCCAGCCGTACATCGGCAAGTCGCTCGAGGCCAAGATCATCGAGCTCGACAAGAACCGCAACAACGTCGTGCTTTCACGGCGCGCGTGGCTCGAGGAGACCCAGCGCGAGCAGCGCGGCGAGTTCCTGGTGAACCTGAAGCCGGGCGAGGTCCGCAAGGGCGTTGTGTCATCGGTCGTGAACTTCGGCGCGTTCGTGGACCTCGGAGGCATGGACGGGCTCGTTCATGTCTCCGAGCTGTCCTGGAAGCACGTCGACCACCCGTCCTCGGTCGTCGCGGTGGGCGACGAGGTCAATGTCCAGGTGCTCGACGTCGACCTCGACAAGGAGAGGATCAGCCTGTCGCTGAAGGCGACCCAGGTCGACCCTTGGCAGGAGTTCGCCACGAACCACCGGATCGGCGAGCTCGTCTACGGCAGGATCACCAAGCTCGTTCCCTTCGGCGCTTTCGTTCAGGTGGGCGACGGGATCGAGGGCCTTGTGCACATCTCGGAGATGGCCGCGCACCACGTCGACCTGCCGGAGCAGGTCGTCACGCCCGGTGAGGAGCTCTGGGTGAAGATAATCGACATCGACCTTCAACGCCGCAGGATCAGCCTTTCGATCAAGCAAGCCGCCGAAGGCGGCGAGGTCGCCGAGGAGTACCGCGAGGCCTTTGGCGAGCACGCCTACGACGCGGAAGGCAACTACATCGGTTACGACTACTCGGCGACCGACTTCACCCCGGAGACAGAGAGCCAAGCGGCATGGGCCGACCTCCTCGCGGCCAACGAGGCCGCAATCGCGACAGCGTCCGAGCAAGGCTCCAGCGCACCGATCGTGGAGGAACCGATCGCCGGCCCGGACGATGCCGGCGACACCGTGGAAACCGAAGATGCAGCGGAGAGCAGTGACGAAGTGCTGGTTGCCGGCGCGGACATGCTGGAAGTGACAGCTGATTCTCCCTCAGAGGAGCCCGCGGAGACCGCCGAGCCCGCCGAGCCCGCGGAGACCGCGGAGACCGCCGAGCCTGTGGTCCCGGTGACCCAGTCCGACGAGGCACCCTCGGACTGAGGCGTCCCGAATCGTCGGGCCTGGTCGGTAGCTCCCGCTCGAGGAGGACATCTCGGAAGCTCACACGGGACATCCGGGCTACCGGTTGAGAATGAAGGGCCGCGACTACCATGCGGTCGATGCACCCGGTGAACGCGCCGGTGCGGTCACCCGAGGTGCCGACGCCGCCTTCAGAGAGGACTGAGACGCGCAGCGCCACTCCGGGTCGAACGCTCGAGCAGACCGTTGTCGCGACAGCGTGTGGGGCCGTGCTGGTTGTCACGGTGGTACTGCGTTTCTGGACGCCTTCGCCAATGTGGCTCGACGAGGCGCTCACCGTCAACATCGCCAAGGCGCCTTTGCACCTCATTCCGCACCTGCTTCGGGACGACGGGGCGCCGCCTTTGTACTACGTGCTCCTCCACTTCTGGATGAAGGTGTTCGGCACGAGCGACCTCGGAGCGCGCTCGCTCTCGGGGGTCATAGGGATCCTGACGCTCCCTGTGGCGTGGATCGCGGGTTACAGGGTTGGCTCTCAGTCCTGGCGAGTGCCCGGTGTCACCAGTCCGGGCGCAGCAGAGCCCTGTGCCGCGGAGGCCGACGGGGAGGACGGCGCCTCTGAGCACGCGGCGCGTGAAGGGGCCGGTCGGCTCGTGGCGTGGACGGCGACCCTGCTCGTCGCCACTTCGCCGTTCGCCGTGTACTACGACACAGAGGCCCGCATGTACTCGCTCGTCATCTTGCTCTCGACGCTGGGCGTGCTGGCCTTCACTTCAGTCCTTCGCAAGCCCACTGTCTGGAATGCGCTGGCCCTGGCCGCTGTGACCTGCGGCCTGGAGTACAGCCACTACTGGGCGTTGTTCTTTGTGGCCGCCACCGCCGTCGGCAGCGTCTTGTGCGCGAGGTCCGGCCCTCACGCACACAGCTGCCGGGTCGCACTTGCCGGATTGGCGGCCGGAACGTGCGCCTTCGGGCCGTGGATCCCGGCTTTCATCTTCCAGTTGCACCACACCGGCACGCCTTGGGCGACGCCGGCGGACTTCACGGCGCTCGTCTACACCTTCACGCAGTTCGCCGGCGGTGACTCCGACGCGGGCCGGGCGCTCGCTCTGCTGTTCGCCTTCCTGGCGCTGCTCGCGATTGCCGGCAGCGCCGTGGACACTCGGCGGGTCATGCTCGATCTGCGGACGCGACCGGGGGTTCGCGGGCTTGCGTTGCTGTCCGGCGGGACACTGCTGATAGCCGTGATCGCCGACAAGCTCACCGGGAGCACGTTCGCGGACCGCTACTCCGCCGTGATCTTGACGCCGTGCTTGTTGGTGGTCGCTTACGGCCTGACGGCATTGACGGACCGCCGCGTGCGCCAAGGGGTCGTCGCCGTCGCGATCGCGCTCGGTCTGGCGGCCTCGATCCCGAACGCCTTTCTCACAAGGACTCAGGCCGCGCAGGTTGCTTCTGCGGTGCTCGCCCGCGCGCATCGCGGTGACGTGGTGGCCTACTGCCCCGATCAGCTCGGCCCGGCCGTGAGCCGAGAGATCGACGACCGCTTTGACGAGGTGGCCTTCCCGCGCGCGAGCGCTCCGGGGATCGTGAACTGGGTTGACTACGCCGCCACCGTCGAGCACGCGAGCACGAGCACGTTCGTCAAGCTTCTCGTGTCGCGAGCCGGACCGCGAAACGTGATCTGGTACGTCTCGGCACCGGGCTACCTCAACTTCGGGAGCGACTGTCAGCTGATCGCCAACGGCCTTGCCGCGAAACGGCCCCAGCAAGAGGTCGTGGGCGAGAGAGCCTCCGACACGCCATTCGAGATCTTCGAGGGCGAGAGCCTCTATCGTTACGCGCCGTCGTGAGCAGCAGGACGATCAACCACCGCACTGCCAGGGCGCAGTGGGAGGTCGCTTCGCCTGCGCTGCGAGCGGCCGCGCTCCCGTTTGTCGCGTCAAGAGCGATCGTGCTCGCTGCGCTCGGTGCGGCCCGGTTCTCCGCGAGCGTCTTCAAGTTGGGCGCCATCGCGCGCAACGCCAGTCATTCAGGCCTGCTCGCTTGGGATGCTCGCTGGTACGAGAGGATCACCGCCCACGGCTACGCAGGTCTGGGCAACGGCGCGTTGCGCTTTTTCCCGCTGCTACCGGTGTTGGCGAGGTCATTTCGAGCGGTGCCCGGGATGACGGCCGGGCTGTCGTTGATCATCGTCGCGAACATTGCGTCCTTTGCTGCCTTTGCCGTGCTCTATCGCCTTGTCATGTTCGAGCTCGGCGACGAGGCGTGTGCCCGCCGGGCTGTGTGGCTGCTCGCTCTCGCGCCGCCGGCCTTCGTTCTCGTGATGGGCTACGCGGAGTCGCTTCTGCTCCTGACCTCGCTAGTGGCTTTCCTGGGCTTGAGAGAACGCCGCTACGCCCTTGCGATCTGCGCCGCGTTTGCGGCCGGGCTGTGCAGGCCCGTCGGGATGCTGCTGGCGATCCCGGCAGTGATCGAGGTGGCTGCAAGCTGGCGTTTGCTACCGGCTCGTGAGCGCATCGTCGGTGCCGGCGCAGTGCTCGCGGCCCCAGCGGGTGCGGCGGCGTATCTCGGCTGGGCCCAGGTGACTGTCGGGAGCTTCTGGCTCCCACTGCGCGAGCAGCTCTCACGATCGCGCCGGGGCACGATCGCCGACCCGTTCGTGACCTTTGCGCGCGACGCGCGTGATCTGGTGCACGGCACCCATCTCGGTACCGCGGAGCACGCTTTTTGGGCGGTGCTGCTGTTGCTGCTCGCGGCGTTCATCATCTGGAAGCTCCCGGACGCCTATGGCTGGTACACGGTGGCCGTGCTCGCCGTGGTGTTGACGGCTTCCAACCTCGTATCCCTCGAGCGGTACGGGCTCGGCTGCTTCCCCTTCGTCATCGCCGCTGCGATGCTCACGAAAGGCCGCAAGACCTATCGAGTCGTGATCGGGCTTTCGGGCTCAGCGCTCCTCGCCTACGCGATGCTGGCATTTCTCGGCAAGTATGTGCCCTGACGCGCTGCGCGGTGAGGGGACAGACGAGCCGGTCCCGAGTGCCCCGTGCGATGATGGCCCGACCATGACCCGGGCGGACAATTCGAGCGCTGACGCCCGCTCCCGAGATGCCAGTCGGCCTGGCCTGGTCGTCGTGGTCGGCGCCGGCCCGGCGGGTTTGACCGCCGCGTACGAGCTTGGCAAACGGGGTGCCACTTGCACCGTCTTCGAGATGGACTCCGCGGTGGGTGGGATCTCCCGCACCGTGGAACGGGAGGGATGGAGGTTCGACATAGGGGGGCACCGCTTCTTCACGAAGGTGCCCGAGGTCGAGAACCTGTGGCGAGAGATCCTCGGGCCGGAGGACTTCCTGCTGAGGCGCAGGCTGAGCCGGATCTACTACGAGGGGAACTACTACGACTACCCGATCCGGCTCGGGAATGCGCTGCGGGGTCTCGGACTGGTCGAGTCGACGCGGTGCGGCCTCTCGTTCTTGTGGGTGCGGGTGCGTCCTCCGAAGGACCTCGACACCTTCGAGGGCTGGACGGCCCGGGCCTTCGGGTGGCGCCTGTACCGGAAGTTCTTCAAGGCCTACACCGAAAAGGTGTGGGGGATACCGGCGGCCGAGATCAAAGCGGACTGGGCTGCCCAGAGAATCAAGAGCCTGACGCTCGGGAACGTGATCAGGAACGCGTTCGCCCCGAGCCACAACAAGGACCGCATCACCTCGCTCATCGAGGAGTTCCACTACCCGCGCCTGGGTCCGGGGATGATGTGGGAGCGTGCCCGAGAGCTCGTGGAGGACCAGGGTTCGAAGGTGTTGTTGGGCACCCGGCTCGAGTCGATCCGCCGTTGCGGCGGTCGAGCGGTGACGGCGGTGACAAGGTCGGTCGTGGCGGAGGAGGCCGGCACCGCGGGCGCGGTGGCGAGCGGGGCGACCTCGACTGCAACCTGGCCTTTTGACCACTTGATCTCCTCGATGCCGCTCTCCGAGCTTGTCCAGGTGATGGATCCGCCGGCACCTGAGCAGGTTCAGCAAGCCGCCGGCGCTCTGCACTATCGCGACTTCCTCACTGTCGCGTTGGTCTTGCCGGCCGATCGCGGCTTTCCGGACAATTGGATCTACGTGCATTCGGAAAAGGTGCGAGTGGGGCGCGTCCAGAACTTCGGCTCGTGGTCGCCCGATCTCGTGAAACAGGGCCGAACTTGCCTCGGACTCGAGTACTTCGTCTTCGAGGGTGACGCACTCTGGTCGATGGCGGACGACGATCTCGTTGCTCTCGGCACCCGCGAGCTCGCGACGCTCGGCCTGGTCAAGCCCGGCGACGTCGAGAAGGGCTTCGTGGTCAGGATGCCAAAGGCCTATCCGGTCTATGACGCGGGATATCACCTGAAGGTGCAGGCTATCCGTGAGTGGCTGGAAGCCGAAGCGCCGAACGTCCATCCGATTGGCCGTAACGGCATGCATCGCTACAACAACCAGGACCACTCGATGCTGACCGCGATGCTGACAGTCGAGAGCCTTTACGGTGAACCGTTCGACACTTGGGCTGTGAACGTGGAATCGGGCTACCACGAGGAGCAGGTCGGAAGGCGGTCCAGCGGGTCGCCGTCGGGTGGCACCGGTACCGGTCGAGCTGCGCCCATGCCGGTTGGATCATGAGCCGTAGCCGATGAGGGGTCGTGCCCCCAGCTCGTCGATGCGATCGGCCTCCCGATCGGATGCCGCGAGCGCGGCGATGCCCGCCGCTGGGCCACATGCGGGGGGTGCAGGGAGCCTCCCCGCGACCGCCGAGCTTGCCGAGCTTGCTCGCGAAGCCGGCCTACGACGCGTCGCCTTGCTCGCATGGCGGGACATCGACGACGCGGAGGCGGGCGGGTCCGAGTTGCACGCGCACGAAGTTGCCACCCGATGGGCCGCGGCGGGCATCGACGTCGTGTTGAGGACGTCCTCGGTCGCCGGCCGGGCAGTCCTGGTCGAACGCGGCGGCTACCGGGTCGTCCGCCGTTCCGGTCGTTACGCGGTATTCGTGACAGGCCCGATGGATCTCGCGGCGAGTCGCCTCGGTCCACTGGACGGGCTGGTTGAGATCTGGAACGGGATGCCGTGGCTGAGCCCGCTCTGGTCGCGGTTGGCAAGGGTCGTCTTCCTGCACCACGTGCACGGCGAGATGTGGCCGATGACACTGCCCTCGCCGCTCGCCGAGGCGGGCAACCTGCTCGAGTCACACCTTGCCCCACCCTTCTACTGCAGGTCACAGATAGTGACCCTTTCCGAGTCGTCTCGTCGCGAGATCGTGGCTCTGCCCGGTGTGCGGCCGGGCCGTGTCAGTGTCGTGCCCCCGGGGATAAGCCCGTGCTACTCGCCGGGCGGCCAGCGCGCGGACCGGCCGCTCGTGGTCGCAGTCGGCCGCCTCGTGCCCGTCAAGAACTTCCCCAGGCTGATCGGGGTGCTGGCCCGGGTGCACGAGAAGGTGCCCGATCTCGAGACGATCATCGTCGGTGAGGGAATGGAGCGGTCAAGCCTCCAAGCAAGGCTCCGGGAGCTTGGAGCGGACGGCTACGTGTCGCTCCCCGGCCGCGTGAGCTCCAACGAGCTCGTGCACTTGTACCGCCGGGCCTGGGTAGTCGCATCGACCTCGGTGCGAGAAGGCTGGGGCATGACCGTCAGCGAGGCCGCGGCATGCGGGACGCCGGCGGTTGCCACGCGAATCCCCGGGCACATCGACGTGATCGACCACGGGATCACCGGGATGCTGGCCGATCGGGACGACGAGCTCGTACAACAGCTCGAGACGTTGCTCGGTGACCCCTTGCTACGGCGCCGACTTGGCCGCGCGGCGCAAGCGCGTGTCGCCCCGCTCACCTGGGAGGCGACGGCGCGTGGGACCTTGGCGGCCCTTGTGGTCGACGCGCGGAGCCGGTCCGCGCGCGCGGGGCTCCGGTCCGTGCATTGAGGCTCTGGCGGCTTCGGTGCTGCCGGGCCAGTTCGATCGCCGCGTCGGTACCGAGAGCAACGACACCGACGAGCGCGAGCACGCCTGCGGTCTCGAAGTTGTGTGGCCATGCGCTGCCCGGGGGGTAGTGATGGCGAACCTGATCGAAGACGGTCACCGCTCCCGCGGCGGCGATGCATCCGACAGCCGAAAGACTGAGAATCGAGCGTGCGTGGGACCACCAAAGGCCTGCGAGGGCGACTACCGCGGTCGCGCCGGCGATCGAGGGCGCCCACGACGACGGCAGGACGACCATCGCGATGGCGCCGCATGCGGCGGCGACAAGGATGCAGGTGCGCAACCTGGGTGGCGTCTCGCCGGCAGCGAGCGGCGATCCGAGGTCGGGCGACGCGTCGGGTACCGATGTCTGTGAATCGCCCGCCGGTGAGGGTTCCGAGGAAGCCGGCACCGCCGCGGCCGCGCCGCCGGCGGGCTCAGGCTCCACCGCTCGATTCTGCGCCAAGTGAGCTCCACGGCGCCGAAGCCGGCGCCGGACAGGGCCTGTCGGCACGAATCCGAGAAAGAGGCAGAGCGCCAGCGTGGCACCCGAGGCGATGACGGCGGGAGTCACCATCGCCTGCGGCGCGAATTGGAGTGCCACGACGAAGGTGCCGCGCCGCAGTGGCGTGACGTACCAGCCGTTCGCGTACCCGTCGATCAGTTGAGGCGCCCCGAGGGAGCGCCCGCCGGGCCCGGTGGCCTCCCAGCCGGAGTTCAGGCTCTCGCCCAAGACGAGCCAGAACGGCCGCGTGGCGCCTTGGACCTCGAGCCTCGCAGATGTCGCCGTCGAGTCGAGGACACGGACCCTTGGCGCCGGGAGAGACGATGCCGTCGGGGTGCCGATCGTCCCCGGCGCCGGCACCGCACTGCCGTCGGCGAGCGAGGGGAGGGCCCCGCCTCCCGGGGCGGAGTCGAGCACGAGCCGGTCGAGATCCCAGCCGGTGGTCTTCCCCCAGGCAGCATCCAGTGTGTGGTTCCCGGGACCGAGGGCGACGCCTTTGGCATCCGGCCCGCATCCAGAGACTGTCAAGCCCTGGAGCTTCTCGGCGGCGCCGACCGTTCCCGAGATCTGGAGCCAGACCGGTCGGCCGTCGATGCGCAGCAGTCTCGGAGTGCAGATCGACGGGATCTTGGCGCTGGTCGGCTCGGGCGTGAAACGGACGCCGGGGAGACCGATCTCGGCGATCCCGACCGGCATGACGATCGGCTTCTGCGAGTACCAGTTGACGGTCTTCACTTGGCGAACTGCCTCGATTGTGAACCTGATCGTGGTGCCGGAGAGCTTCGGGAAGCTGACCGGGACGCTCACCACCGCGTTCATGGCTTTGCGGTCGTGGACCGGCGGCAGGGACACGAGATCGTCACCGCCGGTGTTGGTCGTGATCCTGATCTTCGTGGGAACCGAGTGCCGCCCGTCCGCGATGACCTTCAGGTCCAGGTGGTCGAAGGTGACGCTGTGGCTGAGCGATGCTTGGATCCAGGCGCCGATCTGCGCCGGCCCGTCGAAGCCGGGGCTCCAGAAGGTCTTCGGATTGCCGTCGAACGCGAACACCGCGCGAGCGTTGAGGTCGCCGGGCAGTCTCTCGTTGGAGCCGATCACGGCGCCGCCGAAGACTGTCGGGCCACCGAGGATGGAGTCGATCACATTGTCGGGGATCAGCGCGGACACCCGTGCGGTCCCGCCGAGGGAGAACGAGCGGGCGGTCGGCAGCCAGAATGTCCGGCTCATCGCGAGCTCCGGGTCGGAACGGGGCGGCGTGGGTGAGACACGGTCACGGGTCATCACCAAGGTGAGGCGGTGCGAGAGCGAAGAGCCCCCCAGAGCTCTCAGCAGGTCCGAAGGCATCTGGATCGTCTCGCCAATGCTCACGCCAGGGATGCGGACCTCAGAGAAACCGACCCCGGACGCGCCTTTCATCGACTGGCGTCCCGACCACGTCGTGCCGTCGATCGTGATCCGAAGGGTCGTGAAGGTGCGCTTGCGGAACCGGATCGTCTGGCCGCCGGTGCGCCGCGACGCTGGGGTCAGTGCCGCCGTGACCGCGTGGCCACCGTCGAACTCGACGGTGGCACGGGTGATCCACCGGTTCACCGACGAGCCCAGCACCTGCACCAGATCGAGATGGTCGGTCGTCACGGGACGATCGAGGCGGACCTGGAGCCAGTTGCCCGAGGCGCTGGAGAACGCGGCGACGCTCCAGGCCGTCTCGGTGTTCCCGTCGAAGGCTTGAAACGGCCGGTCCTCGGGTGTGAGGGTGACCGGGTTGCCGTAGGCAGAAGCCGCCACGTAACGGGTGCCGCTGTAGACCGCAACGCTTTGCCCCTCGAGGCGAACGTGGGCGAAGATCGGCAGGGCGACCGACGTCGGGTCCGGCGTGGACGGCTTGCTCAGCGCCGGCAGCGTCTCGCCGATGTTGTCGCTGACGCTCGACCAGCGCTCGAGCACCTTGCGATCGGAGTCGGTCAGGACCAGCTGCGCCGCGGGAGTGACGACTTCGCGGAGCAGCTTGGTGCTGCCGTCGAGGGTTCCTGCGTAGAAGATCGTCGGGTTGTCGGCGAGAAGTCCGGCTGCTGCGGCCGCGACCGCGCCGGCGCCGCTGCCGTCGATCACGAGAGGGGCGGTCGCCGGCTCCGCCCGGTAAATGGGACGTGGGTCGGAGACGGGGAACACAGCTATCGGCGGTGGCCACGGTGCGTTCGGAGACAAGGCCAGCGCCTCCTCGTCGAGAAGGCTGTATTGCGCAGGCGCGATGTTCGCCACGGCCTTGCCGAACGCCACGGCCTTGCCGATTCCCGCCGGTGGGGGATTGAACAGCGCCCAGGTCTCTTGCGGCCGCGGCGTATTGTAGCGCCAGTAGGCGAGGTTCGACTGCAGCACGACGTCGCCGGAACTGAACAGGCGTGCGATCGGCGCCAGCGTCGAGGGCTCGTAGGTGCCCTGCTGGAGCGTGAGGTCGAAGGCTTGCAGGAGATCTGTCGTCGCGTACGAACCTTGGATGGTCTGCTCACGGAGGACCTCAGGCCGGGTCATGATCCCGGGCCAGATCGTGTCGAAAAGGGTGCCCCAGTCGTAGGCGGCGAAGTTCTGGCCCGGTTCGATGAGCACACGCGTGGAGTCGCCCTGGGCGTCGAGGTACGAAGCGGCCTGGGCGTAGTACGAAGGGACATTCTCCGGGCGCTCGAAGTTCTGCGCGACTGCGCCTCCTTCGAGAAACGGAGCGCTGTTGGCCACGACCACCGCCGCCAGCGCACAGGCGGTGCCAAGGCCGACACGGGGGAACCGGGACCAGAGGGCCGTGGCGCCTGCGCCGAGCAGCACGGCAAAGCCGAGCACGACAAGCGGCGTGGCGCGGTCGCTCGAGCGCAGGGCCAGCCCCACCGACGAGCTGGACATGAACGCCCTGAGCGCCCGCCCGACGATCGACGGGTCCGGGTAAGGGTGCATGCCGACGGCCAGCACGACCCCGACGAGAACCAACAGGACGAAGAACGCCTTCGCTCGCCAGCGGGAGAAAATGGCGCCGGCCGCTCCGAGCGCCGGCACGGCGAAGCTCGTCGCGAGTAGCCACGCGCTCTCCTCGAGCCTGACGGCCGCCTGCTTCCAGGGCCCGATCCGGTCGCTCCCGTAGAAGTACCAGTAGCCGAGGCCCCGCACGACCTCCGAGGCGAGCGAGGTCCCCGCGATAGCCGGGAGCGTCTCGGTGTACTTGAGGACGTCGACGCCGTACGCGCCTTCGACGCGCAGCCCCGCGATCCACAACAGCGAGACCCCGAACGAGAGGACGCCCATCTTCACCCCGGCGCTGAACCCGCGACGCGCCGGCGCGTCGCGCAGGACGAAGACCGCGTAGAAGAGCCACGCCACCGGAGCGATCCCTGCGTAGATCAGCGAGGTCGCGTTGGTCGCTCCCACGAGGGCGACCACGAACGCGAACAGGGCCGGATAGCGCCAACCGCCGCGGCGCACGGCGAGCACCGCGAACGCGACCAGCCAGCCGAGACCTGACCAAGGCAGGAGTATCGCCGAGGCTTGCTGGATGTACTGGAGGAAGTACGGGCTGAGCGCGTAGGCGAGCCCTGCGACAACTGCACCCGGACCGTTGACGCCAAGGGTCTTCGCGAGGTAGCGGACGCCCGCGCCGGCAGCGAACACCAAGGTGCCCATCCAGAGCCTTTGCGCGACCCACATCGGCACGCCGAGCTGAGCGAACAGCCAGTAGAAAGGCCCTTGCGGGAACAGGTACCCGATGTTCTGGTGCGTGACGGTGCCGGCCGCGATCGACGGGTCCCACATCGACAACGCCGAGCTGAGGAGCCGGCCGGGGTCGAGATAGAGATACTGCTTGGTGTCGTCGGCGAGGATCCCGGGCTTGGTCGCCAGCAACGGGACGTACGCGAATCCGGCGAGGAGAGCGTTCTCCAGGGCTCGCGTCAAAAGCGGGCGGGTCCTGCTCGTTCGAGCCACGGCCCGGTTAGTGTAGGCGCCCATGTCACGGCCCGGCGAGGCACCCGAGGTGCTGGCCGAACGTCGGTTCCGAGCTCGAGGCGCGAAATGATCGTCGTCGGTCTGACGGGCGGGATCGGTTCAGGCAAGTCGACCGTCGCTGCATTGCTGGTCGAGCGCGGAGCCGTGCTGATCGATGCCGACGAGGCGGCCCGCGAGGTGGTCAAGCCTGGGCGACCGGCGTACGCGAAGTTGGTGGAGCGTTTCGGTGCCGGGGTGGTCGCGCCGGACGGGAACCTTGATCGTTCGGCGATGGCCGCGATCGTCTTCGGCGATCCCGAGTCAATGGCCGATCTGAACGCGATCGTGCATCCGGAGGTCCGAGCCGAGATAGCGAACCGGCTCGCGTCGCTGTCAGGAAGCGAGCACGTGGTCGTGCTCGACATCCCCCTGTTGGTCGAGCACGGCGGCCAGGATCCGTACGGTCTCGCGGGTGTGATCGTCGTGGACGCGCCGCTTGATCTCGTGCTGGAACGGCTCGTGAAGCGGCGGCAGATGGATCGGTCCGACGCCGAGGCGCGCATTGCCACCCAGGCCAGCCGGCCCGAGCGGATGGCCCGGGCGGACTTCGTGATCACGAACACGGGCACCCTGGAAGAGCTCGAGGAGATGGTCGGGCGCGCATGGGCTTGGATCGAGCACCTGGCGGCCCACGCCGCGGGCGACGAAGGGCACAGCGCCGGCTGAGCCCGCACGAACCTCGCCGCTCGCCGGCGCGCACCGTCTCGGTACCATGCCGACGTGCCCCCGTTCCGCGTCGTTTCTGACTTTCAGCCAGCAGGCGACCAACCCGCCGCGATTGAAGCGCTGGCCCGTGGCATAGAGCGGGGCGACCGCTTCCAGGCGCTGCTCGGGATCACAGGTAGCGGCAAGAGCGCAACGATTGCCTGGACAATCGAGAAGGTGCAACGGCCGACTCTGGTGCTGGCCCCTAACAAGTCGCTCGCGGCCCAGCTCGCGGGAGAGCTGCGCGGCTTTTTCCCGGACAACCGCGTCGAGTACTTCGTCTCCTACTACGACTACTACCAGCCCGAGGCGTACCTGCCGTCCTCGGACACCTACATCGAGAAGGACTCTTCCATCAACGACGAGATCGACAGGTTGAGGCACTCCACGACCGCGAGCCTGCTCACACGCAGAGACGTGATCGTCGTGGCGTCGGTCTCGTGCATCTACGGGCTCGGGTCCCCCGACGAGTACCGGGACCAGATCCTCGTGCTCTCGCCGGGAGAGACGCACGACCAACGATCGATGCTCTCGCGCCTGGTGGCGATGCACTACGAGCGCAACGACGCCAACCTTGTGAGGGGAAGGTTCCGGGTTCGGGGTGACACGATCGAGGTTCACCCGGCATACGAGGAGTATGCGGTGCGCATCGAGCTGTTCGGCGACGAGGTCGAGCGTCTGAGTCGTTTCGACGTCCTGACCGGCGAGCTGCTCGGCGATCTCGAGGAGCTGCTCATCTTTCCCGCCACCCACTACGTCGCGGGGGACGAGCGGACGCGCAACGCCATCGCCTCGATCGAGGTCGAGCTCGGCGAGCGCCTGCGCGAGCTGGACCAGGCGGGCAAGCTGCTCGAAGCCCAACGGCTGCGGATGCGCACCGAGCACGATCTCGAGATGCTCGCCGAGCTCGGCAGTTGCAACGGGGTGGAGAACTACAGCCGCCACCTGGACGGGCGTGCCGCGGGGCAAGCGCCGTATACCTTGCTCGACTACTTCCCCGACGACTGGCTGCTGGTGATCGACGAGAGCCACGTGACCGTGCCGCAGCTCCATGGGCAATTCGCGGGTGACCGGTCCCGCAAGGATGTCCTGGTCGAGCACGGGTTCCGCCTCCCGTCGGCCAAGGACAATCGACCGCTCCGCTTCGAGGAGCTCGAGGCGCGCATCAACCAGTGCGTCTTTCTCTCGGCGACCCCGTCCGAGTACGAGATCTCGGTCTCGAGCCAGGTGGTCGAGCAGATCGTGCGGCCGACGGGCCTCGTCGATCCCGAGGTCGTCATCAAGCCGACCAAGGGCCAGATCGACGATCTCATCGCAGAGATCAACACCACGATCGGTCGAGGCGAACGGGTTCTCGTCACCACCCTCACGAAGAAGATGGCCGAGGACCTTGCCGACTACCTCCTCGAGACGGGACTTCGGGTCCGCTACCTGCACTCGAACATCGACACCATCGAACGGATCGAGATCGTCCGGGACCTGCGCCTCGGCGAGTTCGACGTGCTCGTCGGCATCAACCTCCTGCGCGAGGGTCTCGACCTTCCCGAGGTGGCGCTCGTCGCGATCCTCGACGCCGACAAGGAAGGCTTCCTCCGCTCCAAGACATCGCTGATCCAGACGATGGGCCGCGCCGCTCGGAACGTCTCGGGGCGGGTCATCCTCTACGCCGATGTGATCACGGACTCGATGCGGGGAGCGATCAGCGAGACCGAGCGTCGCCGGATCGTGCAGCAGGAGTACAACAAGGAGCACGGGATCGACCCGCAGACGATCCGCAAGGCCGTGACCGACCTTGTGGCTCAGTTCCGCAGCGCTGCAGGCGCTGGTGGCGACGGCTTCGGCGCCGGGGCGCCGCTGCCCAGCCGTGCCGGGTCCGACCGATCCCGCCGCGCCGGACGGCGAGCCGTCGAGCGTGCCGCCGACCTGCTCGAGGTGTCCGTGAAGGGGCGTGCGGGCAACGGCGAACTTCCCGTGGACGAGCTGGGAAGGCTGATCGCGACGCTCGAGCGTGAGATGCAAGCTGCGGCCGCGGAGCTTCGTTTCGAGTATGCGGCGAGGTTGCGGGACGAGATCCGGTCGCTGCGCAGGGAGCTCAGGGAGGTCGGGTGAGCACTCCGGGCCCAGCCCCGATCACTGGCTCAGGCACGCCGGGCGCATACCGGCACGCCCCGGTTCCCGACTCGCGCGGCCCGGTCGATCGGTAGTCTGCGGCCGTGCCAAGCACCCTGGTTGTTCGCGGGGCCCGCGAGCACAATCTCAAGAACGTCTCGATAGAGCTCCCGCGCGACCGCCTCATCGTGTTCACGGGGCTGTCGGGTTCGGGCAAGTCGTCGCTCGCGTTCGACACGATCTATGCCGAGGGCCAGCGGCGCTACGTCGAGTCGTTGTCGTCTTACGCCCGGCAGTTCCTCGGGCAGATGGACAAGCCGGATGTGGACTTCATCGAGGGACTGTCGCCCGCGATCTCCATCGACCAGAAGTCCTCGTCGCGCAACCCCCGTTCGACGGTCGGGACCGTCACGGAGATCTATGACTACCTGCGCCTGCTCTATGCGCGCATCGGCCAGCCCCACTGCCCCAGCTGCGGCCGGCTGGTCACCCGCCAGAGCCCCCAGCAGATCGTCGACCGCCTGAGCGACCTGCCCGAGGGGACCAGGTTCCAGGTTCTCGCTCCGGTCGTGCGCGGTCGCAAGGGCGAGTACTCGGCCCTCCTCGACGACCTCGCCAAGCAGGGCTTCGCGAGGGCGCGCGTGGACGGCGAGCTCATCGATCTTTCCGAGCGCGCCGCGCTCGAGCTCGCCCGTTACGAACAGCACACCATCGAGGTGGTTGTCGACCGCCTCGTCCGTCGCGAAGGCATCGAGCGCCGACTTACCGACTCGATCGAGACGGCGCTACGCCTCGGCGAGGGGATCGCCGAGATCCTGCTGATGTCGGATGCCAAGTCGTCACAACCGGGGCCGAGGACCAAGACGGCCGCGAAACTTGCGGCCGCCAAGGCTGCCGATGCTGCCGAGGACGGGATCGCAGACGGCGCGGGCGAAGGATCTGAGGATCAGGACGGCGAACAGGTGCTCACCTTCTCCCAGCACCTCGCATGCGTGCACTGCGGGATCTCGCTGGACGAGCTGGCCCCGCGCAGCTTCTCGTTCAACTCGCCCTTCGGGGCGTGCCCGTCGTGCAACGGGCTGGGCACCCGTTTCGAGGTCGATCCCGATCTGGTCGTGTCCAACCCGGATCTCTCCCTTTCGCAAGGGGCTATCGGACCCTGGGCGGGCGCTCGGACGGAGTATTTCTCGCGGGTGCTCAAGGCCGTGGCCGAGGCAAGCGGCTTCAGCATGGACAAGCCTTGGTCCAAGCTCACCAAGCCACAGCGCAAGATCCTCCTCTACGGCGCCGGCACGCGGCGAGTGCATGTCCAATACCGCAACCGGTACGGCACCTTGCGCAGCTACGACACACAATTCGAAGGCGTCGTGCCGTGGCTGCAGCGCCGCCACAGCGACGCGGACTCCGAGTGGGTGCGCGAGCAGGTCGAGGGCTACATGCGCGAGGTGGCGTGCCCGGACTGCGGCGGGACGCGGCTTCGCCCGGAGTCGCTTGCGGTCAAGGTCGGGGGCAGGAGCATCGCCGAGCTGTCGTCGCTGTCGATCCGGGCCGCGCACGACCTGCTCGAGCGCCTCGAGCTGAGCTCGCGGGAGGAGATGATCGCGGCTCAGGTGATGAAGGAGATCCGCGCCCGGTTGCAGTTCCTCGTCGATGTCGGGCTCGACTACCTGAGCCTCGACCGCGCTGCCGCGACGCTCGCCGGCGGTGAGGCCCAGAGAATCCGCCTCGCGTCGCAGATCGGCAGCGGGCTTGTCGGTGTCCTCTATGTGCTCGACGAGCCCTCCGTGGGTCTGCACCAACGGGACAATCGCAAGCTTGTCGAGACCCTCCTCAGACTGCGCGACATCGGGAACACGGTCCTGGTCGTGGAGCACGACGAGGAGACGATCCGGATCGCCGATTACGTCGTCGACATCGGCCCGGGCGCCGGCGAGCACGGCGGCGAGGTGATCTGCGCCGGCTCGGTCTCCGATCTCGTGAACTGCAAGGCCTCGATCACCGGCCAGTACCTTTCGGGCAAGCGTTCGATCGCGGTGCCGGCCATGCGACGCGAGCCCCGGGGGGAGTGGCTTGTAGTGCGCGGGGCCCGGGAGCACAACTTGAAGGGCATCGACGTGGAGATCCCGCTCGGCTGCTTCGTGTCGGTGACAGGCGTGTCGGGCTCGGGCAAGTCGACTCTGATCAACGACATCCTGCTCAGGGCCCTCATGCAGCGCATCTACAAGTCCCGTGTGGTCCCGGGCCGGCACCGCACGATCGAGGGCGCAGAGGCGCTCGACAAGGTCATCGACATCGACCAGTCGCCGATCGGCCGCACGCCGCGCTCGAACCCGGCCACCTACACGGGCATGTTCGACAACGTCCGGAAGCTGTTCAGCCAGACCTCGGAGTCGCGGCTGCGGGGTTACCAGCCGGGACGTTTCTCGTTCAACGTCTCAGGCGGGCGCTGCGAGGCGTGTGCCGGCGACGGGACTTTGAAGATCGAGATGCATTTCCTTCCGGACGTCTATGTCCCGTGCGAGGTCTGCAAGGGAGCGCGCTACAACCGCGACACGCTCGAGGTCGCGTGGCGGGGGAAGAACATCGCAGAGGTCCTGGACCTCTCCTGCGAGGAGGCGCTCGAGCTTTTCGCGGCGCAGCCGGTCATCTCCCGCCACCTGAGGACACTCGTGGACGTGGGCCTCGGCTACATCCGGCTCGGCCAGCCGGCTCCTACGTTGTCCGGCGGTGAGGCCCAGCGGGTCAAGCTGGCCTCCGAGCTCGCGAAGCGGTCGACCGGGCACACCCTGTACGTGCTCGACGAGCCGACCACCGGGCTGCATTTCGAGGATGTCCGCAAGCTTTTGGACGTGCTGCAGCGATTGGTCGACCAGGGCAACACGGTCTGTGTGATCGAGCACAACCTGGACGTCGTGAAGTCGGCTGACTGGGTGATCGACCTCGGCCCCGAGGGTGGGGACGGCGGCGGGTTGGTGATCGCCGAGGGCACGCCCGAGAAGGTGGCGAAGACGTACGAGAGCTACACGGGCAAGTTCCTCGCTCCGTTGCTCAAGATCTGAGCACCGCTCAGAACGGTCCGAGCACGAGTCCCGACGGCAGGCCTGCGCGCCCGTAGATCCACGCGAGGAGCGCAGTCTTCTGGGAGGCATCTTCGATCATGCCGGGGAGCCGGTCCAGGGCATGGGGCAGATCGGAACTGACGAAGTCCTGAGCCCAGTCCGAGATGCGGTATCCGAGGCCGAGGTCGACATGGTGCACTTCGACTTCGCGCCATCTCGACACCGGCAACAACCGACATGGGAGTGGGGAACCGTCGGTGCGAAAGCCCTGGCCCAGCCACACCGCTGCGGGCACCTCGTGCCATGTCGCGTCCAGGCGCGCCGCCGAGTCCCGTAGGTCCTCCACGATCACCTCGACCGGCCGCAGGGCGCCTTCGGCGATGTCCCGACTGCGCCCGGCGACGCCGCCCGGGTACTGAGGGACCTGCTTGTCTTCGCTGGCCGAGCGAAGGATCCACACAAAGGAGTCCGCGTTGCGGGCGAGGTGGGTGAGCACGTGACCGATGCTCCACTCGGGCAGCAGGCTCGGCCGGGTCACGTCCAAGTCGTCGATGCCCTCGAGTGAGGTGAGCAGCCGGCCCGTCGCGTCACGCGAGCCCGTGATGGCGCGCTGGATGCCGGCGGTCTCGGGTCGTGTCAAGCCGTCGTCGGTCATGGGCTCAGGATAAGTCCGTCGAGCAGAGGTTTCACGCGATCGCGAGCATCCGTTCGAGGGCTACCCGGGCATCTACGGCCGTGGCCTCGTCGACCGTGATGCGGTTGCGAACCTCGCCGGCGACCAGGCCGTCGAGCACCCAGGCGAGGTGAGGCAGGTCGATCCGGAACATCGTCGAGCACGGGCAGACCAGCGGGTCGAGCGAGAGCACGGTCCGGTCGGGGTGCTCGCGGGCGAGCCGGTCGACGAGATGGATCTCCGTGCCGACCGCGATCGTGGAGCCTGCAGGTGCACGGGAAACCGCGCCGATGATGTAATCGGTGGAGCCGACCTGATCGGCGATCTCGACGACTTCGTGCGAGCACTCGGGATGCACGATCACAACGCCGTCCGGGTGCTCGGAGCGGAACGCCTCGACGTGCCCGGTGCGAAAACGCTGGTGCACCGAGCAGTGGCCCTTCCAGAGCAGGAAGGTGGCTTCCTTGACCTCGGCATCCGCCAGCCCGCCGAGGCGCCGACGCGGATCGACGACCTGCATGTCAGAGGCTCCGTAGCCGAGCTGGAACCCGGTGTTACGGCCGAGGTGCTGGTCGGGGAAGAAGAGGACCTTGTTCCCGCGGCCCCCGAGGCTCCGAGATCCCGCCCACGATCCCGGGGCACGGGCGGGACCGCCTGTGCCGGATGCTGCGTCAAGCTCAAGCGCCCAGGTCAGCACGGCGCGAGCGTTCGAAGAGGTACAGACTGCGCCAGAATTGCGGCCCACGAATGCCTTCAGCGCGGCCGCCGAGTTCACATAGGTGATGGGCACGATCGCCTCGATGTCGGTCACCTCAGCGAGCTCGACCCAGATCTGTTCGACATCGTCGAGGTCGGCCATGTCCGCCATGGAGCACCCGGCGTTCAGATCGGGCAGGATCACCTGCTGGTGCGGCCCGGTGAGGATGTCCGCAGACTCGGCCATGAAGTGAACCCCGCAGAAGACGACGAACTCGGCATCGTGCTGGTCCGCAGCAAAACGGGACAGGCCGAACGAGTCGCCTCTCCTGTCCGCGAACTGGATGACCTCCTCACGCTGGTAGTGGTGCCCGAGGATGACGAGTCGCTTGCCGAGGCGCGCGCGGGCCGTGGCGACGCGCCGGACCAGCTCGTCGTTGGGTGCCGTGGTGTAGTCGTCGGGAAGCGGCGGCTGCAGGCGGAACATTTCTGTGACCCCCTATGGAACGCCTCGTTTATCGGCCGGCGGGGACAGCCTGGTCGCCCAACCGCGGGTATGTCGGTCACGAAGCGAATATGTCAGCCGGGGTACCAGGCCGGCCGTAACCTGCACTCTAGTGCTTGAACGCCCGCAGTCGGTTCCCGATGCCCCCGGCTCATACCAATTCCGGGACGAGACCGGCCGGATCATCTATGTCGGCAAGGCGTTGTCGCTGCGCAGCCGGCTGTCGAGCTACTTCCAGGATCCGGTTCACCTGCACCCCCGCACCGCTCAGATGGTGGAGCGCGCGACCTCGGTCGAGTGGATCGTCGTCGCGAGCGACGTCGAGGCCATCATGCTCGAGTACAACCTGATCAAGACGCACCGGCCGCGCTTCAACATCCGCCTCGTCGACGACAAGAGCTACCCGTACCTTGCGGTCACCGTCGGCGACGAGTGGCCCAAGGCCACGGTCATGCGAGGTGCGAAGCGCAAGGACACCCGCTATTTCGGCCCCTACGCGCACGCGTATGCGATCCGGGAGACGCTCGACCTGCTGCTCCGGTCGTTCCCGGTCCGGACTTGCTCGGATGCCAAGCTCCGGCGCCACCAGCTCCTCGGGCGACCCTGCTTGCTCTACCACATCGAGCGGTGCTCAGGCCCCTGTGTCGGCGCGATCGGGCCCGAAGAGTACGGGACGCTCGTGGCGGAGTTGATGGAATTTCTCGACGGTGACACGAAGCCGGTCGTCGACCGCCTCGAAGCCGAGATGCGCCTGGCGGCGGGGGAGCTCGAGTTCGAGCGGGCGGCGCGCCTGCGTGACCGTCTGGCCACGGTCCGCCTCGCTGTCGAGCGCCAACAGATGGTGACCGACACCCCTGAGGATCTTGACGCTGTCGCGATCGCCGAGGACGAGCTCGCCGCTGCGGTGCAGGTCTTCCACGTCCGGCGCGGACGAGTCGTCGGCCGGCATGGCTTCATCGTCGAGAAAGTGGAGCCGCTCACAACGCCGCAACTCATAGGCAGGGTGCTGGAGCAACACTATGCCGAGTCACCGATCGGGATCCCACGAGACCTGCTCGTTCCCGAGTCGCCCGAGGACGTGGCCACCTACGAGGCGTGGCTCTCCGGCCTGCGCGGCGGCAAGGTCACCGTGAGGGTCCCCGTGCGAGGCCGCAAGCGCGAGCTGTTGGCAACTGCCCGCCAGAACGCAGAGGAGCAGCTGAAGCGTCACCGGCTGCGGCGGGCCAGCGACCTCACGAGCCGCGCGGCTGCGATCGAGGAGTTGCAGCACGCCCTCGGGTTGAGAGAAGCACCGCTTCGTATCGAGTGTTACGACATGAGCCACATGCAGGGCACCGACTACGTGGGCTCGATGGTGGTGCTAGAGGATGGGCTGCCGAAGCGAAGCGACTACCGGAGGTTCAAGGTGACGGCCGTCCAAGGAAACGACGACTACGGCGCCATGCACGAAGTGCTCACTCGGCGCCTTCGGCGGCTCAGTGACACCCCATCGGCCGTCGGTGCCGAGAGCGACGGAGCGTCCGGGACCGACGGGGGTGATGCTGACGAGCGGGTTGCCGACGGCGCTGAGGCCGTTGTCGATCGGCGCCGAAGGCGCGGGCCGCGCTTTGCTTACCCGCCACAGCTTCTGTTGCTCGACGGAGGAAAGGGGCAACTCGGAGTCGGCGTGCGCGTCCTTGAGGAACTGGGCCTGACGGACAAGATCGCGGTGGCCTCCCTCGCCAAACAGTTGGAGGAGGTCTTCGTGCCGGGACGGCCGGGCCCGATTCAGATCCCTCGTGACAGCGAGGCGATCTACCTGTTGCAGCAGGCCAGGGATGAAGCGCACCGGTTCGCCATCGGGTTCCACCGCGAGCTGCGCGGCCGGCGGATGACCCGCGGCGCGCTCGATGACATCGTCGGCCTCGGCCCGGCCCGAAGACGCCGGCTCGTTTCTGAGCTCGGCGGAGTCAGAGCCGTTCAGGCGGCGTCCCTGGATGACCTCCTCGCGATCACCTGGCTGCCGCAAGCCGTTGGCCGTGCTGTGTACGAGCACCTGCACGCCCGGCGAGGATCGAAAGCCGGATGAGCGCGACCGAGGATCCCTGGGAGCTCCACGCCACCTGGTGGCGCGAGACGTTCACGAACGGCGCGGACCCGGAATATGAGCTCCAGATCCTTCCGCTCGTGGAGTCGCACCTCGAGGGTGCTTCTCGCGTGCTCGATCTCGGGAGCGGTGAAGGCCATCTCGCCCGGCGCCTTGTGCGAGGAGCCCCCGAGCGCGAGATCGTCGTCGGGCTCGAACCGTCGACTGCCCAGCTCGCGGGTGCTACCGGCAAAGCCGGCGGGCCGATGTACGTCCGGGGGGTGGGCGAACGCCTCCCGTTCCGGGACGGCTCGTTCGACGGGGTCGTCTGCTGCCTCGTGATAGAGCATTCGTCCGACCCGGATGCCCTGTTGGCCGAGGCGGTCCGGGTGCTCGCCGCCGGCGGCCGGTTCCTCCTGCTCGTCAATCACCCGATGTTCCAGGGGACCGGGAGTGGCTTCGTGGACGACCAGATCATGGGCGAGCACTATTGGCGCGTTGGTCCGTACCTGCGCGAGGACATCGTCTCAGAAGAGGTCGATCCGGGCGTGTGGCTGCCGTTCGCCCACCGCCCGCTGTCGCGTTATGTCAATCCCGTCACCGACCTCGGCTGTGTGCTGACGCGCCTCGAGGAGCCCGTGCCACCGCTAGCGTTCCTCGAGGACTCGATCGATCTCGAGCTCGAGTCCGCGATCCCGCGGTTGCTGCTGCTTCGCTTCGAGCGGCCGCGCGCCGAGCAGATGGGAAACTAGAGCCGATGGCCGAGTATCTGATCCTCGTCGGCATGTCCGGAGCCGGGCGCTCCACCGCAGCGGCGACGTTCGAGGACCGTGGCTGGTTCGTCATCGACAACCTGCCTCCCGCTCTCATCGGCAAGGTCGCCGAGCTCACGAGCCAGGCAGGCGCGGAGTACGAACGGGTGTGCCTGGTGTCCGGGCGCGGAGGCTACGAGGGCATCGCCGAGCTCGCACCGGAGATAAGAAGGCTGCGCTCGACGGGAGCACGCGTGCGTGTGGTCTTTCTGGACGCCCCCGATGAAGTCCTGGTTCGGCGGTACGAGGGCACGCGCCGACGGCATCCGGTGGAGGCCACCAGCGTGCTTGCGGCCATCCAGCAAGAACGCGAGATGCTCGACGCGCTGCACGACGAGGCCGATGTCGTGGTCGAGACCGGGAACTTGAACGTGCACGAGCTGCGCGACCGCCTGATCGAGCTCGTCGACGGCGTCGGCACCATGGCGGGCATGCAGACCGCGGTCGTGTCGTTCGGTTTCAAGCACGGCATCCCGCTCGATGTCGACCTGGTCTTCGACTGCCGCTTCCTGCCCAATCCACACTGGGTTCCCGGGCTTCGCTCTCTGAGCGGACTGGACTCGCAAGTGCGCGACTACGTGCTCGACAACGAGGAGACCACAGAGCTGCTCAGCCGCCTGGACGACCTGTTCGCGCTCTTGCTTCCCGCCTATGTCCGCGAGGGCAAGTCCTACCTTTCGATCGCCATCGGTTGCACGGGCGGTCGTCATCGCTCGGTCGTTCTGGCCGATGAGATCGCCGAGCGGATCCGCCGGCGTGGGTATGCGCCAGTCGTTCATCATCGGGACATCGACCGGTGAGCCAACAGGCCGCCGGCAGTGCTCCGAAGGTGGTTGCGATCGGCGGCGGTCACGGGCTCGCCCAGACACTCAAAGCGGCTCGGCAGTACGCCTCCGAGCTCACGGCTGTGGTCTCAGTCGCCGACGACGGCGGTTCGAGTGGCCGGCTCCGTGAGCTGCTCGGCATTCCCGCGCCGGGCGACCTCCGCCGCTGCATCGGCGCGTTGCTGCCGGAACGGTCTCCGCTCGGCGACGCCCTCGAGCATCGTTTCGTGTCCGGGGAGCTCGCAGGTCACGCGTTCGGCAACCTGCTGATAGCCGCGTTGGCGTCCACGACCGGAGACTTCGTGTCCGGTGTGGAGGAGGCGGCCCGCGTTCTTCGGACCGTAGGCCGCGTGCTCCCGGCCACGCAGGGCCCGGTCGTGCTGAAGGCGCAGACGGCTTCCGGGGAGCTCACCGGACAGGTCCGGGTGAGCAAGGGCGAGGAGATTGCGACGGTGTCGCTCGTTCCGCCCGGCGCAGTGCCACCGCCAGCTGTTCTCCGGGCAATTGCCGAAGCAGATCAAATCGTGCTCGGTCCGGGGTCACTGTTCACGAGTGTTCTTGCTGCCTGTGTGGTGCCAGGGATCCGCGAAGGCCTTCGCGCTGCGCGAGCCAAACGCGTCTACGTTGCGAACCTGCGCGAGCAGCTGCCCGAGACCGCCGGATTCGACGTCGCGCGGCTCCTCGAGTCGCTACGCGCGCACGGTGTCGATGTCGATGTCGTCTTAGCGGACAGGGCTGCGCTCCCGCTCGGTGAGCTCCCTCAAGACATCGCGCTCGTGATCGCGGATGTGGCCGGGGCGGGATTCCGCGAGCATGACCCGAAACTGCTCGGTTCCGAGCTCGCCTTGCTTGCAAAGGGCGACGTTTTGCGGCGCCCTCGTTAGGTGAGAAAGAATGTCCTTGTTCCCACAGGCCGCCAAACCGCTTCTAAAGAGCGACTGCGAGAAAGGTGATCGACGTGAGTGTGCGTATCGGCATCAACGGCTTTGGACGGATCGGGAGGAATCTCCTGCGTTCCGTGCTCGCCCTGGAGACGAAGACCGGGGAGTCCTCGGGCATCGAGATCGTCGCTGTCAACGACCTCGTTTCGCGCGAGGTGAACGTGCACCTTCTCCGTTACGATTCCACCTTCGGCCGGCTTGATGTCGACGTCGCCCAGACTGACAAGGGTTTCAAGGTCGGTGATCGTGAGATCACGGTCTTCGAGGAGAGGGACCCGAAGGCGATTGGATGGGGCGGCCTGGACGTCGACGTAGTGATCGAGTCCACCGGGCGTTTCACGACCCGTGAGGGCGCGGGTGGCCACCTCGAGGCAGGTGCGAAGCGCGTGATCATCTCGGCGCCAGGCAAGGAGGTCGACGCGACGTTCGTCGTTGGGGTCAATGACGACACCTTCGACCCCGGCAAGCACTTTGTCGTCTCGGCTGCTTCCTGCACTACGAACTGCCTCGTGCCCATGGTCAAAGTCCTCGAGGACTCCTTCGGTCTTCGTCAGGGGCTCATGACGACCATCCACGCCTACACCAATGACCAGTCGGTGCTGGACCTCGGGCGCTCCAACCTTCGCCGGGCACGGGCCGCAGCGGTGAACATCATCCCCTCGACGACCGGGGCCGCCCGAGCAACGAGCCTTGTCGTAGAGGCGATGAAGGGCCGGCTCGACGGTCAATCCCTACGAGTGCCGGTGGTAGATGGATCGATCACGGACCTGACGGCCGTGTTGGGCGCCAAGGTGGGCGCCGATCAGATCAACGAGGCCTTCCGGGTTGCTTCGGAGACCGAGCGTCTTCGCGGGATCCTCGTCTACAACACCGACGAGATCGTCTCGAGCGACGTCATCGGCAGTCCCGCCTCGTGCACCTTCGACTCGACGCTCACGATGGCTATCGCCATAGATGAGTCGACCACGCTCGCGAAGGTGCTGGGCTGGTACGACAACGAGTGGGGCTACTCCAACCGCCTGGTCGACCTCGCCCGAATCATCGGTGCAGCATGATCGGGCTCTTGTGACCCGGGGCGTGCCGCTTCTCGAGGATCTTGGGGACCTGCAAGGCAAGAGCGTCCTCGTCAGGCTCGACCTGAACGTCCCGCTCACCGAGACGGCAGAGGGCGACCGTGCCGTCGCCGACGACTTCAGGATCCGTGCGGCCCTGCCGACTCTTTTTTGGCTGCGCGAGCAGGGAGCTCGTATCACCGCCTGCTCCCACCTCGGCCGCCCTAAGGGCAAAGTCGACCCCAGGTTCGACATGGCGCCGGTCAGGTCACGACTTGCGGAGCTGATCGGTGGCGTTGAGCTTCTCGAGAACCTTCGCTTCTCGCCAGGCGAGGAGGCAAACGACCCGGCGTTCGTTCTCGAGCTCGTCAAAGGCCACGACGCTTACGTCAACGACGCGTTCGGCTCCTCACATCGGGCTCACGCCTCTGTGGTGGGCCCACCCCAGTACCTGCCCTCGGCAGCCGGGCGTCTGCTGGCTCGCGAGGTCGAGGTTCTGACCGGCTTGCTCGACGAGCCGGCAAGGCCGTTTGTCGTGATTCTCGGCGGTGCCAAGGTAAAGGACAAGATCGGGGTCCTGCGCTCCCTCACGGCTCGAGCCGACACGGTGCTCGTCGGTGGCGGAATGTCCTTCACGTTCCTTCAGGCGCTCGGCCACTCGGTGGGAGCGTCCCTGACGGATCCGACTCACCTCGACGCCTGCAAGGAGCTCCTCGACTCTCCGGGGCATCTTGTACTGCCCGTCGACGCGAAGGCGCTAGCACCCGGTCGACTGCTCAGCATCGAGCACAAAGCCGATTCCGAAGAGCCCATGAACCTCGGTGAGCAAGAGGGGCCCGACGTTGAGACCTTCGGCTTGGAGATACCTGAAGGCTGGCGCGGGGTCGACATCGGACCGGCCACTGTAGAGCTGTTCTCGGAGGTCATCGCCTCCGCCGGCACAGTTCTTTGGAACGGGCCGATGGGCGTTTTCGAAGACGACCGCTTTGCTGAGGGAACCAAGGCAATCGCGGAAGCGATGGCGCGGTGCCCCGGCCGCACGGTTGTCGGTGGCGGAGACAGCGCGGCTGCACTGGCTCAACTCGGCCTCGGGGACAAGATCGACCACGTGTCCACCGGCGGCGGTGCCACGCTCGAATTGCTCGAATTTGGCGACCTCCCGGGCCTTGCCGCGCTTCGTGCAGCGAAAAATGCCAAGTAGGAAGGCCAGGACGAGGCGCTGTGTGGCCCCGACAGTCGCTGATGAGCCGATGAACACGGACGGGGCCCTATGAGCACGAAGAGCAGTGGTCGCACGGTGCTGGTCAGCGGCAACTGGAAGATGAACCACACGCATTACGAAGCGATCCAGGTAGTGCAGAAGCTTGCCGCGCTCTTGCGAGCCACTCCGCTGCCGGACGGGACCGAGATCTCGTTGCATCCGTCGTTCACGTCCCTGCGATCGGTGCAGACCGCGCTGGAGTCCGACTCCGTCCCTATCGCGCTCGGTGCTCAGACCTGTCACTTCGAAGACGCGGGCGCCTACACGGGCGAGGTGAGCGCCGAGATGCTGTCGAAGCTCAATGTTCGCTACGTGATCGTCGGGCACTCCGAGCGCCGCGCGCTGTTCGGAGAGGACGACGAGGTTGTCCGGCTCAAGTTGGACGCGGTGCTCCGGCACGCCATGACGCCGATTCTCTGCGTGGGAGAGACGCTCGCGCAGCGCGAAGCCGGAAGAGCCGAGTCGACGGTGTCCGGCCAGCTCATCGCCGCACTTAAGGACCGCGGCCCTGAGGCCTTCGCGTCGATCGTCGTCGCCTACGAGCCGGTCTGGGCCATCGGGACAGGCCTCACTGCGAGTGCCGACGATGCGCAGGCGATGTCGGTGGCGATCCGTCGTGAGCTGGAGCTACTCGGCGGCGACGTTTCACGTTCGATGCTGATCCAGTACGGGGGATCGGTAACGCCCGCGAATGCAGGCGAGCTCCTCGCCTGCCAGGACGTTGACGGCTTGCTCGTCGGGGGGGCAAGCCTCGATGCAGACAAGCTCGTGTCGATCGCAAGGTCGGGACGCTGAACGATCCTGAGCAGTCGCTTCCACCCGGACAAGGCAGTCAGCGACACAGGCCGGCGTCCGGGGGGGAGCTCCTGGCGGTGGTAACCTGCTGCCCGGCAAGACGGCCGAGAGGAGGTTCCCCGAAGTGCTGACCGACATTCTCGTCGTGGTCGATACGTTTGTCGCGCTCGGGCTCGTGGTTCTCGTGCTTCTGCACAGCGGACGAGGCGGCGGCCTCTCGGACATGTTCGGCGCATCGACCGGTTCGGCGGCGGCCGGATCGACCGTCGCCGAGCGCAATCTTGATCGGATAACCGTGGTATTCGTGCTCGTCTTCGCATTCGTCACGGTTGCCCTGTCGCTTCGGTGGAGCTGAAGAAGGCCGCACTCGTCCTCCTCGGAGGCGTCGCCGTCATTGCATCGGCCTGCAGCGGCACCTCGCCCACCGTCGTCCCGATGAGCCAAGCACCATCGGTGACCTCCGGCTTCGCGAGCGGTGGGACGGTCACCGTAGCGGTGCCGTACCTGCCGTCGAACTTCAACCCATCGACACCCGCGGGTGCGAACCGCGTGACACAGATGGTGATGGAGCAGGTCTGGCCCCAAGCCTTCGTGATCGACCCTGAGTACCAAGCGGAGACGACGGGCTTCATCGACAGTGCCGAGGTGGTCGGCCTGAGCCCCATGACCGTCAGCTACGTGATCGACCCAAAAGCGACGTGGTCGGACGGCTACCCGATCACCGCAACGGACTTCGTGTACAACTGGCAGCAGCAACTGCTGGCCTCACCGGTGTTGGCATCGCCCGCTTTCCTCGCGGGCTACCGCGACATCAGGTCGATCTCGGGCAGCAACGGCGGCAAGACCGTGAGAGTCGTGTTCAACCGTCCGTACTCGGACTGGGAGGGGCTCTTTGCCAATCTCATACCCGCTCATATAGCGGAGCGAGCCGGATGGGCTTCCGCGTTCGCCGGGTTCCGCCCTAAGGATCTGATCTCTGGCGGACCCTTCATTGTGAGCTCGCTGAAGAAGGGCAAGCGGCTGGTCCTGACGCGCAACTCCAGGTACTGGGGAACACCGGCTCACTTGCAGAGCATCGTGTTCCGGGTCGAGCGGTCGGACCGGGCCTCCCTGGTTGGTTTGAAAGACGGGAGCGTCTCGATCGCAGAGGTCACACCGAGTCCGCAGGTTGACATCGCGATTGCTCGAGACCAAGCGCTGAGCAGCGCGCTTTCGGTGACGACCACACCATCGCCGGTGCTCTGGCAGCTCGTCTTCAATCTGAACGACTCCGTGGTCGGTGACAGTCTCATGCGCAGGGCGCTCGCGCTTGTCACGGACCCGGACCAGCTCGCGGCGGACTCGGTCGGCCTCGAAGACCCTCTTGCTACCAGCGCGGACAGTCGCGTCTTTGCACAAGGACAACCAGGATCTGGCGCCGAGGCTGCCTCGCCCGTGGCATACAACCAGGCCCAAGCGACGAAGCTGTTCAAGTCACTCGGCTACGAGCCCGACCAGAACGGCAGGCTTCGCGCGTATGGGGTTGGCAGTCCACTGACCTTGACCGTTACAGGCCCGCGAAGCAACGGTGCCATCGATGCGCTCGAGCGGCAGCTCCAAGCCGAGTGGTCTTCCTGCGGCATCGGGTTGATCATCCGCAACGTGCGGATGAGCCATCTTCTGAAGACCGTGCTGCCTAGCGGGGGCTACCAGCTCGCACTCGCTCCCTACGTCATGCCAGCCTTCCCGACCTGGAACGCCATCATCTACACCGATCCGGTACTCCCAATGTCGATTTCGTTTCCCCCGAACCTCCACTCGGACATTGTCGGTTCGAACAGCACCTGGCTGTGGAGCGTACCGACGCCTGTGGGAACCGAGCCCGGGGCAGTCTCATCGGGAGGAGTGACCCGCGATATCACGGGACTCGAGGATCCTGATGTCGCGGCCTATTTCGAGAGGATCATGGGTGAGCTCAACACGGACGCGCGAGCTCAGCTCCTTTCGAGGCTGGACACCGTATTGACTCAGGACCTTCCGACGCTTCCACTTTTCCAGGAGCCTGTCAGCCTTGTGCAGCAGTCCGATATCGTGAACGTGAGCGAGAGCCCCGGTTCAGCTGGCCCGCTATGGAACGCCGAAGACTGGGTTGTCGAGACGACATCCCCGAGCGGTTAGACGCGAAGGCGATTCGCGAACGCTCGCCGCCAAATGTGGTTGGCTGCTGGCGAAGGTGTTTGGGCTACAGTACGGGGCGCCTCCGGGGTTCGTTGAGCTCCGACCAGGTAGCCATGTCGGAGTGGCGGAATAGGCAGACGCGCTAGCTTGAGGGGCTAGTGCCCGCAAGGGCGTGGGGGTTCAAGTCCCCCCTCCGACACCAGATAAAAGTCCAGTTCAGAGGCCATTTCGGCGGGGTG
>Ga0224558_1000737_pt1 | contig 37518 bp, 34 predicted proteins | sample 714S32024metaG_FD_180682 | JGI IMG/M metagenome (GOLD analysis project Ga0224558, IMG submission 180682) | Peat soil microbial communities from Stordalen Mire, Sweden - 717 S3 20-24 | ecosystem: Environmental > Terrestrial > Soil > Wetlands > Peat | place: Sweden: Norrbotten County, Stordalen... | reverse complement strand
GCGCAGCACATCCTGGATGCAGTGCGCCGCCAGTTCATCTGGACGCGTCAGGTTGAACGATCCGCGAAATGACTTGGCCAGAGCTGTGCGCGAACTGGCTACGATGACTGCTTCTCTCATGAGGTCTCCTAGGTCTTTGTCATGCGCACAGCGAGTTTCCCTCCCGCCCGCCCTCTCGCCCGCGTTGTCTCATGGCGGTTCCGAACCCTACGCGGCCGCAACCTGCTCTTTGTCGAATCCGGCAAAAGTCTTGCCCTCTTCCGCCAGGCGCTGCAGAAGAGGAGCCGGCGCCCACAGTTCTCCGTGCTGTTTGTGGAATTCGCAAACTCGCTGGTAGACCTTTTGCAATCCCACCGTGTCGGCATGCCACATCGGGCCGCCCCGATAGGCGGGAAATCCGTACCCGTTGAGATAGATGATGTCGATGTCGACTGCCCGCAGCGCATATCCCTCTTCCAGAATCCGCGCTCCCTCATTCACCAGCGCATAGATACAACGATCGACGATCTCCGCGGCGGGAATCTGCCGCTGCGGGATGCCCGCGTCCGCGTTCCACTTCCTTACCAGGCCGGCCAGTTCGGGATCCGCGCTGGCGCGCCGGTTTTCGTCGTACCGGTACCATCCCCTCAGCGTTTTCTGGCCGTACCGGCCCATTTCACAAAGACGGTCCTCGGCGAACGGCTGGCGGATTCCGGGTTTTTCCAGGTGTCGGTACTCTTTGCGAATGCGCCAGCCCACGTCGAGACCCGCCAGGTCGCCCGTTGCCAGCGGCCCCATGGCCATGCCGAAGTCGACCAGCGCCTTGTCTACAGCCTCCACCTCCGCCCCTTCTTCGATCAGGAACTGCGCTTCCCGCCGATACGGGCCAAACATGCGGTTGCCGACGAAGCCGCGGCAGTTTCCCACCAGTACCCCGATCTTGCCCAGCTTCTTGGATAGTTGCATGCAGGTGGCAATCACTTCTTTGCTCGACTTCTTTCCGCGCACAATCTCGAGCAACCGCATTACGTTGGCCGGACTGAAGAAGTGTGTTCCGATTACCGCTTCTGGCCGCGACGTGGACGCGGCGATTTCATCGATATTGAGCGTCGAAGTGTTGGTCGCCAGAATCGCTCCCTTCCGGCAGATGCGGTCCAAGTCCGTGAACACCGTCTTCTTCAGCGCCATACCTTCGAACACCGCCTCGATCACCATGTCCACACCGGAGAACGCATCGTAGTTGAACACCGGCGTGATCAGCTTCAGGCGCTCGTCCACGAACGCCTGGGTGAAACGCCCGCGCTGCACCGAACTGGCGTAGTTCTTCCGGATTTTTTCCATCCCTAGATTGAGCGCCGCCTCATCGACGTCCTTCAGCAGCACTGGAATGCCCGCGTTGGCAAACACCATCGCGATGCCTCCGCCCATCGTTCCGGAGCCGACGATCGCCACCCGGTTCACCGGGATCACTGGAGTTTCTTTGGGAATGTCGGGAATCTTCGCCACCTCGCGCTCGCCAAAGAAAACATGGATGAGCGCCTTCGACTGATCGGAGAAAAGGCATTCGGTGAAAAGTTTCGCCTCCGCCTGGCAGCCTTCCTCGAACGACAATTTGGTTGCACCCTCCACCGCATCGATCGCCGCGAGGGGAGCTTTCAACCCTCGTTGTTTCTTGCCCGCCGCATCGCGCGCCGCCGCAAAAATCGCTGCGTTCTCGGCCGCCGTACCCAGCTTCTCCGCTCGCACCCGAGTTTTCGGCGCGGGCTTGCCGGCAAATTCGCGTGCGAAAGCCACCGCCCCGGCAAGCAGGTCCCCGTCGATCAACCGGTCAATCAGTCCAAGCGCTGCCGCCTCGCGTGCGGAAACCGGCTTGCCCCCGGCGCACATTTCGACAGCCTTGGCGACACCTACCAGGCGGGGCAGGCGCTGCGTTCCACCGGCCCCGGGAATAATGCCCAGATTTACTTCCGGCTGACCCACCTGCGCCGCAGGCGACGCGACCCGGTAGTGGCCGGACATGGCCAGTTCCAGTCCGCCTCCAAACGCGGTCCCGTGAATCGCCATCACCACCGGCTTGCCGCTGTCCTCAACGCGAAGCAGGAGGGGAAGCAGGCTTCTGCGCGGTCCCCCCGAGGTCATCTTGCCGAATTCCTTGATGTCCGCGCCGGCGACAAAAGTGCGGCCGCCGCCGATTACGACTGCTGCCTTAACGGCCGGGTCTCCGTTCATCTCGTCAATCGCCGCCAAGACTCCCTCCGGCACGCCCGGACCAAGAGCGTTCACCGGTGGGTTGTCGATAGTAATGACCGCGACATCATTGTCTTTGCTGATTCTCACGAGGTTATTCATAGGCTCTCCTCAAAATTCAGATCCAGAATCACAAAAAATTCTCATTACCAGGCCGTCTGGCCTCCATCGACAACCAGCACGTGTCCCGTCACGTACGCCGAAGCGTCCGATGCCAGAAACACCGCTGCCCCTTTCAGATCGTGATCGCCGCCAAAGCGGCCCAGCGGGATCTTCGCCAGCAGGGAATCTTTACGGTGCTCGATGATCCAGCCCGACATATGCGTCGGAAACCATCCCGGGGCGATGGCATTCACCTGGATGTTGTGCTGCGCCCACTTGCACGCCAGATCCTTGGTGAACGCAATCACTCCGCCCTTGCTGGCGTGGTAGCCGATCGCCTGCAGTTCCGCCGACGCTCCGCCCAAACCCGCCACCGATGCCATGTTGATGATCTTGCCCGACCCCTGCGCGGCCATCGCCTTGCCCACCGCCTGACAAAACAGAAACGTGCCGGTCAAGTTGGTGGAAAGAACTTTGTCCCACTGCTCCAGCGTCATGTCTTCCACCGAAGCTCCCCACGACACGCCGGCGTTGTTGACCAGGATGTCGATCCGGCCAAACTTCGCGAGCGTCTCCTCCACGACTTGCTGAATCGCCGCCTTATCTTTGACGTCGCATCCCAACGCCAGCGTCTGTACGCCCAGGCTGCGCAAGGCTTCCGCTGCTTCCTCGCAGCGCTCCTTCTTGCGGGCGCAGAGCACCAGATTCGCCCCCATCTCCGCCAGACCCCCGGCCATCTGCAGACCCAGTCCCATCGAGCCACCCGAAACAATGGCCACGCGTCCGGTCAGATCGAAAAGTTGTTTGACATTCACTTCGGGAACGGCCTTCCCGCGGGGAAGAGCCCCGCGAAAGTGATAGTTAGTATCATATTAGAGTCGCTAATGTCCACCCGCCTTTTGCGCGATTTTCAAACCGCTCGGAGGCTCCCACGCCGTCCGGCGCAATCGCGCCCGAACTACTGCTGGAGGCGGAGCGCCACCCGTCCCGAGATCTCGCCGCGGCTCAGTTGCCCCAGAACCTCTTGGACCTCGGCGAGCGGCCGCGTGCTCACCTGGCAATGGACCTTCCCGGCTGCTCCCATTGCCAGAACCTCGCGCAGATCTTCCCGCGTGCCCACAGCGGAAGCCTTGATCTGAATCTCGCCAGCCGCCATCAGAATTGGCGGAAACGAGATATCCTTTGCAGGCAAGCCCACCACCAGCAGCGTCCCCGTCGGTCGCACACAATAGAACGCCATGTCATACGCGGACTTGGCCGCCGAGGTGACCAGGGCAACGTGCACTCCGCCGGCGCCGCGCAATTCCTTCACCACGTTGCTCGTCGCGGCGTTCAGCGTTCGGACAGCGCCCAGCGACTTTGCCAGCGCGAGTTTTTCCTCGGAAATGTCGATCGCGCTCACTTCCGCTCCCGCTGCCCGGCCAATTTGGACGGCAATGTGGCCGAGTCCGCCCACGCCGAAAACCGCCAACCGCTGCCCGGTGCGAATCTTGGCCTGCTTGAGGGCGCGATGAACCGTGACTCCCGCACAAAGCAGCGGCGCCGCCTGTTCCGAGGGAAGCGTTTCGGGGATCTTGACCACGTGGCTGGCGGGAGCCTTCGCATATTCCGCATATCCGCCATCCACCATGACACCCGTGATGCGCTGCTTAACGCACACATTCTCGTTGCCTTCGCGGCAAAACTCACATTGCCCGCATGTCCACTGCAACCACGGCACCCCGACACGGTCTCCCCCTTGGGCATTCTGGACCGCCGCGCCCCGCTCCACCACCCGGCCTACGATCTCGTGCCCGAGGATCAGAGGTTTCTTCACGATGCCGGCCAATTGCGTCCAGTCGCCATCGGCCACGTGCAGATCGGAATGACACACACCACAAACCTCTACCTCGATCAAGACCTCGTCCGCGCCAGCTTCCGGCCGAGCCACCTCCTCCAGCGATAACGGTGTCTTGAATGCGTGCAGAACGGCGGCCTTCATCGCGTTTCCTCTCTAACAGGCATGCCACACCAACTAAGAAGTGCTGGGCGATCCCGCAAAACCCTACGGCCGGATGCCGCGCAAGAAAAACTCCACCGCGCTCCGCACCCGGTCGGTGAGCTTGTGCGGCCCGGTCAGATCCACCGCCCATTGCCGCACCACCGTGTTGTAGAGCCCTTCCATGAACTCCGCCAGATGCACCACCGGAAACGCGTGCGTCACTTCGCCTCGCTTCTGCCCCTGCGTCAGAATTTCCCGCAGCAGACTGGCGGCAGCCTCCTCGTGCCCCCGCAGTTCTGCCGATCGCACCGGATCCATGGCGCCCGACAACACCACCGCTTGCCACAGTTGCCGGTCGGATTCCACCTCCCGCGCCAGGCTTACGTATAGCCGCCGCAAACGCTCGGCCGTCCCCGCCCTGCTCGAAAGCTCCGAACGCAGCCTCTCGCAGATACAGGCAAATCCGCGTTCTCCCACCTCGCGCAGAACCGCATCTTTACTCGGAAAATACCGGAAAAAGGTGGGCTGGCTGACTTCGAGCATTTGCACGATGTCGTCGATTCTGGTGTTCTCGTATCCGTGCTTGCGAAACAGCTTGATCGAGGTATCGATAATCTGCTGCCGCAAGCGCGCCTTCTTCCGCTCCCGCAGTCCGACTGCGGGCTGCTCTACAACAGTCTCTGCGACCGCACTCCGTGTCGCGAGCCCACCAGCCATGATCTCTTCCTCCTGCATCGATTACCGGCACGTCCCCAACCGCAACGTCCGTAAAATATGATAGTAACTATAACAAAATAGCGACTAATGTCAAGTTGTCTCCGGCCCGGGCGTCGTTCACCCCCGAATTTTCCCGGAGTACAGCGCCATACCCACCACGGCATCAATCCCGAGCGCGTCGAGGCTGTCGATTTCGTGCTGTTCGGTGATACCGCCGGCGACCACCAGGTGTCGTGCGGTGGCGCGCCGGATGGCGTGAACCGTCTCCATCGGAATTCCGCCCATCAAGCCTTCCGTGTCGATGTGCGTATAGAGGAAGGTTTCGCAGAAAGGTTCCAGCTCGCGAATCATGTCGAAGGCAGTGACAGCAGTCTGCGTGCGCCAGCCGTCGATCGCGACCCGGCCGCCGCGGGAATCGAGAGCAAACACGAGTGCCGCCCTCGGAATTGAGTCTGCCAGTGCGCGAGCATACTCCTGGTTGATCCGGCCTTCGGCCATCAACGCGGACCCGATGATCACCTTGCGCGCACCCAGGTTCAGAAGTTCCTGCGCAGTTTCGAGCGTGCGAATGCCGCCGCCAACCTGGCAAGGCAAGCGTCCGGCGATCTGCTTCACCAACGTCCGGTTGTCGCCGGTGCCGATAGCCGCGTCGAGGTCGATGAGCTGGACTACGGGATACTTGGAGAAACGCTCGATCCAGTAATCGAAATTGTCGAACTCCAGTTTCTTCTTCTCCCCCTGGACCAACTGCACGATCTTGCCGCCCATCAGATCGATTGACGGAATCAGCATGGCCACCTCACCGGCACGTTGGCAGCCCGCAGTTCAAGTTTTAATTGTCCGATGTTCTCGATACCGAAGTGAAAAATGGAAGCGGCCAGAGCCGCGTCCGCGCGCCCGCTCTGGAACACTTCAATGAAGTCCCGCGCCGAACCGGCTCCTCCCGACGCGATCACCGGAATGGAAACTGCGTCGGCCACCAGCTGCGTCAACTCACAATCGAAACCAGCTTTGGTCCCGTCGCGGTCCATCGAAGTGAGCATGATTTCTCCCGCGCCGCAAGCCGCCGCTTCCCGCGCCCAGAGAATCGCGTCGCGGCCTGTGGGGATGCGCCCGCCGGCAACGAATACCTCGAAGCCTCCGAGACCTCCGTTGACGCGCTTGGCATCGATGGCCACCACCACCGCCTGCGAGCCAAAACGAGCGGCAATTTTTCCGATCAGTGTCGAGTCCTTCACCGCGGCCGAGTTGATCGCGATTTTGTCGGCGCCCGCCTCGAACACGGCCTCGGCGTCGGCGAGTTCGCGGATTCCCCCGCCGACCGTGAACGGAATAAACAAACAACGCGCCGTGCGGGAGACGACATCGATCATCATGCGGCGCTTATCGCTGGTGGCCGTAATATCGAGCAGAACAATCTCGTCCGCGCCATCGCGGGCGTGAGCGGCGGCACATTCCGCGGGGTCTCCGGCGTCACGCAGATTAACGAACTGCACGCCTTTCACGACCCGGCCGTCGTCCACATCGAGACAGGCGATGATGCGCTTGGTCAGCACTTTTTAAACCTCACAGAAATTCTTGAGCATGAGCAGCCCCACGGTCCACGATTTTTCCGGATGAAACTGCACGCCGAAAATATTTTCCTGTTCGACCACCGCGGAAAACTGCGTTCCGTATTCGGTCGCCGCCGTGGTAGCGGCAACCACCGGCGCTTGAAAAGAATGAGTGTAGTAGACATAGGATTCGGGCGCGACGTTACGCAACAAGCGCGAACCTTCCCGCACCGCCAGCGAGTTCCATCCGACATGCGGTGATTTCACCGAAGAAGGAAACGGCCGGCAGCGCCCAGCAAAAATTCCCGCTCCCGCAAACTCGGGAGCCTCGTCGCTGCCCTCGAACAGCCACTGCATTCCCAGGCAGATTCCCAGGAACGGCTTGCCGGCGCTCGCGCCTTGGAGCACGGCGTCGCGCAAGCCCGTGTTGTCGAGCGCGCCCAATGCGGAGAAGTGCCCGACGCCAGGCAGGACGATCTTGTCCGCCGCCGCAACGGTTTCAGGCTGCGTGGTTAGAACAACGTCGGCGCCGAGATAATCAAACGCCTTCTTCACCGAATTCAGGTTGCCGGCGCCGTAATCCACGATGGTGATCATAGAAGCCCCTTGGTGCTCGGCAGCATGCGTCCCAACCGGCGGTCGCGCGAGCAGGCTACGCGCAGAGCGCGGGCAAAAGCTTTGAACAGCGCTTCGATCTTGTGATGGCTGGAGCGCCCGTAAAGCACGCGCGCATGAACATTCGCGCGCGCGCCGCGTGCGAAACCCTCAAAGAAGTCGCACACCAGTTCCGTCTGCAGATCGCCGACCCGCGTCGCGCGAACCTTAGTCTCGACCACGGCCACCGCGCGACCGCCAAAGTCCACCGCCGCCAGTCCGAGAGTTTCGTCCATGGTCATCAGAAAATAACCGGCCCGCAGAATGCCGCGCCGGTCGCCCAGAGCGCGGTCGAACGCCTCACCCAAGGCGATTCCCACATCTTCCACGGTGTGGTGCTGATCCACATCCAGGTCACCCCGAGCGGCGAGTTTCAAATCAAATCCACCGTGACGCGTAAACAGTTCGAGCATGTGGTCGAGAAAACGGATTCCGGTGGAAACTTCGTACTTCCCGCGGCCCTCGATGTTGAGGGCAATTTGAATTTCTGTCTCCGCGGTTTTGCGATGCAGTTTGGCCTTCCTCACGACTGCACCTCGTTTGGGAACGGCCTCCGCAACCCGGTTCGCAACCCAATTTGATTGATTACGTCGCGCATGGCAAGAATGAGAGTTTGCGTGTGTTCGTCCGTTCCCACAGTCAGGCGGACGCAGCCTTCGCACCCCGGGTCAAAGTGCCGGTCGCGCACCAGAATCCCGCGATCGCGCAGCGCGCGAACAAATTCCGCGTGGCCTAAGCCGATGCGGACCAAGACAAAATTCGCGTGGCTCGGCCAGTAATGCAGAGCCAGACTGCCAAGTTCCAGCTGTAGTCTCTCGCGATTGCGTCGCACCTGCGCAACATAGCCGTTGACATATTCCTGATCGTGAATCGCCGCCGGCAGAATCGCAAGCGCGGCCACGTTGACGCTGTAGGGCGACGCCACGCGACGAACCATCGCTATCTGCCGTGCGTCTCCCGCAAGAATGCCAATGCGCAGTCCCGCAAGTCCGTAGGCCTTGGAAAAAGTGCGCGCCACGAAAAGATTCTCGATTTGTCGGGTGCGGTCGATCAGCGTTTCTCCGTGAAATTCGAAATACGCCTCATCGACCAGCACAGCCGCTTGCGGCGCTGCCTGCGCAATCTGCATCAGGACATTGCCCGCGACCACGGCTCCGGTCGGATTGTTAGGGTTCGCCACCGCGATGAGCCGCGTGCGCGGGCTAACTTGAGCGAGCAGTTGCTGCGTGGGAAATGCAAAATTGTCGCCGGCAGGCACCTCGATAACGCGCGCGCCTTCCGCCAAAGCAAAGATCGCGTACATGGCGAAGGTCGGCACAACGATAAGCGCTTCGTCCCCAGGATCGAGATACGTGGAACAGAGCAGATGAATTGCTTCGTCAACTCCGTTCGTGAGCAAGACCTGTGCCGGATCGAGTCCGAGAAAACGCGCGACCATTTTTTCCACCGGCTCACGCTCGGGATAACGCGCCAGGCACTCGGCATCGAGCGACCGCAGCCCCGCCAACACGCGCGGCGAACACCCTATTGTGCTCTCGTTGAAATCGAGGCGCAGTCCCGTGCGGCCAGCCAACGGGGGCCGATAAGTGTGCAACTTCTTTACCGCATCGCGAGCTTCAAGCATAAGAGCACCTCACTCGGAACGCTTCCGCGTGTCCCTTCAATCCCTCGGCAGTTGCCAGCGCAATGCCCGGCGGTCCGATCCCGCGGATTCCCGTGCGGGACACTTGCTGACAGCCAATGACGCGTACGAAATCGAGCACGCTGAGGCCGCCACGCACCCGGGCCATTGCACCCGTGGGCAGCGTGTGGTTCGGTCCGGAGACGTAGTCGCCCGCGGCCTGGGGTGTGAACTCATCCAGGAAAACCGCGCCCGCATGCTGCACTGCCGGCGCCAATGCCGCCGGAAGCGTGAGATGCTCGGGCGCGATGCGATTCGACGCTTCAACCGCCTGCTCAAGCGAAGCAACCAAAAGAATGGCGCCGCGCCGGGAGAGCGCTTCAGCGGCAATCGGATTTACGCGCGCGCGTGCGCGCACATCATGCTGAACTTTTTTCGCTAACGCGCGTGAAGTTGTTATGAAGACGCACAGCGCGTCGGGATCATGTTCCGCCTGCGCCACCAGGTCGGATGCGATGCAAGCCGGATCGCCGTCTGCGCTGATGACGACAGCTTCGGTAGGACCAGCCAGAAATTCAACAGCGCAATCGAAAGCCACCAGTTTCTTGGCAGCGGTGACGTAGAGGTTGCCCGGCCCAACGATCTTGTCCACGCGCGAAATCTCTTCTGTCCCATAAGCCAAGGCAGCGATGGCCTGTGCCCCGCCGACGCGGTAGAACTCGCGCACGCCCAGGAATGCCGCCGCCGCCAGCGTTGCCTGCGCCGGGCGCGGAGACGCGACGCGAATCTGCCGCACCCCGGCGACCTGCGCCGGAATCACCGTCATGAGCACCGTGGAAGGCAAAGGATAGCGCCCGCCCGGAACATAGCATCCCACCGATTCCAGCGGGCGCACCAACTGGCCCACGCTGACGCCAGGCTCGATTTCGCGCCGCCACTCTTTAGCCGGGGCCGCTTGCCACTCCGCATAGCGGCGGATATTGCCTGCAGCATGCTTGATCGCTTCTTGCAGCTCCGGTTCAGTTTGCTCCCAAGCCTCGTGGAGTTCGGCCTCGGGAACACGCAGCGGCTCGCCCTCGCCCAATCCGTCCCAACGTGTGGCGTAGCGGCGTACGGCGCCATCGCCGTTACGGCGGACGTCATTCACAATGCGGCGGACCGCCGGTTCGACCTCGGCCAGATCGGTCGCACCGCGCTCGGCCAGCGCCGTCACCAGATGAGCTTGCTCGGGGCCTTCGAGAATGCGCATGGTGCCATCGCGCACCACCGTTTTGCGCATCGCCTTATTGCCCACCGCCCGAGCGCGCATCACATCACCACCTTGTTCAGCGGATATTCCACGATGCCCTGAGCGTTGGCTTGCTTCAGCTTCGGAATCAGCGACCAGGCAGCTTGCTCCTCAATGACCGTGTTCACCGCCACCCACTCGCCATCGGCCAGAGGCGCGACCGTCGGATTTTGCAGCGCGGGCAGAAGCCTGAGGACACCGGGCAGATCTGGTTTGCGCACGTTGAGCATCAGACCGACCCGCCCCAGCGCGGCGATAGCCCCACTGAGCATGACGGCCAGGTTCTCAATCTTTTGCCGCCGCGCGGCATCGGCCCAGGCCGCCTGGTTCGCGACCAGTTGCGTGTTCGACTCCAAAACGGTCTCGAGGATTCGCAAATGATTGGCGCGCAGTGAACTTCCCGTCTCCGTCACCTCGACAATGGCGTCCGCCAGCAAAGGCGGCTTGACTTCGGTTGCTCCCCAGGAGAACTCGACCCGCACGTCAACTTTCCGATTCGCGAAATAATTGCGCGTGAAACTGACCAGCTCGGTGGCAATGATTCCACCGGCAAGGTCTTCGAGTTTCTGAAAACTCGATTCCTCCGGCACGGCCAGCACCCATTTGACCTTGCCCATGCTTTGTTTGGCATAGATCAGGTCGCAAACCTTGACCACATCGAGGCCGCTTTCGAGCACCCAGTCGAGGCCAGTCAAGCCCGCATCCAGCGCGCCGTGTTCGACGTACCGCGCCATTTCCTGGGCACGAATCAGCATGCATTCGATTTCGGGATCATCCGTGGCGGCGAAATAAGAGCGGGCGTTGGTATACACGCGCAGTCCGGCGCGCGTGAACAGGCTCAGCGTCGCTTCCTGCAAACTTCCTTTGGGAATGCCCAGTCGCAGTTTCATCGCTCCGCCCTCTCTTGCCCATCCTTCTCCTGTCCCACCAGCGCGCTTCCCAGAGGAAGTTCCTGCATAAAGCAGGAGCGTGTCCCAGTGTGGCAGACCTTGCCCTCGCCCAGCACACGGACGCGCAGCAGTACCGTATCCTGGTCGCAATCGGTCCAAGCAGCAACCACCTGCAGACGATTGCCGGAAGTTTCTCCCTTGGTCCACAGTATCTGGCGGGTACGGCTATAGAACGTCACGAATCCAGTGTGCAAGGTCACATCCAGCGCCTGCCGGTTCATAAAGCCCACCATCAGCAGCTCCCCGGTGCCCGCATCCTGAATGACGGCGGGCACCAGACCCTGCATCTTGTCGAAATCGATCTCCATCGAACCCTCCTGATCTTCGTTTAAGAATCGCGGTTTAAGAATTGCGGTTTAAGAATTTCGTCTAAGAATCATGTGCCCGACTTTCAGAGCTCGCACAAAAGCAAAAAGCCCGCTGGGCGACTTCCCCGCCAGCGGGCTTGGATTTCCTATGAGTGCTTTTGGTTATCCGATGTCCCCCGCCGACACGCTCGTCGCATGGTGATGATGGCGATGATGAGTCAATGGAGACATCATGAAAATCATACTAGGGCAGTAGAGATATGACTGTCAATCTGTTTCTGGGAGCCTGATCCACCTCGGTCGGTGCTCGAAAGCCGACTTTTCGCAGCTCGTAAAGCGGCGTAAAAGACGCGTGACAGACCCCAGCGCAGCATCTAACATCGGCAGTAGGCTTCTGGGGACACGCGCTGAACGTAGCGCCGCCGGAGTTCCTTTGGAGTATCCTGAATTCTTATGTCTTACCGCTCAAATGCGGCCGAAGCCTGGTCTCCCGACCCGCAGCCCACGGCGGCACAGCCGGAGATTCCACTGGATTTGCTCCCGCCGCCGAGCCTAACGCAGCCGCTCTGGAGGTCGTTGGTCGGCAATCTGCGCGATACCTTCGCGCCGGTGAAATTACCGCCTCTCGAACTCACTTCACGCCCGGTGGCTGTCGGCCTGCTGCTCGGGGAGCGTCTGCGCCTGCCTTGGTTTCGCACCGTGTTCACCAACATCGGAGACGTGATCTCGCCGGAAACACTGCCGCCGCTCGAACTTGAGTCGCGGCCCGTCGATGTTGGTGAACTCATTACCGATCAACTCAGCCACTTCTGGTGGGGCTCGCTGCTGCGGAATTTGGCCGATCGCGTCGCGCCGGAAACGCTGCCGGCCCTCCATCTGACTGCCAAGCCGATTCTGGACATCATTCCGAAGTCATGGATCCTGCTGCCGTTGTGGTCGGAAGTCGTGGACACGCCGAAGGTGTTTTATCCCGACAAGCCGACGCCGGCCGACGCGGTGAGGCCAGTCAATCTGCAACCGGTGGCGTTGCCGGCGGAAAAGCTGGAGGTTCTGGCCATCGCACCCACTGCCGGCGACCTGCTGCGCGACATACGCCGCTCGCGCATTCGTCAGCGAATCTGGATCGGGCTGGCGGCCGCACAAGTTCTTTACATGGCCGCAATGGCGTTAGGGAAGCTCTGAGTCGAGGGCTCTCGACCAGCGCAAAATATCCTTACTGTCTCAACCCCATCCAGCCTTCGGCAATCACCATGGAATTTCCCGGATTTCGAGCATCGTACTTCACCGACGTCGGCAGGCCGAGCCGGCAGGAATGTAGATTGATCCACTGCCGCAGATAGGTGACATCCTGTGACGCCTCATAGGAAACGCCCGCTACGTCATACTGGTAAATCAGCATGGTCGCCGGCCGGTCCGCGGCAGTCGTGATTTCCTGGACATCAATCACCGTGCCATCGGTGATGCGCCCGACCGTATTCAGCCAGGTGCGGCGTTCGAGTTCGGCCTCGTTCGCGGGTTTGGGTTTGCGGCGCAGCAGGGCATAGCTGGCGACGCCCACACCAATCGTGCCCAGCGCCACCATGTAGAGACGAAGCGAAATCATTGGCAAGCGAAACCTGATCCTTTCGGATCTACTTTCAGCATAAGCTCGAACCTCGCTAGCCGCCAAGGGCACGAAGGGTGGTGCCGCTGGCCGCCCCGGCGTTCTTCCCTGTCTCGGTACCCACCACGCCTGCTCTGTCAGCTTCGCGATCGACGATTGCCTGAAACTTTCGCAGCACGTCTTCGGAAAGAGTTGGCTTCCGATACTTGCTGACCAGTTCGTCGACTCGGATACGAGCTCGCGCGAAGACGTCGCTCGCTGGCTCCGAGCCGCGCGCTGCGATCTATGACCGGAGAGGGGAGATGCTGCTCCTGCCGAAAAAGCGCGCGCGTTTCCTTCAGCTGGAGAAATTCTCCCGAGAGCCCGGTTCGCGCGAACATGGCGGTGGCCAGGGTCTCACGGGGAACTTTCTCGCCGCGGACTTCGCCGCCGCGGACTTCAATGCCTCGCGCCAGCCGGTACGCCGAGGCAATCGACTCGGCATCAATGACCAGCTTTTCGACGCTGAAAGAGGCGAGCGATTCGAGCATACCCGCTCCCGAGATCATGTTGATGCCCGCGAGCGCCCCCAGCATCGCCGAGCGGGCACTCTCTGCGCCGGCCTGGGCATCCACCAACTTCGAATCGGTCGCGACCAGGTAGCCGTGGGTTGGCAGGCCCAGATGCTTGCCGACTTCGGCGCACGCCATGTTCAGCATGGCAGTTTCCACCGCGCCCATGGGCGCGCCTCCGGTACGCATGTCGAAGATAGCGGGAGCGCCGCCCCACACCACGGGTGCGCCCGGTCCAGCGAGTTGATGCAGCGTGATGCCCGCCAGCACTTCGGCGGCATGCTGCGTCACCGAACCAGCCAGCGTCACCGGAGCGGTGCCGCCGGCCAGTGGCATGGAGACGATTTGCGCGGGTACACCGGCGCGGGCCAGATCGAGCAGGTTGCGCGATCCGAACTCCGACCAGTTCAACGGCGGCGAGGGACACACATCAAAAACCGCCCGCGGTTGCTGACGCAACTTGTCGGGACTGCCGCTGTCGGCGGCGAGCAAGTCGATCATTCCCGGTAGGCCGGCCGCGGAGAACGATCCCGTCACCACGGGCTTGTTAGAATGCTGCAGCACGACGAAGAGGCGGTAAAGATCGCCGATCGCGCTGGCCGCACGACGATCGCTGCACGCATCGCTACACGCATCGTTACAAACGACAGCGGTGGATTGCGCGGCGAACTGCGGCAGCGTCTCCGTGACCTGGACAATGCGCACCAGGTCGCGGATCTCGGACGGTCGCGCTTCCAGCGTCTCCGGATCGAGCATCTGCACGCAGCAGGAGCCGGGATCAAAATGCACGTCGTCGCCGCCGTAATGAACGGCTTTCTCTCCCTGACGGTTGTACAGGTAGAAGTCCCGTGGCGCCGATGCGAGGCACTGTTGCACCAGGCGCTCAGGGATGCGTGCCACTCCGTCGTTGTCCGCAACTCCGGCCAGAACCTCAACTCCCGCCGACCGCAATAGCTCGACCACCGGCGCCGAGCCCACGCGAACTCCAGGGCTCATCAGCAGTTCGAACGCTTCGCGTAGAATGCGGCCGATGACTTCAGGACTGAGCAATTGAATTCTGGGTCTCATGCCTGGGCTGTTCCTTTGCTCGTCACTACGTTCATCACTTTGCCCATCAGATTCTTCGCCAGTTCGAGGGCATCGATGGCATTGCGAGAGTAGCCGTCGGCGCCGATTTCAGCGGCCCACTTCGCGGTGACCGCGGCGCCGCCAATGATTGCTTTTACCCGTGGCCGCAAACCATTCCGATCGAGCGCTTCGATCACGGCCTTCTGGCCTGCCATAGTCGTCGTCAGCAAAGCGGAGACGCCGACGATGTCGGCGTCGACTTCCTTGGCCTTGGCCACGAACCGCTCGGGAGTCACGCTGGTCCCCAGATCGAAAATCTGGAATCCGCTGGCGGAAAGAATGGTGGCGACCAGGTTCTTGCCAATGTCGTGGATATCGCCTCTGGCGGTGCCGAGGACGATCTTGCCCAGAGCCTCACGCTCGGAGCCCCGCTTCAGCATCTCCGGTTCAAGGATCTTGATGGCCGCCTTCATCGCCTCGGCCGATGCCAGCAGATCGGGCAGAAACATTTCGCCGCAGCCGAATTGATCGCCGGCGAACTTGATCCCCGCTGCAAATCCCTGGTTCACCGCTTCGAGCGGATCGATACCGTTGGCCAGCGCCTGCTGTGCCAGTTCAGTAGCCGTATCAGGCGCGCCGTCGATGATGCTTTGGCGCATCGCCCCGAAGAGTGGATCCGACACAGAACCTCCCGCCAAGATCGGCCTTGGGATCGAGCCGGTCAAGAACGGGATTTTACTCCGGTGGGGGTCGGAAAACTGTGATCCGCCGCACATCCACGCGGGCGCTGAACCGTCATCGCCCTATGGCGGAAGTTTCTACTTTGTGTAAGGCAGCGTCCTGGTATGCCCCACTGGCAACCATGCCGACTCGCGGTTTCAGTCCGCTGGCATGGGTGCGGGTCTTGCGACCAGCGCAGGAGCTTTCACAGCGGCGGCCGCTTCCGCAGGAACCTCCAGCCATTTGCGCACTTCAGGCAGTGCGCGGCGCATCGCCAGTTCGCCTACGCGGATCAATTCGTCGGCGCGTTTGAAGTCGTCATAGTCAAAGCCCGCGACATCGGGCTCGATAATGACGTCGGCCGCGCTTCTCCAAAGCGAACTGGTCATATCCTGCGCGATCGCGAACGACTGCCCGATGACGTCAAAGAAATGCCGGGGAGCGCTCGTCTTCGACCACTGCCCTTTCAGGTGCACGGCCAGCACGCGCTCCGCGCCCATTTCGCGCAGAGGACGCGTCGGCACCGGATGGGAGAGCATGCCATCCACCAGCCAACTCCCGCGAATCTCTACCGGCAGAAACATTCCCGGATAAGCGCAACTCGCGCGCACCGGATCGATGATTGAGCCGGAGGAAAAGACCGCTCCTTTCCCGGTGTTGAAGTCGGTTGCAACCACGCCCAGAGGGATGCGCAACTCTTCAAATGTCTGCACCTTCAAGGTGCGCGCGAGAAACGAGACCATGCGGTCGTTGGTGGCGAAGCCGTAGCGCGAGAGCGTCCAGCGCGCGAACGTGGTGAAGCGAACTTTGTGGGCGATTCCTTCCAGTTCCGCGATGGTGAGCCCGCTGCAATACGCGGCACCCATGATTGCGCCCACACTGGTGCCCGCAATCATGCGAACCGGGATGCCTTCTTCTTCGAGGACCTTGAGCACCCCAATGTGCGCGAGGCCGCGGGCAAAGCCTCCGCCCAAGGCGACACCGATTGCCGGCATGCGCTTCGCTTCAGCCGCATTCGACCGGCGCGACAGTTCGCGGCCAAAGGCTTGCACAGACCGTATAACTTTCCCCAGCCTCTTCATCAGATCCCCACCATTCCTGGTTTGCCGGGAGCCGCAAACCCCCACATCATTGTTGATGTAAGATGCCACGAACTGGTTGCGCGTCACAGTCCACCTTAGTGCCACCGGTAGTTACAAAGAGGATCCGCACCAAGTTACCGAAAGATGTGGCCGCCCACGCGACTGTAGCTAACTCCTTTAATCCTCACCGTTTGCCGTCTTTGATGGCCCGCAGGGTGAACTCGTTCTACTGCCCTACGGGACACAGGAGACTTCAGCGTCTGTTTGGGCGCGTCCAATATTGCTGTGCTTGCAAGCGAGGGCCGGCGCTAGAATCCAGACTTCGCGAGCGACGAAGAAAGCGGAATGGGTACGCACCTGGGCAACGAAGGAGGAACCAACGGTGGCAAGTTACATTGGCGCCATTGATCAGGGAACGACAAGCTCGCGCTTCATAGTGTTCGATCGCTCCGGACGCATCGTGAGCACAGCTCAAAAAGAGCACGAGCAGATCTATCCCAAACCGGGATGGGTCGAGCACGATCCAGAAGAAATTTGGCGCCGCACGGATGGTGTCATCCAGGAAGCAATGGAAGCTCGCGGGCTCCGGCCGGAAGATCTGGCTGCGATCGGGATCGCCAACCAGCGCGAAACCACGGTCGTCTGGCACAAGAAAAGTGGAAAGCCCGTTTACAACGCGATTGTCTGGCAAGACACGCGCGTTGCTCCCGCGGTGGCCGAGTTCGCCGCGCGTGGCGGACAGGATCGCTATCGCGCCCAGACCGGCCTTCCCCTCGCTACCTATTTTAGTGGCCTCAAGATTCGCTGGATTCTCGAAAATGTTGCGGGCACACGCGCACAAGCCGAAGCCGGCGATCTGCTGTTTGGCAACATCGACACTTTTCTGATCTGGCATCTCACCGGTGGAGCGCATGGCGGCGTGCACGTGACCGACGTGACCAATGCCAGCCGCACGCAACTGATGAACCTCAGCACGCTGCAGTGGGATCGGAACATATTGGAAGACTTCGGCATTCCGATCGCGATGTTGCCGAAAATTGTTTCGAGCAGCGAAGCGTACGGCACGGCGCACCTGCCGGCGGTTGCGGGAGTTCCCATCGCCGGCGATCTCGGCGATCAGCAAGCCGCTCTGGTCGGCCAGGCCTGCTTCAAGCCAGGAGAAGCGAAGAATACCTACGGCACCGGCTGCTTCATGCTGATGAACACGGGAGAGAAGGCAGTCCTCTCGAACTTCGGTTTGCTGACTACGCTGGCCTATAAGTTCGGCACGAAGCCGGCATGCTATGCGCTCGAAGGGAGCATCGCCATTGCCGGCGCCCTGGTGCAATGGCTCCGCGATAACCTCGGACTCATTGAAAAGAGTTCTGACATTGAGGCGCTTGCCCGCACTGTAAATGACAACGGCGGCGTTTACTTCGTTCCCGCCTTCTCCGGCTTGTATGCGCCGTATTGGAAGGCCGACGCGCGCGGCGTGATTGCCGGCTTGACTCGCTTCGTGAACAAGGGCCACATCGCCCGCGCCGTCCTGGAGGCGACGGCGTTCCAGGTGCGCGAAGTGGTCGATGCTATGGCCAGTTCCAGTTCGAGTTCCAATGACTCTGGCATTACGCTCGACGTGCTGCGCGCCGACGGCGGAATGGTGACGAACGATCTGCTGATGCAATTCCAGTCCGACATTCTGGCGAAGCCGGTAGTTCGTCCGCTGGTGAAGGAGACCACTGCTCTCGGCGCCGCCTATGCCGCCGGATTGGCAGTCGGGTTCTTCCAGGATACCGACGAACTGGTCGCCAACTGGGCAGTCGATCAGCGGTGGGAGCCGAAGATGGATGAACAATCTCGCGAGCGGCTTTATCGCTTCTGGAAGAAAGCGGTGACGCGCGCTTTCGACTGGGTAGAACCGACTGGATAGAATCGAAGTAAGTGGCCCGGCTCTCCACAGCAAAGACGGCAACTATGAATCGCTCCGACATGTGGCGCCGTATCGAAGCCCATCCCAAAGCCTGGGACATGATTGTGGTGGGCGGCGGTGCGACCGGCGTAGGTGTTGCGATCGATGCCGCAACGCGCGGCTACGATGTGCTGCTCCTCGAGCAGAGCGACTTCGGCAAAGGCACCTCCAGTCGCAGCACCAAACTGGCGCACGGCGGCGTGCGCTACCTGGAGCAGGGCGATATCGGCCTCGTCATGGAAGCGCTCAAGGAGCGCGGACTGCTTCTGCAAAACGCGCCCCACATCGTGCGCGACCTTGCTTTCGTCGTGCCGAACTACGACTGGTGGGAGGCTCCATTCTACGGCCTCGGCCTGAAGCTGTATCAACTGCTGGCCGGTAAATACGGCTTTGGCACTTCACGCATTCTCTCCAGAGAAGAGACGCTCGAACATCTGCCAACCCTGAAAACCGAAGGCCTGCGCGGCGGCGCCGTTTATTACGATGGACAATTCGACGACGCCCGCCTGCTCATCCACATGGTGGTCACCGCTTTCGAGCAGGGCGCCACCTTGCTGAACTATGTCGAGGTCAAAGAACTGACGAAAGACGCGCAGGGATTTGTAGATGGTGTCAGCGCCCGCGATGTCGAAACTGGCAACGAATTTCGCGCGACCGCGAAGGTTGTGATCAACGCCACCGGCGCTTTCTGCGACCTGCTTCGGCTCCGGGCAGAGCCTTCCGCCGCGCCCATGATCGCGCCCAGCCAGGGCATTCATCTGGTCTTCGAATCCAGCTTCCTGCAGGGTGAAAGCGCGGTCATGGTTCCGCACACTAGCGATGGCCGCGTCTTATTCGCAATTCCATGGCACGGGCACACGCTGGTCGGAACCACCGACACGCCCATTGCCGCCGCCACGCTCGAGCCCGTCGCCATGGACCAGGAAATCGAATTCATCCTCGCGACCGCCGGGCAATACCTGACGAAAGCCCCGACGCGCGACGATGTCTTGAGCGTATTCGCCGGCATCCGGCCGCTGGTACGCGCCACCGGAGTGGCTAGCACGGCGGCGCTGTCGCGCGATCACGTCATCCACATCGATCGCTCCGGCCTGGTCACCGTCTGCGGAGGAAAATGGACGACCTACCGGCATATGGCCGAGGATTGTGTCGATCAGGCGGCAACCCTCGCGCAGTTGCCGGAAATACCATGCGCGACCCACCACCTGCACATCCACGGCTTCCACGAAGTTGCGAAAGAAGACGCTGCGAAAGATTTCCCCTCGCTGGCTGTCTACGGATCAGATGCGCACGAGATTCGCAAGCTCATCGCCACGGACGCACGGCTCAGCGAACCGCTGCATGCGGCGCTGCCCTACGTCAAAGCGGAGGTGATCTGGGCGGCGCGTCACGAAATGGCCCGCACCGTCGAAGACACGCTCGCCAGGCGCACGCGCGCGCTGTTCTTAAATTCGCGCGCCGCCCTCGCCATGGCGCCCGCCGTCGCCGACTTGATGGCTGTAGAACTGGGGTGGGACGACCTCACCCGGACGAAACAGTTGGCTGCGTTTCGCGACGTTGCTTCGAACTACCTGCTTCATCCCTGAAAAGTTGCCCAGGAAAGCGTAGCGCATTTGGGGCAGGGAAGAGGTGCACCCGTCAACCAGGACGGCCCTCGAAGCTGCCCCAGGCCCACTAGCCGGCGCTCTTTAAAAACACGAAGTTGAGGCAGTCAGCTGTCAAGCCCCCTGCCGAAATCCTGCAAGTGAGCCCAACAAGCGAACTCCTTATTTCGGAATATTTTACGTATAACTCCTGTAGGCTCAAAGATTTGAAAGGAATTTCCCGTCAACTCTATGATTCTAAAGGGCCGGGATATTAAAATTTTCGTGACGCCGAATAGTACCTTTGGAGTAAACAAGCCGCACCCAAAGTATGAGACCTGACAAGTGCCCCTAAATCTGGTGGCGGCGGTTGGACTCGAACCAACGACCTACGGATTATGAGACCGTCGCTCTAACCACCTGAGCTACACCGCCACGTTGCAAACAAAAGACTTACACGATTGTGACCTTCGTACCGTAGAACATTTTAGAACATTTTGGTATTCTACGCCTGAAAATGAGGGGCGCGATGGCATACCAGCAAGGTTCGATCTACCAGCACAACGGCACATGGTTTCTAAAGTATCGCACAACGGAACTCAAAGATGGAACACCCCGGCTCGTTCACAAGACGGTGCGTCTCTGCGATAAGAACGGCAACGGGCATCACCCGCAGTGCGAAACGAAAACGGAGCACCGCACAGAAAAATCCGTCTACCCTGTGCGGGACAAAATCATGGCGGGCGTCAACGCTGCCCAATCGAATGGCAAGCCCCAACAGGACATGCTCATTGTCGATTTCTGGGAACAGAGATATTTGCCGTACTGCGAACATGAGTACAAGGGCAAAGGTATGAAGCCTTCGACCGTCCGTGGCTTCAAACAGATTTGGAAACAGCACCTAAAGCAACACTTTGGCAAACTCACGCTGCAGGGATACCAGTTAGACCATGGACGGCGTTTTCTCGCCAGTCTTAAGACGACGCAGGGCAAGAACACTCTGAAACACATACGCGGGCTTGCTAGTGCGATGTTCAGTGAAGCAATCGAGCAAGGATACAGGAAGGAAGCAAACCCTTGGCATGTGAAACTGCCGAAGGATTGCAAAGAGACAGAGAGCACCAAGCACTACACGCTTGAGGAAGCGGAGAACATCATCTCGGCTCTAGTGGATCATGTTGACTGCCAACTCGTGATGTCCTTGGCCTGTTTTCTCGCACTGCGACCGGGAGAGATCGCAGCATTACGCTGGGAGGATTTTGACGCGGAGAGCGTGAACATTCGCAGATCGGTTGTTCGCGGTATAGTTGACGTTCCGAAGACGCTTGAATCAGTCGCAGCCTTGCCACTCATAGATCAAGTAAAAGTCCCGCTCGAACTGTGGCATCGGAAGTGTGGCAAGCCGAAAGAAGGGTACGTCTTCGAGAGCCGCATCGGGACGCCCGTTGATCTTCACAATCTCATTGCCCGTGTCATCAAGCCGCATGTCGAAGGACAGAGCGAATGCGAACGATGCAAAAAGGTTCCCAAGAAATCAGGCGTGTGGAAGACGCTGTATGCAGGCCGACGTGGGGCGTGTACCGCCGTGATTGAGAACACGGGCGGAAACTATGCCGTTGCTCAAGCCCTTTTACGTCACAAGTCCATGCTCACTACGCTGGGCGTGTACAAGAAGGCCATCACACCCGAGGCGTTCAGAAACGGCATGAAACTGTTAGAAGCCGCCGCAGCTGCAAGCCCCACAACAAACGGCAAAGAGTGATTGGATATACACTGGTAAGCTGTATTAGTTTGCACTCGACCTTGCGGACAGGGTTGGCAAGCGTATCGGACACAGACCGGTATCCGAATCGGGGGATTTTGAGTGTAATCGGGATTTTTCGCCAACCGACGATAGATTCCGAATAGCCGACAAGCCGGGAGTTGATCGGATTGGTCAACACAAGCCCGTTTAATGAGGACTAATCCAGACTCAAGGAGTGCATCGGCCTGAAGTCAACAGTTGAGCCAAGGGTCACTTATCCGGAAATGCGACTATTCGGCCGAGCGGCGAGAAGCTTGTTCTAACCAGGCCTTCGCCGCCAGCCTCAGATGTATCTCGCGCATGACGATCGTCAAAAGGTCAACTTCCTATTTCGCCTGTACCAGCCCCGCAATAACCGCAGCAAGTTTATCGAGTATCTGGTTCCAGCCCTCCATTTGACCGCTATTTTTCGCGCTCTCCATGGGTTCATTTCCAATGAAGGTAAGTTTCGTCTGGCCGTTTCCGAGATCCTCAAAGATGGTCACGTCGTACGCACCGTCTATAGCCTCATGTTCTATTCCTAATTGCGCAGGCTCGATCTTGTTTCCCTTCGAATCGGAAAAGTACATCAAGGAAACGATCTTCTCGTACGGAACAATCTCGTGGTATTCAACCGCATTCCAGAACTCCTGCCCATCCGGCGACTTCATGCAGCAGAGGAATTTTCCTCCAACGCGAAAATCCATCTCGCAAACGGGCGCAGTAAAGCCCTTCGGTCCCCACCACTGCATCACGTACTTCGGGTCTGTCCACGCCTTCCAAACCAACTCGCGTGGGGCATCAAAAACTCTTGTAACGACCATCCGCTCGATTTCGCTAACCGTGTTTTCTGTCATCTCTGGCCTCCTCTTTCTTCATTTGATTTACAACGACATCCAGTTTGTCGAAACTCTCTTCCCAGAATCGGCGATAGCTAATCGCCCAGTCGCTGACCGTCTTAATCGCCTCTGGCCTAAGCGTGCACACACTCTCTCGTCCACGCTTCGTCTTGATTACAATCCGCGCCCGCACCAGGTAGGCAATGTGTTTTGAAATCATCTGCTGCGAGAGTGCAAACGGTTCCGTCAATCCATGCACAGAGGCAGGCCCGTGGGAGAGTCGTTCGATCATTGCCCGGCGGGTTGGATCAGACAAAGCGGCAAATGTTGTACCCAGATTATCCACAACCCTATGGTTGTATATTGTCGGGTCAATGTCAAGTGTGAATTTTGCGATTCTTGATTTCTGTTCCCTTATCTCTGAACCCTGACACCTGCGCTGCTTGATGCTCTGCGCATTAGGGCGAGCCAGCAAGGGTTTTGGCGCTGGCATCAGGGGCAGGAGGAATGAAAGGATTGTCTCTGGAACCTTTCTCGGTGTCTCACCGCCCTGTTGGGCAAGTGATCTTTGCCAGACGACCCGCTAGGACCTACACGGTGAGTGGTAAATCGCCAATGCACTCACCGACACCGGATTAGTACCGAGAAAGTCGGCTTAGCGGAAGCGATTCGCGCTTACTCCTGGTTGACGGGCACACCGGAAGTTATCGTCAACTAACGTTATCAGGCGATTACGCTCATTGACCCTGTGGCCGGGGTTTTGAGTGTAATCGAGATATTACGACAGTTGACGCTGGACGGCCTGCGTATGGTAAAGAGGTAAGGGCCAGATACGCTCCGTAACCACTCTTTGTTGAAGGTTCGAGTTCCACATCCCACCAGTCTGCCCCGCCGCACCACCGCGCGGTTGAGTGTGCCCCGCGACGATTGCCATTGCCCCAGCGAGTTTTCGAAGTGAGCCATTCTGCACAGTATTTCCGAAGGAAATGAGCGATTGTAGAGATGCCTGCAAAGAGCAGTCGATCCGTCAAACCAGAGGGGCCTACCTCTCGAAGCAGGGAGCTTGCCCAGACAAGGCGGTTTGCGTGGAAAAATAAGGGGTGAAACATGCTTGGAACTATATTGATCGTGATTCTGATCTTAGCACTCTTAGGTGTGCTCCCAAGATGGTCGCATAGCAGGGACTGGGGCTATTACCCGACTGGAGGACTCGGGCTGATCCTTTTGATCGTTGTTATTCTCCTCGTTCTCGGTCGCATTTGATAAGGACGAGACCACATCGGACGGAGGTGAGCGGAAAACAGAATTCGATCGGGTCCGCTCTGTGGGAAACGTGGGGCATGGCGAAACGCAATTTTAGGATCGTCAAACGAGAGAATAATATTCCGGTGCTTGGCGTGTGTGAATATTGCAATGCCGAGTTCGCGGTAGATCCCGAGACTATAGGCCGACCTAAGGATGCACACGCCCGCATCCAAAAACAATTCATCGCGCACAAATGCAAGCGGCTGGATGCCAACAAAAACGCGGCGCGGATCGTGAGCGAAGGCGCCGACTCGCACTGAGCACATCCTATATCCGGGACGCAGCCCATAACTCTCGCTAACAGGCGTTTACACTCAAAACCCCCGTCCCGAGGTCAGTGAGTGTAATCGGGATTTATCAACAATAACCCTCTCGAGTCGATGCCAACTCCACGGCCTTCATTGACTTGCCCGTTTCGCCCACGTAAGATTTGCCCCTAATGATCGGCCAGACCATCTCGCACTACCGCATCATCGAGAAACTCGGCGGTGGCGGGATGGGTGTGGTCTACAAGGCCGAGGACACGCGGCTGCATCGCTTCGTCGCCCTCAAGTTCCTTCCCGATGAAATTGCCCGTGACACACAGGCGCTCGCCCGCTTTCAACGCGAAGCGCAAGCTGCGTCCGCGCTGAATCACCCCAACATCTGCACAATCCACGAAATTGACGACCAGCACGGCGAAGCCTTCATCGCCATGGAGTTTCTGGACGGCATGACGCTGAAGCACAGTATTGCTGGCCGACCAATGGAAACCGAGTTGATACTGTCTCTCGCCATCGAGATTGCGGACGCACTGGATGCGGCTCACTCCGAAGGCATCGTCCACCGCGACATCAAGCCCGCCAACATCTTTGTCACCAAGCGCGGACACGCCAAGATTCTCGACTTCGGTCTGGCGAAGGTCAGTCTTGCAGGCAGTTCTTCGAGCAAGATTGGGTCTCTTAACACGCAGACGGGTTCGTTGGACGCGGATCATCTCACCAGTCCCGGTTCTACGGTCGGCACCGTAGCCTATATGTCGCCGGAGCAAGTGAGAGCGAAAGAACTGGATGCGCGGAGCGATCTGTTCTCGTTTGGTGCTGTGCTGTACGAGATGGCGACGGGCGCATTGCCCTTTCATGGCGAAAGTTCGGGAGTCATCTTTAAGGCAATCCTCGATTCTGATCCGCCCCCGCTGATTCGTTTCAATCGTAATATTCCGCCCGAACTGGAACGGATCATCAACAAGGCAATGGAGAAAGACCGCGACTTGCGCTATCAAGGTGCGGCTGAGATGCGGGCCGATTTGAAGCGGCTGAAACGGGAAACGGAATCGCGGCACGGCATACCAGCCAGTTCGGGGTCGGTGGCCGTCGCACAGGAAAGCGGCTCAGGAGTTACGCAACCCGCGGTCGCGCAACCGCCTTCGCCAGCGTCCGGTTCCTCCCCTGCGCTCGCTCCCTCTCCGTCATCGAGCGCCGTGAAAGTGGCCGAAGTTCCTGTAGCGGGCAGGAAACTCTGGAAGGTTCTGGTTCCCGCCGCCGTAGTACTTGTCGCTGCTGCAATCGCGGGAGCGTTTTATTTCGGTTCACGTTCGACGGCACCGACGGCGAAGGCTACCCCGCTCACCGAGAAAGACATCGTCGTTCTCACGGACTTCGCCAACTCCACCGGCGACCCCGTCTTCGACGGCACCCTCAAGCAGGCCCTCGCCGTCGATCTTGAACAGTCTCCCTTCCTCAATATTCTTTCCGACCGCAAAATCGGCGCGACGCTGAAGCTAATGGGCCACGCGCCCACCGAGCACGTTACCGCCGACGTAGCCCGGGAACTCTGCCTGCGCACCGGCAGCAAAGCCGTCATCGGCGGCTCGATCTCCAACCTGGGCAGCCAGTATGTCGTCTCGCTCGATGCTGTCGTCTGTAATACCGGCGACAGTCTAGCCAAGGAGCAAGCTGAGGCGGCCAGCAAAGAGGGCGTGCTCAAGGCGTTGGGCACGGCGGCCACCAGCCTGCGCGGCAAGCTGGGCGAATCGCTCGCTTCGGTACAGAAGTTCGATGTGCCCGTGGAAGCCACCACACCCTCGCTCGAAGCCCTGAAGGCTTACAGTATGGGCATCACGACCCAGCGCACCAAGAGCGACGCCGAAGCCATCCCGTTCATGAAGCGGGCCCTCGAACTCGACCCCAACTTCGCCATAGCCTACGCCGGTCTGGCCGTTAATTACTCGAATCTGGGACAGGCGAGTCTTGCCGCGGACTATGCGAAGAAGGCCTACGACCTGCGCGAGCGGGTCAGCGAGCGCGAGAAGTACCGCATCTCCGCCTTGTACTTTCAGGATGTCACCAGTGAAGTGGAGAAGGCGACGGAAGCCTACGAACTCTGGGCGAAAAGCTACCCGCGGGACCTGGTGCCTCACTCGAATCTGGGCTTTCTCTACAACGCGCTGGGCCAATACGACAAAGCGATAGCGGAAACCGAAGCGTCGCAGCGGCTGGAACCCACGATCACCGGCTATGCGAACCTGGCAGGCATGTACATCAGCGTCAATCGGCTCAAGGACGCCCGGCAGACGCTCCAGGAAGCACAGCAAAAAAACTTCGACAACCTGTTCGTTCGGTCCAATCTATATGCCTTGGCGTTTCTGTCCGGGGATACGGCCGAAATGGAGCGCCAGGTGTTATGGGCGGCGGGCCGCCCCGGCGAAGAAGACCAGATGCTCAACAACCACGCCGATACTCAGGCCTACTACGGACACCTGGAAAGAGCCCGCGACCTCGCCCGACGGGCTTCTGACTCCGCCGTGCGGTCAGATGCCAAAGAAACTGCCGCCCAGTGGCTGGCCTTTCAGGCGGTCCGCGAGGCTGAACTCGGCAACGTCGCTGCTGCCCGGCAAGGCACCGCCCGCGCCTTGGCGCTCGCTCCCGGGCGTGATGTCAAAGTCCTCTCCGCCTTGGCGCTGGCACGCAGCGGCGAAACTGCTCAATCCAGAACCATCCTTGAAGCGCTCCAAAAATCCGAACCCACCAACACTTATCTAAAAGTGTATTGGTTTCCGGTGATCGAGGCCTCCATTGCGATGGCACAACAGGCGCCAGACCGGGCGGTTGTCGCGCTCGAACCCTCCCTTCCTTACGAACTCGGGGGGCCTCCTCCCGGAATCTCAATGTATCCCGCGTACATTCGTGGCCTGGCTTACCTCGCCCAGCGGAACGGTCCCGCTGCGGCCCCCGAATTCCAGAAGTTTCTTGATCATCCTGGAATCGTGCAGAACTTCCTGCTCGGCTCGCTCGCCCATCTGCAACTCGCCCGTGCCTACGCCCTCTCTGGCAACACCGTCAGAGCGAAAAGTGCCTACCAAGACTTCTTCGCGCTCTGGAAAGACGCCGACCCCGACATCCCCATCCTGAAGGAAGCCAAGGCAGAGTACGCGAAGCTGCAGTAGCCCGAAAAAACTTGTTCCTCGTCGCTTGCTCTTTACCGATGGTTTACGAAACCAGGCGATTTCACTCATTGACCCGCGCCTCCGTGAGGGGTGCCAGACTTCACCGCCCGCCGCGGCGCCCGGTTGCCGCTGCCGCCGAAGAAGCAGGCTAGACCGAACAGGTAGCCGAAGTTGTACCAAGCGCCGTTGTTGTGGACCTCGTAGATACTGAGGTCTCTCCGGAACAGCGAGACCACGAACACAAGGGGCGCAAATAAAGCCTTGCCAGAGGCCGAGCCAGAAGCCCGCAACTCCACCGTGCTCGCTGGCCGTTCCTTTTGACGGGTTAGGGCCGGACGCGCATCCGGCCAGAACGCCCAGCACCAGGAGGACAACCACAAGCAAGGTCAAAAAGGGTTTCATCGGCAATACCTCCCGCTCATACGTATTACGAAGCAGGGGCATGAAAAGTCTCAGAAGGGCCTGCAGCGTTTAACACTCGGGAACTCGTAGCTGCTGTAAACAGGCGATAGCGCTCATTGACCCGTCGATGAGTGTAACCGAGATGTTTCGCCAAGAAGGAACAGCGTGGCTTCAACCTGGAATCCTGCGATCAAGTATCTACCTAAGCAGTAATAACTTAGCCCCCATGTACAAGACCGTCTCAGTTCTTGCATCTTTCTCAGGCCCTCGCCCGTATGATTTGGTAGCATGAACGCCGCAGCGTATTACTTCGTGATGGGCATGGAGTCCGAGGCCTCCGCAATTGCTCGCGGTCTTCGTCGGCGCGATCCAGAGTTGCTGGACCGCCTCATCGAGCAGTATCAGCACCGGCTGCTTCGTTATCTGGTGTACCTGGTGGGCAATCGTGAACTGGCGGAAGACCTCTTCCAGGAAACCTGGATTCGCGTGCTGGAGCGCGGCCATCAGTACGACGGCAGGCACCAATTCAGCACCTGGCTCTATGCGGTGGCAAGAAATCTGACTATCGATTATCTGCGGAAGAAAAGCCCGGTCAGCCTGGATGCTCTGATGGAGGACGAAGAGCACGCCCCTCTTGAACCGGCCGACACGCGGCCTTTGGCGTGGGAAGTTGTGGCGCATCAGGAGCAGGCTGAGCGCATCAGCGCCGCTTTGGTCAGCATCCCGGCGGAGTATCGTGAGACCGTGGTGTTGCGTTTCCAGGAGGGATTGGCTTTGGAGGAGATTGCCACGGTGACCGGCGCGCGGCTGGGTACGGTGAAGTCGCGGCTGTATCGCGGATTGAACATGCTGATGTCGCGGTTGAAGGGAGTGTAGGCATGACGCGGGACACGCATGACGAGGCGCGGGAACTGATTGCGCTGGGTGAAGATCTCTCGGATGCGCAGCAGATCTGGCTGCAGGCCCATCTGCAAGAGTGCGCGCCTTGCCGTGATTATGCGGAAATAGCGGACCGGGTGGTTCGCGCTTTGCGGTCCCTGCCTGTCGCGGCCGACTCCCGCCTGGTCCGAGCCACGCAGATGCGGGTGCGCTTCCACGCCAGTAGGCTTCGGGAGACGCGAGAACACATGTGGCTGGTGGGCTTCGCTTGTATGGGCGTGGGCCTTTCCGCCACCCTGACAGTACCTCTTCTGTGGCGGCTGTTTGCATGGATGGGAGAGTGGGCCGGGGTCTCGACCCTGATTTGGCAAGTGAGCTTCATGGTTTTCTTCATCGCGCCCGCGCTGGTGGTGAGTGTGCTGTTGTTGGCTCGCGGCACGCACCTGACGAAACACGAAGAAGGATCGCGGCAATGACGACGAGAAAGCGAACAAATTTATGTTAGCGAAAGACGAAACTCGAACTAGAGCATCGGCGGAAATCAAGGTTATTCCGACCTGGGCATGGGTTCTAGCGGGGGTTGGGATCGTAGGAACGCAGATCGCGTTTGATTTCTTCAGTGGCCGCAAACCCGGTGCTCCACCCCCCTGGGCGCTGCCGTTGCTTGGACTTTTGGTCGGCCTGGTGGTGGGTTGTTATCTGTTACTCATCGGTTATATAAACCGCGATGCCAAACGGCGCGGCATGAGCCCGGTCCTTTGGACGATTGTGGCCATAATTATTCCGAACGCACTGGGCATCATTCTCTACTTTATACTGCGGCAACCATTGCGCACCGCCTGCCCGCGATGTGGCCATGTCATGCACCCCGGATTCGGCTTCTGCCCTCAATGTAGCTACAAGCTCACCCCGATTTGTCCGCAATGTCAGCGATCCGTCGGGGTGAATGATATTTATTGTCCCTACTGCGGAACCTCGCTGCGCAGTCAAGCGGCCCCGGTCTCCAGCCCCCCAACGCGGGCAACTACGGAAGACGCGCAAGAATGAATACCCGTTATAGCTGACGAAAACAGGCGATTTCACTCTTTGACCCCGGCCAGTCCAAGGAAGGGGGTTTTGAGCGTAATCGAGATTTTTTGCCAACTATAATCTTCCCCGATGGAGAACCTGAGCAAACCCGACGATCAAAGCGCGGTGGGGTTGCCTTGAAGCACCCTCATCTGCGGGTGCCGCACCATCGGCTCGCAGATGTGCAGCTTCGTCGATCCCTGATACCGGTCCTGGCGAGAGAATTGCTTTGCGACCCGTGCGGGTAGGTGCCCGATAAACTTCGGCTGAAGGTATTCGTCCAGTATCACGATCAAAAAGTTGTTGATCGTCGCGAGCGGCCCTGACCGCCGCTTTGTTCCTTTGCGACGCACCGGGTGGGTCTCGTTAGCTGCGAACTCCTCAGACCAGATGCTACTGCTCGTCGCGGGGAACCTGCTAACGGTCTTAATCGCAAATCCGTTACTGGTGCCGCTTTGGATCGCATCTATATCTCGGAATGAAGTGGAACAACGGATCAGCGGGCGTCCGCCGCACTGTCTGTTAAAGGCCGCCAAACCCCAATACTCCCCGATCGATCCTGCGAGATTGTCCTTAGCTCGGAGTACGCCCGGGAATCGGTCATATAAGAGTTGACGCTGTCTTCCGAAGCGAAGAATTGCACTCTCGAAGGCCTCATTCGCCTTTGGATAGAGAATCACGTCGCGGAGTTGCTGTAGTGAGCCCTCGGACTCTGACTCCAGAGAGAATCGAAAGACCCTCCGATTCTGTTCCGTCGTCCGCCGCCACCGCGCAACGTTCCATTCACCCGCGTAGAGCAACTGCTTCGGGTGGAACAGATCACCGCAGTCCAAAAACGCGCGCACAGGTGCCTGTGTGCCCTGGGCATCAAGAAGAATATTGTTCCAGTGGTCGCGCTTCTGATCTCCGGTCCTGCCGTGGCCTACATAGGACAGCACGCCTCTCGTGAGGTCGAGTCGATCCGCGTAGGGTGCTCGCCTCGACCCGTGATAGGTCACGATGATATAAACCTGTCCATTCCACTCCGTGATCCCCTTGGCGGGATTATGTGTGGGTCCTCGCAAGTCTCGCTGTGAGTCGTACCAGTTTCCTACGGTGAACAACTTCACGATCCGCCACCCCACCTCATCCAGCCAATTGGAAACAAGAAACTACCAGATTGTTTGTCGCTACGAACCTTGGTGCGAATACGACAGCACTCGTCGGCACCTATTGTAAAAGAGTGAGTTGCGATGGTTGGCGAAATCAGGCGTTTACACAACTGTGCGCCGTTTGTTCGCCCTTCAGCCACTACGCCCAAAAACCCTGTTACGGCCTGACATTACGCGACCCCATCCGACAGCGTGGTGTGCAAGGTCAGGTCTTGGCTATCACAGGTAAGCCCCCCAGAAAACGGCCCGCTACACATCTCACCGCCCGCAAGAACTCCGCAGCTATGACTCACTTCACCATCCCACCCACGAAAAACGCGGCTCACCGAGATCTTGTCAAGTCTTTTTTTTGGTTGTTTTTTGCCACTATCTCAGTTGTAACTCCAATCTACTCAACAAAACGATAGAATTATTCTGATATACGAGGATCTCCCCAAAAACCCATGTTATAAAGGTCATGGCGACACTTCGCCAGAGAAAACATATCGAATAGACCTAACGCACTTCGGCCCCGCCGATTGCTTGGTCGGAAAGGGGCACTATGAGCACAAACCTAGCACCCGCACCTGCAACACTCTCACCTGCTCTAACCCAAACTGAAATCTGGACGGTTGACGAGTTAGCCGCATTTTTGAAGTGCAGCCGCCGTAGCATTTACGAGTTGACCCGCAAGCGTGGGCAACTTGGTCACGAAATCCCATTGCCAGTTCTTCGACTGCCGTGCGGAATGAGATTTAGACGCAGTGATGTAGAGCAGTGGATTCAGCGTTGTGTTGATGCCGCAGTCCAAGCAGGGAGGGTGCAGTAATGGCGACCCTAGCGATGGCGGCGGGCAACATGCAAAAGGAATTTATGCCCGCAAAAATTCGCAGAACAGCGCAGATCGGGGGTCATGTGAATGATCGCAGACGCCCACGGTTACACGAAGACCCGCAGGTTACCGCAATCTGCAATGCGTGGTTCGCAGAGAGGCAGACTCGGAACACTGTACCCGTGCCGATCACAATCCTCGAATCGGGCGAGCAAGATCAGTACGACGCCTACGGACGACGCAGGTTCGTACAGCGAGCGCAGGAGTACATCGTACAGGAGCCGTGGAAGTTCGAAGATCACGGAACCTTCTTTGCCGTGGATATTACCAGACTGAATGGCGGTAAACCGCTCGTGCTGCTGCTCGATAAAACCGAAGAACAGTTGCGGCTCGAAGCGAAAGAACCGACGCACAAGAGTAGGCCGACACTTCCGACTTCGAGCATGCTGTATCTAACGGGCGGGCAAATCTACGTCAGATACAGAAGTGTGGCTTACCCCCTGCTGCATTGGATCACAGCGAGAAAGACCGATTACTACTCCGTGAAACTGCGAAATTCGGGCGATGGCGTGCTTGATTGCAGAATGTCAAATCTGGAAATCAGAACGACTACAGAACAGAAGAAAGCCGCCCGGAAGTTGGACCTCAAGGCGAAGCGGGATTTCGATAAGCCGAACCGCTTGATTTACTTCGGTCACGAGGAATTGCTTCAGCCGTATGATGACGTGATCGAGAATTTTACGACAGACGCAACCATCGCAAGATCGAAGAGACCTGCGGGTAATCAGCCTGGCGATGCACCTAATGCTGTCACGAAACTGGCGTACGGTCGAGAGAAGACGAATGACGACGGCGAAGAACTTCGCACGCTCACCTATCGGAAGGACAATCTGACCAGCGATTTGACGGTCTAACGCAATAGGAGCCTTTTGAGCGATTCCGGGGGGCTTGGGTGGTGGTCATCCCGGCACCCGGACGCTGCCAGCGGTCACGGAAAGTGGCAAAACGAGCCAACTCTGTAGAATCGCCACCCGGCAGGCTGTCAAGGAAAATCGGAAACCACTTTTCTCAGAGTGAGAAGACTATATTTCCTTTAGATTCAAAAGTATAGGTGGAACTTTTGCTCGAAAAGCCACGAATTTCGCCTCACTATTGAGAGGAATAAATAGTCGGGCGGCGATCCGACTGCTTCTCTCGCCGGACTCAACCGGGCGGCACCCGGTAGTCTCAGTCTCCCGATCTCCAGTCATCAGGGGCATCCGCAAACTCCCAGACCTTTCCACGGGAATTCCTTTGCGTTGCTCGTAAATGAAACATGGATCGGAGAATCGTTTCGTTGACAGTAAGTCGGAGCGAATCAAAGAAACAGGCGCTCAAGGCGAGCAAAGCAAGAGCGAAGAAATTTCGAGAGGAGCATGCGGGCGAATTGGAAAAGACCGTGGACCCGGACGTACAGGAAGCGATTGAGATCAGACAGCAGATGGTGGACGCTGGCACGTTGATCGAACCTGCGGTCGAGCCGGACGACGGCGAGATCAGAGAATTAGGCGAGTTAGAGGAACACTCGTTAGAGGAGTCGTGAACGAGAGTGTACAGTTACAAATCGAACGGCTCGCAGCGGTCTGTATCCAAAGTCGAATCCGACCTCAGGCAGTTGTGAACGCCCTACTCAACGCAATGCGGGCGAAATGGGATCGGCTGCTCTATCAAGTGCCCGGTGCAATTATTGTGAGGAGAGCATGAGCATCAAATTCGGAAACTTAGTATTGGCGACAAAAACAAGATCAAGCGGTCAGAAAAGCGGTCGATACCGCACGGAATAGTCCAAAGCACACATCGGTCGCAACCGAACTTTCCAAGCACCTTATGTCGATAGCCGCAGAACTCGAACGAATTACGCTCGACCCGGCGTCCAGCATAGAGAAAAACTTCGGGCAACAGAACTGCTCACCAAGATTCAATCGAAAGCGGTGCTCGCAGAAGCATCCGCAAGACGGCGTAACGTAGCACTCGCCCAGGCCGCAGCATTATTACGAGAAGCAGCGTTGTGAAAATGTTCTAAGACTGTTCTATGCTGTCTGTAGGTCATTGATTCTGCAGGCCGTATTCCGTGCAGATGGTTATAGTAACCGTCGCTCTGCGCAGGTACGGGTACGGGTCGGAGATATTTTAGAATCAATGGATTACAGCGTATTCGCAGTAGGAGGACAAAAGGCGAAATATTCAATTCAAATTTATGGCGTGGAACTAATTGATTCTAGGGACGTTACAGGGGGTCACTGATCGCCCTTGACCCCGGTGCCGGGGGAGTCCGCCCCACCCTTCGCCAGCGATGGCGGCTTGGCGTGGCAAACGTCCCTGAATCTTGAGATCTGGGGATCGGGATAGGGGGGTAACGTCCCTAAGGAATGCTTATGATTCCCGCCTTCTAATAGGTGGGCGAAGGGGTCTGTGACTCCTGCCCGCAAGGGGGCGAGTACAGGGGGTAGTTAGGTGGGTAGGTGCCCGGTTTCTTTGTATGCGGACAGCGGTTTTTCTGTACGGATACAGTGGTTAGTAAGTCGTTTCTCCAAGTGCTCGGGAGATCAGGGATCGGGGAATCCTGAACTTCGAAATATTTCTATGGAGCGACACCACTCCGTAGGGTTCTTAACTAGGAGTAAGCCCGAAAATATTTCGTACGATACGATTTTGCTTGACAAGTTAGTCGCAATGTGAGACGATAACAATAGTAACAGAATTGAATCTCGCCTATACGGGGCGAGTAATGGGCGTCACTGGAAGGCTTACAGCCGTACAACACGGCGACCGGGAAACCGGGTAGTAAGACATAAGGATCTGCAAGAACACGGCACTGATCGCCGCCTAGATCAGATAATCCACACAAGCCCTACAAGTCCCACACGGGTATGCTTCGAAGTCCATGGCGAACTAACGATTTGAGATTTGGGCATCCGCCGGACGCCCGTAGTCGGGCAAACAACTGAACACTTGGGTGGCGACCTACGCCAGAAACACGGAGGAAATATGATCATCGAAAACGAAAAGCCGACAGCAGCAGCGACGGCGACTTCGGAATGTGCGGAGTTGCTCAACTATTTTCTTCAGAACAAAACCATCACCAGCGTCGAACCGGGGAACACACCGGGCTGGGTACTCATCAATTTCGAAGACGCACCAGCCGATAAAAGTGTGCGCCAGTTCATGACTATCTGGATCGGCAAGGAACCATTCTATCCTGACGATGAGCACTGTTGGGAGATGGCAATCCATCGTCGTCGGGATGACGGCGGCGGGGTTGTATCTCCGATAGCTAAGGTGGAAGTCCCGTCAGAGGAAGCAGACGAACAAGGCTGCGAGTCAGATCACGAAGTACACTCAGCCGACGAGCCGCATGTGGAGGGAATATGAACATCGCAGATGTGACAATTTTGACGGATAGGTTGAGTTTCCAGCCTGACGAAATTACCTCAGGGACGATTGTGCTCGATGGAAACACCGTGCAGTGGGAAATCGACTGTAATCATCGTCAGGGTGGTCCTGAGTATACCGACTTGGAAATGGACGCCGAAATCAATTACTTCACCCACGCCTGTTACGATTCACCCGATGATCCACCTGATTCACCCAAGTTCGAGCCCTTGCATTACTTCATAGGTGATTGGATGACGTACTTCGAGGGTGACAAACAGGTCATTGGTAACGGGGATGACCGGGGCTGCTCTAATCGCTATCTGCTGCGATACGCTCGCCAGTTGAGTGTCACCGAAGCGGTGGATGTACGCAACGTCATCGTGACAGCTTTGCAAAAGAAGGTTCATCCAGACCATTGCCATTGTCAGCCTTGCGAGAAGTACCACGATGAAGTAATCGTGCCCCGGATGATCGCATTACTGCGTGGAGAATTCCCAGACGTGGAAGCCGGCGAGTGAACTGATGAAAAAGATACAGGGTTCAGGATGGGCATAAACCCACTCGGAAGAGCCGGGGGTTCGATTCCACCAAGTGTTGTCGGGCTGGGCAGCCACCTTCGTAATACCAATCTAAGTCCTGATCATAAGAATTCCGCCATCCGTGCGTCTGCACGTGTCGGATCAGTTCGTACATCGATGTTTAGTAAGCCGCATTGTGCGGGAAGGAATGGCGACCTGAGAGCCAACGCTGAGTTATTACAAACGTGAACCAGGTGCCCACGTAGACGGCACCACAGCATGCTCGTGCATTCGAGCAGAACAAGGAGGCTCAAATGCCTAATTATTGCGACTGTAAGTTAACTATCACGGGACCGAACAGACAAGCGGTCTTAAACAAAATCAAAGGCGATGAAGTGTTCGTGGAGACGGGCGCTGACATCAACGACAAACCGTACAAGACTGAGTACATCGTGCACTTCGATGTGGACAAAGTCGTCCCAAGCCCGAAAGAAGTAATTGAAAGTGGAAACTGGTCGGATTGGGTGGACAAGAACTGGGGCTCCATTGTTTATCCTGACCGTCAGGGACACAGGGAGTCTTCTGATGAGCACGACTTCGACCTAATCTGGTTCACTTCTCCATGGAGACCGCCGTTGCTAGCCATCCTTGCGCTGGGCGCCATGTTCCCAGAGAATTCGTTCCTTCTCCAAGACGACGGAATGGACCTGCCATCAGGCACGACACTGTTTCGAGGCGGGAAAAGTTCAAAGTATCACTCCATTCCCAACGTCAATCGGTTCACCGGCAAGACCGCCACTTTGTACGAAATCTTTGTGTCGGTTCTGCGCTGGACTGGAGACGTCCAGAAGGCGCAAGCCGAGATCGAGCGGGTCAAGGTAGAAAGGCTAAGCCCTGACACGCCTGAGTCCACTACGCAGGACCCGTTTTACGATCCCGCCTTGGACGCAGAAGTCAGAGAGATCGTAGCTCCTCGGCTCTACGATGTCGCCATGATTCCCGCTGACGAAGAACGGATCGAAGACCTTTTGGGGATAATCACACAATGCGTGGCCAAGGTGCAGCAGGAAATCTCCGGAACGGAGGTGGAAAGCATCGCTTGAATAGTTGTTCGGGCGCTGGGGTGACCTTGGCGCCCACCTCCGAAATGAAAAGGAGCATATGACAGAACTGAAACCAACGAAAGACTTTACGAAAGAACTTACGAAAGAATTTACGAAGGACCTTACGAAGAGTGAGACAGCAATTTTGGATTACTACCGGTCGTTGAACGAAGAAAGGTTCTGCCGGTCGCTGTTGACCATCGCACGGGCGACGGGGTGTGGCACTGCAACCGTTCAGCGGGCGAATAGTCACTTTCAACGGCTGGGTATCCTCTCGTGGATTCGTGGGAACGGGAATCGAGTCGCCGGAATGCCCTGTCACCCAAACCAGTACCGGCTCACTTTGAAATGATTACCTTAAGCGTTGTAGTAGCAGTAGCAGTAGTACATACACTGTATAAACAACACATGATCTGTAGATATACAGAATATATCTACTACAGCTACTACTACAACGCCTGAGGTAATCATTTTGAAAACAGGATGCAGGGCGCAAGACATAAAGGACAAATGAATGAGTTTGAAATTTGGGTTAGACGAGTTGGCGACCGAAGGCGAGCACGCTGCCCGCATTACGGCCGTGAAAGAGTTGGGGGTAGTGAAGGGACAGTTCCGGTCGGAAGAAAAAGTTCGGCTTACGTTTGAGATGCTTGACCAACCGGACGCCAACGGGGATTACGCCCGTGTAGTTATGACCTATGCTGCGAAGGTCACAAAGGGGTCGCATCTGGGTAGGTTGTTGGATGACATGGGGTGGACCCGTGTGACCTGCCCCCCAGAAATTAGTCCAGCGGAAATGTGACTTCTCCATGTAGGATGGCCCGCTCAGGGCCAGAGAGGAGGAGTCGTGCGCAAGAGTCGTTTTA
>Ga0224558_1000736_pt1 | contig 37574 bp, 34 predicted proteins | sample 714S32024metaG_FD_180682 | JGI IMG/M metagenome (GOLD analysis project Ga0224558, IMG submission 180682) | Peat soil microbial communities from Stordalen Mire, Sweden - 717 S3 20-24 | ecosystem: Environmental > Terrestrial > Soil > Wetlands > Peat | place: Sweden: Norrbotten County, Stordalen... | reverse complement strand
GCCAGATCCGCCAGACCGACTCGGAAGGTCGGGTCTACTTCGAGCGGAAGGTGGCCGAGGGCAAGACCAAGAGGGAAGCCATCCGCTCCCTCAAGCGTCATGTCAGCAACGCCGTTTACCGCCAGCTTCTCATCGACACCCAGAAGTAAGGGCCCGGGAGGACAAGCGGGAACGACTCGTAGCCTGCGTGACCGGCTCTGCACCCTGGCGGCCGGCTCTTCGGCGATGTCACTCCCGGACCCACCAAACCTTAGGCATTCGCGCCCCTCGACGGCGGTCTGGATCATCGCGCCCGAAAGGCCCAGAAATTGCCCCCTTGACACAAAGAGGATTCGTTCCGGGCGCATGCAACTATCGCGACCAGCAAGGTCGCCGGAGGGACTTCTCCGGCTCACCTAACGTTCGCCGGAGACCGAAGGGACTGAGAGTGGTGACAGAGGTCAGCGCACCCCGAATCGGCGCTCTGCGCTCGTCACTCGTCGACAGGAGGCTGGTCAAGACGCGCAAACGTTGCCGGTCGAGGCACTAGCTTCGTGACCCATTTGAGATGCCGGGCGAACCCTTCAGCCAGCGTGCTTGAGCGTCGAGCGCTCGATCTGCTGCGCCCGCTGGTAACTGATTCCTGCCAGCGTTGCCGAATCCCGCAGGGTAAGTCCTTCACTCCGGAGGGCAAGCACCGCGTTGCGCACCGCATCGCTCGCCGCGGTGCCGATCTCCTCGGCTTGCCGCCGCAATGCGACGGCTTCGCGTGCCGCTGCACCTGCAGGGCCGGGGTAGACCGTCTCGATCTCAATCGCGTACGTGCCAGGCTTCTCCCCGGTCATCAGTTCGACCACTTCGGCCACGTCACCTGAAACCTGATCGAGCCGTCGCGCCTGGCTGACCGCCCCAGGCAGTTCGGGCACCGTCACCACCCACCAGCCGGTGGAGTCCCACTCGCATCGCACCGTGTAGGTCTTCATCGTCCCTCCTCTATCCATTTCTCACCGAACTCCGGAGCCAGACTCGCCTGGATTGTCCGCAGGGTGCCGGGCGCCTGCTGCTTGACGCCCGCTTTGATCGTGCACGTGTGTCCCTTTGGCCCCCGCCACTTCTCGTGGGAGCCGACCACCGCCACCTTCTCGCAGCCCATCGATTGGAGCAGGGTGCGCAAGGCCTTGGTGCTGATCGGTTTCACCATAATAGTCTATCGGGTAGCCTCTGCAAAGGCAATCGACTAGACTTATCTGAACCCCTTCTTCCTCCGCAGCGAACATCGCCTTGACCGTACAAGCTGGCGACCTCAGGTCGCCCAGGCGAGCGATCCTCCTGTGGAGGCTCGCGGAGCCGTTGTCTCACCTGTCCTGGTGAAACCCGGGGGGCTGGGGGGCAAATGCCCCCCAGGGATGCCGCTTTCGCCTATTCGATCCTGACGCCAAGTTCGGTCCGGCGAAGTCGACGTTGATACCACCCAATGGTCGGCTTTCGTCCTTCACAGAGCATCTCGGCCAACTCTTCCGCCATGGCCAGATAATCGATGTAGCGAGCCCGATCACGTTCCTCGCGTAGAGCAGCGAGGTGCCGCAGGGTGCTGGCGGAGAGCGAGTCAAGGTCGACGTAGTTCGCCATAGCCCTGTGCTCAGTCGTCGAGGCCGGGAAAGGTGAGTTGGACTACCGAGGGCCTCGTGAGCAGGGCGATCACCGGGGCCGACTCCCGGTCATATGCCCACTCGCCTGAACGGCCTGATGCACCATCCTTGCCGCCCCGGGCGGCGTGCAACAAGACACTGACCGCGTCGTCGTAGTCCGTTTGTGATTCGCCTCCCTCAAGCAGGACGATCACCGCCCGGCCGATTCGTCCTGGGTGGCCCCGGAGCGGCAACAGTGCGTCCTTCGCCGAGCGAAGAAGGTCTTTCGAGGGTGGCGCCCCGAGCGCCTCTCCGAAGAGGTAGTCGGCCATCGGCCGACACGCATGGGTAGTGGCATCGAGCCGGGTGACGGTCGCCCATCCGGCGCGCGTGTGTTTCCGAGGAAGGCTCATATCAAGAACTGGGCCATAGGCCACGGTTCTGGAGCCACCTCGCAAGACTTTCCAGATTCCTCGTCACAAGTGTCGATTCTCGGCCCAGTTCTTCGTGTGAGGAAATCTCGAAGGGCTGGATCGTGCTGACGACCACGATGACGGTGATCGGCGGTGCGCTCTGCGCTCTCATCTTCGGGGTCGTGGGGCTGGTGACTACTGCGGCCAACGGTGCAAGCAACCCATCGTCCGCCGCCGTCCTCGCCACATCAGCTGTGCCGATCCCCGCCCTAATCCCGGTCCTCGATGAGGCCGGCTCGCTGTGCCCGGGAATCTCTGCACCGCTGCTGGCCGCTCAGATCGGCGCGGAATCCGGTTGGAACCCATCTGCGGTCTCCCCCGCTGGGGCAGAGGGCATAGCCCAGTTTCTGCCGGCCACGTTCGCCACCTATGCGCGCAATGACGACGGCACGGGGAACGTGTCGCCCTTCAACCCAGTCGACGCAGTGATGGCCATGGGCCGCTACGACTGTGCGCTCCTAGCCGACGTCTCCGGGCTCATCGGCCAAACACCTGTGTCGCTCATGCTCGCCGCCTACAACGCCGGCGTCGGCGCGGTTCTGGCGTTCCAAGGCATCCCGCCGTATCCGGAGACCGAGGCCTACGTGGGACAAGTGGAGTCACTCGTGCCGATCTACACAGCCTCCCTCAGCTCGGGCTCCCCTTCCTCCTCGTTTGGACAAATGGTCGTGGCTGCCGCCACTGGCGAGCTCGGTGTTCCGTATTCATGGGGCGGTGGGAACGCGTCCGGTCCGACCGTTGGCATCGCATCGGGTGCGAACACGATCGGCTTCGACTGCTCTGGCCTTGTCCTCTTTGCTGTCGCCCGAGCGTCCACCGGCCAGATCGTGCTGCCGCACTCCTCGGAGCTGCAAGCAGCCATAGGCACGCCGGTGGCACCAGCCGATATCCAGCCGGGTGACGTGATCGCCTTTGCCCTCGGCGCGAACCGGACCGACTTTGACCACATCGGTATCTACATCGGCAACAGCGAGATGATCGACGCCCCCGACACGGGCGCTGTCGTTCGGGTGGACACGCTCAACTCCTACTGGCAGGGCGTGCCCTCGGTGATCCGGAGCTTCGGATGAAATGGTCCGTGGCCGTGGCCCTCTGTGCCCTCGCCGCAACAGGAACCGCTTGTTCGACGTCGCTGACGCCTCTGGCCACACCCAACGACCACCGGACCAGTCCGACCATGTCGGCCGGCACTCACCCGACAGCGAAGGCGTCATTTCCCTCCCCCGCGCCAGGCATCGATCTCCACTCAGCCACCGCGGTAGCGATTGCGGAGGTACAGGCGACCTGGGCCGTCAACACCACAGTCGATGCCGGGTGGTACGCGGGTGAGCTGGCGGCCAGTGCCTACATGACACCGAGCTATGCGGCCTTGATCCGACATCACCCTCCGACTGGTGCTCCTGGGGCGATGTGGGAGGTCTGGGCAGCACACCAGGTGACAACGACGGCGTCAGCAAGCATCGAGGCCGATCCCGGTGGCCCGATTGACACCGCATTCACCGCCTACCGCAAGGTACTGGCCACGGTCACACCCCATGGCACAGTGTCACTCAACTGCACAGTGCCAGTGAGCAGCGCTGCGTCGCTGGACGGCGGTGCGACACCAAACGGCGCGGTGACACGGGACGGCACGGACCCATGGGTGGGGCAGGCGGAGGTCTGGGTGACCTATCTCGTGGTCTCGCGCGACTCTCTCGGTGACCCCTGGCAGGTGGCGATGACGGAGACCTCGCAGTGAGCACACTGAACACAGGTTCCGGCTTTCCGCAGCTGCCGCGCCGCTCCCTGGCACGAGATGCGGGGACGTTGGCGACACCCCCATCCCCTACGCCGCGATCCGCTGTGCCGCTGATCTCGGGGTTTGCCCCCGGCCAGAGTCCAAAGTGGGCGTGGCGGGGTGCACATTCTGGAGCCGGCGTCACCACGCTTGCCAGGGAGCTCGGCGGAGCTGATCTCGGGCTGTCGAGCAGGACGGGCTTGCCAACACTCGTCGTCTGTCGATCCTCGGCCGACGGCCTCATTGCCGCCCAACGCCTCGCTTCTAGCGAATTGGCGGGAGCCCCGACCTGGACCTGCCTCGGGCTCGTGGTGGTGGCCGACGGCCCCGGTCCATTGGCCAAACCGCTGGCGGAGCTGGCTGCCCTCGTCCTCGGCGGCTACCCCGACCACTGGCCCATCCCGTGGATGGAGTCCTGGCGGACACATCCGTCGAGTGCCTGGTCCACCGTTCCCCACCGACCAAACCGCATTGCGCGTCTTCTTCGCTCGTCCATCCACCCGGTCACCCAACCAACCCAGGAGCACCTATGACTACGGCAGCCCTTCTCATCACCAAGACCACCCTGCTCGCGGTGGTCGACCCGGGCACCGGGATCCAGCCCCCCGGGACCCAAGGCATCGTCACGGCCATGGGCTACGTGTCCTGGGTGGTCTGTGCACTCTGCGTCACCGGCGTGTTGCTGGTAGCCGGGCGGATGGCGCTCCACCATCGCCAGGGCATCGGCGGTGAACACATGAGCGGCCTCGCCTGGGTGCTCGCCGCCTGCATTCTGGTGGCGGCTGGTTCCGGGGTCGTCGGGGCACTGATTTGAGACTGCACCCGATCCGACAAGGTGGTATCTCCGACGAGGTCAATAGCGCCCGTCCGCGCTGGCTTGTGCCCGTCATCGCTACGGGCTTCCTTGCCGCGCTGGCGGTCTGGGTAATCGCTTCTCCCGGACAATCCCTCCGCGCTGGGTCTCAGCATCACCCGGTGACCAGGCAGGCCGCATCGTCGCCGAGCATTCCCTCCCCGTCTGCCACCGCATCACCGTCTTCCCTCGACCAGAGCGTGCCCGATTCGCCACCCCCAGGTGTCACGTGGCAGATCATCGACACCGTGGCCCTTCCCTTCTTGGCCGGCGCCGGCCCAGCCAGCGTTGCAGACGGGATCCCCTCGGGATTCGCCCACACGCCAACTGGCGCCTTGGTGGCGATGGTCCAGATCGACTTTCGTCACCTGATCGAACCGAACTTCGTGGCCGTCACCCAAGCCGATGTGGCGAACACGCTCGGGAGGGCACAGTTCTTCGACTTGGTGGAAGCCGACGGGCTCACCAATCCGCCGAATCCGCAACCCGGGACCTATCTGCAACTGGCCGGGTTCCAGTTCGTGAGCTACACGACCTCGACCGCAGTGATCCAACTGCTCACGGCCCGCCCGGATGGTTCGTACCAACTCAGCACACTGAGCGTCGCCTGGGATGGCCACGATTGGCAACTGGTGCTCCAAGCCGATGGCACCGATTCTCCCAACCAGCAGATCGTGTCCTCTCCGGTTGGCTTCGTCCTGTGGGGAGGTGTGTGATGTCCGTACTCTCGACCGTGTGTGTCGTCGCCGGGCCGATCTGTTCGGTGGGCCAAGGCGCAGCAAGCGCAGCCACCGGTGCCGTCAGCGGTGGCATTCTGAATTCGATCGCCAGCGACTTCTCCTCGGCGGAAGGCGAGATGCTGAAGTTGCTGCTTTCCGCGTGGGTGAACGTGTCGTCCCCGAGTCTGTCCTCGACCTCAGGCACGGTCGGCTTCCTCCAGAGCAGCCTCAGTTGGTATGTGGCTGCCGCCGCGGTCCTCGGGTTGCTGGTAGCAGCTGGTCGCTTGGCCATCGAGCGCAAGCCCGATGTGGCCAAAGATGCCGCCACGGGAATGCTCACCACGTTGTTGACCATCGGGGCGGGAGTGGCCACCATCTCACTCCTCTCCGCGGCAGGCGACGCCTTTTCGACCTGGATCCTCGACCAAGCGGCCGGAAGCGCCACCCCCACCCAGGCACTGACCCAGCTTGGAAGCTTCGCCGGTCTTGTGGCCACTGCCGGCCCAGGTCTCATCATCCTCTTGTCGGTCCTTGCCATCATCGGCATGGTCGTACAGCTAGCCATGGTGCTCATCCGCTCGGTGCTGCTGGTGGTGCTGGTCGGTGTGTGGCCGCTGGCGGCAGCGTCTTCGATGACTGAGATGGGCCGGCAGTGGTACAAGAAGATCACCGGCTGGATGATCGCCTTCCTCTTGTTCAAGCCGGCCGCCGCCATCGTCTACGCCGCGGCGATCAAGATGACGCTTAGCGCCGACAGCGAACTGTCGAGCATCGAGGGGATCATCCTCATCATCCTCGCCTCCCTCACCCTCCCGGCCCTCATGAAGTTCATCGTGCCGGCGGTCTCCTCGGTTGGTTCCATGGGAGCAGGCGAGGTCCTCGGGGCCGGTATCGCTGCTGCGACCGGGGCGGCGATGGTCATCGGCACCGCGGGCGTCGGTGCCGCGGCGGCCGGAGCTGGCGCGATGGCCGGCTCTGCCGCTGGCGGTGCGGCTGGTGGTGCTGCCGGCGGAGGGGCTGGTGGTGCTGTCTCCGGTGGGGGTGCGTCACCTGGCGGTGGATCGAGTGGCGCTGGCTCGCCAGGCGGTGGCCCAGAAGGCGGTGTCCCAGGGGGCGGCATATCGGCAGGCGACGGCGCTGCACCTGATGGGGCGCCGTCCGGAGCTGGGTCCGGCCCGGCGTCACCGTCATCCTCACCAGGTTCATCGGGATCCGGCGTCTCCCGTGGGGTCGGCCTCTCCCATCTGGTCGGGGCGATGCGGGGCGGCGGCGGCGGCGCCAGCCAGGTCATTGAGGGTGAGCCCGCGGCCGGGGCGGCACCGTCATGACCATCACCTCCGCACCGAGCACCGAACCGCGCACCTATGGCAACTGGCGCCGTCCGACTTCACCAGGGATCGGGAGCCTCGGTCTGCTCGCCACGATGATCCTGTTGGGAGGAACGGTGGCGGCGGTGATCTCGTCCATGGTCTTCTGGCCGTTGGCTCTCGTGGTGGTCTTTCTCACCGTCATCACGCTGGTGCCGCTGGCGATCCACGACCGCCACGGCCGGCACGGATTTCAAGTGCTACTCCCACGCCTGGCTTCGGCCCGTGCCGCCCACACGGGAAGCGATCTCTACCGGTCGGGACCACTGAGCCGTGTACCCCAGGGGCACTGCCGCCTACCAGGGGTCGCCGCTGACATCGACGCGCTCGACGCGCTGGACGCGTGGGGCCGACCGTTCGCAGTGCTCTCCCACCCCAATCTTGGTCAGGTCACGGCGGTAATGGCCGCCGCATCTGACGGGGCAGCCCTGGTCGACGCCTCCGAAGTCGATAACCGGGTTGCCCATTGGGGGGCGTGGCTGGCCGACCTCGGACATGAACCAGGCCTCATGGCCGCCTCGGTGACCATCGAAGCGGCTCCGGACACCGGTACCCGCCTGCGCCACGAAGTGGAGCACAACATCGACCCGGGTTCTCCCTCCCTCGCCCAAGAGGTGCTCGCCTCGATCACCGATACCTACCCGACGGGATCTGCCGCCATGGCCTGTTACATCACGCTCACCTGGTCAACGGCTCCTCGGGTAGGAGCGGGCAAGCGCCGCAGTGTCGCGGACATGGCGGTCCATATCGGCCATCGACTCCCTGGTTTCACCCGAACGCTTGGGGCAACGGGCGCAGGTGCCGCCCGCCCGATGACCACTGATCAGCTGGCCGCCTGCTGTCGCGTTGCCTATGACCCGGGTTCCGACGGTGCCATCGAACTCACCACCCTCCACTCCCCCGGCGTTGCGTGGGCAGACGCCGGACCCGTAGCGGCGCAGGAGAGTTGGGACCGCTATCGCCACGACTCGGGCATCTCAGCCAGCTGGTTCATGGCCAAGGCCCCCGCCGGCCACGTGTTCTCGAACACCCTCGCCCAGCTGCTTGCTCCCCACCCTGACATCGCCCGCAAGCGGGTAACGCTCGTCTATCGACCTCACGATCCGGCCTCGACGGCAAAGACCGTGGAGCGGGACCGGCTGGACGCGCAGTTTGCGGCCTCGGGAAAGAAGTTCGGGCGGGCACGAGACGCCATCTCCAAGACCGCAGCCGACAAGAGCGCAGAGGAAGAGGCCCAAGGAGCCGGACTCGTACAGTTCGGACTGATCGCCACCGCCACCGTCCTTGCCGCAACCGACCTCGATCTCGCCGGTGTCGCCATGGAGAACATGGGGAATGCTTCGCGGATCACGTTGCGGCCCGCCTATGGCTGTCAGGCATCGGCGTTCGCCGCCACGCTCCCCCTCGGTATCAATCTGCCCAGCCACCTCCGCGTGCCCCAGGTCGTACGGGAGATGCTGTGATCGGGAAACTACCGGCACCGAACATCCCGTTGACCACGTCTGACGCTTCCTCCAACAGCGTTGCCGCAACCCTGCGAGTACCGAGTCGGGGCCTTCCCGGCAGAGGTGGGGGCAGAGCGTCCTACGTGGAGGCAGCACCAGAGTGGCGGGCGACCACCCGCCAGGTCTGTGGGCTGTGGCCTTTCATTGCCGGTTCAGGCACCCCGATGGTCGGCGTACCGATAGGCCGGGACCTGCGATCCCACGCCACGGTCTGCTGTGACCCCATCAGCTGGTTCGCTCGGGCTGGTCTCATCGCCAACCCGTCCATGTTCGTGCTCGGGAAGCCGGGCCTCGGCAAGTCGAGCCTGATCCGCCGCATGGCCATCGGACTCTGCGGCTTCGGCGTCCAACCGCTCATCTTCGGGGACCTGAAGCCCGACTACGTCGACCTCATCGGTGCCCTCGGCGGCAACGTGGTTGCGCTCGGCCGTGGCCAGGGCGCCCTCAACGTGCTCGACCCTGGGGCCGCCACGGCAGCAGCCCTGCGGCTGACCGGCGCCGCCCGACAGAAGCTGACCCAGGACGCGTTGGGTCGTCGACTCACCATGGTGGCCGCCCTGGTCGGACTGAATCGACGATCTCAAGTCACCGACGTCGAAGAGTCCATCATCGCCAGCGCCCTCGGCGTGCTCGACGACCACCATCGACCGGGAGAGGCGACCCTGATGGAACTGATCGCCGTCCTCGAAGAGGGTCCCGAGGAGCTGCGGCGCGTGACCCTGGCCCGCGATGACACCGAGCGATACCGGGAGGCAACCGACGGCCTCCAGGCATCGCTCGTCGCCCTGGTCGACGGTGCACTTGGCTCTACATTCGCCACGCGCACCTCGGTACCGGTGACGCTTGCTGCCCCACTCTGCATCGACATCTCCGGTATTGCCGAGACCGACGAGAGACTCCAAGCCGCAGTGCTCCTCGCTTGTTGGGGCGAGGGGTTCGGAGCGATAGCTGCAGCCCAGGCCCTGGCCGATGCCGGCATCGAACCACAGCGAAACTTCTTCATCGTGCTCGACGAGCTCTGGCGGGTCCTGCGGGCCGGCGAAGGCCTCGTCGACCGGGTAGATGCCCTCACCCGGCTCAACCGCCAGAAAGGCGTGGGGATGGCGCTGATCACCCACACCATGGCCGACCTGCTTGCCCTGCCCAGCGAGGCCGACCGCATGAAGGCACAAGGGTTCGCCGAACGGGCGGGTTTCATCGCCACCGCAGGCCTGGCCGCCGATCAGCTCCCGGCCCTCGAACGAGTGGTCGCGTTGTCCCAGCCTGAACGCGACCTCATCACTTCGTGGTCCTCTCCACCCAGCTGGGACGTGGTCGCAGAACAAGAGGCGCCTCCACCAGGGCGAGGCAAGTTCCTCATCAAGGTCGGTGGCCGACCGGGCATCCCGGTCGAGGTGGTCCTGACCGAAGCGGAACGTGCCGTGAACGACACCAACAAGCACTGGCGGCAGCGATGAGGACGGCGAAGTGAGCAAGACACTGTGAGACGACCGCGCAATCGCATGTCCCAGAACACCATGGCTGAAGAGCTCTACGCGGTCATCGCCATCGGTGGTGCGGCGCTTCTACTGGCGGTGGTCTGGTGCGCGGCCCACCTGGGGGCTGGGATCGATCACGTAACCCCTCCTCCGGCCAACCCGGTCGCTCTCGTCGTCGACCTGGTGCGGAAGAAGACCCCGTGGCCAATGGCTGCGACCTCCGTCCTGATCGCAGAGATCGCCACTTCTGCCATTCTCACCTCGGTGGTCGCCCTTGTGGTGGGTCACTACCGCAACCGGCACGAGGTGATCGATCTCTTGGCAAGGCGGCTGCCCCGGAACCCACGCGCACTGCGTCGCTACACCGACCAGCGCTATGCGCCGGTGGCCTCCGAGGTCGGACCGGGCCTCGCTCTCGGACGGGACGTGGTCAGCGGTCAAGTCATCCGCCAGTCGTGGGAGGACGTCACCGCCGTCATCGCCGGAGCGCGGACCGGCAAGACCACCTCCCAGGTGGCCCCCGCCATCCTGGCTGCCCCGGGTGCCGTCTACACGTGTTCGAACAAGCGCGATGTCGTCGACCTCACGGCGGCTGCCCGCGGGAAGAACGCAGACGTGTGGATCTTCGATCCTCAGGGCATCGCCGACGGGCATCCGACCTGGTGGTGGAACCCACTCGACATGGCAGGTGACCTCGCGGGTGCACGGACACTGGCGGGACTGTTCGCAGCGGCCAGCCGCCCACCCGGAGCGCAACGCGATGCCTACTTCGACCCCGAGGGAGAGGAGCTACTGGCCATCCTGTTGTTGGCGGCGCGTCTCACCACCCAACCGTTGACCGCCGTCTATCGGTGGCTGGCAACGGGACGCAACGAGGGGACCGTCGAGGCACTGATCGAACAGGGTCACGAGCTTGCGGCTGAAGCCCTCGCCGACGTCATGAAGCAGCCGGAGAAGCAACGTGCGGGGGTCTTCGGCACCGCCCGCAAGAACGTCTCGTTCCTCGCTGACCCGAACCTCGGGATGTGGATCACCGATGGTCACGACAATCGCCCACGGTTCGACGCAGACGCCTTTGCTGCCTCGACGGACACGCTGTACTCGCTGTCCAAGGAAGGACCGGGCTCTGCCGGCCCACTGACGGCGGCCCTGACCGCGGCGGTGGTGCTCGCTGCCGAGCGACTGGCTGCCAGTTCTCCTCGAGGCAGGCTGGCGATCCCGATGGTCTGTCCCTTGGACGAGGTGGCCAACGTCTGTCGGTGGCGGGAGCTACCCGATCTCTACTCCCACTATGGATCACGGGGCATCATCCTGTTGTCGTTCCTCCAGTCGTGGTCCCAAGGGGTCGACGTCTGGGGCGAGCAAGGCATGCGCAAGCTCTGGGGGGCCGCCAACATCCGCCTCTACGGGGGAGGGTCCAACGAGGAAGGCTTCCTCCGGGACATCTCAGCGGTGTGCGGGGAGATGGACACCCGCCAACTCACTACCTCGTACAACGGCGGGCGGATGGGCCAGAGCCGATCGTACGCGACGAGACGGGAGCCGATCTTCGATGTGGCGACCTTGGCCGCGCTCCCCCGGGGACGGGCGCTGCTGATGGCCTCGGGCATCGACCCGGTGCTCATCCGCACCGAGAGCGTCCTCGACGGCCGGTTCGGTCCATCGGTGCGGGAGTCCCTGGCCGCGCGGATCCCGAGCCACACCCAATCTCCCATGCCAGTTCCGGAGCGCACGTGAATAATGCTGAGCCGGGCATCGTGGACCCGCACCTGCCCACCGGGGCCGAGCCTCCGGCCCTACAGGAGGACGGGTGTGCGACGGCACCGCTGTGGCCGGCGGGGGCTTCCCCTCTTTACCCCGACACTGCAACCTGGGTGGCCGAGTGGCTGTGTCCGAGGATGGAGCGGGAGATCACCCGCACCGTCGAGTGGTGCCCGAGGTGGTGGGACCACCCTGAGGCCGTCGAGCGTCTCGATGCGCTGTGGGAGGCCTGGGAGTTCGGGCGCATCGGCGGAGGGCCCTGGAAGAGCGCGTGGTGGCTCACCCACGCTGACCGGCACCTGCCCCGGCTGTGCCACCCCGACACCGGCCCCTTCGGGCACTGCCACACCCGCCACCGCCGAGACACCACAGCGTGGACCTCCGAACCGGCACCCAATGAAGCTCCCATGCCGGCCCCGACCACCACACTGACGACGAAGGAGCACGCCGATGGCTGACGACGAGAACATCGCCCAAGAGCTGCACGGACACCTCACCCAGATGCTGCGCACCTCGCTCTCTGGTGGGCTCCAGATGAGCGAGGTGCGCGCCCGGCGCAACCACCAAGAGGCCGAGGCAGAACGACGCCTGGCAGCCGAGGCTGCCCGCCAGCTCGAGGAGCGCAAGCGGGCCGAACGGGAGTTACACGCACTGGTCGCCCAACAGGCTCTCGCCCGCCAGGAAGCGGAGCGAGAGGTCGAGGCGGGATGTTCGACGGAACCAGAGACGCCGCCGGAGCTGGCACACCTGCTCGCCGAGTCGGTGCCGATGGAGGTTGAGGGAATCGAGGCGAACAGGTCAACGGCGACGACCATCGACTTGGACCCGGACCTCGATTTGGACGTCGATTTGGACGTCGAGCTCGACGTCGACCAGGCGCTGGCGAGCACTGGCCGGGGCCGGTAGAGGCCAGACACGAGCGGTTTGACCCGCTCCCGCCTCTACACCCGGTCCATCTCCATCCGCCCAGAGGGCGCCATTCGGCCGAAGGCACCGGGGCCGTGCGTGTCGCATCCGCCAATTACGCTGAAGGGAGGCACCGTTGAGACGCCGAAGCCGGCGCAGGAGCAGTGAGAACCAGCTCAACTTCGACGAGCTGCTGAAAGGTGGTACTGATGAACAACTACGGCCACAAGGCGAAGGCCTACCTGGCCGAGTACTGCCCGACGTGGTACTCGGAGATCGAGGACAAAGAGGCCTACTTCACCGAGATCGGGGAGACAGCCGAGAGCCAAGTCTCTTCGATCTACTCGAAGCTCTCGAGTCCGGAGCTGGGCGGCAACGACCTGGCGACCCGACAGATGGCCGAGGAGACGATCCGCGAGCTGCTCTATCCCCCACCGGAGAGACACCGTCGCACGGCCGATTGGACCGAGGGGGCCGAGGAGGACTTCGACGACGAGGCGAACCCGGCGGCGGGCTCGATGCTGGAGTGGGTCCAGATGCAACGGGAGATGCTGCTCGCCGAGGACTAGTCGCCTTTCGCCCTACCGGACAGGCTGACCTCGCCCCACCTGGCCAGAGGGCCAAAGTCGAGGCCAACCTGGCTGCACTACGCACCTTGCGGCTGCTCCAGTCGGAATCGAGAGCAGCAAGCCCCGAAGAGCAGGCCACCCTCGCCCGGTGGGCGAGCTGGGGTGCGGTCCCCGAAGTATTCGACGACACCAACGCCCGATTCGCGACCACCCGGGCAGAGCTCGCCATGCTCCTCTCCGATCGGGAGTTCGACGCGGCGAGGCGCACCACCATCAACGCGCACTACACCTCGGCAGAAGTGGTCGAAGCAGTGTGGTCCGTAGTCACCGACCTCGGGTTCACCACCGGACGAGTGCTGGAGCCGGGGTGTGGGTCCGGCAACTTCATCGGCTTCGCCCCCCGGGGCTGTGCCGTAACCGGGGTCGAGCTCGACCCGGTGACCGCTGCCATCGCCGCGGCCCTCTACCCCGAGGCCGACATCCGCACCGAGTCCTTCGCAGAGACCAGGCTCGCGCCCGTCGCCGTCGACCTTGTGATCGGGAACGTCCCCTTCGGCAAGTTGACCCTCCACGATCCGGACCACAACACCGGTCGCCATTCGATCCACAACCACTTCATCATGAAAGGTCTCGATCTCACCCGACCTGGCGGCCTCGTCGCGGTCGTCACCAGTCGATTCACCCTGGACGCCAAGGCAGATGCGGCTCGTCAAGCCATGGCCGAACGGGCCGACCTGGTCGGCGCGATCCGACTGCCCGCTGGGACGTTTCGAGCGGCAGCGGGCACCGATGTGGTGTGCGACATCCTGGTGCTGTCCAAGCGGCTCCCCGGTGCAGAGGTTCGAGGTGAGTCGTGGATGTCGCTCGCCCCGGTCGTAACCGTGGACGGTGAGGTGGTAGTCAACGAGTACTTCGCCACCCACTCCGAGATGATCCTCGGGGAGCTGCGTCGAGTGAACGGCCAGTACGGGGAGCACGACATTGACGTCATTGCCGACCCCGGCAAGACCATTGAGGCCGCGATCACCAGGCTCGTGGCCGGTGCGGTGGAGCGCGGGCTCACCTATCAACCGGGGGCAGCGCCCGAACTGGCCAATCATCCGCCCCTGGCGGCCGCGCCAGCCGCCTTGTCCGGTCAGTCCGCCACTCGGCCTGCCACTGCGTCCACCTCTGACCCAGTCGGTCAGCTCGTCCGTGCGCCGGACACCGAACGATCGACGGTGCGCAAGGAAGGCTCCATTGTGACCAGCGGAGTCGCCACGTTCGCTCAGGTGCGTGGAGGTGAACTGGAGCCATTCCAGGCGAAGCCGAAGAGCCGCGCCCCTGAGCTACGGGCTCTCTGTCGCCTGCGGGACACCATGGCCGACGTGCTGGCGATCCAATCGGGCACCACCGACGACGGTGCGTTCCGTTCCGCCCAGGTGCTCCTGAACCAACGCTACGACGACTACGTCTCCCGATTCGGACCGATCAGCCGATTCACCACATATGAGACGGGGCGGGTCGACCCCGACACCGGCGAGCCGACCATCGGTCGGCGTAACCCAGAACTTGGCGGATTCCGCACCGACCCGGACTTCCCGTCACTGCTCGCTCTGGAGGTCTTCGACACCGAGACCCAGACCGCAACGAAGGCATCGATCTTCTCCGAGCGGGTGGTCGGCCCCCGTGAGGTGAAAAGCCACGCGGACAGCCCCGAAGAGGCAATCACCATCTGTCTCGACGAACAGGGCACGGTCACCCTCGAACGAGTGGCAACGCTCCTCGCCATCGATCGAGCAGATGCCCGGGCACGACTTGGCACCCTGGTGTTCGACGATCCCGTCTCCGGCGAGCTGGTACCCGCTGCCCGCTACCTCTCGGGCAATGTCCGGGCGAAGCTCGCAGAGGCATCATTGGCGGCGACGGACCACCCGAGCCTCGCGGTCAACGTCGTGGCGTTGGAAGGCATCCTCCCCGAGGACCTGGCACCAGAAGAGATCGACGCCAGACCGGGAGTCACCTGGATCGAGTCGTCCGACGTGGCCGCATTCGTCCGAGAGGTCCTGGGTGCGAGCCAGGTGGCGGTCGAACACGTCGAAGTCAACGCAACCTGGACGGTCAGCGTCCCGACCTGGCAGAAGCAGTCTGTGGCGATGACCTCGAACTGGGGGACCGATCGGGCAGACGGGGTGGGTCTGCTCACCAAGTCGCTCAACCAGACCTCTGTCGCCGTCTATGACTCCGATGGCGACGGGGGCCGGGTCTTTAACCCGGAGGCGACCCTGCTGGCGAGAGAGAAGCAACAAGCACTCTCCGATCGCTTTTCCACCTGGGTGTGGGAGGACCCGGTGCGGGCCGAGCGGCTCGGTCGCCGCTACAACGAACTGTTCAACTCGGTGGTGCTTCCCACCTGGGATGGCAGTCACCAAAGCCTCTCCGGCCTGTCGGCTGCATTCAGCCCTCACCCGCACCAGCTGGACGCCGCCTGGCGCTCCGTCCAGGAGCCGGCGGTCCTGCTCGGCCACGCCGTCGGGGCAGGCAAGACCGCCACCATGGTCATCGCTGGCATGGAGATGAAGCGACTGGGATTGGTGTCCAAGCCGGCCTACGTGGTGCCGAACCACATGCTGGAGCAGTTCAGCGCCGAGCTCCTCCAGGCCTATCCCCTGGCCAACATCCTGATGGCGACGAAGGAGGCCACCAGCAAAGACGCCATGAAGGAGTTTGTCGCCCGATGTGCCACCGGAGACTGGGACGCAGTGGTCATCACCCACAGCGCCTTCGAGCGCATCCGGGTGTCCAAAGATGCCGAGATCGCCTACCGCGAGGCCCAGATCGCCGAGTACCGAGCCGCACAGAGCCAGTCGAAGGGCGAACACGGTCTCAGTGTGAAGAGGCTGGAAGCCGACATCATCCGCCTGGAGGAGCGGACCAAGTCCATTCGAGAAGACCAGCGGAGACTGGACGGCGTCACCTTCGACGAGACCGGGGTCGACTACGTGTTCATCGACGAGGCCCATCTGTTCAAGAACCTGAGCTTCCCGACCCGTATCCAGGGCATCGGCGGATCGGGATCCAAGCGGGCGACCGACCTCGATTTGAAGCTCCACCTCCTCCGCCAGCGGCACGGGGGTCGGGTGGCCACCTTCGCCACGGCAACCTTCGTGTCCAACTCGATCTCCGAGCTGTACGTGATGCAGCGCTACCTCCAGCCCGCAGCCTTGAAGGCGGCCGGCATCGCCACCTTCGACGCCTGGGCTGCCAACTTCGGGAGGACGGTGAGCGCACTGGAGTTGGCCCCTGACGGTGGCAGCTACCGGATGAAGGACCGTTTCGCCCGCTTCGCCAACGTTCCCGAGCTCCGGGCGATGTTCGCTGAGGTCGCCGACGTACGGACGGCACAACAGCTCGATCTGCCGACCCCGAGACTCATCAGCAAGCGGGCAGAGGTCGTCGTCGTGCCCCCGTCCGTCACCCTCACCACCTACGTGGAGAGCCTGGTCGCCCGGGCTGAGGCTGTCGCCCGGGGAGCCGTCCAGCCCGGAGAGGACAACATGCTGAAGATCACCGGCGACGGGAGAAAGGCCGCCCTCGACCTGCGACTGGTCGGGCTGACCCCTGATCCCGACGGGGGGAAGACGACCGCAGCAGCTGACCGCATCGTCCGGATCTGGAATGCCACCAAGGAGCGCCCCTATGCCGCCATGGGAGAGCGCCTCGGTGCCCTCCAACTCGTGTTCTGCGATCTCGGTACGCCACGAAAGGAGTGGAACCCCTACGACGAGCTGCGTGCCAAGTTGGTGGAACGTGGGATGCCCGCCACCTCGGTGCGGTTCATCCACGAGGCGAGAAACGACCGGGAGAAGGCGGAGGTCTTCGCCCAGTGCCGATCCGGTGCCATCAGTGTGCTTATCGGCTCCACCGAGAAGATGGGGGTGGGCACCAACGTCCAGCATCGTGCGGTCGCACTCCACCACCTCGACTGTCCGTGGCGACCCGCGGACATCGAACAACGAGAGGGCAGGATCCTCCGACAGGGGAACCTCAACCCAGATGTCGAGATCCTCCGATACGTGACCGAATCCAGCTTCGACGTGTTCATGTGGGGAACTGTCGAGCGCAAAGCCGCCTTCATCGCCCAGGTGACCCGGGGAGACACCGAGCTGTCCCGCCAGCTCGACGATGTCGGCGAGCAGTCGCTCAGCTACGGGGAGGTGAAGGCTCTGGCCACCGGCAATCCTCTGATCATGGAGAAGGCGGGTGTCGACTCCGAAGTGGCCAAGCTCGAGCGCCTGGCGGCCGCCCACGCTTCCGACCAGCGCCGCCTGGCGAAGACCATTGCCAGCGCTGGGCCAGCCACGGAGCGCCTGGAGCACGAGATCGACTTGCTCGAGGCCGCACTGGAACGCCGAGGGGACATCACCGGCGAGGCATTCACCGCCACAGTCACCGGTGTGACCTGTGGCAAGCGGACAGATGTCGGAGAACGGATCAAAGCGGCACTCTCCGACGCACGGCACCGCTTCGGCCAGAGCATGACCATCGGACACCTCGCCGGATTCGACCTGGCGGTCGCGGTGAAAGGCGACGCCGGGGAGACCGAACTGCATCTGCACTTCCCCGAAGTACCGATCAGACCTGTCATCATCGGGGCTGCTGACATCGATCAGGAACACCCGAGCGGGTTGGTGACGAGGCTCACCAACCGCCTCGGGGACTTGGAAGAGCGCCTGAGCAACGACGTGACAGAGCTCACCTCCATCCGACGTGATGCTTTCCAGGCAGACGAGCTACTCGGCAAGCCGTTCGATCAGGTGGGACGACTCGCCAACTTGCGGGCTCGCCAGGTGGAGATCACCGACGCACTGACGCCGAAGCCAGTGGAGGCAGAGACGGTCGACAATGGCGCTTCGGCTGGCCAACTGGCGTCGGCCTTCGAACGCGAGACTTCCGTTGTGGGCGCCGAACTCCCAGAAGCGGCCACCGGCAGGATCTCCTACGGCCTCGCAGCTGATGTGGTCGGTGGATGCGGTTCGTCCTTGGACCTGGACGACGATCTCGATCTGGAGCGTGAGCTGGCCGACGAGTTGTCGATGACCGACGCGGGTCGCTGACCACTCATCCACTCCGGGTGGGAACCGATTGGCCGCGAACATCAGGGACCCCCTGTCTGGCGACCTGTAGGCCGAATCCCGTCACTACGCAACGTGGCGAGCTTCCGAAGAGTTCCCATCCGCGGAGGATCCGGAACTCGGACTCGATGCCCACATCTGCGGAACGTCAAGGGTTGACGCGCCCGATCCCGAGGTGCCGTTCTGCGCTGCTGGTTGGATGGCGATGGCCGTCGTTCTGGCGCGTTGTTCGGCGCCCGGTCGGGTGTGGCCGGCGGGGCAGCCACGGCATCCTCACCCATCGCATGCCACTCGATCCGGAGATGGCTGGCTAGTTTCCGGTCACCAGCGTTCCGCTTCCTGCTCTTGAGGAACTGAACGACCACCAAGATCCAACCCCGAGTCCAGCTCCGGTCGTGGACGCAATGTTCGGCGGTATCTTCCCTCTCCCGTGGCCGGTGTTGACGAGGAATCGTGAGGGGGGGTGCCATCGTTGAGAAGGGAACACCGGCCTTGAGTCCCTCAGGGCCGAAGGCGGCAGACGGCAGACGGCAGACGGCAGACGGCAGACGGCAGACGGCAGACGGCAGACGGCAGACGGCAGACGGCAGACGGCAGACGGCAGACGGCAGACGGCAGACGGCAGACGGCAGACCAGCTTGCCTCTCCGGTCGTGAGGCGTCGTCTCAACGAGTGGCCACCTTCCGCGAAGATGTCTTCGACCGGCTCCTGCCAAGACGGTGAGCCGAGATGCCATCCGTATCCCCCAAGCCCACAACTGCGATAGAGAAAGGCTCTCTTGAAGACTCAGCTGAGGCCCCTGATGATCGTCGGTTGCACCTCTTCAGCTGGCAAGAGCCTTGTCGTGACCGCTCTGGCTCGGTGGTTTGCTCGGCAGGGTGTCGACGTCGTGCCGTTCAAGGCACAGAACATGTCGAACAATGCACGAGTGGTGCCCGGGGGCGAGATCGGTGTAGCCCAGTGGCTCCAGGCACTCGCGGCCCGAGTACCGCCGACGGTGGCAATGAACCCTGTGCTACTCAAGCCCGAGGCTGATACCCAGAGCCAGGTGGTTGTCAATGGGATCGTTCGCCACGACCTCACTGCCATGCCCTGGCGTGACCGAGGAGAGCATCTCTGGCCGGCGATGACTGGCGCGTTCGACTCCGTGAAGGCCGCTCACGAACTTGTCCTCATCGAAGGGGCGGGAAGTCCTGCAGAGATCAACCTTCAGGATCTCGTGAACAACGGCATGATGGAGTACGCGGACGCTGCCGGTCTGTTGGTCGTCGACATCGATCGCGGCGGCTCCTTTGCCCACCTCTTTGGCACCTGGTCCCTCACCCAGGCGTCGACTCGTGAGCGGCTCGCCGGATTCCTCCTCAACAAGTTCAGAGGGGACCCGTCGCTACTCGAACCGGGCCCGTCAATGGTGCGCGATATGACGGGCATGCAGTTCGGTGGAAACCTGCCCATGCTCGCTCACGAGCTCCCTGACGAGGAGGGCGCCACGACCCGGGCAAGTCACGGGGCTGGCGGACCGGTGGTGGGGATTGTGCGCTACCCGTTTGCCTCGAACCTCGACGAGTTCCACGTGCTCGGTCATGCCGCCGAGGTCCGATGGGTCCTCAGTCCGCGAGATCTCGAGCGTTGCGACCTTGTTATCCTCCCTGGGTCGAAGCACGTCAGCGCCGACCTGGGCTGGCTGCGCGACCGAGCGCTCGACCAAGCCCTCGTCGCAAGGGCCGGAGACCAGCGATCCATCATCGGGATCTGCGGCGGCTGCATGATGCTCGGCTCCGACATCATCGATCACTCCTCGGTCGAGGGCTCCGCCCATGGACTCGGGATCCTCCCGCTGCGGACCACGTTCGATCCGATCAAGGTGACAAGACCAGCCACCGTCCGTTTCCCCTCTATGCCCGGGCCCTTCTCGAAGCTCGGTGGGGTGTTGTCCTCCGGCTACGAGATCAGAAACGGGCGCATCTCGGGGGAGGCGTGCGAGCTCTCCCCATTGCTCTGGGGCAAGGGATCGGTCCTCTCGACGACTGTTCACGGGCTCCTGGAGAACCCTCAAGTTCTCGGCGCTCTCTGCGGTCGGGAACCCGAACCGGTTCTTGAGAATACGTTCGAGGCTCTCGCCGACGCGGTCGACGAGCACCTGGACACGGTCTTCCTTCGAACATTGGTGGGCCTTGCTCCATCTCCGTAAGGCATGCAACGTACCCATGAGGTGCACCACAGATGGGAACATGATTCCCACTACCGAACGCGCCCCGTGACAGCGCCGGTTTGCGACCTGCGCCAGGCCACCCGACGCCAGTGTCATTCCAGAGCGCGAACGCACGCGGACGTGCCGTTCTGCGCTGCGGTTCGGGAGGCGGCGCCCGTCGTTCTGGCGCTGCGTTCTGTGCCGCCTCGACGACCCAGTGCGCCGAATCGGTCGCGGTACTGTGATGATCAGCTGAGCGAAGATAGGTGCCATTCTGCAGCGCTCAGCGCCCGAGGCGAGAGGCATTCGTCCCTGGTCCGGCACTTCTCGGACGAGTTCAGCTGGCTCATCGTGGGGGCGGCGTCGGCACCGGAATCGCTTCGCACAACTCCACGCGCTGAGAGATGCCCTTGAGACGCCGCTTGCGGAGGTGCCTGAATTCGACGCCGGCAATCGCACCGGCCGCCCTTGAAGTCTCCGTGGTCACCACGACTTGGTTCCCCTTGGCCGTCTCTGCGACCCTGGCGGCGATGTTGACGGCTTGACCGACAACGTCGTCCTGACTGACCACTGCTTCTCCTACGTGCAGGCCCGCTCGCAGCCGCAGTGGAGAGGGCGATGTGCCGAGGAGTTCGAGCGCAGCTCGAACTCCACTGTTGGCGTCGGGGAAGGTGCAGAGCAGCCCATCACCTAGATGCTTCACCACGCGCCCGCGCCAGCGGCGCACGATGGGGCCGGCCGCCCGATAGTGCGCGCTGAGCAGCGCCGCCGCCGCGCTGTCACCGTGAGTGTCGGTAAATGAAGTGAACCCCTCGAGATCCGTAAACGCGACCGTCACCACCTCGACCTCACCGGTCCCGTGACTCCGGTGACCGGCTAGGAGTTGGACGGCGCTGAGGCCCAGGGTCGAGAGGAGCGACGGCTTGCGCTCCACCGATCGCGCCAGGAAATGCTCAAGGATCTCGGTCGGATTGCTCGGAGATATCGGTTGATTGACCGGGTCATCTAGCCAACGACGGTCAATGATGCCGAGCTCGAGCGCGGTGGCCGCTTCCTCGGGGTCACTTCGGATGACCTCGGCCACCTTCCGAGCGAGGAGATGGCGCAGCGTGTCGACCGCGTCCTCACCGACAGCCCGTGCCGACTCCGTCTTCTTGGCATTCACCACCCGGACCCTACTGACTCGCCCGAGGCAGCGACAAGGGAACAGGCAGGGCCCGCCGAGAGACGAACCGCTCGAACATGCCGGCTCCCGACCAGGGGTTTCCGGGAGCCGACATCATCCAGCCCGATCGGCATCGATCCGGCGCCACGTGAACCCAAGACCACGCCTACTCGCCCGGTCGTCTCATCTGGGCGACCCGCATCGGGTTTGTGGCAACAGCCTCACCCACCCAAATCGAGGGGCCGGCGTTCGGCAGTCGCTCGGAGTGCCGCACGTGGATTCCGGCGCCATAGCGCATGTCACCACCGAAACATTTGCAAGGGACGAAGGAGGCGGTGAAGGGCGTATCTCAGTGTTGCCTGCCGGTGGAAGCGATGGAAACTGCAGTGCTGGAAAGCGCCTGGGAACACAGAATGTGCGCACTGAACGCCGCGTAGACCCGCGAACGCGCCTGGCCGGATAGACGTCTCGGGATTCTCCCAGCCAGCGGCGAACGTCAGATTCGGCGTGACCGGTGACTGGTCTTGCCGAGCGATCCCGACGTGCCGTTCTGCGCTGCGTCCAGGATGGCGATGGCGGTCGTTCTGGCGCGCTGTTCGGTACTCGAGCGAATGCCCTCAATGGCAGACGGCAGCAAGGCGTCCGCGATGTGAAGACAGCGAAGTCAGCGTCGTCTTCAGTACGCCGAACTGGGCAACGTCGGCCGCTTCTGCAGGTCGCGCTTGTTCTTGCATGCCGGGAAGGCGGAGCAGGCGAGGAACGGTCCGAATCTGCTCCTTCGCTCTACCATCGTCCCTCGACCACACATTGAGCAGACCTCGACGGGGGTATCGCCGTCCCCTGTCACGGTCACGTGAGGCTCGTCGAGGAGTTCGATTACGAACGGCGACATCCGCAGCGGCGGGGTGATGAGCGTAACCCCACGGCGCGCCCGGGTTATCGCCACGTAGAGGAGGCGGCGTTCCTCAGCGTGAGCAAAGGATTCCGGTGCCGGCATGACCAAGTCGAGCACGGGGTCGTCGGCGATGTTGCTCGGGAATCCGTACATGCCGGTCGTCATGCCGGGGATCACGATGTAGTCGGCCTCCAGTCCCTTGGACCCATGCACGGTCCGGAACGTGACGCGCAAGTTTGACGGCAATTGTCTAGGGAGGAGGTCGCGATCGTGCCTGTAGCGCCCGAGAACGTCGACGCTGACCATTCCGGAGCGCTCGCTCGGGATGCTGCCGTCGGCGACCGCAGCGGACAGATCGCCGAAGAATGAGGCGAGTGCGCCGGCGACGTCGTCGGCTCGAATGACCGTGATGGGCGCACCCGGATCGTGATGCGCAGACCGCATCGGCTTGTTGAACTGCTGTGGGTTCTTCGACACGAAGGTGCGGGCGACGTCGCAAATCGTCTGTGTGCACCGGAAGGTGGTCGTCAACGCCAGCTGGCATCCCCGGCCGAACCAGGCTTCGAAGTTCGTCATCACCGATAGGTCGGCCCCTGCGAACCGGTTGATCGACTGCCAGTCGTCGCCTACCGCAAGCAGGAACCGACCTGGCGTCTTCACCAAACCCCGTACTAGTCGAGCGCGGGCCCGGCTGACGTCCTGGAACTCGTCGACCATGACCAGGTCGTAGGGCCAGTCAGCGTTACCGGCTTCAAGGTGGTCGGCCGCCTGGACCAGCATGTCTTCGAAGTCGACGGCCTGGTCGGCGGCCAGCTTGCGTTCCCACTCTGTGTGGATCTGCCAGTACACCTCGAGAAACAGCCGGGTCCGGAAGCCATCGAGGTGGGTCACGTCAGAGGCGAGCCGACGTTCGAGGTCTTCCGGTGTCCACGAGTTCGACTTGACGTGGGTCATGAACGTCCTGGTGAACCGCGCCAGGTCCTCGTGCTTCATGGGCTTCACCCACTGGTCGCTGAGAGGACGGTCTGGGTTCCAATCGAAGCTCAGCCCGAGCCGAGTGAGCTCGTCCTTGAGCTTGGTGAGGCCGTCACCGAACATGACGTCGGCCCACGTGGACTCGACGAGCGTCGTCCCGTGCTGGGCGTGTACGCCGAGCTTCCATGCCATGCCCTCTGCGTAGCCGTCGAACGCAGCGGGAGGCCTGCCGTCCCGGTCAAGCGCCCAGTGCTCGTGCCAGACACCGATGTCCGGGTAGTAGAAGTCCGGGTGGTACTGCGAGTGGGTGGCGTCCGCGACATGGACGTTGTAGGGCCGCTCGTACTCGTAGTTGACCCCGTTGAGGCAGAGGTAGTTGGCGATCAGCCGTTCGCCATGGCTCTTGACGACCTCGCCGGCGAATGTCCGGTAGCCGGTCTGGCTGGTCGCTTTGTCGTAGCCGTCCGGTTCGTTCTCGGTGAGGTCTGTCGGGGCGTTCGCAAACAGCATCCGGTACAGATCCCAGCGGTACCGGAAGGACACTGAGGCGTCCCGCAGCTCATCGACGATGCGCATGACCATCCGGACATCGCCCCCCTGGTCCAGCCATTGCGCCAGACGGGGCTTTTCGCCGGTGGCCCGGCCGATGACCTCGAGTCCGAACGAGTGGAACGTGGAGGCCCGCAGCCCGGACGAGTCGAGCCCGGCGGCGGCGAACCGTGCAGCAACCCGTTCCTGCAACTCGGTCGCGGCAGCCTTGTTGAACGCCAGTAGCAGGATGCGGTCAGGGGAAGTGAACCCGCGGGTGACGGCGTAGGCGGCCCGGGCAACCATCACCGAGGTCTTTCCGGACCCAGCGGCGGCGAGCACCTGGACCCGGTTGTCGAAGCACACAACCGCTCGTGCTTGCTCGTCGGTGAGCGGGCTCTTCTCGATTGTGTCGAAGAACGCCCGTCGGGACAAGAGTTCAGCGGCCGTGATTTGTTCATTGATCTCTGCGACCAGGGTCTGTAGGTCGGCGTCCAGGAAGCCCACCGCCTCGAGCTGACCCTCGGTGAGGGACGGCTCACACCCAGCAGCACGGACACGGTCGAGAAGCCGCGGTTCAGGACGGGTCGCGAGCAGCGCGTCAACGGCCTCGGTAGGGATCCACCGCTGCTCGGTGGACGCCACGGCGAGGTGGTGAGTGGCGGCGGCATGCCATGCGGTCGCGTCAGCGATCGCCGGTGTCAGAACAAGCCGCTGGAGTGCCCGTGTCAGGGCAGAGGCTTCGGATGTCGTCATGCCACGAAGGCGGGTTCGTGACTGACCGTCGTCGTGGAGGCTCCACTTCAGCCAGCGGCGTCGCACCTCGAGCCGGGAGGCTTCCGTACCGGGGATGCTGACGGAACCCGACGCCTGAGCGACGGTCACCTCCGTGTCGGAGACGACGATCTTCCAGCCCTTTCCCGACCACTTGTTTGGGCTCACCGGGCGTCTCGTGCGTCGTCGCCCCTCGCAGGCTTCCGCACTCCTCGGGCGACGTCGATCTTCACTACCAACACGGTCGTGATATCGGCAGCTCCGCCCGCTAGCTGAACACGACCAGTTTCGTCGGCCGCGTGCGGTGGTACGTCGGGAACTGCCATTCGACTCGCCCCGTTCCGTCTGGATTCTGCCGTTCGGTGGCAGGTTCTAGTCAACGTTCAATCAGGCCAAGGTCTCCACGCGGACCAGGGCGGTTCACATCGCCTGGAATCCGAGTGCGTTTGCCGACCGTGAGCACGCCTGACGTGCCGTTCTGCGCTGCGGCCAGGGTGGCGACCGTCGTCGTTCTGGCGCGGCATTCGGTGCTCGGTCGGAGACGCGAGATCGCCGAATCTTTGCGGGCCTCATCTGTGAGACATCCAATGCGACCAGCGCACCGAACATCCAGTCATGGCATCCGTCGACACGGCGCTATCTGTGGGGGTCAGCGTCGGCGGGGCGTTGTCCGAACTCTCGACTGGCGGATTCAGCTCTGGCCCGAAACTGGGGAGGAACAGTCAAGGTCGGCCAAAGGGCGTCCGAAGGGGAAACCTTGACGGGTCCGGTCGCTGGTCGGCACGATAATGGCTACGGAGTCGGCACATGCCGGCTCCTGAGTGCATACCATCTTCCTGGTGAATTCCACCGATCACATTCGTAGGTCATCCAATGACGACGGCCGAGTGGGAGTCCTCCCACTCTCGGATGCTGCGCGCCAAAAGTCCTCGATCAAAGTGTTCCCGCGTATATGCAAGCCGAAGGTTCGTACACACGGACTCCTCTTCGCACATCGCCTGCGGACACGAAGCCAGCTTCAGGCGAAGCATTGTGCACAAGAGAGCTATGCAGTCGTGTCCTCTTGCAATTTGGTACTTCTCGTGCCCTGCTCGTGACGCCCGGTCAATAGCACCCAGCAGTTCACCGGCGTCGAGAGTTCCGGATGAGGCATCAAGAACATCTGCAAGATAGTCCTCCAGGGACACTGAAAGCGTGTCGTGATCTACGTGCTCAGCCAACTCAATCGCTTTGAAGTCAAGTAACAGTGAATCGCGGTAGTTGAGGAATCTCAGTAGACCAATGCCGTAGGCCTCGTCGATAAGAAATGCAAGTGGGCTCTTGCTCTTCTCCTTGGAAAATGCTTCAATCGCCGCCGGGCTGGACACCTCACGCAGAACATCATCTAGAGCCCCAGAGGCGATCATGTCCATCTCGAGATCATGAAACTCCGTGAGGACGATGTCAGGGTCGCTAGGAATCTGGCCAGTTGTCCGCCAGAAATCGGCATCTAGGACTAATAAGATGTCGCCGCCGAGCCGCCGCTGACGAAGTAACGCAAGTGCTTCTAGGGCATTGCTCTTTCCGAACGCCACGGAGACTCGACACGTGTCACCTGGGGCCAGAATTTTGTCGAAGAAGCGTGCGTCGTCAAATCCCTCAACTAACAGGACAGTGCCGCGAAATGAGTCCCTCATTAACGAGATCTCGTTCGCCACATAGTCAGCGTCTATGAATTTCAACATCGAATTCACGAGATTGAAGAGAGCTCTTTGGTTAAATCCCACCGATTGCCGATAATTGCCGGGGAATGAGTTGCCACAATGAACTCCAGCCGCGCTATTTTACTGATTCGTAGCAAGTCGGACAAGAACATCTTTTGCCATGTTACATGAAGTGAAAGCTCTGGCTCGTCAATTAAAATCACTGAGCCCGGATCGACTCCGAACAAAAGTCTATATGTCAGCACCAGTTCGTGTTGCTCTCCCGATGACAAGAAATCTGGGTTCAACACCTCGCCGTTAACAGTCCGGACCAGGAACCCTTCCCGACGTTGAATCTCCAGCGATTTGGAAACGTATTTCGAGTTCAGAATGTCCAGGAGAAGGTCAATCTTGTCTGCTATTGGTTGAAGCACCTCCAACTTCGCGTCGACGTCGCCGAGGTAAGTCCACAGCACAGTACGCTCACTCGCCTTGAGGATGCGAGTAGGCAACACGATTTCTTCACCAGAATCCAGAAGGCCAGCGGCGATAAGATGCCCACGGGTCCTACCTTGAATCTCATAACGGGCTCTAATCGTGTCTTCGGTGGCCTCCTTAGGTGGCTTCACGTTACCCAACAGGCGGTTTGGGAATGTTCTATCGAGGCGTTGGGAAACCTCTGCATACTCTGCAAGGGCTTTCCGGATCTGTATTGCAAGGTCTTCAGAGAGCCGTTGGACTGTGCTCACAGTCGTTGGTGTGTCATGGCGATATCGAGTCGTTACGATCGCGGGTTCTGAAAGTCTTTGAGTTTCGATCATGTCGACCGAAAGTGATTGCAGCATGTCGTCAAGCCAAACCGGCAGCTCGGCGTTTGGCGATGGCGGGAGATGTTGTCCGTATGTTTCGGCAACATCCTCAAAGTTTAGGATCTGATTGGTTGACCGATCGAGCCATTGTTCGGGACCAACCCGCTCGAGACTGGGAACGAGGTCCTCGATAGCAGCCAGTGGTAAATCTCTCCCAGGACGAAGCTCTCGAACGGGAATGAGTTCAGGTCCAGTACTCTCGACGCCATCCAAACTTGCCGAAAGCACAATTCTGGTGCGAGCTTGTCGTCCAGTGGAGTGAATTCCTGGAGTTGGAGAGTCCTCGACTTCAATGGACTCACGATCGATGATGACGGATTCGCCAGATGTGAATTCGACAGCGATGCGATCAAATGGAATGCGTCGGAGAGAAGCGAACCGGCGTTGGAAGAGCAGGTCAAGGACCCGAAGCATCGTGGTCTTGCCGACGCCGTTCTCGCCATGAATTATCGTGATGTGATCGGCTGAGAGATGAACGGTGTGCGTGTAGCGGCCAAACAGACCTTCCACCCGAAACGAACTGAGGTTCATGGTCCAGAACTCTACTTGGCGCGACGATTAGCGGCCCCGAGGGTGCGCCCCCTGTAACACAGCACCCGCAAGCTGCGCCGCAGCCTACCGCGAGTCCTAAACGCGACTTGGGGACCGACCATGGTGGGTGCCAAAGGGTTGGAACGCTCCCGTTCCCGTTGAATGGCGACCTTCCTTGGTTCACGGGATTGCTGTCGTGGGCCAACGAAACACCGACCGAAGACCTGATCTGCGTCGACATCACCCTCGCTTCCGGCGGGTCCCGCCGGGTGCCGAACGACGGTTCCCGCACGCCCCGTTCGGATCCTGGTTCGTGAGTGAGGTCATCCCGGCGGCATCGAACGCGCGCACAGAAGTCCGGCGCTGGCCTCCCAACGCGCAGCCACGCATAATGACGCCCTGCACGGTGGGTCGCCGGGTCGACACCGAGCGCGGAACCGGCGTTCGGATCGGTCACGGCGGCCCTCGATATCCGGTTGCCGGAGCGGCCGGAACGAGACGAGAATGTGCGTCCTCGTTCTTCGCTGCTCGGATCGTCAGCGGCTTGGGATGAAGCCGCTGACCGGTCGTCAGGGTCCAGGCTTCAAGGTGGTCCCAACGGGCTCCGCTCAAGGTGCGGCCGCCTGCAGTTCGGATCGAGTCCGATTCATCTCTCGAAGTCGAGCCCCGCTTCCTGATCCAGATCGAGTTCGCCATCGAGCCCCGCCGAGGAATCGAGCGCCTCCATCACTTGCGATCCGTCAAGCGCCCGCACCCCCCGGCCGTCGGGAACTGGCCTGTCAACCCACCTACTCGCGAACCGATCGTGAAGCGCGGCTAACTCACCCTCCAGGCACTCGACGAGAACGGTTGCCATCTCTGCCTCACCTCGGGCGACGTGGGCGGCACTCATTGCCCGAAGGGTGCGCCCGAGCTGGTCGAGCAACATCATCCAGGCCATCGGCGACTCATTGGTCATCCCCGACTGGGCGACGATCGCGGCAACTCCTCCCAGTCCTCGCCTGGGAGATCGAGAAACCACCGGGTCGTTCGGACGACTCTGCGCCGATCGAGCCAATGCGTCGGCTGTGGCCGCCAATGGTCCCGGGCTGTTTCCTTCGATACGTCTCGACAGGGTTGCGATCACCCCGGCAGTCTCGCGGGCGACACCTCGCCACACCGCAAGGTCCGACACCGGCACATTGGCCAGCTGCTCTGCAGCATCGCTCACCACGTCGACCGCCCGCTGCCAGTCCCCGGCCCCACCCACGACCGCCTCTTTTCCAGAGATCGACGTGGCCACCGTCCACTCGGCGACAGCCGCCTGACGGTCCGCCGGTGACAACTCCCAGAACTGGCGGAGGCTGGGCAAGGTCAGGTCCTTGGCCAGCTTGCCGCCGCCGAACCAGATCGGTGAGTCCCCGGCCCGTGGCCTCATCGCCACCGAGTATCCGATTACTGCCTCCGTGCCACCGGTCTCGAAGCGAGGACGCACCAATATCCCGCTCCCCCGCAGCTGGCGGACAAACTCCGCTTCGGTCTCCGAGGCCACCGAGGCCTTCCGGACCATCCGGGCGAGTGCGATCCGGGGCGGTTCTGCCAACTGCTCTCGAGCGGTACGTTCCAGTTCGGCCCGGGTCAGCCCGGGCATGCCCTTGCCGGCCCGTCCCTCGACCACAGTGAGGTCGTAGGTGTGCTCGAGCTCGGCACAGACCAAAGAGAGGGTCTTTCGATCCTGCCAGATCTCCACCCGGGTGCCGTCGAGTCGGACCAGCGAGGCGGCGATGTGGAGGTGTTGATTGCCTTGTGCGCTCGTCCCATGCCCAACCGCCACCCAGGCGGCGGGCTCCAGGCCCTCGCGTTCGAAGCCCATCGCCGACATGACGCAGTTGGCGATCTCTCCCCACTGGTCGTCGGTGAGGGGTCGATCCCCGGGTGGCAGCGACAGCGAGACATGCCAGATGTGCCCGCCGGTCGGGTTCCTCCCGTAGGAATCGTTGGCGGCATCGAGCGATGCCCCGAGGTCGGCAATCTCTCGGTCGCTGAGGGTGTGGCCTTCTTCGGCCCAAAGGGCTACACCGGTGGCGATGACCCGTTGGTCGCGGTGCTCGTTTGCCTTGCCGGGCCCGAACAGATAGCGGGTGAGGCCCCGACCAGAGGACCCCTTGGAGATCTTCCCGATCATGGGGACAGTACCTCGAAGGTAGAGGCGAGCACCTCGGCTCGCTCCGAGACAACACCTGTCGCCCTGGTTACCACGGCCAGAACGGATTCGATCTGAGCGGGGACGGCGTGGTTGGCATTCGCCCACTTGGTCAACTGGTTGAGATTGTTGCCCGCGGCTCGAAGCACTCCTCTGGCTTGCATCAGCTCCCGCTCGGCTGATCGGCGGGCGGTACCGTCGCCGGCATGCCCGGACAGTCCCGCCTCGACCAGGTACCGCTGCAGCGAGACGCCGGCGGTCTGGGCCCGACGTTCAAGGGTGGCGTGTTCGTCGTCACTCAACCGGATTATGACTTGTCGGGGTCGTCCCCCGGGGATGTTGCGGAGTCGAGCTCGGCGGACGCTGGCTGCGACTCCGGAACGGATCTCACCGCCGGGCGGGCTGATGGCGGCATCTGGTTGACCGGGCATCGCCTACGCCTTTTCGCCCAGCGCAGCGAACCCGAGACCATCTCGGGGACAGGCCCATGGCGTGAGCCAGCGGCAAGGCCGCCACGTCCAGTAATACTGGACGTCTATCTTGCTCCCGCTGTCATGAACCCCAAGAGCGAGTGTCATGAGAGGTTCATGGTTCGAGCGAAGGGCAATCGGAGAGTGAGCCCGATGGGCTCGCTGCAATGCCTCTCTTTTCGCCCTTGGGGGCGACGCTGTGATGACACAACCGTGGCGTAGACAGTGGGAACCGGCGTTGGCGATGCCATCGGCTTTCTGGCGCTGTGGGCAGGCCATATGCCCCCACCACCAGGTGGGTGAGGGTGAGTGTCCGGCAGTTCCGCATCTATTCAGACGCGGGACTGTCGGACACTCGGGCCGCCGTTCGGCGGCAGTCGGTTCGCCAGGAGCTCTTCGCACCGAAGGAGATGGGGAGCAGCTCGACGGAATCGCTGCGTTTCGGTTCATCGGCGTCAGCCAGGGGATGGCCGAGGCTCTTCTTTCATCATGAACCCCGGTCGGCTCAACCATGAGCCCTCTGAGCTGGTGTTTTACCGCTCTCATGGCCCTGACCGACGCACCCGCGTGAGCCAGGGCTGCCAAACCTGTGCCGGCATCATGAACCCCGCCGACAGAATCATGAACCCTCTGGGCTGGAGTTTTGTCCGCAGGCCACAATGGCTCGGCGGTTATCCAGTCATGACGGGCTTCGTAAGGGGATCCAGTGCCATCCGACGACTGTTGGCTTGACCGACGCCAACGCGAGTCCGTCGTGGACAGTACGGAAAGAGGGGGACCCCGAAGGATCCCCCTCTCCCGGTCAGGCATCCTCGGCCGGAGCCTCGGGCTCGCTGGTGTCGCTGGACTTGTCCAGGAACCGGAACTGGTAGGGACCGGTGACCAAGTAGTGCTTGGAGTGCTGGCTCCCTTCGGTGTCGGTCCACTGGTCGAGCGCCAGGCGGGCGGTGGCCTCGAAGAGGCGGCCCTTGGTGCCGTAGCTGGCGATGAACTCTGCTGTCTTCTCCCAGGACTGGAGGTCGATGAAGACCGCCTTGTCCCGTCCCTGCTCGTTGATGGCCACCCTCACGGTGGTGACTGCCTTGCCGGCTCCGGTGGTGAACTTGAGTTCCGGATCGACAGTGAAGCGGCCAGTGATGGTTACGGTGTTCATGATGTTTCCTCTCTTGTGGGTTGGTGTTGAAAAGAGAAGGCTCCGGAGAAACGTCGGAGCGTCAGGGGTGCCCGCAGGGCCGAGGAGAGGTTCTGGCGGACCGGTTGCGGTCAGCAAGCGCCGCCAGAAGTTGTCCGCAGCCTTGACGCCCGACGGACCGGTGCATCATCTTGAAAGCAGCCAGCCACTTCCGAGAGAGGGACATCGGACACCTCGCACTCCAGCTGGCCAACTGAGTTGGCGCGCCGGCTGTCCTCCGCCGGCACGTTGGCCTCGTCGACCTCTATCCGTGGACGAGTGACCAACGGCAGGGATGAAACAGGGCGCCGACGACCCGCCTGGGATGTCGAGAGCATCGTTGTGCCCAGGCAAATGAAGAATCGCTCCGGCAACCGAAGACTTGGCGTCGAACCGATGGCGCCGATCCGATGACGCCGAGCGGAGCACTCCCTTGCATCACCGGCGCACCCGGTTGGTACCGCTGCCCGCATCCAGGACGACGGCCGTAGCCGAGCAAGGCTGATCCCTTGGAGGAGGCCAACAGTTGGCATCCTCACCGACGACCAGCGACGTGGTGTCGTGCCCATCGGCGGCACCCCGCCCGCGGTGCTCGGCCAGAGCGACCCGGGTGGGGTGCCGGTCGGAGTCTCATCAAAAGAACTGGGGCGCGAAGCGCCGCCGTGGACATTCATTTTGCGAGAAATGTTGTGACGAGGCCAGAAGTCCAGTCCCGGCGGGGTCGGGAAACCCGACCCCGCCGGGCCGATCATGCCTGGTTGGTCTCGCCGGTGAGCTCATCGGCAGTGCTGTGGTGCTGGACCTTGTGGATGTCCACGGTGGCAAAGCGGAGACTGGCACCGATCTCGTCGGCCACCAGCTCAACCTTGGATCGGATCTCTCCGTCGTCGGTCTCCCAGCGGCGCTCCTCCAGGCGGCCGGTGGCCACCACCCGAACCCCTTTGGTCAGGCTCAGCGCAGTGTTCTCTGCTAACTCGCGCCAGCAGACGATGTCGAAGAACGAGGTGGACTCCTCCCACTCCTGGGTCTGACGGTTCTGCCACCGGCGATTGACCGCTACCGACAGCGACGTGGTGGCCTGGCCGTCTCTCGTGTACCGGATTTCCGGATCCCGGGTCAGGTTGCCGGTGATAGTGGTGGATGTGATGGTCATGGTCTGTTCTCCTCATGATTGATGACGGGTGGGGCGCTTTTCGCCCCGCCTGGTCCGTCATCAATCGGATGTGCGCCGATTGCCCACGCCGTTGCCAGCGGTCAAAGGGCGGCCACTGGCCGAGCGAGGATATAAAGGCCGACCCCGGCGCCGGCGTGCCGGCGATCTCCGGGGGCGAGGCGTATTCCGGAGCGACCTTGGACGGCGGGCGGCGGTGTGACACCAGCCGCTTGAGTGGCTCAGAAACAGTGGTTCTGTGCTGCTCCGTTTCGCGCCGAACGGCGGCGGTGCGCCGTGCGATCACCAGCTCTACGCCACGTACCGCCGTGCGCTCTCCGACATCAACGCGCTCTCCGACATCAATGGGCGTGGTGCGGTCATGAAGGGTTCACGATGGGAACCATGAACCCCATGACCTGGTGTTTTGTCCGTCCCGATCGCATTGCCTGTGCGACAGCGCGAACCGACCTGGCGACATCGGCTCCAGCATCATGAACCCTTCATGGTCACAACCATGAACCCCCTGAGCTGGTGTTTTGTACATGCTCAGACTTAACGCAGCGCTGAGCTGGTGGTTTGTCCGGCGGCAACAATTCCTTGAGATTTCTCGGGCCATGAGGGTTTCCATGAGGCTTTTCATGAGGGTGCCTCTTCATCGTTGGAGCCATGGACTCCCCCACGATCCAACGGCTCCGATCCGAATGGCAGGCCCTCGGGACTGCTCCCCCATCGAAGGCAGCCTGTCATCGCCTGGCCGAGCGTGAGCCTGTGGTCGCCGCCCTTGAGGTAGACGACCTTGCCGAGCTGATCGCGGCCCTCTCGCTCTCATCGGGCCGGCTGTCTCGCCACGAGGCGGCAGCCGTGATCGCAGCCATGCTGAGGAGCGCTGACGTCGATGAGCTGATCCCCCGTGCCATCGTCCAAGCGCTCATCCCTGGTGTTCTCGCGTTGTCCCGACGCATCGACTTTGCCGGCGGGCCGTGGTGCGATCTCGACGCGTTCTACGCCGACGCCATCTCCGCACTCTGGGAACTGACGATGAGCTGGTCTGGTTCCAACCGCCCCTATGCCGTCGGTGATCTGTTATCGGCAGTCCGCACTCGGCTGCGAACAATCCAGGCCAGCGAGCATCGACACCGCTCTCGACAGGCCAGCACCCCCGACGCCTTGGACACGCTCCCGGCATGGAACGGTCGAAGCGGCCAGGAACTCTTGGCCGCGGCCCTCGCCGATGCGACCGAGCACGGCCTCAACGTTGCCGACGCCGCCATCCTCTACGCGACCAGGGTGCTGGGGATGTCCCTCGGTGAGGTCGCCGACCTCGCCGGGATACCTACTCATGATCTCCGGAGACGAAGGCGGAACGCCATCGACCGGATGGTGGCCTGAGGTGCGCCAGACCAAGGCCGAGCCCGATCCCGGCGCTGAGATCGGGCTGTCACACCATCGAGCAGGTGGCAGGACAGGGCTAGGTCCGCCGGTCGAGTCGGGCAGTGCGTCATGACCGCCGGCGCCTTCCCCGCCGGTCATGACGCCATGGGCAGTGCCGAGTGCGAGCAAGCGAGGTTAGAACGGTGAGCCAGTTCCTGACGATGCCCGAGGCCTCAGTCCATTGCGGCGGTGTCCCGAGTCCGGAGACGTTGTACCGATTGGCGCGCGAAGGCCACCTGCCCGTCCGCCGAATCGGCCGGCGATTGGTGATCTCCGAGCGTCTCCTCGATCAGTGGATCGACTCGGTCGGCGACGTACGAGCCACCGAGTTTCCCGGGGCCTCGCTTGTGGACCGGCACCCACACGAGAATCTCTTGATCGAAGCACAGAAGCCCGCTTGATCACGTCCGGCCAGCAATCAGAGCCCAGGTCTTGGCTGACCGGAGGCGAATCGGCCAACAGGCACACGGAGCGATCTGACCCGCTTGTTGGAGCCAGCAGGGGAACCAGCGCAGTTCCAAATATCGATCCCCAAACCGGTGGTCAGGGATACTGGCGGTAGAGCCCAACCGACTAATGGGGCTATCCCTGAAGGATCGCCATCAACGCTTTGGCGAAGGGCGCTGGATCGAGGTCGCCTCGCACGGCGAGTTGCTGGCTATAACCGCTGCAAATGCTCACGAACGCCTCGGCGATCTGTCCGGCATCGCTCGGGCTGTCGACTGGAATCAAGTCCGCGACCGCTGTGCGCATCTCGGCGAGTTGCCGTGCAACGATTGCCGCCAGCGCCGGGGAAAGTGCCGCTTCGGCATAGATCTGGGCGACCAGCCGAGCATGGCCTTTATCCCGGGCCATGGCCCGGACACGCTCCAAGAAATCATTGACGGCCTCGACGGTGAGCGCCGTCGGGAATGCCTCGGTTCCCTGCTCACAGACCGCGATGACGATCTGATCCTTGCTCGTGAAATACCGGTAGATCGACCCGGTGGAGAGACCGGACTCGGTGACGATGTCGGCCATCGAAGTCCCGGCGAAGCCGTGGCTAGTGAACCGGGCACGAGCGGCCTCCACGATCTGCTTGCGGCGGGCATCAAGGTAAGCCTGAGCTACCTTCGGCATAACATGAATGACCCTTCACTTTTTTTGGTATGGTGCGAGCAGCGTACCCCGCACCACCGCCACCATCGAGGAGTCGCCATGCGTTACAAAACCTTCGGACGGAAGACTGGGCTGCGTGTGTCGGAGTACGCGCTCGGCACCGCCAACTTCAGCACGTCCGAGGCTGGCGCTGGTCTGGAGGCCTCCCGTCAGATCTTCGAAGGCTTCGTCGCTGCGGGCGGTACGACGTTCGACGCGTCCAACCTCTACCAAAACGGACAGGCGGAAACCGTCCTCGGTGAGCTGCTCGGCCAAGACCGAGGGGACTACGTGGTGATCACCAAGTACGCCGGTACGAGAGACGTCCGACCGAGCCCCGGGACGACCGGCAACAGCCGCAAGACCATGATCCGCTCCCTGGAGGCGAGCCTGCGGCGGCTCGACACGGAGTACGTGGACGTGTTCATGCCGCATTTCCCTGATGGGACGACGCCGATAGAAGAGATCCTGACTGGACTCGATGATCTGACCCGTTCGGGAAAGGTCCTGTACGGCGGGCTATCCAACTTCCCGGCGTGGCGGGTCGCCGGCGCCGCAGTCCGGGCCGACCTTCGCGGCCTGGCTCCGGTGGCCGGAATCGAGACGGAATACAGCCTGGCCGAACGCTCCGCTGAACGGGAACTGCTTCCGATGGCCGAGGCCCATGGCCTTGGTGTCGTCCTGTACTCCCCGCTAGGCGGGGGCCTGCTCACCGGCAAGTATCGACAGGGCGAGACGGGCAGGCTGAGTGCCCTCGGCGACGCAGTGGAGGGCTCCGCGCAGCGGACAGCCGTGGTCGACGCGGTGCTGGCGATCGCCGATGAGATCAGCAGTAGCGCGGCGCAGGTCTCTCTGGCCTGGTTGCGTCACCGGGCCGCCCTGGCTCCCACGGCCCTGATCCCGATCGTCGGTCCTCGCTCCCTGGTCCATCTGGAGGAATACCTGCAGTCTCTCGAACTCGAACTTGGCGAGCACCACTACCGGCATTTGGATGAGGTCAGTGCGGTCGAGCTTGGCACCCCACATCAGGACGTTGCTGCCGCTCTGAGCCACGGCTTCGACGGCGACCGCACCCTGCTCGACTCTTCCCTCGTGCCCGTGATCTGAGTACCGCTCATCTCGTCAGCACGTGTGGCTGAAGTGCCGTTCCGCAGCAGTCAACCTTCGCGAGCACAGAGCACCATCGCGAGCCATTACCGTCCCATATATCGATCTGCGACCGGGACACTCCGGGGGTACGGTGCACGGACAGATCGCCGATTCGGGGTGACCTGACGTCCCTCGCCACTCCCAGTCCCTGCGGTCTCCGGCGAACATTATGTGCGCCGGGGAAATCCATCCGGCATCCTTGCTGCTCGCGAGAGTTTCCTGCGCCCGGAACGGCACGAGTGGGGCAGGCTTGGCCCGGGAGTCAACTGGGGTAGGGCTTCAGCCCGAAGTCCCGAAGGCGAAAAACGTGTCGCATGGGCTCGGCTCACCCAGTGTGCTTCCGCCATGCTGGTAGGCGTACGACACGCACTCATTGACCAGCGACGAAGCAGCATCGCGTGCCGATTGATAGTCAGCTTGGGATGAGAGCGTGTAAGTGGTCGCGTTCAAAGTGAGGGACTTCGACGTGATCGTCCCACTGACCGGCGATTCGTTCTGGTCCGTGATCGACACCTGGTCCCCGGAGATGTAACCAGTGAACGGGATGTTGATGTTCTGCGGTACGGCAGACTGGTCCCCATCGCTTCCGGCAATCTGATAGTTGATACCGGTGAGCGATCCAGAGAAAGTCCCGTCGGGTCGCAGAACCCAAGTCGCGTAACGAACTTGAGCGGTGTTGGCCGGTGCCGACAGGTACCCCTCGCCACTCTGAAGCGCGCCGAGAGTCGGGAGGGATGCGTGGGTCGCCTGGGTGGTCGCTGGACTCGCTGCCTGGTCTCGCCCGACCAACAGCCCGATTAGAACGCCAACCACGGCGACGAGAAAGACGACCCCGATCACGAGCAGCCAAACGGTAGCTACGCCCTGTTCTCGATCCGACATAGCTCAGAATCTATCGAGCTGGCTCAGGCGGGGCTCAGGCCCTCCATAGGACCCGCTACTGAGCGGGCGAAAGACCGTCCCATACCGCCGGGTGGGAGGCGTTATTCCAGTCCCGCTGCTAACTGACCTCGACCGGCACTTCGGTGACGCGGCTAGATGTCACTTCGGTGATAGTCGCCGGATGGTCGGCTGTTGTGAAACCCGGCTGATCGGTGCCGACCTAATCTGCACCTGTGCCGGACGTGCCCATCCACTACACC
>Ga0224558_1000735_pt1 | contig 37579 bp, 36 predicted proteins | sample 714S32024metaG_FD_180682 | JGI IMG/M metagenome (GOLD analysis project Ga0224558, IMG submission 180682) | Peat soil microbial communities from Stordalen Mire, Sweden - 717 S3 20-24 | ecosystem: Environmental > Terrestrial > Soil > Wetlands > Peat | place: Sweden: Norrbotten County, Stordalen... | reverse complement strand
TCGTGGACCGGGTGCTGGAGGTGCTGGACATACCGGAGGGCGAGATCGAGCCCCCTCCGAAGATGCGGAAGGGGAGGAACAACCGGTTCATCCAGGGTATGGGCAAGGTCGGTGACCAGGTAAAGATCCTGTTGGATGCCAATAAATTACTTTTTGACGAAGAGGAGAGTGCTTAGCATGGAGGCGAACAGTGACAAGGAGGCCGCTGTCCAAACCGGGAAAAAGGATTTCTCGGTGTTCGAACTGCTCAAAGTGCCGATATTTTCTGCGGACCAGGGAGGGAAGGTGGTCTATGGCAACGAGGCTTTTGCGGAACTGGTGGGCGTGAAGAAAGAACAACTTCTGGGCACCCCGGTTTTATCGCTGATCCAATCCGAGACCAGCGGTATGCAGAGGGCGCTCGCCACCGGCGACAGTACTCCCGTCGAGACCTGGGCGACGATCAAGGACCGGAAATACTTCTTCGAGTACAGGCCAACCCCGACCTTCGACCCCAAGGGAGTCGTCAGGGGCGTCGTGGAGACAATCGTCGACCGGACCGGCCAGAAGCTGGCCCTGCAGGCGGTCCAGGACCTGGTGGTCAAGGCCAAGGCCGGAGACCTGTCGGCCAGGGCCAGCGTAAAGGCGGAGGGAGATTACCAGTTCCTGGTGGACGGCATCAACGAGATGCTGGACGCCCTGGTGGGCCCTCTCAACGTGGCTGCCGAGTATATCGACCGGATCAGCAAGGGGGACATCCCGGAGCAGATCACCGCCGAGTACCACGGCGACTTCAACAACATCAAGAACAACCTGAACAACTGCATCTCAGAGGTCGGTGTGCTGGTGGACGAGGTCGGCGTGGTGATCCGGCTATCCCGGGAGGGCGACCTGGCCAAGAGAGCCAACCCCGACCGGACGAAGGGCGTCTACCGGAAGATCCTGCGGGGGATCAACGATGCCCTGGACTCCCTGATCAATCCGCTGCACGTGGCCGCCGACTATGTGGACCGGATCAGCAAGGGGGACCTCCCGGAGCAGATCACCGCCGAGTACCACGGCGACTTCAACAACATCAAGAACAGCCTGAACACCTGCATTGGAGCGATCAACGGCGTTATCGGCGAGATGGGCAACCTGGTGAGCGCCGCCTCCGAGGGAGTCCTGACCAAGCGGGGGGATACCGGGAAGTTCCAGGGCGCCTATCAAGAGATGGTGCAGGGCACGAACGGCCTGATCGATTCCATCGCCAACCCCCTTGCCGATCTCAGGACATGTCTCGAGCAGATGGCGGTAAACGACCTCACCAAGAAGATGTCCAAGGACTACCCGGGAGTCTGGGACGAATTGAAGGGTGCCACCAACAGCGTTCATGGACAATTGGTGCGCATAAGGGCAACGGTTACACGCATCAGCGACGGCGACCTCAGCGATCTTGACGAATACAAGAAGATTGGCCGCAGGAGCGAGAACGACACCCTGATGCCGGCCTTCACCAAGCTGATGGAATCGATCAAGAGCGTGATCGATGAGGTTATGATGCTGACCGGAGCCGTTACGGCCGGCGACCTCTCCAAGCGGGGCGACGAGAGCAATTTCCAGGGAGCGTATCGTGATATCGTTCACGGACTGGACGGGTTGATCGAATCGGTGGCCGGCTCCCTGAACGAGATCACCGGGGTGTTGAACCGCCTGGCGGTGAACGATTACACCCAGAAGGTGGAAAAGGAATATACGGGGGCCTGGAACGAACTGAAGGCGAGTGTCAACAACACTATGTTGAGGCTGTTGAACCTGCAGGACCTGGCGGTCAAAGTCGGCGCCGGGGATCTGAGCAAACTTGAGGAATTCAGGAAGATCGGCCGCAGGAGCGAGAATGACCGGTTGGTGCCGGGCTTTACCAGGATGATGGAGGCCATCGAAGCGCTGACAGGGGATGTTGATGCGCTCGCTGAAGCATCTATCAATGGCAAGCTCTCCACCCGCGCCGACGCCGCCAAGCATCAGGGGCAGTACCGCAAGGTGGTCGAGGGCGTCAACGCCACCCTGGACGCCATATTGATGCCGATCAAAGAGGCATCGGACTGTCTGCAAGAGATGGCCAAGGGCAACCTGGACACGGAGATGAAGGGCGACTACAAGGGCGATCACGCCGTCATCAAGGAGAACCTCAACGCCACCCTGGAGGCCCTGAACGACATCCTAGGCCAGGTGGCGGTAGCGGTGGACCAGGTGACCAGCGGCGCCGGCCAGGTCTCCGACTCCAGCCAGTCACTGTCCCAGGCGGCCACGGAATCGGCCAGTTCTCTGGAGGAGATTACCGCCTCCATGCATGAACTGACCTCCCAGACCAGCATGAACGCCGAGAACGCCACCCAAGCCAACCAACTGGCCGCCCAGGCCAAGATCAGCGCCGAAAAGGGCAATGCGGAGATGGGGGCCATGGTCAAGGCCATGAAAGACATCAACGAGTCCGCCTCTAGCATCTCCAAGATCATCAAGGCGATCGACGAGATCGCCTTCCAGACCAACCTGCTGGCATTGAACGCCGCCGTGGAGGCAGCACGGGCCGGTGTACATGGCAAGGGGTTCACGGTGGTGGCCGAGGAGGTCAGGAACCTCGCCCAGCGTAGCGCCGCCGCCGCCAAGGAGACCGCCGAGATGATCGAGGGCTCCATCAAGAAGACCGAGATCGGCGCCAAGATCGCCGAGGACACATCCAGGGCCCTCGAGGAGATCGTGGCCGGCTCTACCAAGGTGACCGACCTGATCGGCGAGATTGCCTCCGCCTCCAAGGAACAGGCCGAGGGCATCGGCCAGATCAACCAGGGACTGTCCCAGGTGGACCAGGTGACCCAGCAGGTGACCGCCAACTCCGAGGAATCCGCCTCCGCCAGCGAGGAGTTGTCCAGCCAGTCCCTGCAGCTCAAGCAGATGCTGGACAAGTTCAGATTGAGGAAGCAGGGCTTCAACCTGGCCTCCGGACTGCCGGATGGCATCACCCCGGAGATGCTGCAGATGCTCAAGAGAATGCTGCAGTCCCAGCAGATGGCAGCGGTATCCGGCATGCAGCCTGGGTTCTCCGGCGGCAGGTCTCCGAAGAAGAAGGGGGCGGGGCTCAGGCCGTCCGACGTCATCGCCCTGGACGACGATGATTTCGGGAAATTTTAGTAGTTACCACAGATGACTACCCACTCTAATGCCCCCGTGCGGAGTGCATCCAAAGCGGTGGGATAAGAGCGGCTACATCACTGTATTAACTGGCTCTAAGCTTCAGCGGGGGAAAGCAATCCCCCGCTGAAGCTTAGAGCCAGTTAAATCCGCCTGTCTAGGATTTAAAAACACAGCATCTTGCTCTGAAGGCCCAGGCAGCACCCGATGGAATTCAGTTAGCCTCTGATACGCCACCGAAATCTTTTGTGATGGACTAATCTAGGCAGTCAAAATCATTAAACCAGACCACGGTGCTGCAACTCTTCAACTGCCGCCAGAACACGATCATGATCGAGGGAGGTCTCGCTAGCCAGGACATGTGTATCCAGTTCCAGCGCCTCGAGGTCTTCACAGCGGTACAAGTAGACTAATACGAGTTTGGCGTCAGGCGACAGGGGGCCTCTGGTGGTTTTTTCATCAAAGGCATCGAGTGTGATGAAGTAGGGGATTTTCACTTTCTTGATTCTGATCATGAGCTATCCCCTTCTAAAAAGCTTCCGGATCTTCCGGAAGCTTATTTTTTGTATAGTACTGGCGAATTAAAAGGGAAAACTGATCTTGGGTCACAGCGAGTTCGACACGTAATTTAGCCAAAATATTATATCTTAACGGGAGAGTTGATCAGTGAACATCATCCGGTACGAGGATGAATGTTTCACAGATATATTATACCATGCGCTCAGATGTTTACATCTAAAAATAGGAGATGATCAAAATAGGCCTCGTGGATTTGGATGAATACCGGAAGAGGGTTTATCTAAGGAAGAAAAGGAGCGCCATCAGGGAATTTAATGAACTCTACGAATACTGTCTCGTCAAGGGGTATGAACACTATTTCCACGGCTACCTGTGGCACGTGGTCGAGATCGGCAACGTGCTGGCTTACGTCGTGGAGAAAAAGGGCCAGTTCGTCCTGGTATCAATTCAGTTTCCCAAAAAAGACTTTACTATGGACAAGATAGCCGAGTGGTTGAACAACTATAACCTTGTTTTACACCCCAGGGACGGGGTCCCGGGGAGGATTGCAGAAGCGCAGGCCATTGTCAACGGCCTTTTATTCAAGGGCAACCCGATTCTGTTATATAAGAAGGGAACACAGACCCTGAAATATAATGCCAGCAAGTTCGTGGAGGTAACAGACCTTCGGCAGCTTTGATGGAATATTTGGTTGCCTCATATTCAAAAAGATGCCCAAATATGCACGAAGACGCAGGAAAAGCTCACTCGCAGTAGAAGTGATCTGATGCAGGATCAATCAGTTAGCAAGTTTAGGAGGGCGGGGGCTTGGACGATGGAGTGAGCGGCACCCCGGAAAATATGGGGGACGCCGATGACGAGAGGTTTATGCGGGAGGCTCTCAAGGAGGCGCGCCGGGCGGCTGACAAGGGCGAGGTGCCGGTGGGCGCCGTGGTCGTTCATGACGGGCAGATCATCGGGCGCGGCCACAATTTGAGAGAACGGCTGGGCGATCCGACAGCCCATGCGGAGATGCTGGCTATCCGGGAGGCGGCCCTGGAACAGGGAGGTTGGCGCCTGAACGGGTGCACCCTGTATGTGACCATGGAACCCTGCCCCATGTGTGCCGGAGCGGCTATTTTAGGGCGCCTGCAGCGGTTGGTTTACGGGGTGCCGGACCCCAAGGCGGGAGCGGCCGGGAGCTGCCTGGACATACTCTCCCTGACTTGCTTCAATCACCAGGTGGCAGTTCTTGGTGGTGTCTGCGCCGAGGCCTGCGCCGGCATCGTGCAGCACTTTTTCCGTCGGCTGCGCCAGAGCGGCGAAAACGAGGGTCGTCGGGAGAACGACGGATAACAAGGAAATCAGCGTGAGCCAGAGAGGGTTGGCCGGCAACACTGGCCGCCTTTTGATGCAAGGCCAAGACCTGTCATATCAGTGTTTGCCATCGTTTTTCCGGTTGCATTGGCGTCTATATGCTGCTAGGATAGTAGTGTAAAAGTAGTTTTACCGGCGCACGGAGCGTGCTCCGTTCATCCAAAAAGAGAAATTATTGCGCGGAGAGATGGCTGAGTCTGGTTGAAAGCGCTCGACTCGAAATCGAGTGAAGGTGAGAGCCTTCCGGGGGTTCGAATCCCTCTCTCTCCGCCAGAATATAGTCATACCGAGGGGTTCAGCAATTTAAGCTGAACCCCTCTTCCGGAGCGAGGTGAGACCATCAAGCTTTAACCCGGTTATCATCCTCACCAACGACTTTGCAAGAAGCGCCCTGGAAATCGGCGACATCTACCGCTATCGCTGGCAAATCGGACTATTTTTTAAGTGGATCAAGCAGCACCTTACTCCACTTATATTATTTAACATTGCTAGATGCACCCGAAAGAATTATATCCAAAGAGATGTGGATGATTCGTGATAATTTATCAAATTGTATGGAAAGTATTAGTAGTGAAAATCTTGCTACACCAACGGGTTATGATAATCTGTTAGGGATTAATCCCGTGAAAGGAAACGAGTGTAGTATTATAGCCTCAACAGATACCCATGAGGCAAATTTGATTGAGAAAATAGAAAGGTTAAGAACGTTATTGGAAATAAGATAAAAATAGAAGGGTGGTATTGTTATGAATCCTGAGGAAAAGGTTAAGATGCTAGTGAATGAGTTTCATTATGTAGAATCAACTGCAAGAGCATTTGTTGAGTATGGTTGTATATGCCCATATTGCGGTGAGGATTTATTAAGTTCAAGAGATAGTTATTCAAGCATATATATTGACCATCTCTTGCCTAAAAGTAAATATCCTGATTTAGAATGGGATCAAAGAAACTTAGTAGCTTGTTGTTCGTCGTGTAATTTAATGAAACAAGAATTGGACATATTGGATTTATATAAAGATATCGATCCCAAAAATACATTAGATAATAAACAAGATTTGATCAATAAGGTAAAAGCGTCTTTATGTGAAAGGCTTGGTTATAAGAAAAAGGAATATATGAGGGTAACACAAATAATTCGTAATAGTTAGCTTAATGTTTAATAACTGGCAGGAAGACTACCTATGAAGCCTAAGATGTTAGCTCCCCTGCTCATTCTTTTTATATTTACCGATGGCTACCCGCTCTAATGCCCCCGCTTCTCGGAAGCGGTGGGATAAGAGCGGCTACGCCCCTAGTTAACTGGCTCTAAGCTTCAGTGGGGGAAAAGCAATCACCCACTGAAGCCTAGACCCAGTTGAATGCCAGCGGCTGTGGATTGCAGTCAAAGAAAGGGGCCCAGGAAGCGCCTATGAGTAATATTACCGTTACAACACCGGTTTTTCCCAGTGGGGGAGCAATTCCTAACAAATATGCATATCTGGGTATTTCAGGTGGTCAGAATATAAGCCTGCCGTTATCCTGGAGCAGTGTTCAAGGTGCCAAATCCTACGCCATATTTATGTACGATACAAATCCGGTGGCTCGCAATTTCGTTCACTGGGCAGTGATTAACATACCGCCTACTGTTAGCGGAATACCTGAAGGCGCTTCAGGCACCTCGAACATGCCGGATGTTTGCAAAGAACTCGTCAATAACTTTGGCGCTAAAGGCTATGGAGGGCCCCAGCCCCCTGCCGGAACAGGAAGGCATGTTTATGTGGTTAAGGTGTTTGCCCTGAATGCGGAGATGATCAATTTGCAAGGCGAGGTTGCCTACCAGGCTTTCATGTCAGCCATTGATGGCAAGGTGATTGGCCAGGGCGAGATTTTAGGATGGTTCGGTAAATAACTGAATAGGCTTGTCAGGTAGCTGAAGGATTAACGGTACTGGGTTTTACTACAATTCATATTGTGTCTTAATATAGCTAAAATATCTCCACTGCCTCTACCACATCTACTTCGATGAAAAGATCGATCAATTTTTGGTAGGGGCATTTTATAAGGGTGAGGTAATGCCTCTACCAATGCCTCTACCATGAAAATAGTGCAGACAACAGTGAGGTGGAGCCAGTAGAGCAAGTAGAGGCATTATTTTGTAATTATGAGCAGGAAATCATCGGAAAAGGGAGAAATGGTTACATCATCCTCGCCGTCGGAAGCAACTCGGCTATTTTGAACAATAGATCAGGCGCAGAGCTTTTGTCGGAAATGCTATCCCTTATAAATTGACCGCCTTTTCCTAGTTGCCAGCGCAAACGCTGATTGATAAAAGTTGCCGTACAGATAAATCGATCCTGCTGGTAGGTCTTTTAAAACCTGCGGTACAAAGTGGCATTGCTCTATTTTCCCGGCATATCCGGATCGCAGGGGCACAGGGCAGTGGGCGTGGTTACTCTTTTTAATAGCCTCTTTTAAGTGATAATCAAGGAGATTGATCCAGATGAATGTGAGGGAACCGGTAAAAGTTCTTGTATCGAATCTTGTGCCTGGAATGAAGCTGACTCATCCTGTTTACGATTTTCATGGCCATTTTTTATTAAATAAGGGAGTAACTCTCGCGACTGGTTATATAAATGCACTTCAAAAACGTCACATCCTGTCTGTATATATAGAAGGAGTGGCTATTCCGGAGGATTTCATAACCCAGCAGCAGGATGCAATCGAGGAAACAATTCGCGCTGATGCTTTTGCTTCGATTCAAAATCTCTTTGAAAAAGGTGATGTTACCGCCATCAAGGCAGTTACTGCCAGCGTTGAGAACGTCATGCGGGAATTAATGGCTGGCAAGACGGCTATCGGAGCTTTAACTGAGATATCGTCAACTGATGCCTATACCTATGCACATTCAGTTGACGTATGCATCTTAGCTCTCGAGACAGGTATTCTGCAGAAATATGAGAAGGACAAACTATTGAAACTTGGAGTTGGTTGCATACTGCATGATTTAGGAAAAGTTAAGACGCCCAGCGAGATCCTTAACAAGACTGGAAAGCTGACTAATGAAGAATATAACATCATAAAGAAACACCCGCACGATGGATATCATCTTGCAAGGAAAATACAGCCCGATCTTGCAAATATCTCCGCATCGATTATCTACGGGCATCACGAAAGACATAACGGAAGCGGTTACCCCCTGGGGCTTGAGGGAGAAAACATCGATGAAATGAGCTCGATCTGTGCCATTGCTGATGTCTATAATGCTATGACCACGGACAGGATATACCGTAAGGCTATTTACAGCAATGAGGTCTATGAATACCTGATGGCAGCAGGCTATAGCATTGCCGGACAGAAAGTGTGTGATGCCTTCTTGCATTGCGTGACTCCTTTTCCAGTTGGATCCATGGTGCTCCTCAGCACTGGAGATATTGGCGTAGTAGTGCAGGTCAATCACGATATACCTCTACGGCCACAAGTGTACATACCAGTCAGAAAACAGATGATCGACTTGGGCAGTGAGTTGTCTATTACAGTGCTTAAGATAAGTGAAGAAGTTAGCGAACAAATGATGGCCCTTTAGTCTCCAACAGCATTGGACAGAGGTGCTTAATCTGGTGCTGAAGTTTATGGAGTGGGAGCAACAGGCAGCGGAAACACTATAGTCTGAATTTAAAACCCAAGTGGCCAAAAGTAGTCCTTGGTTGTCAATAGGTGGTGGTTAATTTTCATTCCCGCCTGGGCTCAGTTACCGCCGCCAATAATATTTACTGATTACCTCACACCAGGCGGGGAGTGATTTACAACCCGATCCATGATCCATCTAAAATGGCTACGATGCTTGCTCTGGAGAAACAGCTAAAAAGCCGATTCTCTAATTCACTAAGATCTAGGAGGGATGAGGAATGAAAAAGACATCACCATTTGTAATTACAATTAGCCGCCAGCTAGGGAGCGGAGGGGCATATGTAGGACAGCAGTTGGCAAATAACTTGAATATATTTTATGCAGACCGTGAAATCATCAGCCAGGCTGCCAAACAGCTTTCGGTATTAGAAGAGGCTTTGGAATCACGTAATGGAAAAATAATTTCATTTTGGCAATCATTTTTACATTTATGTACATTTATTGCGGATCCATATACACCGCCACAAATTATTATTGCCCCAACAGACCGTGAGTTATTTAAAGTCGAAACAGAAATAATAGAACGTATAGCAAAAGAACGTTCAGCGGTTATTATAGGACGATGTGGCTCTCATATCCTTTGTGAACATCCGAATCATGTTAGCATATTTTTACACGGTGATATCACTTTCCGAAAAGGCCGTATTCAGAAGCTGTATAATGTATCAGAAGAAGTTGCTGGGAAAATGATTGTCCAAAACGATAAAGAAAGAGCTTACTATAATCATACATTTACCGGAAAGGAGTGGACAGATGCACGACAGTATGACCTTTCTATAGATACAAGCAAAATAGGTATTGATGAAAGCGTAGAACTCATTTTGAAATACTTAGAATTAATTTAAGGAATGTTATGACCATTGAACAACGCATAACATTCCATTGAAAGATGGATTTCGATACTCTATAAAAACTTTTTGCAGTAAGCATACGACGCCTTGGTGTGCCCTAAAAAGCCCTCTCTCCGCCAGAATATTTGAAGGTCGCAAGAAATTTTACTCACGACCTTCATGCCCCCAGGTAACTTAAAAAAAGCATGAATCGAGCTATTTCGCACTAACATAAGGCTATCTGAATCTTCATCCTTCCAAGATACAATACCGTAAAGTTCGCCTTAGTAGCATATTTACAAAAGGTTTACTCCGGGGATTAGTTTTAAGGTAAGAGTCAACAATGCTAAAAATAAACCGGCGCCTGCTACCCATTTTTGATTACTGACAGCCAAGCTAATTGAACCTAATATGATAGCCACAATGCTACCGACGATTCCAAAAGGAACGCCAAGCAACGGTATCCAAGCCAAGATGAAAACTATGATACTAACAAAGAGAGAAAAAATGCCCATTTTTAAACTCCTTTCTATTGTTAATATTACATATGAAGCGCCCTTTCCTCTGCTATACATAATTCTTCTATAATAAAACCTAAATCAACAATATACACTTTTTTGGTAAAGTCTCTTTATCGTTTTTCAAAAAAAACTCCTGCCTAGGCAGGAGTTTTTTTATACTAGGACGTCCTTTGCCCTTGCTCTTTCTAGGGAATCCATGCTATAGGCCTTTCAGTAAAAAACGCTACTGGCTGCAGCTAAAGACGCCTGCCTTGAAGGAGTTGTATCACAATCACAATAGCAGCAATTACGAGAAGAATATAGATTAATCCTCCAAAAGCATGCGCAGTAAGTAAACCAAGAAGCCATAAAACTAAGAGAATAACAACGATTGTCCATAACATGTTTCATCATCCTTCCTTTATTTATTTTTTTCTGTGATGGATGTCAATGCAAAGAGGTCTCACACAAAACGAGAGTTCGTTCCTAAGGCTATTTACAGATTGCCAACGGATTCTGTTCTGGTTAAGGCTGAACTGTAATTATCGCGCTTATTTGAACCTGGCGGCGGCCTTGTGAAAGGAATCCTTTATTTCATTCCAAGAATGATCCAGCCCTTCCTTGAGATCCCACCAGGCACCATCGTTCGACGTTTTCAGTTCCTGCAGTTTCATTCGCATCACTGCCTGCTTGTCGCGCAGTGCTTCAATCTGATCGCAATAACCCTGCCTGGTATCTGCTGCTGCATTGTCCGCTCTGGCCTTCAATTTGTCAATCTCGGCGCCCCACTCACTGAGCTGGGCCTCCATCTTGCCCTGATATTCCTCCCTATTCTCCATGTTACTCCTCCTTTCATCTGTAAATTTACTCTTGAAAAATACAATATCGACCACAGATGACTACCCGCTCTAATGCCCCCGTGCGGAGTACATCCGAAGCGGTGTGATAAGAGCGGCTAAAGCCTCTCAAAGGCCAAGCAAATCCTTAACTGGCCTGTTCTTTTCACATCCTGCTGTTATTTATTGAAAACGCACGGTAGAGGAATTGGGTGGAAGGTGATTGTCCAGATGGGTTGTTTCAATCATTTTAACTGTTGCACATCTTGTTCCTGGAAGGAAGTGCTGATAGGCATAATGAGGAAAGGATTGACTAGAAGATAAATCTATAAGAAGTAACTTATGACATCTATTATGCTATACTATTTATTTATTAATGTCAACCAATTGAATAACCCGGTGTGGCCCGAACCTGATTGACATTTTTTCCCCTTGTATGCTAAGCTAAAATAGCTTGTCAGCCTGGATACCCCGGCAAGAAGGAAGGGTATCCACTTTCATATTACAGATATTAGGCGTTAAGTTTCAGAACGCCGAAGATATATTGTCGGCCGGATAGACCGGAATGGTTGTCGCCTTCAGTTGGTATATAGGCCTTATTTCTCGAAGTACGCCGAGATGGCGGTAAGTCAAGCTGGGAGGGCCTGGATGAATTACTTTCTCACTGCAGAGCAGGAGTTGATCCAGCAGATCGCCCGCCGCTTCGCCCGGGAGCGGGTGGCCGCGATGGCCGCCGCCCTGGACGAGAGGGGTGAATTCCCGCGCAAGTTGCTGCAGGTACTGGCCAAGACCGACCTCTGCGGGGTCTACATCCCGGAGGAGTACGGCGGCCTGGGCGGTGGCATGTTCGGGTTCTGCCTGGTGGTGGAGGAGATCAGCCGGGTCGATTCGGGGGTGGCCATCTGTTATGCGGCCACCGGGTTAGGCACTATACCCATATTATTATTCGGCACTGAAGAGCAGAAACGGAAATACATTCCGGAGGTGGCTGCCGGTAGGAAACTGGGTGCTTTCGCCCTCACCGAGGCCAACGCCGGCAGCGATTCCTTCGCCCAGGAGACCACCGCCGTCAGAGACGGCGACTGCTACGTGCTGAACGGCATCAAGCAGTGGATAACCAACGGCGGGGAGGCCGACATCTATACGGTGATCGCCATGACCAACAAGGCCAAGGGAGCGCGCGGCGCCAGCGCCTTCATCGTCGAAAAGGGTACCCCCGGTTTCTCCTTCGGCAAGAAGGAGAACAAGATGGGTATCCGCGCCTCGTCCACCACCGAGCTGATCTTTAACAACTGCCGCGTACCCAGGGAAAACCTGCTGTCCCGGGAGGGCATGGGCCTGATCGTGGCCTTGAAAACTCTTGACCAGTCCAGGCCCGGGGTGGGGGCGCAGGCGGTGGGGATTGCCCAGGGCGCTCTCGACCAAGCCCTGAAGTTTGCCAAACAGCGCGTGCAGTTCGGACAACCGATCGTCCAGTTCCAGGCGATCCAGCACATGCTGGCGGACATGGCCACCCAGACCGAGGCTGCCCGGGCTCTGGTCTACGGCGCGGCCCGGACGATCGATTCCGGAGCTAAGGAAATCAGTAAGGTCTCGGCCATGGCCAAGGTGTTTGCCTCCGACGTGGCGATGAGAGTGACCACCGATGCCGTGCAGGTCATGGGGGGCGCTGGTTTCATGAAGGACTACCCGGTGGAGAAGATGATGCGCGACGCCAAGATCACCCAGATCTACGAGGGCACCAACCAGATCCAGCGCAATGTCATCGCCTCGGAACTGATCAAACAGCGGGACGAATGGTAGGCAAAGCTGTTTTCCTGCCATAAGCAAAGTCGACAGAAATATCCGATCGATTTCCCGCCCACTCGAAGAGGGCGTCAGGTGGCGTATCGATTGCAGCCATCACCTGCAATAGGGGCGGACAGGACACGGTATTCAAGCATGTTAGGTGGTGTGCGAGTTGCGGATCATTGCCTGCATCAAGCAGGTGCCCGACACTGCGGAAGTGAGGATCGACCGGGAGACCAACACCCTGATCAGGGAAGGGGTGCCCAGCATCATCAACCCCTTCGACCTGAACGCCGTCGAGGAGGGCCTGCTGCTGAAGGAGCGGTTTGGCGGAACAGTGACGGTGATCAGCATGGGCCCGCCCCAGGTGGAGACAGCCCTCAGGGAGGTCCTGTCGCTGGGAGTCGATCAGGCCGTGCTGCTCTGCGACCGCGCCTTTGCCGGCGCTGACACCCTGGCCACATCCTATACCCTGGCCGCCGGGATAAAAAAAATCGGCTCCTTCGATCTCATTATATGCGGCAAACAGGCCATCGACGGGGATACCGCCCAGGTAGGGCCGGAGATCGCCGAATGGCTCGATATTCCCCATTTGACTTATGTGCGCAATATCGACGAGGTGTTCCCGGCAGAGCCGGCTGGAGCTAGTATAACGGTGTCACGCCTGGTGGAAGGTGGTTACTTACAAGCCTCCGCTACACTACCCGCCCTGTTGACCGTGCTGCGGGAGGTCAACGAACCCCGTCTGCCGTCATATCGGGCCAGCCTGAGGGCTAGGACCCAGGGGATCACTATATGGGGGGTGGCTGACCTGAGTGCGGACCCGGAGCACATTGGGATCGCCGGTTCGCCCACCAGGGTGTCCAGGGTCTTTGTGCCGGAATACGACCGGCAGGGGCAGTGCTTTGCCGGAAGTCCCGAGGATCAGGCCAAGGCTCTGATAGCGACCCTGCGGTCAGCCGGACTTGCATAGTCTGTTCTAGGGAGACTCCTGTATGGCTCCTGTGGTCAGCCAATGTTATCCAGTGGAGGATGCCCATGCCCAGCATGAAGCTGTTTCCGGATAAGTGTGGCGGATGCGAGGAATGCGTTTCTTCGTGTCCGTACGACGCCGTTACCATGAGGGACGGCCGGCCCGTGTTCGGTGACGCCTGCAACCTGTGTGGGGCCTGCGCCGAGGCCTGCCCGTCCGGAGCGATCGAACGGCCTGCCGCCACAGCCAGTCCCGCTGTAGATAAAACGTCTTACCGTGGCATCTGGGTATTTGCTGAGATCAGGGACGGAAGACTGGCCCGGGTGGTGCTGGAACTGCTCGGAGAAGGACGCAAACTGGCGGATCAGACTGGCCAGAACCTGTGCGCTGCCCTGTTAGGGAACGATTTGGGCACCCTGCCGGAGGAACTGGCCGCCTATGGAGCGGACCGTGTTTTCCTGGCTGAGCACTCCGCCCTGGCCGTTTTCCGCGATGAGCCGTATGCGGCTGTTTTAGCCGCGGCAGTTAACCAATACCGGCCCTCCATCCTGTTATTCGGAGCCACCGCCACCGGGCGCTCACTGGCGCCGCGCCTGGCCGCCCGCCTGCGTACCGGCCTGACCGCCGACTGCACCGGACTGGACATAGACCGGGGCAGCGGCGACCTGTTGCAGACCCGCCCCGCCTTCGGTGGCAATATCTTGGCTACAATTATTACCCCCAATCACCGGCCCCAGATGGCTTCGGTGAGGCCGGGAGTATTCAAACCGCTGCAACGTGACGACCACCCAGGTGCCCGCTTCAGCGGGCGCGGCGAGGTTGTCAGGCTGAATATTAGCGACGATCTGCTGACTGCCCGCACTAAGGTATCCGGATTTACTGCCGAGGAGACGGAAACTGTCAACCTGGAGGATGCCTCCGTTATCGTAGCCGGAGGCCGTGGTCTGGGCAGCGCCGGGAACTTTGCCCTGGTCGAGGAACTGGCCGGCCTGCTGGGAGGCGCTGTGGGGGCGTCCCGGGCTGTCGTCGACGAGGGTTGGATCTCTTATGCCCACCAGATCGGGCAGACTGGCAAGACGGTCGCTCCCAGGCTCTACATTGCCTGCGGCATCTCAGGCGCCGTCCAGCACCTGGCAGGTATGCAGGGCGCGGAGATCATCGTGGCCATCAACAAAAACCCCGAGGCCCCGGTCTTCAAGGCGGCAACCTTCGGGTTGGTGGGCGACGTGGTGCAGATTTTGAAGGAGCTGATCGGGCAGCTCAAGACCGGCTGAACGGGATAGATCATGGATGACATGCTTAATTTATCATCCAGTATTTTAGCAATAACTGGTTCTTAATCAAGCATTCAAGCATTCTCTGGGCAGATCTCTGCGGAGTGTTTCTCTATCTTACGAGCCATAATGCTCGTTTTTTTGTTTGGCAACCACTGAGGCTCAATCCTGGCTGTTTTGAGCCAATTCAACATGGCCCTTCTGGGAACCACCTGGCAGGAAACGGATGCTTTGCCGACAGCGAAAAATCTGATATAATACAACCGAACAACAGACGCGGAGAGATGGCTGAGTTGGTCGAAGGCGCTCGACTGGAAATCGAGTAGGCGGGCCTAAAACTCGCCTCGAGGGTTCGAATCCCTCTCTCTCCGCCATTTTTTATTTGAAAGGCAGGCGCCCATAGCTCAACTGGATAGAGCGACAGACTTCGGATCTGTAGGTTGGGGGTTCGATCCCCTCTGGGCGCACCACAGAAAATAAGCAGCAGCAAGGCTTCCGGATTGCGGAATACCTTGCCGCTTTGCGGGTCTGACCCAGGCGCAAGTTTTGATGATGGACTATTGAATGTCCCATTGTATGTGTTATGAAATTTCGAAAATTATAAAGCCCTGCTAAATTTAGGTCGGCCGTATACGGTGATAATGTTGGAAAATGGCAATTATGCAGAGTGGACAAAGCGTGTTATAATAAAGCGGTAGGATGCCGAAGTTTTGGTATCCGCCTCTTTCTAACCGCTAAGTTTGGTCGTGCTAGACGGGGAGGTAGCGGCGCCCTGTAGCCCGCAATCCGCTAGAGCGGGGTCGAATTCCTGCCCGAGGGTTGATCTTGTGGGGCTGCCCGTGGTAAGCGGTGAAGACGTTTGGGTCCTGCGCAACGAGAACCCATGAATCCCGTCAGGTCCGGAAGGAAGCAGCGGTAAGTGGTGCTTTTCGGGTGCCGCGGGAGTGCCTGAATCGAGCTGGCTGTCACGGTAACGCCCGGAAGGTTTCATTCGGAGGCAGGTGCACGATCGTTAATTTTGAGAAGGATGGCGCTTGATTGGCGCCGTCTTTCTTTTTAATGAAATTCGTGCCCGGCGCTTCCCGCCAATGACCAAAAATAACCTTGCCACTCGCCAGTACACTTCTCAGGGCAGGTTAAAACAGGTTTTGTGCGGAGCAGGCTACTCCTTAATCAACAAGCTGATCACGGAACTGATGATCATCAGAATTAGGGCGGCAATGACGGCAGCCCCGAAACTCTGGATAGTGAAGCCTCTTACTACCAGGCTGACCAGCCACAGCATGAATCCATTGATGATCAGCGTGAACAGCCCCAGCGTCAGCAGATTGATAGGTATGGACAGGATGAGAATGATCGGGCGGATCGTGGCGTTGACCAGGCCGAGAATGACGGAGCCGACTATCGCCCCCAGCACGGTTACGCGGAATCCTCCGTAGATGCTTGCTGTCAGGATAATCCCTACAATGTTCAGAACCCATCTGATCAACCAGCGCGGCGCCACAACAAATCCCTCCTCAAATATTAATCTCTCGAAAGTCGAACCTCGATAATCCGGATAATGATAAAATCTCCTGAATCCGAGCGCCATATTTGCGTCATACGGCGCTCGGAGCTTATTTTTGCTCAGTTGAAGCGAGCCTTGTTATCGCCAGGTCGCAGTATTCGGCAGCGGTGTCGTAGCCCACCCAGTGGCGGCCACCGGCCTTGGCAGCCACGCAGGTGGTGCCGGAGCCGCAGAAGGGATCGAGTACCACGTCGCTCACGTAGGAGTATAGTTTCATGACCCGGCTGGCCAACTCCACCGGGAAGGGGGCGGGATGTCCGACGCGTTTCGCCCGCTCCGGCGGGATCTCCCACACCGACAGGGTGGCCTCCATGAACTCCTCCCCGGAGATATCGGATTCACCCTTATCCGGGCGTCCAAACACTTCTTTGGTCAAGACCAGCAGGTACTCGTGCAGGTCGCGCAGCCCGGGCGCCTTGGCAGACTTCCAACTACCCCAGGCGCAGTTGCCGCTCGACCCGCGTCCCTTGCGCCAGATGATCTCCCCGGCTGGCAGAAAGCCAACCCCGGTATGGACGGCGTAGAAGTAGGCGTGCATCGGGATGTATGGCTTGCGCCCGAGGTTGGCCACGTTGATCACGTAGCGGCCTCCCGGTAATAGGACGCGGTAAACTTCTGCGGCCACCCGCCGGATCAGCCCCAGGTATTCGTCCAGATCTAAATCCGGCTCATATTTCTTGCCGGTGTTGTAAGGGGGCGAGGTGAAAGCCAGGGCGACACTGTTGTCCGGTACCTGCAGCATCTCCTCCGAGGTGTGGCAGTAGATCCGGTCGGCCCACTCCACCAGCGGGTGCGGCGGGACTGTTCGCAGTTCCTGCTGTACTCCGGGCGATGAAGCCTGATCGATGAGCAGGCGGGGAATGCCGCTTCCATCCTGGCCGTATAGGTTGCGGGCATAGAAGGCGCTGGCGTCGTGTCCCTCTCTCTTGGAAACCCCAAAATCCGAGGTCTGGGTCTTTTTCATATTCGTCGCTCTCTGTTACCGGTTTATGTTTTTAGTGTGATACTATATTCGGGAAAAAGCGACACACTTCCTTTATTTGCTGGACCTTTCCAACCCATTTTTGATTATAGCATGGCAATGGGAAGTGCAGGGAAACCATGAGCTAATCTCGAATTACAAGGAAAAAGCGGTTGGCTCACAGTTGACGATACAACTCCTGCCGTCAAAGGGTATAATAACTATGTGAAGGCGGAGCATGGATTCTGACCTGGATGTGAAGGGATGGTTGAGCGTGGAACACCTGGCCCTGTACCGGGAATGGCGGCCGCAGTCGTTCCGGGATGTGATTGGGCAGGAGCACGTCTGCCGGACGCTGCAGAACGCGGTGCGCCAGGGGCGGGTGGCTCATGCCTATCTGTTCTGCGGGCCGCGTGGGACCGGCAAGACCAGCACCGCCCGCATCCTGGCCAAGGCGATCAACTGTCCGGACAGCCAGGACGGGGAGCCCTGCAACACCTGTACCTCTTGCCGGAGCACCACCGCCGGCATCTCCATGGACGTGATCGAGATGGATGCTGCCTCCCACCGGGGGATCGAGGAGATCCGGGACCTCAACCAGAAGGTCTGTTTTGCTCCCACCGCCGGGAAGTCCCGGCTTTTCATCATCGACGAGGTGCACATGCTGACCGGGGAGGCATTCAACGCCCTCCTAAAAACCCTGGAGGAGCCTCCCCGGCATACGATCTTCATACTGGCCACTACCGAAGCTCACAAGGTACCCCTGACCATCGTGTCCCGCTGCCAGCGTTTCGATTTCAGGCGCCTGAGCCGGGACGTGATCAATGACCACCTGCGCCGGGTGGCTGGAGAGAAGGGCTGGCAGATCGACGATGATGCCCTGGAACTGCTCAGCCGGCATGCCGGTGGCGCCCTGCGGGATGCCCTGGGACTGCTGGAGCAGGCCGCCAGCTTTACGGGGGGTGCTATCAGCCGGATCGACCTGGAGACCCTGATCGGCGCCATCAGCCCGGAGAGTCTCAGATCGCTGCTGGCTGCAGCCATGACGGGGGATGCGTCATCGCTGCTGCAGCAATTGGACGAGTTGTCTGCCAGGGGCTGCGAGCCCCGCCAGGTGCTGTACCAGTTAATCGACCTGGTGCGCGACCGGCTGTTTGCCGCCGCCACACCGGGGCCGGAGCGTAATGGCTATGCCAACCTGCTGCGTGGTCTGGCCGCGGCGGAAGCGGACCTGAAGGGGAACAGCCGCCCTGACCTGGTGTTGGAGTTGGCCCTGGTGCGTTTCTCCGACGCTCCGGCCATACCTGCCCCAGGCAGCGCCGGCTGCGCGCCTGCAAGCAGCAGTGCCGGTTCCTCCGTGCCCTCTGGGCACGGAGCCGCGCCTGCAAGCGGGCGACAAACGGGCGACCATGCGCCGGCTGAAACCTCTCGGGGCGCGGTTTCGAAAAGTGTAACTGACGCGATCGGAACGGGCGCCCCAGGCAAACCTGCCGCTACATCCGCTGGACAGCCGTCTCTGCAGGAACAAGCAACGGTAGTAGTATCGCTTGGTGAACTCAGAAAGATCCTGGGGCAGGTTTTCCAGAATCAGCCGATCGAGTCCCAGGACCTGGCCTCGTGTGAGTTTGAGAGGGATGGTGATAAGATTGTGCTGAAGGCGTCCTCTGCTTTTCAACAGGAAAGGCTGCTGAAAGACGAGAACCGCCGCAAACTGCAGGATGCTCTCAGGCAACACCACCCGGCCCTGGAATTGGAGATCGCTTGGGCGCTGGGAGCTCCGGAGCAGTCAAGCTCCCATATGGGGGGTGGATGCTCGCCCCAGGCGCCCGGCACCCGCCGGGCGCCCGAAACGGGCGCGGCATCCACCGAACCCGGAACCGCTACTTTAGAGGGAGCGGCGCAGCCCCGGGCATCCGGAAAGACATCCCCGCGCCAGGAACCCCACTACAGAGGTGGGCAGGAACGGGCGCCAGGTGCTGTGCAGGAATCGCCGGACGGGAAACGGACCGATGAAGCTACTGTCCATAAGGCGGACCTCTCTGATCTGCTTGACCGGGAAGCGTCACCGGATACCAACCGGCCGGTATCATCGCCCGATTCGGATAAAGAGCAAACTCTCGACAATGGGCAGCAAGCTACCCTGGGACGGAAGAATGAAGCTGAGCAGAAAACCGCTCCGGGACGCCGGCCTGAGGAACGGCAGATCGACGAAGGCCAGGTCGACCCGGTGGTGGGTGTGGCTCTGACACTATTTAACGGTAAGATCATTGACGAAACGGAGGCTGGTTAGATGGGTTTTGGCGGCAATATGTCAAAGATGATGAAGCAGGTTCAGAAGATGCAGGCGGATATGGCGCGCTTGCAGGAAGAAATGGGCAATGTCACCGTCGAGGGGAGCGCCGGGGGTGGCGCCGTCCAGGTGGTGGCTACCTGTCACCAGGAGATCAGGCAGTTGAAAATCGACAAGTCAGTGATCGACCCCGAGGACACGGAACTCTTGGAGGACCTGGTGTTGACCGCAGTCAACGATGCCTTGAATAAATCCAAGGAGACTGCGGCTCAGGAAATGGAGAAGATCACCGGTGGCATGAAGCTCCCGGGATTATTCTAGACTGCCCTTTGAAAGGCCGGTCTGGTGCTCTCTTGAAGCTGTGTCCCTGGACGACACCAAGCAACAGTTCCAAACCAGTTCGAACACACCACTTCACTGGAAGCGGGTGAACAGATTGTTCCTTTATCCGGAACCCTTGGCGGCCCTGGTGGAATCCATGCGCAAGCTGCCGGGGATTGGACCCAAGACCGCCCAGCGCCTTGCCCTGTATCTTCTCCACGCTCCGGCAGCCGAGGCTGAGGCCATTGCTCATGCCATCACGGAAGCACGGGAGAAGATCTTTCTCTGCCCGGTCTGCGGCAACTTTACCGATGTGGAACCATGCGCCATCTGCCAGGACCAGAACCGGGACGGTTCCCTGGTCTGTGTGGTGGAATCGCCCCGGGATATCATCGCTTTCGAGCGCACCCAGGACTTCAGGGGCTTCTACCACGTGTTGCATGGGGTGCTCTCTCCTATCGACGGGATCGGGCCTGCAGATCTGAAGATTGCCGAACTGCTGCAGCGGGTTCAGTCAGGGGCTGTCAAAGAGGTCATCCTGGCCCTGAACCCGAACGTGGAGGGTGGAGCCACATCCATCTACCTTGCCCAATTGCTCAAGCCCCTGGGCCTGAAGGTGACCCGGATCGCTCACGGCCTTCCGGTCGGCGGCGACCTGGAGTTCGCCGACACCGCTACCCTCAGCCGCTCCTTCCTGGGCCGCCAGGAACTCTAGGGACATTTGCAAATACCTGCCCAGCCTTTCTCGCGAAGTTGTCTGAGTCCCCTGGGCCCGTGCATTGGTGTTGGATATCCGCCAATTCGGGACAGAGAGCCATCTCCTGTCCCCGGGGCCGCGTTCAAATGATTTGAAAATCATTCCATTACCTCTAAAACCCCTAAAACAATGAGAAATAATTCAATTTGATGCTTTTAATGCCGGCTGCAACCCGGATACGGTTGGCAAGTTTCTGCCGCCTCCTTCATATACTAGGATAAAACAGCGAAGGATAGGTGGGAGGTGGCTATGGTGTCCGGACGGTTGTCCAATTGGCTCAAGGTTTTTAAGCGGCAGTCTACCATCAGGGATCGGGACAACCAGGGTGACGAGTCCAAGGCGCTCGAGCATGCGCACCAGGAATGGCTGGCGGCCAACCGGTTGTTTGATTATGCTACCGAGCCGGAATTGGTGGATTACGCCATCTATTCCGTCCAGGCGGCGGAAAAACAGTTTGTCTACCTCTGGAAGAGAGCCAGGGATCGTATGGCTCCGCGCCCGTAAACGGTGGCGCCGGGTCTTTTTCTGTTGAGCTGGGTCACAATCGAGGGAAGGGGAGAGTATATTGGCTGGTACCATCTTGGGGGTATTGTTCGCCATTTTTTTAATCTTTTTAGTGGGACAGGCCTTTTGGGGGCCGCTGCGCCTCTTGCTGCGGCTGCTGTTCCGGGTTGCCCTGGGTGGGCTGGCCCTGTTCCTGATCAACTTGGCCGGTTACTCCTCGGGCTGGAGCCTGGGATTGAATCCGGCGAGCGCAGCCCTGGTGGGGGTGTTGGGGGTGCCCGGGCTGCTGCTGTTGGGAGCCTTCAAGTTGTTGTTCCCCTCCCACTAAGTTTTTCGGGCGCCTAGAAACTCCGCACCTGATCTGAGCAGCCATTGCGGCAGAGGAAGGCCGGTATAAAAGAAAAATACGGACCAGGCTGCCGGCGATTTTGAGCCACGCCTCGGGACAGCCTGGCAGCACTGACAGGAGTAAGGGATTGACGAATCCTATCGGCCGGAATATAGTTTACCACAGATGGCTACCCGCTCTAATGCCCCCGCTTCCTCCGCATCCAGGCCTTTGGCCTGGCCTGAAAGAATGCGGAGTACATGGGCGCGTTCCTGGGCGGACAGGAAAAAAAGATGCTGGTTTTGAATTAATAGAGATGGAGTTGCTAAGAGAGGATGAGAATGTCTTGAAGACCAAGGAGATTGCCCTGCCGCGCCTCAACAACCTGACCCCGACCCTGGAGTCCACCACCCTTAAACTGATGGAGGAGGCGGGGGAATTGGCCCAGGCTATCGGCAAGTTCCGGGGCCTGAGCGGGGAACAGAAAGTGATGAACGAGAGTCGGGTGGTTGACCTGATTGTGACGGAGTTGCTGGATGTCGCCCAGACTGCGATCTCCCTGATGTTCGTGATGGAGGAGAGCTACGGGGCGGGCATCGGCAGCGCCCTGGAGCGGCACGTGCAGAAACTGATTGACAAGGGCTACCTCCAGGTGGAATAAAGTAGAGCATCAGAGCGTGAAGTTGTCTTACCACAGATGGCTACCCGCCCTAATGCCCCCGTGCGGAGTACATCCAAAGCGGTGGGATAAGAGCCGGGTGCCCTCTGGGCGCGCCACTGTATTAACTGGCTCTAAGCTTCAGTGGGGGAAAAACAATCACGATGACTACCCGCTCTAATGCCCTCGCTTCTCCTGAAGCGGTGGGATAAGAGCGGCTACGCCCCTAGTTAACTGGCTCTATGCTTCAGTGGGGGGGAAAGCAATCACTCTGAAGCCAAGACCCAGTTGAACCCTCTGAAGCCAAGACCCAGTTGAAGATAGGAAGCATATAACCGTCCGCGCCCGCTCTGGCGGGTGCCTGCTTCCGGAGGGGCATAATGGCTAAAAGGATCAAGATACTCAGCGTCTTCGGCACCAGGCCGGAAGCGATCAAGATGGCGCCGGTGGTCCGGGAACTGCAGCGTTGCGGCGACCTGATCGAGAGCCGGGTGGCGGTGACCGCCCAGCACCGGGAGATGCTGGACCAGGTACTGCGGGTGTTTGCCATCGAGCCGGACTACGACCTGGACCTCATGAAGCCGGGCCAGGACCTGTTCGACGTCACCGGTGCGGTGCTGGCCGGCCTGAAGCAGGTTCTGGCCCAGGAGCAGCCGGATATGCTGGTAGTCCAGGGGGATACCACCACTACCTTTGCCGGGGCGCTGGCCGCCTTCTATTTCCAGATCCCCATCGGCCACGTGGAGGCCGGCCTGCGGACCTACGAAAAATATGCTCCCTGGCCGGAGGAGATCAACCGGGTTTTGACCACACACCTGGCCGACATCCATTTCGCACCGACTGGCCAGGCCCGGAACGCCCTGCTCAAAGAAGGAGTGGCGCCGGAACGGGTCTTCGTCACCGGCAACCCGGTGATCGACGCCCTGCACCTGGCTCTGCAGCAGCCTTACCAGTTGGGGCCGGACATGGAGCGGGTCTTCGCCGAAAATGAACGGGTAATCCTGCTGACGACCCACCGCCGGGAGAACCTGGGCAGTCCGCTGCACGAGATCTACCTGGCCCTGCGGGACCTGCTCTCCAACTACCCTGACCTGGCGGTGGTCTTCCCGGTGCACAAGAACCCCAAGGTGCGCCAGGAGGTGGCCCAGGTGCTACAGGGGGTGGAGCGGGTTTACCTGATCGAGCCTCTGGACTACCTGCCCTTCATCAACGTTATGAAGCGGGCACACCTGGTGCTGACCGACTCCGGCGGCATCCAGGAGGAGGCTCCAGCCATGGGCAAGCCGGTGCTGGTGCTGCGGGACGTCACGGAGAGACCGGAGGCGGTTGCCTTCGGCACCGCCCGGCTAGTGGGTGCCAACCGCCGCCGGGTTGCAGAGGAGGTGGGCCTGCTGCTGGACAGCGAGGGTGCTTACGCCGGCATGGCCACTGCCGTCAATCCATACGGGGACGGCCAGGCGGCGCTACGCATCGTCCAGGCGGTCCTGTCCTATTTTCACCTGGCGCCACCGCCGGATGAATTCCGGCCGACAGCGAAGACGTATTGTTCGAGCGCGGCGAATTCAGAGCTCGATGGATAAGCAAGCGAGTCGTTCCCCGGCTTACATGCAAATATTTTTGGGAAATTGGGAGTAAAAGCAGGAATATAATCTTGTAGGGCGAATATCCTAAGAAGGCTTGTTTCGCCTGAAAGGGAGGAGCCATGGCCAAGAAAAAGAGCGTATCTGCATGGCGTGCCCTGAACCTGGCGACAAGCATGGGCATAACCATGGCAGCTTCTGTTTTCTTAGGCTATTATATCGGTCACTACCTTGACAAGTGGATACTTCACGATCCCAACCTGCCCTGGTTTACGTTCATCTTTTCCCTGTTTGGGATTGCGGCCGGGTTTCACGGCATATTCCGGCTCATAAATCAGTCTCTGGATGATGGGGGTAAGGAGTGATGATTAGCGGTGCTCCTCACTTCAAAATTAGGGCTGGATCTGGCCGTCGGCTTTCTCTGGGGGACATTGATCAGCGTTGTCAACTATGGCTTTCTCCAGTGGATGATCAGGAGAAATGCCGGTCAACCGCCTCAGAAGGCGGCATTGGCAGTGTTGAACGCCCAATTTGTGCGCTATTTTGTAGATATTGCCGCTTTGGTGGTGGTCTACAAGCACATGTGGGTGCTAGTGGGGGCTGCCATTGGCCTGACGGTGATGTTGAAATACACGGTCATCGCGCAGTATATCGAAAGCAGGAAGCACCCGTACGTGTCCAAACGGATCAAACGGAACAAAGAGAAGGTGCCCCGGGAAATAGAATGACTTATGAAACCATGATGAAACAGGGTCTGTTTTGATGTAAGTATACGTGCTGACCACAGATGACTACCCGCTCTAATGCCCCCGCTTCCTCCGAAGCGGTGGGATAAGAGCGGCTACATCACGGTATTAACTAGTTCTAAGCTTCAGTGGGGGAAGACAATCACGATGGCTACCCGCTCTAATGCCCCCGCTTCTCGGAAGCGGTGGGATAAGAGCGGCTACGCCCCTAGTTAACTGGCTCTAAGCTTCAGTGGGGGAAAAGCAATCCCCCACTGAAGCCAAGACCCAGTTGAACCCCACTGAAGCCAAGAACTAGTTGAAGGCAAAACCGAGGGAGGAGTGTTGTGCCTTACATCCCCATGTCCAGGCCGGGGCTGTAGGGCGCGTTGGTAATGGAACAGGGCATTCCCGTATTCTACATCTTCAGCATCCCAGTTTACGACTACATCACCACCATGTGGGGGATCATGGCGGTTCTGATCGTGGTGGGGCTGATTGTCTCCAGCAATCTCCAAAAGGTGCCCGGCCGGTTCCAGATGCTGGCCGAATACGCCCTGGGAGGCTTGCTCAACTTCTTCGGCGGCATTATGGGCCCGGAGCTGGCGCGTCGGTATTTTCCCCTGTTGATGACGCTGTTTCTGGTCATCCTGTTCTCCAACTGGTCCGGCCTTCTTCCCGGCTCGTCCGGTACCTTGATCACCGGTTTTCATACCCCGACCGGTACCTGGAGCGTCACGGCGGCCCTGGCCATCATCGTTTTTGTGTCAGTCCATTACATCGGCATAAAGGAGAAGGGATGGCACTACTTCGCCCACTTCTTCCAACCGATTTTCGTCCTGTTTCCGCTCAACGTGATCGAGGAACTGGTCAAACCGCTGTCACTCTCCCTCCGTCTTTTTGGCAACATTTATGGCGGAGAGATGGTGGCGATGGTGTTGCTGGGTCTGTTTCCCCTTCTGACGCCGATTCCGATGCAGATCCTCGACATATTGTTCTGCTTCATCCAGGCCCTGGTCTTCACTACTCTGACGGCGGTTTATATCAGCATGGCCACGGCCGAGTCTCATTGATTTGAAAGGGAGTCGACATTTCCCGGTTTGCCAGTTGAAGGGCGGACGCCCGGCACTCGACAATAGTCGAAAATTGGCATTGAAAGTCCAGGTTTGAGTGCAGGAATGCCTGCTTAATTGTATCGAGGGTTGGGTTTTATTGAGTGCTGGGGCCGGCAGGTGGCCGGGAATGAATGTGGTGAGCCACTTACGAGCAGGTACCGGTAGAAAGGAGGGAGAAGAAGTATGGTTACTGCATCCGCAATCATCGCTCTAGCAGTGGCGATCGTGATGGGCCTGGCTACTATCGGGCCTGGTATCGGCCAGGGTACGGCGGCGGCAAAGGCGATGGAGGGCATCGCCCGCCAGCCGGAAGTGGCCGGGGAACTGCGCACGACGATGATCATCGCCCTGGCTTTTATGGAAGCGTTGACCATTTACGGGCTCTTGGTAGCTTTCATCCTGATTGGAAAAATGTAGCCAGAAGGTTGACGCAACCCCTGGGGCGCCGCGCTCCATACCGGCGCCAGCGTCGGCAGCGCCCCGGGGTATTTGGTTGCCTTGGAGGGGACATCGAGAATGGGCAGTATGTTTAATGTGTATACGTTTGCGTTCGAAATTTTCAATTTCCTGGTGATTCTCGCAATCTTGTATAAAATTTTCTACAAACCGGTGCTCAATTTCATGGATAATCGCCGGAACGAGATCGCCCGCAACATCTCTGAGAGCGAGCAGGGTCGTACCGAGGCGGAGAAACTGTTGGAGGAGTACCGGGCCACGTTGCTGGCCTCCAGACAGGAGGCGCAGCAGATCATCGACAGGGCGGCCAAGGCCGGCGAGGAAGTGCGCCAGTCGCTGCTGGCGCAGAGCAGGAATGAGGTGGCGAAGCTGCTGGAGAATGCCCGCAAGGAGATCCAGCGGGAGCGCGATGATGCCCTGCAGGCGTTGCGCCAGGAAGTGGTCTCTCTGGCGATGTTGGCAGCGGGCAAGATCCTGGAGCGGAACATCACCGGGGATGACAACGCCAAGATCGTCAACCAGTTCTTGGATGAGGTAGGGGAGATTAATTGATTGAGAAGGCCATCGCCCGGCGTTACGCAACGGCGTTGTTCCAGGTCGCCAATGACAATGGGCAACTCGACCAGATCATGTCCGATTACCAACTGGTGCTCAGTTTCCTGAAGCAGGATCCCAGGCTGGGGGAACTGTTGAGGCATCAGCGCCTCTCCATGCGTCGGAAAAAGGAAATAGCCAGAGAGTTATGGCAAGACCGGGTCTCTCGGCTTTTTTTAAGTTATATGGAACTCCTGATCGACAAACGCCGCGAGCGTTTCTTGGAGGCGATCTACGGTCTCTTTGCCAGCCAAGTGCGCCAGGTCCACAACATTGTTGTCGTCGAGGTCAGGACCGCTTCTCCGCTGGACAGGCAGGCTGAGTTGCATCTGATCAGCGCCCTGGAGCGGTTGACCGGTAAGCAGATCGAGTTGGAAACCAGCCTGCATCCTGAATTGATCGGTGGCCTGGCTGTGAAGATCGGTGACCGTATTATCGACGGGAGCGTCACCAAGCGGCTGCAGTTGCTGGGGAGGAGCCTGGTAGGAAGATCTAACGGAAAGCTAGAGGTGGGAACGTAGAATGAGCATCCGTGCTGATGAAATCAGCTCACTCATTAAGACCCAGATCGAGCGCTACGAATCGGAGATCGAGATCGCCGACGTTGGTTCGGTAATCTCGATCGGTGACGGCATCGCCCGGGTCTACGGCCTAGAGCGGGCGATGGCCGGTGAACTGCTGCTCTTCCCGGGCGACCTTTACGGCATGACGCTCAACCTGGAGGAGGACAACATCGGCGTCGTGCTGCTGGGGCCTTACGGCCACATCAAAGAGGGCGACATCGTCCGCAGCACCGGCCGCATCGTGGAGGTGCCGGCCGGGGAAGCCCTGATCGGCCGGGTGGTCAGCGCCCTGGGTCAGCCCCTGGACGGCAAGGGCGCTATCGAGACCGACAAGTACCGTCCGGTGGAGTTCCTGGCTCCCAACGTGATCCGGCGTCAGCCGGTCAAACAGCCCCTGCAGACCGGCCTCAAAGCGGTGGACTCGATGATCCCCATCGGGCGCGGCCAGCGGGAGCTGATCATCGGCGACCGCCAGACCGGAAAAACAGCGCTGGCTATAGATGCGATCATCAATCAGAAGGGTCAGAACGTGGTCTGCATTTATGTCGCTATCGGCCAGAAGGCCTCTACGGTGGCCGGCGTGATCCAGAGGTTCGAGGAGACTGGGGCGATGAACTATACCATCGTGGTCGCGGCGACCGCAGCCGAGCCTGCCTCTCTGCTCTACCTGGCCCCCTACGCCGGCTGCGCCATGGGCGAAGAGTTCATGTACGGCCAGGGGAAGGACGTCCTGGTGGTGTACGACGATCTGTCCAAGCACGCCGTCTCCTACCGCGAACTCTCCCTGCTGTTGCGGCGCCCACCAGGCCGTGAGGCCTACCCCGGAGATGTCTTCTACCTGCACTCGCGCCTCCTGGAGCGGTCTGCCAAACTCAGCGACGAGCAGGGTGGGGGTTCCCTGACCGCCCTGCCGATTATCGAGACCCAGGCGGGTGACGTTTCGGCTTACATCCCGACCAACGTCATCTCGATCACCGACGGCCAGATCTATTTGGAGCCGGACCTCTTCTACTCCGGAATCAGGCCGGCTATCAACGTCGGCATCTCGGTCTCCCGGGTCGGGGGTTCCGCCCAGAACAAAGCGATGCGACAGGTGGCCGGACGCTTGCGGATCGACCTTGCCCAGTACCGGGAATTGGCAGCCTTTGCTCAACTGGGGTCTGATTTGGACAAGTCGACCATGGCCCAATTGGCACGTGGCGAGAGAATGACCGAGCTGTTGAAGCAGGGTCAGTACGTGCCAATGCCGGTGGAGGAACAGGTGGCCATCATCTATGCGGGGGTGCACGGCTTCCTTGACGAGTTGCCGGTTAACTCTGTCCAGGAGTTCGAGAAGGAGTTCTTCCAGTTCATCCATACCCAGCACCCGGAAATATTGGCGGAGATCAAGGAAAAGAAGGCCCTTTCCGAAGAACTGACGGACCGAATGGACAAAGTGTTCAGCGGATTCTGCAAAGATTTTGGCGCCGCTTTCTCCATTCATCAACAGGGTTCTTAGCATAAGGGGCTTCTGTCCTGAAGCTAAAAAATCGTTATCCGGGAGCTTAGTGCCACCTGTCTCCCACTTTGAGGCATGGGACACGCCTCTTCGAGGAATGTCTCCGGTATAGGAGACTCGGGGGCGGTTGGCTTCCGGGGAAATCTGCCTGATTAACGAAGGTGGTGACACTGCTCGATGGCTGAGCAGGTACGTGATATCAAGAGGCGCATTCGCAGCATCAAGAGCACCCAGCAGATCACCAAGGCTATGGAGATGGTGGCTGCCGCCAAGCTGCGCCGGGCGCAGGAAAAGGCAATCGCGGCCCGTCCCTATGCCCGGGAGATCCAGGATATGATCCAGCGGCTGTTGCCGGCTATCGATACGATCCATCCGTTGCTGACCCCGCGCAAGGAGCACCGGGTGTGCTACGTGGCGCTGACCTCGGACCGGGGGCTGTGCGGAGGCTTTAACGGGCAAGTGAGCCGCTACACCCAGCTATTGCTGGCGCAGCATCAGGAGAACGCCGTGATCATTGTCGGCCGCAAGGGCCGCGATTACTTTAGGCGGCGTGGCTACCGGCTGTTGGCGGAGTTCGTCGCAGTCGGGGACGAGCCCACCGTCGCCCAGACCAGGGAGATTGCCCAGGCCTTGCTCGATCTCTACAACAAGAACCTGATCGACGAGATCAACCTGGTGTACATGGAGTTTGTCTCTGCGGGCAAGCAGCGTCCTGCGGTCGCCAAGTTGCTGCCGCTGGAGGTGCAGCCGGCCAGTGAGGAGTCCGAGCACGACCTGCTGCTGGATTATTTCTTTGAGCCGGAGCCGGAAGCGGTGCTGGACATGCTGTTGCCGCGCTTTATCGTCGGCAAGATCTACAGTGCCCTGCTGGAGTCCAAGGCCAGCGAGCAGGCGGCCCGCATGATCGCCATGGGCGCCGCCTCGGAGAATGCCCTGGAAATGATCGATCAGTTGACCCTGTCGTTCAACAAGGCCCGCCAGGCGGCGATCACCAAGGAACTCTCGGAGATCGTCGGCGGCGCTGATGCGCTTAGAGGTTAAAAGAGATTCCAACGGCCAGAGACTTGAGAAGCTAGATACGGGATGTGCGTCCAAATAAGGAGGTTTGGAACGGTGAGCAATGAGAACTATGGTCATGTCGTTCAGGTAATCGGACCCGTAGTAGATATAGAATTTACACCCGGTATGCTCCCCGATCTACTCAATGCTATCAAGATAACCAGCGAGGATCAGGAAGCTGAGATCAAGGCGACCCTGACCCAGACGATCGATTTGACCCTGGAAGCCATGCAGCATCTGGGAAACAATACCACCCGGTGTGTAGCCATGTCATCTACAGACGGTCTGCGGCGCGGGATGCTGGCGCGTGACACTAGGTCGCCGATCGAGGTCCCGGTGGGCAAGAAGACCCTGGGCCGGTTGCTGAACGTGCTTGGCCAGCCGATCGACGAGCTCGGAGCGATAGAAGCCGAGAAGCTTTATCCGATTCACCGCTCGGCCCCGTCTTTAGCGGAACAGCGCCCCTCCCGCGATGTACTGGAGACGGGCATCAAGGTCATCGACTTGCTGGCGCCCTTTACCAAGGGAGGCAAGATCGGGCTGTTCGGTGGCGCAGGAGTGGGAAAGACCGTCATCATCCAGGAACTGATCCGCAACATCGCTTACGAGCACGGCGGCTTCTCCGTCTTCTGCGGCGTGGGTGAGCGTACCAGGGAGGGCAACGACCTCTGGTTGGAGATGAAGGAGTCCGGGGTGATCGAAAAGTGCGCCCTGGTTTTCGGGCAGATGAACGAGCCGCCCGGGGCGCGCCTCCGGGTCGGGTTGACCGGGTTGACCCTGGCGGAATATTTCAGGGATGAAGAGGGCCAGGACGTGCTGGTCTTCATCGACAACATCTTTCGCTTCACCCAGGCCGGCTCCGAAGTGTCCGCCCTGCTCGGGCGCATGCCTTCGGCAGTGGGTTACCAGCCAACCCTGGCGACTGACATGGGCCTGTTGCAGGAGCGCATCACCTCCACCCGCAAGGGTTCGATTACCTCGGTGCAGGCGATCTACGTGCCCGCCGACGACCTGACCGACCCGGCGCCGGCCACTGCTTTTGCCCACCTTGACGGTACGGTCGTGCTCAACCGGGCGCTGACGGAGATCGGTATCTACCCGGCGGTGGACCCACTGGACTCCACCTCCCGCATTCTCGACCCGCAGGTGCTGGGTGATCAGCACTACAACGTGGCCCGGGGCGTGCAGCGGGTGCTCCAGCGCTATAAGGACCTGCAGGATATCATTGCCATTATGGGCATGGACGAACTGGCGGAGGATGACAAGCTAATCGTCTCCAGGGCGCGCAAGATCCAACGTTTCCTGTCGCAGCCGTTCTTCGTGGCCGAGGCCTTCACCGGACGGGCGGGAGTCTATGTGCCGATCAAGGAGACGATCAGGGGATTCAAGGAGATTCTGGACGGAAGGCATGACGATATTCCCGAACAGTGCTTCCTGATGGCCAGCAACATCGATGAGGTGGTGGGCAAGGCTCGCGAATTGGAGGGTGTTGGTTAAGATGGCGGAGGCGCAAGCCGGGCACAGGTTGTTCAAGATGGAGATCATCACACCGGAGCGTGTCGTGCTCGAGGAGGAGGTGGAGGGCGTGGTGCTTTCCTCTCCGGAGGGCTTCTTCGGCATCCTGCGCGGGCATGCTCCCTTTATCGGCGGTTTGAACATTGGTGTGCTCAAGTACCGTAAGGATGGAAAGCTGCACTGGATTGCCACCGACAACGGCGTGTTCGAGATGAGCGAGAACAGGCTGCGTATCCTTGCCGATGCTGCAGAGCGGGGCGAGGATATCAACGTGCTCCGGGCTAAGGAGGCCTATGATCGGGCCAAGCAGCGCCTTGGGCAAAGACACGAAGACCTGGACCATCTCCGGGCGGAACTGGCCCTAAAGCGCTCTCTGGCGCGGCTGAAGGCGGCATCCGGAGGGGTCTAAAGGGGTGCCGAAGCGGGAAACACCGGCTGGTTCATAAGGCTTGAGCCCTTCTTTATTTAGACAGAAGAAGGGCTTTTTGTGTTGTTGAAGGCAAGTCCAGGATGTACGGATGGCGCCAGGTTTAGGACATAACTGGCCAACAGCGGGGCTGACTTCAACTGGGTCTTGGCTTCAGTGGGATTGCTTTTCCCCCGCTGAAGCTTAGAGCCAGTTAATACAGTGATGTAGCCGCTCTTATCCCACCGCTTCAGGAGAAGCGGGGGCATTAGAGCGGGTAGTCATCTGTGCTAAAATGACGAGCAGGATCATAGCATGGAGTACGACTTATTACCAGCAAGGTACAGCAGGAATTGCCGCTGATCATTGCGAACTTTTATAGAAAACCTCTCCTCCGTTGATCGTAGGCGAGGGCGGAAGAAAACAAGCATTGGTTCAAAATAGGGAAGCGGGGTGTGGTGAATGCTACTGGAGCATGGGATCAACTTGGAGCAAACGCATCGCCCGGTGTTGACGCCGGAACTGCGCCAGGCGATCGCCATCCTGCAACTGGGAACGGTGGATCTGGCCCAATATGTGGATAACGAGATACTGGAAAATCCGCTCTTGGAGCAGAATGATGAGGAATCCGGTGATTCCGGTCCCGAAGAGTGCGACTCCCGGATCGATTGGATCACCTACCTGTCTGAAAGCGAGCAGCTCGACTACCGCTATACGGAGCAGGCGCCGTCTGATCAGGGGGAGCCGGAACGTACCAGTTGGGATAGCTATGTGGCCCAGGTTCCCGGCCTCGGCGAGCACCTGACCCTGCAATTGCACCTCACCCTGTCCGACCCTTGCCAGATCATGATTGGGGAGTTTCTGATCGGCAATATCGATGAGCACGGCTACCTGCAGGTCGACCTGGAGGAGACTTGCCAGGCCTGCAAGTGTTCCCCGGAGGAGGCCGGGGCGGTGCTCCGGGTGGTCCAGTCGTTTGACCCGCCCGGGGTGGGCGGGCGCGGCCTCTCCGAATGCTTGCTGATTCAACTGGAGCAGCGGGGTCTCCGGGACGCGGTGATGGAGCAATTGGTAAACCAGCACCTGGATGACCTGGCTGCCGGCAAGGTCTCCCAGATCGCCAAGGACCTGGGCCTCACCGACCAGAATGCCCAGTCCAGGATTGAGGTGATCAAGAGCCTGGACCCCAAGCCGGGGCGCAACTTCTCCCGCCCTGGCGAGACCAGGTACATCGCACCGGATGTGGTGGTGGAGTTGGTGGGCGACGAGTATGTCGTCATGGTCAACGATACCATGGTACCCCGGCTGATGATCAACAATGCCTACCGTGATCTGATCAAGCGGCGCGACACCTGCGACCAGGATACCATCCAGTTCATCGAGACCAAACTGAAAGCTGCCCTGTGGCTGATCCGGGGTATCGAACAGCGGCGGACCACCCTGCAACGGGTGATGATGCTGATCATCCAGTTTCAGAAGGACTTTTTTGACAAGGGGGCCGCCTACCTGAAAGGTCTGACCCTCAGGCAGGTGGCGGAGGCGGCCGGCCTTCACGAGTCCACGGTCAGCCGGGCCACCGCCAACAAATACGTCCAGACGCCCCGCGGCCTGTTCGACATGAAGTTTTTCTTCCGCCGGGGTGTGGAAAACGAATTCACCGGCGAGATCGTCGCCTCCGAGGTGGTCAAGCGTATCCTGAAGGAACTGGTGGCGGTCGAAGAACTAGGTCATCCCTACAGCGACCAGGACCTATGCGGCCTGATCGAGGCCCGCGGCCTTCACATCGCCCGGCGTACCGTGGCCAAGTACCGGCAGGACATGAATATCCTGCCTGCTAGTCAGCGACGGCGTTCCGGTTGATCCTATAAGGTCAAGAAAGACCCCGTCCAGGAAAGCGGGGTCTTTTTCTTGTCTCCACAGCAGCTTGATGAGAGGAAACATGTCAATAATTACCTCTATATATTTGGGACTACTTGCAAATCGAGAGCAGGAATCTTATCTGAAACCAAGAATTATATAGATTCAACTGGGTCTTGGCTTCAGCGGGGTTCAACTGGGTCTTGGCTTCAGGGGGGATTGCTTTTCCCCCACTGAAGCTTAGAGCCAGTTAACTAGGGGCGTAGCCGCTCTTATCCCACCGCTTCGTATGTACTCCGCACGGGGGCATTAGAGCGGGTAGTCATCTGTGGTAAACAGGTTATTTGGCAAAGAACAATGTTCAAGCTAATTATCGAAATATTTTACACAATATTAGAGAAAGCAGGAAAGAATTTGGAAGACAGATACTTCATCGAGGGTGGCTCCAGCCTCAACGGCACCGTAGCGATCAGTGGTTCTAAAAACGCCAGTCTGCCGATCCTGGTGGCCTCCCTCCTGACACCGGATAGATCTGTAATCAGCGGCGTGCCTTATCTGTCCGATATCGGCAACATGATCAAGATGCTCACCGAACTCGGGGCGCAGGTTGGCTGCCGGGATCACCAGGTGACCGTCCATGCCCGGGACCTGCAGCCCGGAGATCAACTGTGCCTGCTCGCCAAGACGATGCGGGCCTCTTTCTTATTGATGGGAGCCCTGCTGGCCCGGAATGGCCGGGGTTGTCTACCTCTGCCCGGTGGTTGCGCGATCGGGGCCCGGCCGGTAAACCTGCATTTGAAGGGTCTGGCCAGGCTGGGCGCGGAGATCAGTATTGAAAAGGGATTGGTCACTGCCAGCGCCAAGCGCCTGCGGGGAAGCGAGGTCTGCCTCGATTTTCCCAGCGTGGGCGCCACGGAGAACATCATGATGGCTGCCACCTGCGCACAGGGTGTCACTACTCTGGTCAATGCCGCAGCAGAGCCGGAGATTGCAGACCTGGCCCTGTTCCTGAACAAGATGGGGGCTCGGGTGACCGGGGCGGGCACACCGGTAGTGCAGATCGATGGAGGACACCCGCTGCATGGGGTGGTGCATACGGTGATACCGGACCGGATCGAAGCAGGGACATTCATGGTGGCCGCGGCTGCCACCAGAGGCCAGGTGCGCCTGAAGCAGGTGATTCCAGAGCACCTGCGGGCGGTCATCGCCAAGCTCCGGGAGGCCGGGGCGGAGGTCGAGGAGGGAACTGGCGAACTGTTCGTCTGGGCGCCTCGGGAATTTGTCCCCCTGACTATTGAAACCGCTCCCCATCCTGGTTTTCCTACAGACATGCAGCCCCAATTTGCTGCTCTCATGGCTACTTCCGGTGGAACCAGCCGGATCGCCGAGACGGTCTTTGAGAGCCGGTTCCTCTATACCCAGGAGTTATGCAGGATGGGCGCCTGTATCGAGTACTCCGGCGACAGCATCATCATCCGGGGCATCAAGGCCCTCAGCCCTGCGCGGGTCAAGATCACCGACCTGCGGGCCGGCGCTGCCCTGGCGATTGCTGCTCTGAGCACCTGGGGGGAGACAGAAATCGACGGCATCTATCACCTGGACCGCGGTTACGAGGAGTTGGAAGACAAGCTGAACGGTCTCGGAGCGCGGGTCAGGAGGGTGGAGGAGCAGGCAGCGAACCTATAGTAGTGGTGTGTGGTTAGCGTTTGGTGGTTTGAACATAAAACGGTGGTTGGTGGTTAGTGATCCATGGCCAACGACAAATGGTCTATTGCCCCTTCCCTTGTCATAAATAGGGAAAGGGGCATTTTATATTCGACAGCCACAGCCAACAATGCCAACTTCATGGTTGGTTCTTTCCAAATACTCCCGACGACTAAAAATAGTGGTGGGTGGTCATTGGTTTGGAATTTGTTTTTTCCAACGACCAACAACCAACGGCCAACGACCAAAATGGCAGGGTGGGGTGGCGTGAAACGGGGATACCGGAGCTGCAAGGTAGTGGGGTTGTGCATACTGCTGTTCAGTCTGGCCATGATTGGCCTGCCTGCCCTGCTGGTGCGCGGCTGCAGCTGGAGCGGCCCTTCCCAAACACGGCAACAAGGCCCCATGGTGCGCCTACAGTTGCAGACAGGACAGGTGGTGACCATGCCGCTGGAGGAATACCTGGTCGGAGTGGTGGCCGCGGAGATGCCTGCCGAGTTTCATCCGGAGGCCCTCAAGGCCCAGGCGGTGGCTGCCCGGACCTATACTTTGCTCCGGTTATCCACTCAAAATGGGAACAACAAGCTTTTTGACGCCGACCTCAGCACCGATCCGGAAAACTCCCAGGCCTGGATCCCGGTCTCGGAGATGCGCCGAAGGTGGGGAGCGCTCTCCTTCGGCTATTATTACAGTAAGATTACGGCGGCGATACGGGATACAGCCGGTGAGGTGGTGGTCTACCGGGGCCAGTTGATCGATCCGGTTTACCACGCCAGTTGCGGTGGGCTGGGGACCGAGGATGCCGCGGCCGTCTGGGGCTACGATGTCCCCTACCTGAAAGGGGTGGCCTGCAACTGGGATCCGCCGTCGCAGCAGCAGCCGGTGGCGGCGGCCTTCACCTATGACGACCTCTTTCGGCGCCTGGATATTCCCGACAAGGCGGTCCCGTCGGGTGCCGGTCTTGGAGGCTTGGTCCGGGTTCTTGACCGGACCGCCCGGGGACGGGTCAAGGACCTGAAGGTGGCGACCGAGACCTTCATGGCCACGGATTTCAGGAAGCTCCTCAATCTCCGTTCAACAGATTTTACTGTCAAGGATGTGGGCAGCAGGGTTGTTTTCGAGACCCGGGGCTACGGACACGCCGTGGGCATGTGCCAGTGGGGGGCTCAGGGCATGGCCTTACAGGGCAAGAACTACAAGGAGATCCTCACCTACTACTACCGGGGTGTACAGGTGGTACCTTATCAAGATTCGCAGCCCTGATGCGCCTGTGCTCCGCATTCTTTCCTCCGCATTCAGGAGAAGCGGGGGCATTAGAGCGGGTAGTCATCTGGGAAAGAATCGAACATCGAACTTCGAACAGAACCTCGAAGCATGATTAGTACCTGAATGCAAGTTTTGCCAAATCGTTCACTCCCTTTAGGTATTTTGCTCAGATATTGTATTGAACGGTGATCCTTCTGCAGACAAAATATCCCTTGTCTCACCAAGGCCTGTCCTCTAGTCTTTTTGGCCTGGCGGCGCTCATATAAATGAAAGAGGAACCTGGACAGGGGAGGATTGCGATGCAAGAATACATCCGCCGCCGGGTTATGGAAGTAAGCAGTTATATCCTGGAGTCGTCAGCCACAGTCCGACAGGCCGCCCAAGTTTTTGACGTCAGTAAAAGCACGGTGCACAAGGATGTTACGGAGAGGTTACCAAGAATTGACGGAAAATTGGCTTCAAAGGTGCGCAGTATCCTGGAACTCAACAAAGCCGAGCGTCACATTCGCGGGGGAGAGGCAACGCGCAAGAAGTATCGTGGGGGATGAAAGGCTCGCAAAGGCGAGCCCCTTCTTTTTTATAAGAACTTGAGATTTTATCTGTAGGCAAGGGAAATAACAGAAAGAGGTGCAGGATAACGTAAAAATATGTCGAATGAAACCAATAACGCAAGTTATTTCTTTTCAAGGAATGGTAATATTTTTCGAAGAGATATGTCTCCTATAATGGGACGGAGTCCTAAAAATGAAAGGAATGGCGACAATAGATGTTTTGGGCGGAAGATATCGGGGTTGATCTTGGTACTGCAAGTGTGCTTGTTTTCGTCAAGGGCAAGGGCATCGTCATGAAGGAGCCCTCGGTCATCGCTATTGAGAGGGACTCCGGAAACATCATCGCGGTTGGCGAAGACGCCCGGCAGATGCTCGGAAGGACGCCGGGGACAATCATTGCCATGCGCCCCAT